>Ga0214473_10001402_pt1 | contig 31882 bp, 27 predicted proteins | sample RVTome_7_FD_203509 | JGI IMG/M metagenome (GOLD analysis project Ga0214473, IMG submission 203509) | Soil microbial communities from uranium-contaminated site in the Upper Colorado River Basin, Wyoming, United States - RVT98D197 | ecosystem: Environmental > Terrestrial > Soil > Contaminated >...
TGACTCGCTCAAACATAGCACAGGTCTCTTTCCAGGGCACGAACCACCTCCTTGTTGATTCACACCCAAGTTAACCTGTTACCTATGTTCCCGGTTTAATCTGTTACCTATCTGCCCGGTTCATACCCCCTCACCCGTCAATGCCGAGACCGCTTGGTTTCGACCTACAAGACTTCGCTCACCGTTCAACTCCGCTCAAGGTGAGGTCATACCATCCATCACTCCGGGGTGGCGTCGGACGACTCGGTTCGACGCCGGGTATCTTATCCCGATAACGTTTTCAAAGAGCAGGAAGAGACGGCCACACCAGCCGCCGCAATTCAAATGGAGCAGATGGGGATCGAACCCACGACCTCCACGTTGCGAACGTGGCGCTCTCCCAACTGAGCTACTGCCCCGGAAACACAGTCTCATCTACCTGCCCGAAGGCCTTTCAGAGCCAACAGCCTGAACGTGCTTACAATAACATAATATCGGCGGTCGGCCAAGCGATTTCTTGGAGACCGAGTTGCCGACAAGCCACCCGTTCGGACACCACGAACAAGGCGCTACGGCGGGCATGAACACGACCTTCGCCCGGGGCTATTTGGAGCGCGGCGGCAGCAGTATGAACAATCGCACCAGAGCGCTAAGCGCCCAGGTCGGTTCCAAGATCACGAACGGTATCGCTCCTCCCGCCCAGGCATACTACGCCGCCGGCGACACCCCGACTACGTTCATCAGAAGTAAGACGACGCTGTGCTCGGAGAGCAGGCGCAGCAGATTGAGCGCAAACACGACCAGCAACAACGCCATGCCGATGGAACTGACCAAGATAGGAGGCATGGAACCTGATCCTAATTGCCGTCAGGGCTGTCTCGCTCCACCCCTACATATTCTCGTAGTTCGGACCTTCGCCGCCCTGAGGCACGACCCAGCGGATGACCTGATAGGGATCGGCGATGTCGCAGGTCTTGCAGTGCACGCAGTTGGACGGCGTCAGTTGCAGCCTGAGCTTCCCCTCGCGCTCGGGATCGTCCACCATCTCGTACACCTGCGCCGGGCAGAAATGCTGACAGGGGTTGCCGTACTCCTCGGTGCAGCGGTTGTTGCAGATGTCGTAGTCGCGGATCACCAGGTGCGCCGGTTGCTCCTCCTCGTGCTGCGTGCCGGATTTGTAAACGTCGGTCAGCTTGTCGAAGGTGTACTTGTTGTCGAACTTGATCGTCTCCTTCTCCGGCAACCGTCCGGTCTGGCGACCGTAATCATCCAGTTTGCACATATGCTCATGGTCCGGCTTGGTGGGACGCCGGTCGAACAATCCTCTGCCGCCGGTGACCATCTGCAAGGCGCCGTGAAAAAGACCGGAGAACAGGCCCCCCTTGAACCCGGCGTGGAAATTGCGGGTTTTGTACAACTCCTCCCTGGCCCAGCTTTGCTCGAAGCGTTTCTCATAGCCGCTCAGCGCCGCCGCTGAGAAATCATTCTTCTTGAGACATTCGACGATCGTCTCGGCCGCCATGATGCCGGACTTGATGGCCAGGTGGATCCCTTTCAGCTTCTGCGGATTCAACAAACCGGCCGAGTCACCACACAGCAGCAGACCGTCATGGTAGAGCTTGGGGATGGCGTAGTAACCGTTGTCCGGGATCGTCTTGGCACCATAGTGCAGCATGGCGCCGCCTTCGAGAATCCTGCGCAGCAGCGGATGCGTCTTGTAGCGCTGGAACTTCATGTGCGGGTCGTTGGTGGGATCGGGCGAGTTGACACCGACCGCGTACCCCACCGAGACCATCGTGTCGCTCATGGCATAAATCCATCCGCCGCCGTATTCGTTGGACGGTTGCGGCCACCCGATAGTATGATACACCTGCCCGGCTTTGATGCGACCCGCCGGCACTTCCCAGACTTCCTTGACGCCGGTGAGATACACCTGCGGGAGGCGTCCCTCGGTCAACTCGGGTATCTTCTCGCGCGCGTGTCGGGTCAGCGAACCGTGGACACCTTCACACAGCACCGTCACCTTGGCCTCGATGATCGATCCCGGTTCGAAATTGGATTTTTGGTGACCCTCTTTGTCGAGTCCCATGTCGACCGTCTGCACACCGGTGACTTTGCCGGCGTCGACTATCAGATCATAGCCGGCCAGCCCGGTGAAGATGTCGATGCCGGCCGCTTCTACCTGCTCGCCCATCCAGGCGGTGAGTCTGTTCAGCGACACGATGTAATTGCCGTGGTTGTTGATGGCCGACGGCGTGAACGGGAATTTGACGGCGGCTTCCCGCCCCAGATAATACATGGCGTCAGCGGCGACCGGCGATTCCAGCGGGGCGCCCTGGTCGAGAAAATCGGGCATGAGTTCGGCCAGGCCGCGGGGATCCATCACCGCCCCCGACAAGGCGTGGGCGCCGACGTGGGAGCCCTTCTCCATCAGAAGAATCTCCGGCATCTCAAGACTCTCATCGGCCGCCACCAATTGGGCCAGCTTGTAAGCGACAGCAAGACCGGCCGGACCGGCGCCGACTATCAGAATATCAGTAGGGAGAACTTCGCGCTCTATGTTCATGATGATTTCCTTTGAGACGGCATCGCATTCATGGCACCGAATATAGCGATCATGATGCGAAAAGCAATAATGAACCGGTCGGCCGGGCTGAACGGCAGCCCAGGTGACGAGCTGTTTTGGTCAGCGGGTATCAGTTGATCGGTGTAAGTCGGCGACTTTGCCTCGGACGTCAACCCGCGGTCGACATGTGGACGCCGGTCGTGTCGAGGACTGTGAGCACGATTGACCGACACCATTATGTCGGCGGTTCGAGCGGGCAAGATCGTTACTTGGTGTGAGAGCGGCCCGTGAGCGCCAGAACCTGGAGGGCGATGAATGAATGATCAATCAATGCCGTTTGTCATGACGCCACGGACAAAAACGAATCGTCAAGAACGCGCGGCGTGAGTTTTCTTGAAGCCGCGATGGTTCTTCGGCTGCGGCGGATCATCAGTCGGCCGATCGCCGTTGTTGGAGAGCTGAAGCATCTCGGCGATCCTGCGCTTGTCGCATCCGACCGTAATCAGCCGAGCCGACTTGATAATGGGTCGACGCAGCAGCGTGTGATCCTGAGCCATCAGTTTGATGAGCTCATTCCGCGGCGGGAGCGACCGGTCCAGCTTATGTTTGACGAGGCCGGGCGCCGACGTGTTAAGAAAATGGTCGATCCGAAGGTGTCCGATGAGCGCCAACAGTTCGTCCTCCGTCAACGGCTCTTTTTCGATGTCGCGGATCTGTAGGATGACTCCGCTGTCTTCAACGAACTTTCTCGTCTCGGCACAAGCTTCGTCGTTCCCGTAACTCATGAATATCGCTCGCTTGGGAGCCATGTTACCTCCTGCATGATCTTCTTCTTGTCGCGCCGCATTCGCAGCGTCGACCTATTCCAATGAAACCCCGGTTCACGCTGACCCAGTCTGGAAACCCGAATACCCCTCGGGCGTCAGCGGAATGTTGCCAAATATCTGCAACCTGTCAAGGTTCAACGATCTTGAGAACCTATTAAAACAGGATTAGTACAATTGTGTCAACTTTTTTTGTCGGCGAATTCACGACCGCGTCTCGGGCCGCCGGCCGGTGCTATGTCCGTTGTTATCGGCTGGGCTGATTCGTGTTATCCGTCGGCGATCACGTCGGTCTGACCTGTGCGGGTCGCCGATCCGCCGGGTCATTCTCTCGAAATGGGCACCCCTTGTGCACCAGTCGTCTGTTTGATTGAACCTCACTAACCATTATCGGAAATCTCTCAGGCCGCTTTAGTTTCTAGTGTGCCCAACTATTGAACGTCCCAGCCGTCCAAATTGTTTCAAGAAATCATCGCGATTCACGCGGCTTTCAGAGTGTCTACTCAGCGACCGGTCGACAACGTGACTACAATCGCACCGACAGACTGATCCCGTCCCGAACCGGCATGATGGTCGTGAAGAACCGACTGTCCCGGTACAACAGTTGCGTGAATTCCTTGATCGCCTTCGTGGTTTTGTCAGGGTTTTTGTCGCAAACCCGGCCGGCCCAGATGAGATTATCGGTGATGAACAAACCGTTTTTCTTCAGCCTGTCCGCCGCCGCATCGATGGTCCGGGGATAATCCTCCTTGTCAATGTCGTTGAAGATTATGTCGAACGGTCCGTCGGTCTTAGACAGAACCTTCAGGGCGTCGCCGACCTGAAACAGAAACTGACTCTCCAGGCCGGCCCTCTTGAAATAGTCAAAAGCACGTCGCTTGTTTCTTTTATCCGAGTCGATCATCAGGATGTGGCCGCGCGAGCGTATGGCCAGCGAGAACCAGAAGGCGCTGTAGCCGAATCCGGAACCGAGTTCGCAGACGCGCTTGGCCTTGACGGTGACGGCCATCTGATACAAGAAGCGCCCCACCAGGGGACCGACGATCGGAAACTTCTGCTGGACGGCGTACTCTTCCATCTCCCGAAGAACCGGTGGGCGCTCGGGTGTCACCTCATGAAGATACTGATTAATCCTGCGAAGCACGTTCGCCTCTAAACTCCTGGCTTCGTATCCGGCCGAGAACCTCTCGCGAATAGTCTCAACTAAGGGTCGCGGCTCAAGGCGCACGGGAATCCACGTCCCAATAGCCTCATGAAAAATCGCCGGTGAAATCGTCCTATGAATGAAACTCTATGGACAACCGGACAAGGTACGCTTGGAATATATGAATATCCGGCCCCAACGCAACCGATTTATTGTGGGTGGCGCGAAAAAGACACGCAAAGCTTGCCGACCGGCCCGCTGTTGGGTAGGTTTGGGTTATGAGGCTCGAATGTGGATTCAACACTGGAGGAAGCTTGACACAGAAAATCCTGATTAGCCTGGCATCGGTCCTTCCGGCGGGTTTATGCCTTCTGGCCTGCTCGGCGGCACCGACGTTGCCGGCCGAAGTCACGGCGGCTATCGATTCCGCCGGTAAAAACGGCGCCGAGTTGGAGAAAGTGATCGCTCACTACCGCACTGTGGGCGATTCGCTCAAATTCGAGGCGGCGCTCTTCCTCATCGGCAACATGCCGGGGCACGGATACGCCACCTACGATCTGAAAGACACGGCCGGGAATGTGGTCGCCTTCGACGTCGGCGTCTTCCCCACCTATGATTCGCTGACCAGGGCCTTCGGTGCGCTGGAGGCGGAGCATGGTGTGCTCGACTTTGAAAAAAACGAGTTGCAGCCGGACCTGGAGACGATCGGCGCCGGCTACCTGATCGATCAGATCGATCTGGCCTTTCGCGCCTGGCGGGAGCGGCCGTGGGCGGCGCATCTGTCGTTCGATGATTTCTGTCAATACGTGCTGCCCTATCGCGGCAGCAACGAGCCGCTGGAGCCATGGCGGGAGTACTTCTTTGAAAGGTATGCTCACCTTGGCGATAGTATGGTCGACTCGAGCGACCCGACCGAGGCAGCCTCGCTGATCAACAACGATATCATGACCTATTTTACATTCGATCCCCGCTACTACTATCACCCGACCGACCAGGGTCTTGCCGAAATGCTGCGCACCGGCGTGGGGCGCTGCGAGGACATGACCAACCTTTCGATCTACGCCATGCGCGCCAACGGCCTGGCCGTCACCAGCGACTACACGCCCGCCTGGGCCGACGCCGGCAACAACCACGCCTGGAACGCCATCCTCACTCGGGACGGCAAGGTGACGCCGTTCATGGGGGCCGAGGCCAACCCCGGCCGCTACGGACTGGCCCACCGTCCCGCCAAGGTCTACCGCAAAACCTTCGCCCAGCAGAAGGACAATCTGGTTTTCCAGAAGCATAAACAGGAGAAACTGGCGCCTTGGCTGAGCGGCAAGAGTTATGTCGACGTGACCGAACACTATTCCGACCTCTGTATCAGCATCAACGTCGAACTGGATAAGCCGGCGCCGGACTCGGTCGATATCACCTACCTGTGCGTCTTCAACTCCGGCGAATGGAAACCGATCCATTGGGCCCGCATCGACGACGGCACGGCGGTGTTCGATCGCATGAGCGGCGGCTTGCTGTACTTGCCGGCTCTGTATTTAAACGAAGAAGTCGTCCCCTACGGCGCACCGCTGGTATATCGAAGTGAGTTCGACGCACAGCATTTTCAACCCGAAATGGACAAGACTATAACCCTGCAGGCAACCTCCACCACCCGTTGCCAACAGGTCGCCTCCACCGACGGCGTGGCCAAGTCGCATCTGACCCCGGGCCTGGAATACGAGTTGTTTTACTGGGAGGATGGCTGGCAGTCGGCGGGCAAAGCGACAGCCACCGATCAACCGCTTGAATTCAACGACGTCCCGGCAGGCTGCCTTTACTGGTTGGTGGCCGATGGGTCCGACCGCGAGGAGCGCCCGTTCACTTACGAAGACGGCCGGCAGGTATGGTGGTAGGCCGGGTGGCCCGAAAGAACTCACTCAGTGTGGCCCGGACCTTGGTCCGGGTCTCAGAACCGGTTACGCTGTTTTGAGACCCGGACGAACGTCCGGGCCACCCGCTCGATGGGGTCACTGGAAACCGGCGGAAATGGTTTGATCTGAAAGCTTGACACGGGGAATATGTTGCGTATATTCGCCAATCTGGACCGCGGGGTGGAGCAGTCTGGTAGCTCGTCGGGCTCATAACCCGAAGGTCGGAGGTTCAAATCCTCCCCCCGCCACCAAATCAGTCCTCTGAGGTTCAAAGACTTCGGAGGTTTTCTTTTGGCGCCAGGCCCCACGCCTCCCAATATGCTGTTGACACGGGATTTTCCTACGATTAGCCTATGTCCACGAGCCCTGTCGACTTCAGGAAACATCGATCTGAGCAGGTGAAAAGAGAGAACCATGACGTTCGACAATGTATATGACGATGATCAGCGGGCGCGGTCGTACGCCAAGTTGGAATTTCCCGGCACCTACTATCTGGCCTACCGAGACCTGCCTGATATCATCTCAGAACATGTCCGGGGAAAAAAGGCGCTGGATTTCGGCTGCGGCGCCGGACGTTCGACAAGATTCCTCAGGAAACTTGGGTTTTCCGCGGTCGGTGTGGATATTTCAGAGAGCATGATAAAGCAAGCCCGTCAGATCGACCCCACCGGAGACTACCGTCTCGTACCGGACGGCGATCTGAGCCGGCTTGAGGGCGACCGCTTCGATCTGGTGCTGTCGGCGTTCACCTTCGACAACATCCCCACAGCCGGGAAGAAGGTGACGATTCTGCGAGGCATCAGGAGACTATTAGGACCCGACGGGATCATAATCAACCTGGTTTCTTCGCCGGAGATCTACCTGCATGAATGGGCTTCCTTCACCACCAAAGACTTCCCCGAGAACCGACAGGCTGTATCCGGCGATCGTGTCAGGATTGTCATGAAGGATGTGGAGGATCAGCGGCCGGTGGCGGACATCCTCTGGACGGACGACGCCTATCGAGAAACATACCAAGGGGCGGGTCTGGAAATCGCAAAGACACACCAGCCCCTGGCCGGTAAGAACGAACCATACCGGTGGCTGAGCGAAACAGAGATCGCACCCTGGGTTATCTATATACTGATGCGTGGCGAGGAGACGTAATGCGATCTGGCTTTGAATAATCCGGCGGTGATGCCGTAGAATAGCGTTGACCGTCATCACTTCGAAGGTTAACTTGGCCTGCGTGATGTGTCCTTCGCATTTGACCGATGAGGTGTACCACGTTGAGCGGCTTTGATTATCATCGGGCTTCAAGCCTTGACGAAGCATGCCGACTGATGGTGGAACTTCCCGATGCCCAGATCCTGGCCGGCGGGACCGATCTGCTGGTGGACGTGGAGACGGGACTTAGGCGGGCGCAAAACGTCGTCGCCATAAACGATGTACCTGAACTCAAACAAGTACGGATCGAGGACCGTCGCATATCCATCGGCGCCGCCTGTACCGCGAGTGAAATCCAGAACAATGCTATAATAAAGCAGCACCTCCCTGAACTGGCCGCGATGGTGGTGCTGTTCGCCTCACCGCAGATTCGCAACCGGGCCACACTGGCCGGAAATATCTGCAGCGCCGTGCCCTGCGGCGACTTCCCGCCGATGCTCATGGCTCTGGGGGCGGATATAGAGCTGCAATCGACGCGGGGAAGTCGTGTGCTGCCGCTGAGCGAATTCTTTGTCGCCAACCGTGAGACGGTGCGACAGGCGGATGAGATTCTCACTCGGATTCTGGTACCCATGAAACCGGAACGGGCCGCCGCCCGGTATCTGAAGTTCCGGCGGCGGGCCTCGAACTCGCTGGCCCTGGTGAGTGTGGCGGTCTATCTCGAACTGGGTGATTGCGTCTGCAAACAGGCGCGTATCATCCTTGGCTCGGTGGCGCCGACCCCGCTGCCGGCGACGGAGGCAAGCGCATCGCTCCTGGGCAAGTCCATCGATGACGCATCAACGGCCGCCGCGGCCGAGATCGCCGCGGGCGAATCAAAACCGATCAGCGACTTGCGCGGCAGTAAGAAGTATCGGCGGCAGTTGGTCCAGGTGTTGACTGAACGCGGTTTGCGACAATTAGCCGCAACGATCAGCGGAGATCAGACATAACGGTGAACCGGCGATGGGTAAGAAACAGATCGTTGAGCTGAACATAAACGGCGCCACCCACAGTGTACAGGTAGCCGGTTCCACGACGCTGTTGGAGGTGCTGCGCGAACAACTCGCTCTGACCGGCGCCAAGCTGGGCTGCGGCGCCGGTGACTGCGGCGCCTGTACGGTGCTGGTCGACAACCGGCCGACCAACTCATGTCTGATGCCGGTTTTAGAGGCAGCGGGCCGCGAAATCGTCACCATCGAAGGACTGTCCAACGGCGGGGAACTTCATCCGCTGCAGCGCGCCTTCATGGAGGAAGGAGCGATTCAGTGCGGCTTCTGCACCCCCGCCATGGTGCTGACGGCCAAGGCGCTGGTCGACAAAAATCCCAAACCCACCGAGAACGACATCCGCGAGGCCCTAAGCGGGACGCTCTGCCGCTGCACCGGGTACACCAAAATCGTGGAAGCGATTGAGCACTGGCGCCGATACACTGAGGCCCACGAAGAAATACGCGGCGCCGGTGACGGTTTCGACGTGGTGGGGGCGCGGCTGCCCCGCATGGACGCCTTCGACAAGGTTACCGGACGCGCCCAGTACCCGGACGACATCAAACTACCCAACATGCTCTGGGGCAAAATCCTCACCAGCCCCCTGCCGCACGCCCGAATCAAGAAGGTCGACATCAGCAAAGCGGCGGCGCTGCCAGGCGTCAAAGCCATCCTGACCGGCAAGGACGTCCCTGATACGAGGTACGGCGTCAGTCCTGCCCGATATGACGAACACGTGTTGGCGAAGGAGAAAGTGCGCCACGTGGGGGATCGCGTGGCGGCGGTAGCGGCTGTTGACGAAGAGACCTGTCGGCGGGCGCTTCAGTTGATCGAGGTTGAGTACGAGGAACTCAAACCGGTCTTCGATCCGATTGAGGCGATGAAAGAGGGCGCGCCGACCGTTCACGAGAAATACCCGGGCAATATCAACACCCGGGTCGAGTGGGATTTCGGCGACGTGGCAAAAGGGTTCGAAGAAGCGGACCTGGTGTTGGCGGATCATTTCGAGGGGAATCGCACTTATCAGAGTCCGATGGAGCCGCACTGTTCGCTGGCCCAGTGGGACGGCGCGGGACGGCTGACCGTATACACCACGAGCCAGGTGGTCCACTACGTGCGGCACCAGTTGTCGCGCCTGTTGGATATGCCCGAAGGGGACATCCGAGTCATCGGCGCCCACTGCGGCGGCGGTTTCGGCGGCAAGGCCGAGACCTCGCCGCTGGAAACGTGTTCATCACTCTTGGCGAAGGTCACCGGACGACCGGTGAAGATGCGCTACACTCGTTCCGAGATGTTTCACCATAATCGCGGCCGCCACAAACAGATTATCGATATGAAAATGGGGATGAAACGCGACGGCAGCATTACGGCGGTGCAGCAGAAGGCCATCCTGGAGGGCGGGGCCTACAGCTCCTACGGCGTGGTGGCGGTGTACTATTCAGGCGCGATGGTGCCGACGCTGTACAAACTCCCCAACTTCAAGTACGACGGCTTTCGCGTCAACACCAACCTGCCCGCCTGCGGCGCCATGCGCGGTCACGGTTGCCCGCACCCACGATTCGCCTTCGAGAGCCTGATGACCCGGATGGCGGTGCAGTTGGGGCTTGACCCGATCGACGTGCGTCTGAAAAACGCTATGGACCCCAATACCCGTACGATCAACGATCTCGACATCGGCTCCTGCGAGTTCAAAGCCTGTCTCGAACATGTCCGCAAGAAAAGCGACTGGGACAACAAATTCGGCAAGCTGCCGTTCGGCAAAGGGATCGGTATCGGTTGCGGCGGGTTTGTCAGCGGCGCCGGGTATCCTATCTATCGATCCAAGTTCCCGCACTCCAACGCCGTGATCAAGGTCAGCGAGGACGGCCACACGGCGATACTGTATACCGGCGAAACGGAGATCGGCCAGGGGTCGGCCACCGTGCTGTCACAAATCGCGGCCGAGGCGATGGGCCTATCGTTCGACCGCGTCAAGATCGTCTACGCCGACACCGACACCACGCCGCTGGGGTTCGGCGCTTATTCTTCACGCGTCACGCTGATGGGGGGCAACGCCGCCAAACGAGCCGGGGAGGATATTAAGGGACAGATGCAGAAGGTCGCCTCGCGGCTGCTCGATCTGCCGGTGGAACGGATCGAGATCAAGCGCAATCGTGTATTCGACAAAGAAAACGAGGGTCCTTCACTGACGTGGCATGAAGTAGCGGCCAAGTGTTTCTCCGAAGACGGTCCGCTGATCGGTCGCGGCCACTACGCGCCGCCGGAAGGGCTGGGGGGAAAATTCAAAGGGGCCACAGTGGGAACCTCGCCCGCTTATTCGTTCTGTGTTTGCGTCTGCGAAGTGGAGGTGGACGTCGAGACGGGCGAGGTTAAGGTGGTCAAGTTCACCGACGCGCACGATCTCGGCACGCCGATCAATCCTATGGCCGTGGAGGGCCAGGCCGAAGGAGCTATCGCCATGATGCTGGGGGAAACGCTGCTGGAGGAAATGCTTTTTGACGAAAACGGCCGGCTGCTCAATCCCAATCTGCACGACTACCTTCTGCCGACGGCCAAGGACGTGCCGCCGATCGACAGCAACATCGTCCCCTCCTACGAACCGGCCGGGCCGTTCGGGGCCAAAGAAGTCGGGGAAGGCTCGACCCTGCCGGTGATCGGCGCTATCGCCAACGCCATCTATGACGCCATTGGAATCCAGATCAAAGAGCTACCGATCACAGCCGAGCGGGTGCTGAAAGCGTTGAAAGAGCGCGAGTCCTAGTCTGGGGTGCTGGAAACCCACCGGCAGGGGCGGGTCACCCGGGCGAAAAAGCAGGTGTCTGGACTCATTGGGATGATACGGGGCAAGTATCCTCAACTGAGGAATTCGAATCCGAGACGTCAGTCGTCGCCGAAGATGATTGATTTAACTGCGCAATCACCGTCTCTTATTATGCCCGCCTCAACCGGAGGGAATGAGCCGTCAGTTGTCTGATTCCACCGTGTGGACTTTACTATCGTTGTTGGTCCAGGTGACAGTGTCCTGAACATTGATAGTCATGCTTGGCAAGGTGTTGTCACTGATGGAGAATGCACGGCTGGTCGGTGTTCCGCCGCTTTGCACCGTAATGGTCCCCGACATGCCGACACCTCCCGGTCCACCGTGATGCCGGCAGTAATAAGGTACAACCTTAGCCGCCGGAAAAACGTGGCTGAACGACTGGCCATTCGCAAGGTTTCCGGAAACGAATTCGCGGCCGGTTCCTACTCCATCGCCGTTTCCACTGGAATCGGTGCTGCTGTCCGAGGAGCAACCGACGATAACAGCGGAAAGTGCAAACCAAAGCATCAAGAGGATGTAACGTCTTGGCTTCATAACTTTGGACCCTTTCCAGACTATGAGTTGACTCCCTATCACTACGTGGACTAAAACAATCCAGTTTGAGGCGAAGTTCCAGTCTCCGTTTACCGAGTGCCCCACCGCTTCCTTTTGGATCGGGCGGGTGGCCCAGGGTTCGGGGAGTATTGAAGAAGGTCTCAGAATGCCCGTTGCGAGAGACTGAAGGCGCTCGTGCTGCAGGAAGCGCGGCAATCTCATCTGTCGCGCCCTGCAACGGGTCGAGATCGCCACGCCTGCCCTTAAGAGCCACTTGTGGCCGGCAGGCTCGCGATGACGTCCATTGGGACTTTTTCAGCAAGCCACAGGCGGCGGGCCACCCAGCCACGCCCGCTCAGACTATTTCGGAGATATTAGTCGGAATAGCAGTAGTGTTATTTTATTGCATGTTAAGAAAGCGACCTTTGCATGATAGATAAAGGTAGCGAAACTACGTCTTAACAAAAAGACCATTTGTGTCCAATAGGTGCTGAACGGTTACATTTCAAGAACGAAGCGTGATCCCGTTCGACACCACCAAGGGCTGCCGACACTATGCCGCTTCCGAACTCCTGATACGCATCATATAAAAGGAGCGATAAACGAACACCACCGAAACCAGGAAGAAGATTGCGGCCAAAGCAAGCCGCGTGCTGTTCGGCAGTTCAATCGCCAGTTCGACGGCCAGGACACCGAACAGGGTGGTGAACTTGATGATCGGGTTGAGGGCAACCGACGAGGTATCCTTGAACGGGTCGCCCACGGTGTCGCCGACCACGGTGGCGGCATGCAGCGGGGTGCTTTTTTCTCGGAGCTCCGTCTCAACGATCTTCTTGGCGTTGTCCCAGGCGGCGCCGGCGTTGGCCATGAAGATCGCCTGGTAGAGACCGAAGGCGGCGATCGAGATTAAGTACCCGATAAAGAAATAGGAATTGACACAAGCAAACGCCAGGGTGGTGAAAAAAACCGTGACGAAGATGTTGAACATCCCGCGTTGAGCGTATTTCGTGCAAATCTCCACCACTCGCTTACTGTCCTTCACCGAGGCTCTCTCAGCGCCGGAATCGAGCCTGATGTTCGCCTTGATGAATTCCACGGCCCGATAGGCGCCGGTCGAGACTGCCTGCATTGAGGCGCCGGTGAACCAGTAAACTACCGCACCACCGGCAATCAAGCCGAGCAGAAATGGCGCATTCAATATCGAGAATTTGTGCCCTGCTTGCAACAACACGGCGGTAATGCCATCCAGCGTCATCCCGCCATGCACAACTCCCGCCGCCCGCTGGGACAGCAGAAGCACAATCGAAAACACCAGTGTCGTGGCTCCAACCACCGCAGTGCCTATCAGTACGGGCTTGGCGGTCGCCTTGAAGGTGTTCCCGGCGCCGTCGTTTTCCTCAAGACACAGCTTGGCCCTCTCGAAGTCAGGAGTGAATCCGAAGTCCCTCTTGATTTCTTCCTTTATGCCGGGCAGAGTCTCGATAGTCGACAGTTCGAATACCGACTGAGCATTGTCGGTCACGGGACCATAGGAATCGACCGCGATTGTCACCGGGCCCATGCCGAGGAAGCCAAACGCCACCAGGCCGAAGGCGAACACCGGTGCGGCCGCCATGATGTCACCCAGACCCCAGGTGCTGACACCCCAGGCCGTCGCCATAAGACCGACGATCGTAAGGCCCATCCAATAGGCGGAGAAATTGCCGGCCACCAAACCGGATAGAATATCAAGCGACGCACCGCCTTCACGAGCCGCCGTCACCACTTCTCTGACATGGCGCGACTTCGTGGACGTGAAGACCTTGACCAACTCGGGAATCACTGCCCCGGCTATGGTACCGCATGAGATGACCGACGCCAGCTTCCACCACAGAGAGCCGTCGCCAAGCTCGGGCAGCATCAGGAAGGAAATCAGATAGGTCATGATGATGGAGACGATCGAGGTGATCCACACCAGCGTGGTCAGCGGAGTCTCGAAATTAAAAGTGCTCAAGCCGCCGAACCGGGCCTTGGCGATAGCACCATTGATCCAGTAGGAGACGATACTGGTGGCGATCATGGTGATACGCATGACGAAAATCCACACCAGCAACTGCACCTGGATAGCCGGATCAAGCACCGCCAGGAGGATGAACGTGATCAGCGCCACACCGGTCACACCGTAAGTCTCAAACCCGTCGGCCGTCGGGCCTACCGAGTCGCCGGCGTTGTCACCGGTGCAGTCGGCGATTACACCCGGGTTGCGGGCGTCATCTTCCTTGATCTTGAAGACGATTTTCATCAGGTCGGAACCGATATCGGCAATCTTAGTGAAAATACCGCCGGCGATACGGAGCGCCGCCGCGCCCAGTGACTCACCCACCGCAAACCCGATAAAACAATAGCCGGCGAGGTTGCCCGGAACGAAGACCAGGATGGCCAGCATGATAAACAATTCAATGGAGATCAGCAGTGTGCCCACGCTTATCCCCGCGCGCAGCGGGATGGCGTAGGTCGGGAATGCCGCGCCGCTCAGACTGGCAAAAGCCGAACGTGAGTTGGCGAAGGTGTTGATGCGAATACCGAACCAGGCAACCGCGTAGCTTCCCCCGATACCGATCAAGCTGAACAGGAGGATGATCAGTAGATTCCCCGCCGAAACCGGTCTCAGCCAGCCAAAGTAGACTACCATGATGACTGCAATGAAAGCCCAGAGGATCATGATGAATTTGCCTTGGGTCAGCAGGTAGGTCTTGCAGGTTTCATAAATGAGGTCGGATATCTCCCGCATCGACTTATGCACGGGGAGCCGTCGCAGGCCTGCATACGCGTACCATCCGAAAACCATGCCGAGGAGGCAAACCAAAAAACCGGCCATAAGAAGACTGTAGCCGCTCATCCCGAAAAAGTGGACTTGATTGAGATCGGGAACAACAATGTCCGCTTCACCCGCCTGGGCGCCGGACGCCATAGTGAAGAGCAGCAGCGCGCCGATAATCGTTCGCGCCTTCGAAACCCAACTTGGCTGATGAGTTTCCGTTTCTAATTCTCTTTTAGTTAGTTCGTTCATGCAAGTTTACCCAACCGCTCGGTCAATTGGTTTTGGCCATTGTTTGACCGACTAAACGGCTCAAAGAGGTTAGAATCCTGAATTCCATGTTTTCCTGCCGGACGATCCCGCCGACATAATTGGCCGAGAATACAAAAAGAGCGGCAAAAAGCCAAGACATTTTTGTATACAATATCGACGCCGACAACAACGAGGGCATGACGGACAAGTTCGAAACTCATGTTAAGACCTGGCCCGCTTTTTAGTGTCTTTTTGGCGGGTGGCCCAAGGCTTGCCCCGGGTTTTCTGGTCGGCATTATGTTTTCAGCAAGAGTATGGTGAGTGGCAGCGGACACTTTATAAGGCCCAAGAAAGCTACCACAAGCGGCGGGGCACTTCGAGCGACCAATAGGCATGTGACAACCCCTGCGACATGGGCTCGCGGCCATACAGGTTTCAATTGGTCCGGGATTAGTTCGTTTTGAGAGAAAGAGGGCAAAGGAGGCATGTCCGCCTTATTTCATCAACACCGACCGTAGTATAGAAATTAGCTGGTCAAATCAGCAGAATCCACTTGACATTAGCCGGGCGACTCCACATCATGTCCGTTTATGTGAAGGCCGGGCGCCAATAAGGGGCCCGACGACATGACCGCCGGGTAGCGGTCGAGGAACAAAATGGAACTGAAAGACGTTTAGTCGTCGCATCGATATCGGAACAACGCCGTTCCGGTAGAATTGAGACAGGGCGTGCACACGTTAGGCCGACCGTGTGCGTGTCTTTTTTTTTGCTCAATGTCCCAAGAGGACATCGGCCGGAAGGGTTAAAAACATGGTTTCGCGTCTGTTGTCAACATTAGTGGCGCTGGGCCTGGTCGCGTTTGTTGCCGGTTGTAGTGACGCCCCGACCGCTAAGTATGAATCCAGCAAGTCCACGTTGGAGGGTGCCCGGGCGGCCGAAGCGGAGCAGTACGCTCCCGAGCTCTTCAAAGCTGCCGCGGACTCGCTGAGTGCTGCGGCTGTTGAGATAGAGAAGGAGAACGGCCGGTTTTCAATGCTGCGGGACTACGATCGCGCCGAAGAGATCATCGCCTCGGCACAGAACCTGGCCGCGGAAGCTCAAGCGGCAGCCGCTGCTGAAAAAGAAAAGGTGCGTCTTGAGGACAGTGCTCTCCTGGTTGAGATTGACTCTCTGATCGCCCAAACCAAGGCGAGCCTTGCCAAGGCGCCAAAAGGAAAGGGCTCACGTATCGATCTCAAGGTCATGCAGGCCGACCTCGATGGGGCCGGCAGCGCCCTGGTTGCCGCCACGACCGAGTTCCAGGGAGGGCAGTACCTGACTGCCCGTGAGAAGCTGCAGGCGATTAAGTCGCAGGTCATGAGGGTCAAAGGTGACATCGACGCGGCCTCTGCCGGCGTCTCGAAGAAGTAACCAAGCCGAGTCCATATTAGTTCGCGGCAAAGGAGCCGGAACCGCCGGCTCCTTTCTGCCTGTTGACCTCGTTGGCAGACCGTAATCAACGTTCCGGACAGAAGTGAAAGGACGTATGTTTAAATGGTGCGTGTGGCTCGCAGTTCTGGCTGCAGCACTCATCATCGCCGCCGAGATCATTGTACTTGAGCTGCGAAGACCACCGGTAGAAGCGTTTGAGCAGGCGATGGCGTCGCTTGCCGCCGCTGAGGCGACCGGCGCAGCGAGCGTTACCGTCCTTACCTACCGGGATGCGCTATGGCACATGCAAGCCGGAAAAGAGGCTATGCACGAAGTCAGCAGCGGTTGGTGGCCGTTTGGATCCTATCGCACCGCGGATTCGCTTCTTCGGGAATCTATTCGGTTGTCTGATCTTGCGGCGACACGATCCGGGGAAAAGCAAAAGCGTCTTCGGGCCCAAACCGAATTAGAGTTCGCTGTTCTGAGAGACAGTTTGAAGTTCTGGCGCGGTGAGCTTGATCGCATGCTGCCGCGGACACAGGATGAACTGCTGTACAGATCGGCCGCGTCCCGTTTGGATCTGGCCACGGAACTGCTGAAACGGGGCCAGCGCGAACACGCCGGCTTGTATGTCGACACGATTCTAATCCTGCTCGACTCTCTCGAGACATCGCTGATTCAGCGCTTAGCGGCAAAGAAGGAGCAGGCGGCGCTCTGGCAAGATTGGACTTCCCAAACCATTAGCGATTCACGGACTTCCGGCGGTGTCGCCCTTATCGTGGACAAGAGCTCACACCGGCTCTACGCTCTGTCGGCCGGTCGGGTGGTCGACTCATTCCCATGCGATCTGGGATTCAATTCCGGCCATCAGAAACAGAAGGCCGGGGATGGAGCAACTCCCGAGGGCACCTACCGGGTTTCTCGGATCAACGGCGGCAGCAAATACTACCGAGCGCTTTTGCTCGATTATCCCAATTCCGATGATCGCAAGCGCTTCGAAGACGGAATCCACGACGGAACGGTGCCTGCGCGAGCGAAGATCGGCGGACTGATTGAAATTCACGGGCACGGGGGAACAGGTCGCGATTGGACTGACGGTTGTGTAGCCGTAACCGACGGCGATATGGATAAGCTGCTTCGAATCGCCTCTGTCGGTACAGCGGTGACTATCGTTCGCGTCTGGGAGAGGTTGCGATGAAGGCTCGATGGGCGCTTGTGATCGCGGGCGCTGCGGTGGCTATAGCTCTGGTGATCGGGATGATATCCACCAGCAGCCACCGTGGGGGAGAGTCAACGCGTTCGAATCCGCCGCACGAGGGTGGAACTCTGAAGCTGGATGGCCCTGACAGCGCTGGTTACGCTGTCGTCCCGCGGAGGCCGGTTCACGTGCGCAAGCGTGAACCTTACGTAGTCATTGACCGGTACTGCAACCGGTTGTTTCTGAGAACTCAGGACTCCGTGCTGCTCGAGGCTCTCTGTTCAACCGGATCGGGAGGCGAACTGGCCGACGACGCTACGGGACGACACTGGAAGTTCAATACTCCCTCCGGCGTTTTTCCGGTGCACACCAAATTGGAGGAACCGTGGTGGCGAAAACCGGATTGGGCGTTCGTGGAAGAGGGCGAGCCTATTCCGACACGCGAATCGGAACGCCTCGATAACGAAATGATGGGCGATTATGCTATCGGTTTCGGCGACGGGTACTTCATTCACGGAACAATCTACGAACGCCTGTTGGGAACGGCAGTCACGCACGGTTGCATACGCCTTTCCGCCGAGGACTTAAAGGTGCTGTATGATCACGTACGCATCGGAACATTCGTATTCATCTATTGAAAAGCGGCCGTCGTCCAGGCGGTATAGGCGACTTGCTCGGTCTTTAGTTCCCGTTATTGTCGCCTTCGCGATTGTGGGCGTGATTCTCAGGTACGCGCCCACCGGGTTGAGCTTCACGCGTCCGACGGCTGGAGGAACGGACACGCAGGTCGGATCGAAAGGGTCGACCCTGGCGGACGGCGTAAACGGCGAGCTTTGTCTGATTTTTGATGTCACGAAGAGAGAGCTATTCGTAAGAATGGGAGGTGTGGTGCTTCGCGAGTGCACCTTCGAATTGCAGACGGCTAGCGACGAAGCGGCCGAACTGATTACTGCCTGGTCCGGCCGGGTAGGCGATGACCGGAGGGTGGTCAATGTTCATCTGCTCTCCGCCGCGCCGGTGATTCCACAATCTGAGCTCACCATCATTGCGGAGGAAACAGGTCTCACCGAGGATGTCATTCAGCGATATGTCCCCTCGGTGTTGGTTCTGGTTACCGACGGCGATCTCGTCATCCGGGTCGAGACAAACTTGGCGGGCGCCGATACGTATCTCTGGGAGCAGTTGAAGGAGAAGCTGCGACAGCTCAAGCGAGTCCTAACGGGCGACCAAGCCCTGAGGCTGAGCCTATCGACCCAGGACGCCATGTCTCTTTACGGGGTAGCGAAGAACCGGCCGAGAATCATACTCCAATGATGTGGTGAGGTCGTTCTACGAACGCTGTGTAGCCCCGGCGGTCGCCTGGAGGAATTCTCTGTACGGAACCCCATGACGACGTCGGTCAGTTTGACGCCCGTAGCCGCGCCCGGTTGTGGTTGTTGTTTTCCGAGTTGATCCGGCCACCGCATCAATCAAGTTATTTCTTGTCGCCGTCACGGACACGGTGGAGGAGGAGGTCCGGCGTTGAACATGTAATCAACGAGATAGACCAAATCGGCGATGTCGATCGGAGCGATACCGCTGCCGTCGATGTCACCGTCGTCCCAACACGGCGGCGGCGGGCCCTGGTTAAACATGTAATCGACAAGATACACCAGGTCGGCTATGTCAATCGGTTCGATGCCGCTATGGTCGACGTCGCCTCGGAGTCGACAGCAGGTCGCGTATTTTATGGCCACAAAAGCCCAACCCATCCCACCGATAAAACCGGCAACATAAGTGTTGCCCACGGCGTCAAGACCGATCCCCCTCCCGTGATCTGAGAAGTTGTAAGGATCGTTATAGGCTGCTTGCCATTCTAGGTCGCCGCTTGCCGTGTACTTGATCGTCACTATGTCGTCGCTCGTCGGGGTTCCGTTGTAGCTGGATCCAGTTATGTAAACGCCTCCTTCGGCGTCGAGCGCCAGGTCGACAGCGTAGTCCATCTCATCCCCGGCCCCGTTGAACCGTCTTACCCAGGAAGTGTCCCCGGACGGGTTGAGCTTGATCGTGAGGTAGTCGAAGTGAGTACCGATACCATAGCTGACGCCCGCGACATGCACAGAGCCGCCGGCATCGAGGGCGAGCGCCAGTCCTACGTCGTCGTAGCTGGCCGGGCCGTCATACCTATGCACCCAGTCGGTCACCCCGTCCGAGCGGTACTTTATGGTCGTGCAGTCTTTGGCGGAAGCAATGCCCAAGCTGCTGCCGGTGATATAGACATTGCCGGAATCGTCTGCTGCGACGGCGAATACGTCTTCATCGTCACCATGATCGGGTCCATCGTATCTCCCGACCCAGACAGTGTCACCGTTGGGCGCGTACTTGACGGTGATCAAGTCGGTTCCTGTGCCGCTTCCAGTGCTGCTGCCAGATACGTAGATATTGCCGGAGTGATCCACGGCCAGGGCGAAAGCCTCATCGTAGTCGTTCCCGTGCCCGTCATAAAATTCGGCCCAGACTGAGTCACCACTTTGCGTGTACTTGACTGTCAGATAGTCTGCGGATTCAGATACGCCTCCTACGGAGTGGCTCTTGCCGGTCACAATGACATTCCCCGAATCATCGACGGCGATCCGGTGCGGCCAGTTGCTGCCGTCATGCAGATCATCGTCGAAGTCTCGCAGCCAGACGATATTGCCGATAGAATCGTATTTGATGACAACAAATTCGTCGTACGTATCGATGCCCATACTTGGACCGGTCACGTACACATTGCCGGCGTCATCGACCGCGATACCCTTGGCAATGTCGCGCCAGTGAGCGGGTCCGTCATATCGTCGTACCCAGGCGGTGTCGCCGTTGGAGCGGAACCTTATTGTAAGAAAGTCGGCTATCGGGTTCTCACCCACCTGCCCAGCGATGTACACATTTCCGCGCTTGTCAACCACCGCTTGTTCAACGCTGCCGTAATAGTCATCGGGATTGGTGTACTGCCGCACCCAGACTGTATCAACCCCCTGGGCGCCGGCAAACGAAGGGAAGGTCATCAGAGCGACGACCGCGAACACACGAACGACTGAACTCATACTCATCTCCCGGGACAAAGCACCAGCTTGCCTGATCGCAAGTCACGGCCGAACCGGATCGGATAGAACTATTGTCGACTTAAGTTAAATATAATGGACAAGAGATATCACGTCAATGAGTTTTGTGTTCTCAGAATACTATTGCCGTGTGGAGTTTTGTCTCTTTATTTGTATGAAGTATCGACTTGTCCGAATGGTCTGGCAACATGTAAAGAAGGAGGTCTGAAGGTGATTCAGAGACGAACAGAGGACAGGACCTATCAAATGGTTGAGCGTCGGTATCACCTATCCGGAAACGGGCCCCTGCGGCTCATTACTGCCGTCTGCCTGGTTATTCTTGGGTTGGGTGGATTCGAGAGTGTCAATGCAATTGGCGGCCGGTTCCGGTTCGGCAATCAGTCTCGCCATTCCCTTCGATAAGATCAACAGAATCACCTACACCAAAGCAAACCCCGCCAGAGGGATTCTGGTTCTCGTGGGGCTGGGGGTCGGTGTCGTCGCAGGAGCACTGGCCGGGGCGGCGCTGGCCCCGGAACCCGAACGCTGGCTGGAATTCCCCGATCTGTTTTGGGGAACCGTGGGCGCCGTGGTCGGCGGCCTGATCGGCGCCGCCGGCGGCTGGGGATGCGGTAAGCACATGAGGATAACAGTGACGCTGAGATGCCGATGACGACTGATCGTGGCACATCGCCCGCAGCACCGGGAAACGGTCCCGTGCTCCGTTGGATCGAAAGCTCCCGCGGGGAGAACGCTCTCCCGGACATATTTCAGATTACACCCACCGGCATTCGAGGGTGCTCGCGACCGAGCTTAGTATGCTGTCGAGATACCTGTCCCGCCGTCACGGACACGGCGGCGGCGGCGGGCCGGCGTTGAACATATAGTCGACTAAGTAGACTAGGTCGGCGATGTCGATCGGAGCGATACCGCTGCCGTCGATGTCACCGTCGTCCCAACACGGCGGCGGCGGGCCCTGGTTGAACATGTAATCGACAAGATACACCAGGTCGGCTATGTCAATCGGTTCGACGCCGCTATGGTCGACGTCACCTCGTATGAGACAGCAGTCAGCCTCGTGATATCGTATGGCCACCAAGGCCCACTCACCAAATTCGGGGCCGATACTTGTGCCGCCAACGTAGATGTCACCCGCAGCGTCAAGACCGATACCCATGCCGAGGTCGGAACTATTCGATTGGTTGTTGTAGGTCGTTTTCCATACTGTAGCACCGTTCGGCGTGTACTTAAAAGTGACAATATCGTCCGTGGCCGGGTATCCGCTGTAGCTCATCCCGGTCACATAGACACTGCCGTCTGCGTCCAGCGACAGGTTAATCGCGCCGTCGACCTCGTTCCCTGTTCCATTGAAAGTCCTCACCCAGGCGGTGTCGCCGGACGGCTGGTACTTGATGGCGAGGTAGTCGGTATTCGTACCTGGCCCCGTGGACCATCCTACAACATACACATGGCCGTCGGCATCGACAGCCAGGTTGAGGCAGCCATCGTCGCCCCCGGCTGGTCCGTCTTATCTGCTGACCCAATCGGTGACGCCGTCGGAGCGGTACTTGATGGTGGCGCAGTCTGTTCCTGCACCACCCCCGTAGCTGATCCCGGTGACATAGACGTTACCGGAATCGTCCACACCGATCGCTCCGGGCCCCCAGACCAAATCATCACCATTGTCGGGCCCATCGTATCGCCGGATCCACAGGCGTTCGCCGTCGGGAGCATATTTGATGGTGGCGTAATCCATGCCGGTCCCGAAACCGGCGCTGTTGCCTGAGACATAGATGTTACCATCGTGGTCGACAGTAAGGGCGTTTATCACGTCGTCGCCGCCGGACGCACCGTACATATCGACCCAGAGTGAATCCCCGTCGCCGTCGTACTTGAGCGTCAGATAAACGGACATTTCACCGACACCGCTTCGGCCGGCGACTATAACATTGCCGGCACTATCGACGGCTATTACTTCGGCTACATCGTCCCCCCCTTCCCACAGTTCATTGTGAAACGTCCGTAACCAGACAATGTCGCCGGCGGAATCGTACTTGATCGTGACAACGATATCCGTAAACCAAGCCGTATCGCGGCTGAAACCGCTGACATAGACATTGCCCTCGGCGTCGACAGCGATCCCTTTGGCCACGTCCTTCACGTGAGCTGTCCCGTCATACCGCCTCACCCAGGCGGTGTCGCCGTTGGAGCGGAATTTCACGGTGATCAGGTCAGCGATGCCGAACTCACCGATGTACCCGGCGAGGTAGAGGTTGCCGGCGCTGTCAACGACCGCCTCCTCCACGTTGCCGTAGTAATCATCGAGATTGGTGTACTGCCGCACCCAAACTGTATCAACCCCCTGGGCGCCGGCAAACGAAGGGAAGGTCATCAAAGCGACGACCGCAAACACACGAACGACTGAACTCATACTCATCTCCCGGGACAAAGTACCAGCTTGTATGATCGCAAGTCACGGCCGAACTGGATCGGATATCACTATTGTCGGCTAAAACTAAATATAACGGACAACACAGGTCATGTCAACGAGTTTCACGGTCCGGCCGGCCGGTCCGAACCGGCCTGAGGTCGGAACGTAATCGGGAAAGACCTACCCCCACCCAGGCACGGATGCTCATATACCCCAGACACCGTTCTGCCGCGTCTTGGTCCGCCGAAGGCGGATTTTCCCCCGGCACGGAGGTCTTTCAGGTCGAAACTCGTGCGGTCTCGACCTTGCGCCCGAATATCAGAATGCTGTTGCTTAGTGGGAAGGGGTGTCTTTACTTGTATAAAGTACCACGTGTCCGAATTGTCCAAAAACATGTAATGAAGGAGGTATCCAGATGATTCCGAGACGAACAGAGGACAGGACCAATCGAATGGTTGAGCGTCGGTGTCACCTATCCGGAAACGGGCTCCTGCGGCTCATTACTGCCGTCTGCCTGGTTATTCTTGGGTTGGGTGGATTCGAGAGTGTCAATGCAATTGGCGGGCGGGCCGGTGTCGGCATCGGCATCGCTTTTTCGGAGTTCGATAAGGAGATTGTGGAGTTCGCCGGGCCCGATCTCTCCTCGAGCAGGACGGCGTGGCGACTGTTTGGCGGTCTGCACCTGAACCGCAACCTCGGCGTGGAGGCGGGTTACGTCTATTTGGCGAAAGACCGCCTGACGGAGGACGTCCACGGCGATTATTTTGAAGCCAAAGTAAACGGCTTCGAGTTTACGCCCATCGGTCTCCTATCGGTCGGCAAGCATCTCACAGCGTTCGCAAGAGGTGGAATCATCTTCTGGCATTCCGATATGGTGACCGCCCGCTTCGGGGGACCGGGCAGCGGCACGAAAAAAGAGTCAGGCGCCAGCCCGGCACTGGGTATAGGGGTCGAATACGATCTCAACGAGTATCTTGGGTTACGGGCTGAATACACACGGTATGCCGTCGACAAGGCCAAGGCCGGCCTGGGCGACTTCAATTTTCTAGCGCTCAACGGAGTGTTCGCTTTCGGCCGGAAATGATGGTTGCTGCTGCAAACTTATCGAAACTCTGGGATTTCGACACCGCACCGCACAATAACCAAAATTCCACCAACCCAGGGCGGGGCGGCCCTGGGTTTGGCTTGGGATTACTGATTGATATAATAGGAGCCGCCTTCAGGATCGGGATGGAGAAAGAGTGGGAATTTGTCGCTTAGGAAACTCAACGCAAGAAGTGAGTCGCCACGCGCGGCAAGCTAATAGGCCGACGACGACGCCATCCAGGTGCACGGATCCTACGGCTTCTCCGATGAGTACCAGGTTGAGCACTTTTACCGCAACGCCAAGGGTTCCTCGATCTACGAAGGCACCCGCGAGATTCACACTCTCCGGCAGACCGACTACGCGCTGGGGCTGCGTAGACACTCGTAGCGAACGTCGGGCCGGTGTCTCTCACACCTGCTGTTGGAGCCGGCTCTCGGACGGATTGGACCTACCGAACTACTATACAGCTACCGACTTCTTGAGACTACGTTTTAACCAAAAGCCGTCCGCGGCCACTTTATTCAGAAGTTCACCGCCCCCGCACCCACGAGAATTAGTTCAGGTAAAGGCGAACCTTCTCCCGAAATCACAGACTAACATGCAAACACCGTGTCGAGCGCGACCCTTTGAAAGTCGCTCACCAGGCGAGAGTGTGTTCGGCTAGAGTAATGCTCCTGGTGATATGAGGCACGCCGGCACAAAAGCAAAACTGCGCGGCAATCGGGCGTTCACTCGCCCGCCGCCGGCGGGTAGATTGGAGGAAGACCATGAATGAAAGTAATGGTGCTGCGCGAAGACAGATATGATTTCTTATCAAAGAGAGGTTTATGCCATGTTTGATCTAAAAAGAAAGCTCGTTTTCACCTGGCTATTAGTTATAGTCCTGGGTGGGAGTGTGGCGGCTACCGACGTGACACTCCGGCTGGTCGACCAGTGCGGTGGGCCGATTCCGGCATCGCGGTTCGATATTCGTCCCGACGGTCCGTGGGTGGACCAAGGGGGAATGGTGTCGCTCGAGGCAGGCGCCCACAACGTTCGCGTATATCCTGGCCTGAGCGGCTGTATATCGTCCCACTTGTACCGAACTGACACGATCACCGTGTCGTCCGACGAGGCTCAAGAGATTGACCTTGTCTGGCCGATGGCGACACTGACGTTCGACATCGTGGATCAGTTCGATGATCTGATCGAGGGTTCCACCGGGCGTGTCTTTATCCAATATGAGACCGACTGGACCTTGCTGCCGCACTCGATTGATCTGCCGGTAACCGACGACCCAGGCGGTAAGGAAATCAAGGGCGACTGGGTCGATGGGTATCGTTTTGACATGGAGCCCGGTGTCAACGGAGTGGCGTCGAATTATCTGTCTCGGATCGAGCACAATAATGAACTCACGGTAGGCGGAAGCTATTATCACATACTCTGGCCGACGGCGACGGTGGAATTCGATCTGCTCGACCAAAACGGCGACCATATCCCGGGATCGAAGGGGTATGTATACCCCTGGCCCGCTAACAGTACCCACAGTCTTCCGTATATGGCGGTCTGGCCGGTGACCGAAGACTCTGGTTTGCCCAACATCAAAGGTGAATGGTCCGAGGGCTACAGATTCAAACTCTTCCCGGGCGTCAACGGCAAGACATACAATGACCTGATGCGGAATGAATTCAACAACGAACTCACCGTGGAGGGTCTGGATGTCGATTTCGAATGGCTGACGCTGAAATGCCCAACCGGCATTGTCGACGCCGCCGAAGATGAAATCCCCGGGTCGTTCATCAAGAGTTTCGGCGAAGCCTACCACCGCTGCGATGTGGTGATCTTCCCGACGACGGATGAGAGTCTCTATCCGACGATGACGGGAGCCTACAGAGACGGTTATCCGATCAGTCTCTATCCCGGTGGGGATCTTGCAGGCACGGCTACTTTTGAGGTCACTGGTGCGCTGGAATTCGATCCGTCGTTCGTGAACTTTGAAGAAGTTGACTATGGTTTGCGCTGCATCCCAGCCGAGGGATCGGTCGCCGGCTGGGTGACGGCTGCATGTCCCGTACCCAGTACTGGTCTGTTGGGCGTGACAGTGGGTGTTTTTGCTGTAAGTACCGGCGAAATGGTTGCGGCGGCGGCCACCGACGAGGCTGGCCATTACCAGGTCGACGGACTGCCGGCGGGCGATTATGTCGTTACCGTAGTGACGCCACTCGGGTACAGCGCTGCCGACGATGAGATTGCGGTTTCCGTCGTGGGCTGCGGAGTGGTCCAGGCCGATTGCGACCTCACCTGCGTCGAGATCATCGCTAATCCTCGCGTCAGCGGCTTCTGGAAGCACCAGGTGGGTGTCGCTCTGGGCGGTAACGGGATCGCGCACATCGATGGTCCGACGCTGTGCAACTATCTCGACATGATCGAGCAGCATTTCAACAGCAACGAGATCAATCAGGTGATCGTGTACGACCCGCCGCCATCCGGGGACTGCTCCGACAAACTGCAGGTGGCCAAGAGTCTGTTGAATCTCACGGGCAAACAGGAAATGGTGGCCCGCGCTCGACAGCAACTCATGGCTTTGCTGTTCAACGTCGCCGCTGGGTATATTAGTTTGACCGAAACGGTCAGCGAGGACGACGCGACGCTTTCGCAGGCCATCACATTCTGCGATGGCCTGATTGACGATCCCAACGGAGATCACGAGACAGCCAAGACGATCTGTAACGACATAAACAACAGCAGCTTGGTCGGCGCCGATGTGATTCCGTTGAGCACCACCGACATCGCCTACAAAGCGGTTCCGGCCGGATGGTCTCTGGCACAGAACTACCCCAATCCGTTCAATCCGTCAACCGAAATCACCTTCAGTTTGCCGGTGTCGTCGGATGTCAGGCTGGAAGTATTCAACATCCTGGGTCAGAAAGTGACGACTCTGGTTCACGGCAAGTTTGACGCCGGGGAACACAGCGTCCAATGGAACGGCGTCAACGCACGAGGACAATCGTCGCCCAGCGGAGTCTATTTCTATCGTCTTATGGCCGAGGCCTTCGACGAAACCAGAAAGATGATGTTGGTGAAATGAACGGCGCAGAACCGACGACTCTCATTCAACCCGCCGCCCGGGTCGGAACTGTGACTGCCATGCGACAGTAATCGAAAAGCGGAGAGGTGCCCACCTCTCCGCTTTGTTATCATCAAGTACGTATGATGTGAGAGCCTACGGACACGCAGGCGGTGGCGGACCACCCAGGAACATGAAGTCGACCAGGTATATCAGGTCGGAAATGTCGTGGATCCCGCTGCCGTCGATATCGGCCTCGTCCATGCATGGTTGCGGCGGGATGACCGTCACGACCAACCGGTCATTACCTCCGCGATGCCCACAACTCCGCTGGACAAACGGGCAAAATGTGTTATACTAACGCCCTGTTTTGAGGACGGGTGGCCCGGACGTTCACGCGGGTCTCACCGACGGTCCACCTGAATATGGCCTATGACACTGGTAACTGAGAAACACCATCGATTTGAGCAAACTTAAGAATCATAAAGACACCGAGCGGGGCCATCCGGGCGCGGCCAAGAAGAGCGGCGCCAGGGGACAGTGGCGGGTCATCATCAACCCCGAGATGTGCAAGGGCTGCAATATCTGTATCGAGTTCTGTCCCACCGACGTCTTCGAGCGGTCGGAGACCCTTAACCGCAAGGGTTATTATGTCCCATTGGTGGCAAAGGAAGGGGAATGCACCGGCTGTCGCATCTGCGATCTCTTGTGCCCGGAACTGGCGATCATCATTGAACCCAAGAGCGGGTCCGAGCATGCGAAGTGATTACTGACTATGGCTATTAATCAGAATAAGCAACGATACCTGAGCCGTCTCGAGGGGAAGACCTACTTTCTGCTCGGCGATGAGGCCTGCGCCTATGGGTCGATCTACGCCGGCTGCGATTTCTTCGCCGGTTACCCCATCACCCCGGCCAGCGAGGTGGCCGAATTGATGGCCGAGGAACTGCCCAAGGCGGGCGGAATTTGCATTCAGATGGAAGACGAACTAGCCAGCATGGCGGCCATAATCGGCGCCTCCTGGACCGGCGCCCGCACTATGACGGCCACCAGCGGCCCCGGGTTTTCGCTCATGCAGGAAAACATCGGCTATGCGGTGATGACCGAGACACCCTGCGTGATTGTTGACGTCCAGCGCTCCGGTCCTTCCACCGGCCAGGCCACCAAACCGGCCCAGGGGGATGTCATGCAGGCGCGCTGGGGAACGCACGGCGATCACAACATTATCGCACTCTCCCCCAACTCGGCGCAGGAGTGTTTCGACCTGATGGCCGAATGTTTCGACCTGGCCGACATCTATCGCACACCGGTTATATTGCTGATGGACGGTGAAGTCGGCCACATCAGAGAAAGTGTCGCCATGCCGGCGGTCTCTTCCCTCAAACATGCCGCCAGAAAGCCGGCTCAACCGGGCGAGGACGTATTCGGAGGTTCGGAATTGGTGCCGGGAATAACCCATTACGGTGCGGGGCAAAACGTGCACGTGACCGGTTCCACCCACAAGGCCAACGGGATGAGGGACGTGACCACGCCGGAGGTTCACGACCGGTTGATTCGGCGAATCTATCGCAAGATCGATGAGAACCGCGAGAAGATCGTCCGCGTCGAGCCCAACCGCGATCCGTCGGGCGGCGCCCGGGTGGGGGTGATCTCGTTCGGCGCCACGTCGCGACCGGCGCTGGGGGCGGTCAAGCAGGCCCGCGCTGACGGTAAGCAGGTCGACTTCATGCGGCTGATTACGATCTGGCCGTTCGCCCGCAAACAGGTTACCGAGTTTGCTGAGAACCTGGACATCATTCTGGTGCCGGAGATGAATCTCGGACAGATCGCCCGTGAGATCGAGCGGTTCGTCAGGTGCGAGGTGAAGTCTCTCTCCAAAATCGGAGGCGTACCGCACACAGTCTTTGAAATCACTCACGCCATTATGGAGGTGTGCTGATGGCTACACCGAGACACCGCTTGATGGACTACGTGCGTGAGGAGATCATGCCGCACCGCTTCTGTGTCGGCTGCGGCTGCGGCACGGTTCTGAACGTCTTTGTCAACGCCGTCGATGAACTCAAACTGAAACCGACCAACATGGTTTGCGTCTCCGGCATCGGTTGTTCCGCCTGGATACCGAGTCCGTACTTCAAGGCCGACACCCTGCACACCACCCACGGCCGACCGATCGCCTTCGCCACCGGTGTCAAAGTCATGCGTCCCGATCTGAAGGTCGTAGTGATCGCGGGTGACGGCGACATCGCCGGGATCGGCGGCAACCATCTTATCCACGCCGCCCGGCGCAATATCGACCTGACCGTTTTTCTCGTGAACAACATGATCTACGGCATGACCGGCGGCCAGGCGGCGCCGACCACGCCGACCGGCGTCAGGACCACCACCACGCCGCATCGCAACATCGAACCGCCCTTTCACATTGCCGACCTGGTGAAGGCGGCCGGGGCGGGGTTCGTGGCGCGCTGGACCACGTTTCATGTGTTCCAACTCATGCGCGCCATGCAGCAGGCGATGGACAGAAAGGGCTTCAGCTTCATCGAGATCGTCTCTCAGTGCCCGGACAACTACGGTCGCCGCATCGGCGTCAAATCGGCCGTCGACATGCTCAAACAGTTCAAAGCGAACTCGGTGCGGATCAGCAAAGCGGCCGACATGTCGGAGGAGGAACTGGAAGGCAAGTTCGTCGTCGGCACCTTGTGCGACCGCGACCGGCCGGAATATACGGATGAGCTACACAAACTTACCGCCGAACAGGTAGCGCTGATAAAGAAGGAGACAACCGCATGATTATTCGTTTCGCCGGTTTCGGGGGGCAGGGGATCGTCAAGTCGAGTCTCATTATGGGTCAGTCGGCGGCGTTCGACGGCAAGAAGGCGATCCAGAACCAGTCCTACGGCAGCGAGTCGCGCGGCGGTGAGTGTCGCGGCGATGTTATCATCTCCGACGACGACATCTACGAACTGGAGCCGGTCAACTACGACCTCCTGGTCGCCATGACACAACCCGCCTACGAGAAATTCATCGCTTCGTTGAAACCGGGCGGGACGTTGATCTATGACAAGGACCTCGTTGTTATCGACGACAAGCTGCACCCGGTCGGCATCCGGACGCACGGCATCGACGCCACCGATATCGCCTTCAAGCAGTTCGGGCGCAAGATCGTCGCCAACATGGTGATCCTGGGGTTTATGAACGCGCTGTTGAGTATCGTGTCCCCTTCAGCACTGGAGAAGGCGATCCTTGAGAACGTCCCCAAGGGCACCGACCGACTCAACCTCGACGCTCTGCGCAAAGGGATGGAGCTGGCCACTCGCGCACTTCAGGCCAATCAAGAACCGGCGGGGTGATATACGGTGATGTTGCCACGGGGAAGTGGTATCATTGTGGTGTCGCTTCTGCTCGCATGGGCGATTCCGGTTGCGGTTGCCGCAGATGATGCCGCTGACTCCGCCGCATCGTTCACATGCCTCCCGTGGGAGGAGGGGCAGAAGATGTTCTACACTGATCCGTACTGGCGCGGGGGTGACTGTGCCTCGACGGTGGACCTCGGTGACGGTCGCGTGCTGTGGTTGTTTGCCGATAGCTGGGTCGGGGTCAAGCCGCCATACGTCAGAGATTCCTGTTGCGTCCATATGATCCGCAACTGCATGGGCATTCAGCACGGCTATGATCCGGCCACAGCCGACTTCAGAGTCCACTGGCGGGGGACCAGAGAGGAGCCGAGAGCGTTTTTCGCCGGAGAGGAGGACAGTTGGTTTTGGCCGGGTAACGGCGTGATGATCGACGGTGTCCTGGTGGTTTTCCTGATGCGTGTTTGCCCCAGCGATAGCGGGCTTGGTTTCGTGACATGTGGACACGCCGCGTTTATAATCGACAGCTTCGACGGTAACCCCGACCAGTGGTCGCTGAAGCGATTGGCGCTGCCGGAAAACTCGTTTGGAATCATGCTGGGAGCTGCGACTTTGGTAGAACCGCCCTACCTGTACGCCTTCAGTACCAAAGAACCGGGCGATCATTCCATGTATCTGGCTCGCTGGCTTACCGACAGTATCCTGGCCGGGTCAGCTGACGCGATAGAATGGTGGACCGGTGATAGTACCGCCTGGGTGCCTCACTCAAGTTTGACCTCTCTACCAACCGCTCTTTTTCTCCACGGTGCCTCAGAGTTTTCGGTCGTCCATGACGCGTCGACGGATCAGTACCTATCGGTTCAGATGGTTGGATTCGGCGCCATCGATGTGACAATGCGCACCGCGCCGGCTCTGACCGGTCCTTGGTCGGATCTTCAACTGGTTTATCAACCACTTGAGAAGGCGAAACCGGGCGTTATGATGTACGCTGCCAAGGTTCACCCGGAAATCATCGGAGCCGACTTGGTCATTACCTATAATACGAATGCATCCCACGAGATGCTTATCGCAGACAGTACTCTATACTATCCCAGGCTGCTGAGATTCGATTGGAACGACTGACCTGGGCTCGCCCATAGAAAGGTAACGCGTGAAACTAATCGACCTATTCCACGTGTACGACCGGGTACATAGGTTACACATTAGACCGGGCACATGGGTAACACTTTTTTTGATTCATTCTCTCTTTTGTCTTCATTGGTTCTTGGTCTTTTCTTTGTCCTCGGCAGGTGGACCAGCC
>Ga0214473_10001403_pt1 | contig 31864 bp, 31 predicted proteins | sample RVTome_7_FD_203509 | JGI IMG/M metagenome (GOLD analysis project Ga0214473, IMG submission 203509) | Soil microbial communities from uranium-contaminated site in the Upper Colorado River Basin, Wyoming, United States - RVT98D197 | ecosystem: Environmental > Terrestrial > Soil > Contaminated >...
CGCCGCCCGGAGGACAGTACTGGCCGCTGCCGTAGGTGCTCTCCAGGCCGGCGGCCAGCCGGCTGAGCTCCGTGGTGCGGGCGGGATCGCGGGGCGCCGGCAGCGTGATGGCGGTCTTCAGGATGGCCAGCTTGCGGGCCACGTCGTAGGGCAGCTGCAGGCCGTCGTATACGGCGGCGCGGCCGGCCAGCGCGGACTGCGCGGCCAGGTAGCGCTCGTTGGCCTCGGCGGCCAGGATCTCCGTGTCGTGCGTGATGAAGTTGGCCTGCACCCATGCGGCACGGCCGGCCCGCACGCCCAGATCGTTGAGCATGGCCTCGGCGGTGTCCCGCACGAAAACCTCGGCCTGGGCGGCCGTGGGCGTGGGAATGGGCGTGGGGGTGGGCGCGGGCGGCCGCACCGCCGGGTTGCCGGCAGAACAGCCGGCGGCCAGCAGGAGCGCGGCAATCAGGAAACCAACGGGCCGTTGCATCAGTGCCTCCAGTGGAGTGCGGTCCTGCGCCGCATCATGTACGCGCGGTGCGCCCCGCTCGTTCCCGTGTTCCGGGGGGCGTGAATGTTGCGCTGTGGACCACACCAGTCCCGCGAGCGAGAGGAGCGCAACATGTCACGGCCGGCCCCTCCAGGTCCAGCCCCCGCAGCCGGCGCCTCGTGGGTAGCGCTCCGCCTGTGGCCGCTGGCGCTGCTGGCGGGCGTGCTCCTGCTGGTCTTCGGCGTGGCGCTGGCGGTGCGCCTGGCTGCGCCCACCATCTCCGACGAGGATGTCCGCGACCAGATCTGGGCGGTGCTGCAGCGGGAGAGTCCGCGCGCCTTCCTGGTGACCGGCGCGCTGGACATCACGGCCACCGCGCGGGTGGAGAACACCCGCCGCGTGCTGCCGGGTCTGGTGGGGCTCAGCCTGGGCACCACGTCCGCCTACGTGCGCGTGCCTGGGCGCGTGTCCTACGGCTTCGACGTGCGCACGCTGCACCCCCGGCTCATCGAGGTCACCGATGACCTCATCCAGGTGACCATCCCTGCCCTCACCGTCTACTCCGTGGAGCCCAACCTGGCTGACATGGAGGTGGAGACCGACCGCGGCTGGGCACGGGTGGGCAGCACCACGCAGGCCGTGGAGAAGCGGGCGCTGGAGATTGCCCAGGGCGCGCTGGAGGGCCAGGCCGAACTCCACCTGGTGCGCTCCGCACAGCCCAGGCTGAACACCGCGGAGGCGCTGCAGCGCATGCTCACGCCCGTGGTGCAGGCCGCGGGCATCCCCTCCCCCCGCTTCCGCTTCCTCATCGCGGACGGTCTGGTCCTGGAGCCGCGCGGCACGGGCGGTTCGCGGGACTGAGCGGCCTTGCAGCCGGGTGCTCGCCACCCCACCTTGCAGCCACACCCACAGACTCAGCTACGGGCCGCGCCGCCCCTCCCGCCGGTGCGCCGCAAACCGGAGGACGCCCATGTCCCGCAGAACCCCGCTTCTCCTCGTCCTGGCCGCGCTCACCACCGCCTGCGCAGCCAGCGACACCGAGGAGGCGCAGTTGGCCCGCGCCCAGGAGATCCACGAGCGCGTGCTCACCATCGACACGCACGATGACATCCCCGGCAGCTTCGGCAGCGATGAGACCAACGCCTGCAATGCCCTGGACCGGCAGGTCGACGTACCCAAGATGCGCGAGGGGCTGCTCGACGTGGCCTTCTTCATTGTCTACGTGGGCCAGGGCGAGCGCACGCCCGAGGGCAACGCGCGCGCTCACGAGCAGGCCATCCAGAAGTTCGACGGCATCCACCGCATGGCCGAGGTGCAGTGCCCCGACCAGGTGGAGATTGCCTACACCGCCGCCGACGTGGAGCGCATCAACGCCGCGGGCAAGCTGGTGGTGGCCATCGGCATCGAGAACGGCTATCCGATTGGCAACGACCTGGCGCACCTGGCAGACTTCCACGCCCGCGGCGGCCGCTACATCACGCTGGCGCACGGCGGGCACAATGACATTGCGGACTCCGCCACGCCGCGCGGGGACGACGCCGAGGAGGAGCACGGCGGCCTGTCCGCGTTCGGTGAGCAGGTGGTGGCCGAGATGAACCGCCTGGGCATCATGGTGGACGTTTCCCACATCTCCAAGAACGCCGCGCTGCACGCCATGCGCGTCTCGCAGGCGCCGGTCATAGCCTCCCACTCCAGCACGCGCGCCGTGGCGGACCACGCGCGCAACATGGATGACGAGTCGCTGCACGCGCTCCGGGAAAACGGCGGCGTCATGCAGACCGTGGCCTTCGACGGCTATGTCAAGATCCAACCGCCCGAGCGCGGCCAGGCCCTCCAGGCGCTGCGCGAGGAGTTCGGCGTCACCGGCGGGCGCGGCGGCATGGACGCCCTCACGGAGCAGCGCCGCGCCGAGTACGACGCGCGCATGGAGGAGATCCGCCAGCGCTTCCCCGGCGCCACGGTGGCCGACTTCGTGGACCACATCGATCACGCCGTGGAGCTCATCGGCATCGATTACGTGGGCATCAGCTCGGACTTCGACGGCGGCGGCGGCGTGACCGGCTGGGACAGCGCCGCGGAGAGCCTGAACGTGACGCATGAGCTGGTACGCCGCGGCTACACGGAGGAGGAGATCGCCAAGCTGTGGGGCGGCAACCTGCTGCGCGTGTGGGCGGAGAACGAGCGCGTGGCGGCGGAGCTGCGGGGCACGGCCGCCGGTAACTGAGCACGTGCAGCGTTCGTTCTTAAGCGACGACGCCCGGAGACCGCCGGTGGTTTCCGGGCGTCGCGGCTTAACACGCTCCGCGGTGCTCGCCGCGCTCACCGTTCTGCCTGGCTGCGCGGACGCGGCGGACCGGGGGGATCAATCGGCGGAGCTGGCCCGGTGGCGCCTGAGCGCCGCGCCCACGCTGAGCATCGGCGGGGCGGAGGTAGCGGAGGAGCACATCATCCAGGAGATCCGCGGCATCGTCCGCCTGCCCGACGGCCGGCTCGCCGTAGCGGACGGTGCGCAGCAGCGCATCCGCGTCTACGACGCCGCCGGGCGGCACGTGACGGACTGGGGCCGCCCGGGCACCGGCCCCGGCGAATACCGGTGGATCGGCCGGCTCTTTCCCTACCGCGGTGACTCGCTGGCGGTGTACGATCTCCTCGGGCGGCGCCTCACCGTCCTGGATGCGGCAGGCAACGTGGGCCGGATCGTGCCGCAGTCCGTGCGTGACGCTCCGCCGCCGGGCACCATCCCCTCCGAGTCCTGCTGCAACGTGGTGGGCGCCTTTGCGGACGGTTCCTTTCTGGTGGCCCTCCCCGAGTCGATTCCGGTCGATGGAACGGGGACGGTTTACTCCACCACCGATTTCGTCCGCCTCGACGCGGAGGGCGCCGCGGCCGACACGATCGCCACCGTGCGCGCCTCCGAATACCGGCTGTCGGGGAGCACGCGATCCGGCCTGGCGCTGCTCAGGTTGGCCCCGCGCCTGGTCTACGCGGCGCGGCGGGACGGCTTCGTGCACGGCAACGGCGAGACCCGCACGGTCACCGCCCGCGATGCCGCCGCAGGCGTCCCGGTAGACATGGACACCGGTCTGTCCCGGCGCCCTGTCACCGATGCCATCCGCGCGCAGACGGAAAGCTGGTACCGGGCGGCGGCCGGCAACCGGACCGGCGGTACCCCGGACGTGGCGTATCCGGACTCCATGGCCAGTTTCGACTGGCTCGTCGTTGACCGGGAGGACCGGGTCTGGGTCAGGGAGACCCTGGTTCCGGGTGACACGGTGGCCCGCTACAGGGTCCTCACCGCGGACGGCCGGCCCGTGGCCACCATCGAGCTGCCTGAGGGCCTGTGGATCCAGTGGATCGACGAGCGCGGCCTGCTGGGCGTGGAACGGGACGCGATGGATGTTGCGTACGTGCGGGAGTACAGGATCATTCGTCCGTGAACGCCGCCAGCCGCCGCCAGCCGCCGCCTGAAAACGCTGGTGGGGAGCGGCGGCTGAGCCGGTGTCCCATCCAGCCATGGATGCGCCCTCCGCGGCGGGTTAGATTCGGCGGATGGATGAGGAAACGCGCGCCGGATTTGCCCGCATGGACGCGGGCTTTGCCCGCATGGAGCGCTTTTTCGAGCTGAGCCAGGCGCAGTTCGGAGAGCTGGGCGGCCAGATCGCCGGGATCGCCGAGTGCCTCGACCGGGTCGAGACGCGGAAGCGCTTCCAGGCCATCGACAGGCGCCTGCACTCCATCGAGGAGCGCTTCATCGGGGTGGACGACCAGTTTCACACGCTCACCATCCGCCTGGAGCGCTTCGAGCAACGCGTGGATGATCGGCTCGACGGCGTCTGCCGCGAGGTGGGGTTGCTCCGGGAGCACACGCAGCAGATCGACGCGCGCACGCGCGGCATCGAAATCGGCATGGATGCGCTGAACGCCCGCGTGGACACGCTGGCCGAGGACATGCGGCAGCGCTTCCGCGTGGTGAATGACCGCCTGGCGGCCGTGGCCTGAGCACGGCGGCTCAGGACGTCTCCGCGCCGCGCACCGCCTCCTCCAGCAAGCTCACGGCCCGCCTCACCGCCACTCGCTCAGCCGGATCCAGCTCCCGTAGTAGCGCCGCCATCTGCTCGATGCGCCGCCCGCGCGCGGCCTGGAGAGCCCCCTCGCCTGCCGCCGTGGCCCGCACGCGCACGCGCCGCGCATCCGCCGGATCGGATCCTCTCCGCACGAGCTTCGCCGCCGCCAGCGCGCTCACCAGGCGGCTCATCGTGGGTGCGCTGACCTGCTCGGCAGCGGCCAGTTCGCCCACCGTTCGGGGTCCGCCGAAGACCAGCACCGACAGGGCGGAAAGGCGGGCCGCGCTGAGGCCCGAGTCGGCATCGACCACGCGCACGCGGCGCAGGAGGTGGATGGCCAGCGAGTGCACCCGATCCGCCAGCTCGTGGAGCGCCTGTTCGTGTCCGCTATCCATGTGAACGCCTTGCCTCCCGGCGATCCGAGGAATATTTTCGTTAGCCAAGCTAAATACTTCGATACCCGCTCGCCAGGAGGTGCTCCATGGGTACGCCCCCCGGACTCGGCCGCATCGGCCAGCTCGCCCTCGAGGTGGGTGACCTGGAGGCGGCCGTGGCGTTCTACCGCGACCGGCTCGGCCTCCCGCACCTCTTCACCACGCCCAGCCCCAACGCCATGGCCTTCTTCGACTGCGCCGGCATCCGCCTGCTGCTCGGCCAGCACGAGGATGAGCCGGCCGGCCGCTCAGGTAGCATCATCTACTTTGCCGTGGAGGGTATCGAGGACAGCCATCGGGCGCTCGCGGAGGCCGCGGTCGAATTCATGCAGGTACCCGCCAAGGTGGCGGATCTGGGAGAGACGGAGCTCTGGCTGGCCTTCTTCCGCGACCCGTGGTCCAACACCCTGGCCCTGATGGAGGAGCGGCCCGTAGGGTAACCGGGCACACGCATGTGACGCCCGGACCACCTGAATCGTCCGTATCCATGAAGGGGTATGCACGGAGCACCCCCCGCTGTGGAAGAAGGCGAGCATGAACGAAAGAATCCACGCCTGCCTGGACGGCAGCCTGCCGCGCGCGGCCCTCGACGAGGCCGAGCGCGCGGCGCTGGCAGCGTACGAGCGCGCCATCCGCACGTCCCTCGAGACCCTGCCCGATGAGGCGGCGCCGGACCTGACCGCCGGCGTCATGGAGCGCATCGCCACGGTGCGCGCCCCGTGGGAGGCGCCCGCGGAACAGGAGCCGTCCGAGGAGAATGCTTCCCGCGCCGGCCGCGGGAAGGGGGACGTCGCTTCCATGGTGCGCTGGCTCTGGCGACCCCGCCAGATCACGCTCCGGCCCGGCTACGCCCTGGCGGCCGCCGCGCTGCTGGCGGCGGTGCTGATCCTGCCGCGTGGCGGTGATCCGGCATCCACGGTGGACGCGGCCTTCCCGGTCCAGCAGGGCGGCACGGTGGTGAGCGGCAGCCAGGTGCCGGGTCCCGTGCGGGTGCACTTCCGTCTGGACGCCCCCGAGGCCGGCAGCGTGGCCCTGGCGGGTGACTTCACGGACTGGCAGCCCAGCCTCCAGCTCGTGGAGGACGCGCCGGGCGTGTGGACCGTGGTGGTCCCCCTGGACGCCGGCGTCCACGAGTACGCGTTCGTGGTGGACGGGGCCTGGGTGACCGACCCTATGGCGGAACAGGTGGAGGACGGCTTCGGCGGCGTGAACAGCCGCGTGGCCGTGGTGGAGCGAGGTGCCGAGACGTGAGGCGTTCCAAGCGACGTCCCCGTCTCCCACGCTTCGCGCGTGCGGCCGCGTGCGCGGCCGCCCTCGTCCTCGCGGCGCCAGCCGGGCTCGGCGCCCAGGAGTGGCGCCTGGACGCCCAGGGCGGCCAGCTCCGCTTCGACGCCAGCCGCGCCGCGGAGGCCAGCGCCACCGCGCTCGGCGGCCTCCGCTACCTGAACGGCGCCACCTGGCTGGGCATCTACGGCGGGCTGCCCATGGAGGAGGGCGACGCGCCCTGGGGCCTGGCCACCGGCAACCTGCGCCTCCAGACCGGCCCGCGGGCGTTGCGCTTCGGCGTGGACCTGGCGGGCGAGCTGTTCCTGCAGGGCTCGGTGGAGACCACCACGGAGCGTCAGGTACCCCGCATCCCGGGCGTGACCGAGCGCACCCCGGCGCCAACAACCACCACCGTGCCCTCGGGCATGGGCCTGAAGGCCGAGGCCATGCCGCTCGTGGCCTACGATCGGGCCGGTTGGAGCGCCGAATTGCGCGCGGGCGCGGCCCGCTATCACAGTGACTTCGGCGGAGGCGCGACCGATCGGGACGTGGCCCAGTTGCACGCGCAGGTGAGCGCCTCGCCGGTGCCCGAGGTGAGCGTTTCGGCCGAGGCGCGCCACTACGCGGCCGAGGAGGGCGGCTATCCCTACCTGGGCCTCACCGTGGCGGGGATGAGCGGGCCGCTGCTGGCCTGGGCCAGCGTGGGGCGCTGGCTGGAGGACGGCCTGGAGGAGGTGGCGTGGGCCGCCGGCGGGCGCCTGGACGTGGTGGAGCGCGCCGCGCTCACGGCGTCGGTGCGCCACAGCGTGTTCGATCCCCTCTACCTGACCAGCGGCACCACCTCGTGGAGCCTGGGCCTGTCCGTGCGCCTGCAGGGCCCGCCGGCGCCGGCCGCGCCCGTGCCCGCCAGCTACGAGAACGGCGTGGCGCTGATCGCGCTGGATGAGGATGACGCCCGGGGCGCCCCCCGCGTGGCCGGTGACTTCAATGACTGGGAGCCCCAGACCATGCGGGCGGAGGAGGGCCGCTGGGTGCTGCCCGTGCGGCTGGAGCCCGGCGTCTACTACTACGCCTTCGTCACGGAGGATGGCACCTGGTACGTGCCTGACGCGGTGCCGGGGCGCCAGGATGACGGCTTCGGCGGCCACGTGGCCGTGCTGGTGGTGGAGTAACGTGTCCGTGCACGCGTTCGCCGCGGCCGCGCCCGCGGACGGGGAGCTGGTGGGCCGGGTGCTGGCCGGGGACCGGGAGTCCTACTCCACCCTGGTGCGCCGCCACCAGGAGGCGCTCTACCGCTTCGTGCGCGGCATGCGCATCGATCCGGACGTGGCCGCCGACCTGGTGCAGGACGGCTTCGTGCGCGGCTACACGCGCCTGGCGGAGTGCCGGGACCCGGAGCGCTTCCGCGTCTGGCTCTTCCGCATCGTGCGCAACCTCTGCCTGGACCACCTGAAGAACATCCGCCGCCGGAGCGTGCCCCTGGACGACGTGCAGCTCGTGGACGAGCGTCCGGCGCCCGGTGAGGAACTGGCCCGCCATGAGCTGGGCCAGGGCATCCAGGCCGCGCTGGACGGGCTCAACGACGAGCTGCGTGAGGCGTTCCTCATGAAGCACTGGGAGGAGCGCTCCTATCAGGAGATGGCGGAGCTCACCGGCGCCTCGGTGAGCGCCATGAAGATGCGGGTGCTGCGCGCGCGTGAGGCGCTGCGCGACGCCCTCGAGGACACGGCTGACGCACACGCGTGAGGCCTGAATGTGACGCGCGGCCCCGCCCGCTCGTCTTATGAATGAGACGGACGACGCACCCGGAGGAGACCATGACCATGACGTACCGAACAATGATTCTCGGCGCCGCGCTGGCACTCATGCCGGCCGCCCTCGCGGCCCAGCAGGGCAACGCCGCGGCGCGCATCGAGGCCAGCGTGCGGGCCGCCGCCCGGGCGCACATCCCCGCGGCGCTGCTGGAGAGCAAGATCAACGAGGGGCGCGCCAAGGGCGTGGCCGAGGAACGCATCGCGGCGGCCGTCGAGGCGCGCCTGGAGGCGCTCATGAACGCCTTTAGCGTCATTGCCCGCTCCAGCAGCGACGCCATGTTGGTCACCGCCGGTGAGCTGGCCGTGGCCGCCGACGCCCTGCAGGCCGGCGTGAGCCAGGAGGTGCTGCTGCGCATCCAAGCGGACACCCCGCGCGAGCGCCGCGTGGTGGCCACCGCCGTGCTGGCCTCGCTGGTGCAACTGGGCGCCGGCTCCGAGCAGGCGCTGGCGCAGGTGCGGGCCGCGGCCCGCCGTGGGCCCGAGGGGCTGGCGGAGCTGCGGGCCAACACGAACGCCCGCCTCCGCGCCCGTGGACGCATCCCGCCCATCGACGTGGACGCGGCCGCGCGCAACCAGACGCGGGTCCGGATCAATCACTGATCGTCCGTCACAACGGATCCGTGCCCGGGTCCCCGTCACCCTCCGGTGGCGGGGACCGCGTGCACCCTGGTGGAACATTACGCGGGCCGGGTACTATCATGGGTGGACGGGCCCTCCCTGCCACCCGCCCGATCAACCGCGACGCATTCCAGCCGGGAGGCCGCACATGACGCCCCAGCCATTCCATCGTCCCGGGTTTCTACGCCACGGGCTCGCGCCGCTCCTCGTGGCGCTCCTCCTGGTTCCGGCGGCGTCCCTGAGCGCTCAATCAAGCGACGGTTACCTCTTCGACTCCCCGGCCGGATCCATCGGCATCCGGGGAGGCTTCGCGTTCGCGACGGCCGGCGGCGACGTCTTCGAGCTGCTCACCACGGAGCACACGCTGAAGCGCGGCGATTTCCACAGCCCGGCCATGAGCGCCGATCTGGCCATCACCCTGAGCGACCGCCTGGACCTGGCGGCGAGCGTGGGGTACGCGAACGTGAAGCGCAATTCCGAACTCGATGGCTGGGAGGGGGAGGACGGCCTGCCCATCGCGCAGACCACCGAGTATCGTCGCATGCCGGTGACCGCGGGCCTCAAGTACTATCTCAGGGACCGGGGCCGGCAGATCGGGCGCCTGGCCTGGGTCCCGGAACGCTATCTGCCGTACGTTGGAGTGGGCGCCGGTTGGACGCGCTACTCGCTTCAGCAGTCGGGTGAATTCGTGGACTTCCAGAGCTGCGAGGTCATCGACGGGGAGCAGTACTGTGATATCGTCGCCGGATTCCTGGGTTCCGAGGGCTGGACGCCCACGGCGTACGTGGCGGGTGGTCTGGACGTGGCCATCATGCCGAAGGTGGTGCTGAACGCGGATGCGCGCTACGCATTTGCGTCTGCGCACCCGGGGCCCGATTATAGTGGATACGAAGCCATCGATCTCGCGGGACTGCAGACTACGGTCGGCGTCTCGCTGCGCTTCTGAGGAGGCAGACATGACGAATGCCAGGAGTACTCCCCTGATCGCCGCCGCGGCCGCCATATCCCTGGCGTTGCTGCCCGGTGAAGCGCTGGCGCAGGTGGACGATGGCACCTTCCTGCCCTGGCTGGGCTGCTGGGAGGCCATTGCCGTGGAGCCGGGCGCCGGCTTCGGTGAGGCCACGCCCATCCTGTGCGTGCGCGAGAACACGGATGGCGAGGGCATCGTGGTGGCCACACTGGCCGGCGGTGAGGTCCGCGCCGAGCGCGAATTGCGGGCGGACGGTGAGCTGACCACCGTGGCCGAGGGCGGTTGCGAGGGCTGGGAGAGCGTGGCCTGGTCGGGTGACAGCCACCGCCTCTACCTGAGCAGCCAGTCCACCTGTGAGGCGGGGCAGACCCGCACCACCAGCGGCATCATGGCGCTCACCTCCACCACCGAGTGGATCGAGGTGCAGGCTGTGGACGCGGCCGCCGACCATGTGCCCGTGCGCGCCCGGCGCTATCGCCTGGTGAGCGCGCCCTCGTGGGCCCCGGCCGCGGTGCTGCCGCGCACGGCGGGGCGCATGCTGGCCATCGAGACGGCCCGCGCCGTAGCCTCGGCGCCGCTCGGCGTCCGTGAGGTGGAGGAAGCCGTCCGCTTCGTCATGCCGGAGGTGGTGCAGGGCCTGCTGGTGGAGGGTGAGACGGCGTTCGACCTGGATGCCGGCACGCTCGTCCGCCTGGCCGACGCCGGCGTGAATGAGGACGTACTGGACGTCATGGTGGCGCTGGACAATCCGGACGTTTTCGAGCTCAGCACGGAGGATCACACGCCCGAGATGCTGCCGCAGGTGGCGCAGGGCTACGGGTATTACGATCCCTTCGGGCTGGACCGCTACGGCCGTTATGCCGGCTGGGACATGCGCTACGGCTACGATCCGTTCATGCGCTACGGCTATGATCCCTACCGCTACGGCAGCGGCGGCTACGGCAGCGGCGGCTACGGCTACGACCGTTACGGCAACTGGTATGGCCGGGGCGGCTACGGCGGCGGCCCGATCATCATCATCGAGCGCCCCGGTGACACCGACGTTGGCGGTGCAGTGGCGGGTCCGCGGCACATCCGCGCCGTGAAGGGACAGGGCTACACGGCCGGCCGCGGCAGCAGCAGCGCCGAGAGCGGCAGTGTGCGACGGCCAGCCAGCACCGTGAGCACCGGCGCCACCTCTTCCGGCGGCAGCAGCGGCACCGCGAGCACCGGTCGAAGGGCCAAGGTTAAGCCCAAGACGGGTGGCGGTGGCGGCGGCGGCATCTGACGCACGCCGCCGGGACAGCAGCGAAGGGGGCCTCCGGAGGAATCCGGGGGCCCCCTGTTCGTGGTCGGCGGTCCGGGCGGGGTAGGCAGCACCACGGCCGTGGCGGGCATCCCGTCCGCTGTGGTAGCGCTCCCGTCAGCCGTGCCGCGCATCCCGTGCGCTGTGGTGGCGCTCCCGTCAGCCGTGCCGCGCATCCCCTCGGCTCCGCTTGGCCAGCTGGAGGACGTGCTGAAAATGCTTGCGCTCCACCGGCTGAACGGACAGCCGGCTCCCGCCCGTCACGAGCATCTCCGCCAGCTTAGGATCCGCCTTCAGCTCCACCAGCGGGACCTCCCGGGGCAGCTTCTCCACGAAGCGGATGTCCACCATGAACCAGCGCGGGTCATCCGCGCTGGCCTTGGGATCGTGGTAGGGGCTCTTCGGGTCCAGCGCCGCGGGGTCCGGGTAGGCGGCGCGGGACACCTCGGCAAGGCCGGCCACGGCCGGCGGGTTGGCGTTGCTGTGGTAGAACAGCACGCGGTCGCCGGGCTTCATCTCATCGCGCATGAAGTTGCGCGACTGGTAGTTGCGTACGCCATCCCAGCACGTCTCGCCATCGCGTTCCAGATGGTCGATGGAATAGCTCTCGGGCTCGGATTTCAGCAGCCAGTGCTTCATGGGTCCTCAGAGGCCGGAAGGGTCGAGTACGGTGTCCAGGATCTGCCGAAAGAACTCCGTGGGGTAGGCGCCGCTCATGGGCACGCCGTTGATCACGAAGCTGGGCGTGCCGCCCACGTTCCAGCGCGCCGCCTCCTTGTTGTTGGCCTCCAGCCGGCCCAACGTACGGGGCGCGTCCATGCAGCGCTCCAGCGCCGCACGATCCAGCCCCAGCTCGACCAGCCAGTCCAGCACCCGCGGCCGCGCCTCGGGCCCGCGTACGCCGGCCTGCCGCTCGTAGAAGAGGTCGTGGACGCGCCAGAACACAGCGCGGCCCCCCAGCTCGGCGGCGCATACGGCCGCGGCGCCCATGATATCCCCGCCAGGAAAGCCCATCACCACGGGCACGTAGCGCCAGCGCACCTGGCCCCGTTCCACGTATTCGGTGCGCAGCGTGGGCAGGGTGTTGCGGGCGAAGCGGGCGCAGTAGGGGCAGCCGAAGTCACTGAACTCCACCACGCCCACGGGGGCGGTGGGGTGGCCGAGGCGATAGGGGTCGGTGCGCTCACCCGCCTGTTCGGCGCGGCAGCCTGCTGGCAGCAGCGTCACGGCGCCTAACAGGAGGAGTCGTGTGGAGCTGATCATGCGATCGGATGGGTCATGGTGCACCGTCCGGTCGGGGGCCAGATTCCAGCAAAATGGGGCGCTCGAATGGACGGGACCACGGTGCCGGGATGGCATGAACACAGCCCCGAAGCTCCGTTGTACGCCAACGGTTCTCCGGGGCCGATTCGTGTAACTCCAGCTCCCGCGGTAGGATTCGAACCTACGACCCTCTGATTAACAGTCAGATGCTCTAACCAGCTGAGCTACGCGGGAATCAGTCGTATAAATTAACCATGGCGGCGGGGGACGGTCAACCCCGCCGATGAGGCGGGGGATGGCGGCGGAAGCACGCACGCGGACGGCGGACTACCTGATCGTGGGCGGGGGCATCGTGGGGCTGGCGCTGGCGCTGGAGGTGCGGCGGCGCCACCCGGGGGCCACGGTCACGCTGCTGGAGAAGGAGGACGGCTGGGGTGCGCACGCCAGCGGGCGCAACAGCGGCGTGCTGCACGCCGGCTTCTACTACGCCGAGGATTCGCTCAAGGCACGCCTGACGCGCGCGGGCTGCGCCCGTATGGCGGCGTACTGCCGGGAGCGTGGCCTGGGGCTGAACGCGTGCGGCAAGCTGGTGGTGGCACGGGACGCATCCGAGCTGCCGGGGCTGGACGAACTCTTCCGGCGCGGCGCCGCCAACGGGGTGGAACTGCACGAGGTGAGCGCGGCGGAGGCCCGCGAACTGGAGCCCCGCGTGCGCACGCACGAGCGGGCGCTCTGGTCTCCCACCACCGCCAGCGTGGATCCGCTGGAGGTGGTGCGGGCGCTGGCGGAGGATGCCGCGGCGGCGGGGGTGCGGCTGCACACGGGCACCGCCTTCACCGGCCGCCGCGGCCGCGCGGTGCTGACCAACCGGGGACGCTACGAGGCCGGCCATGTCATCAACGCCGCGGGCCTCCACGCCGATGTGGTGGCCCGGCACTTCGGCTTCTCCGAGCACTACCGCATCCTGCCCTTCAAGGGAGTCTACCTGAAGAGTGCGGAGCCGGCCGGCGCGTTCCGCCGCCACATCTACCCGGTGCCGCACCTGACGCGGCCGTGGCTGGGCGTGCACGTGACCGTCACCGTGGACGGCCGCGCCAAGATCGGTCCCACGGCCATGCCCGCCTTCTGGCGCGAGCATTACGGTGGGCTGGCCAACTTCCGCGCCGGCGAGATGTTCGACGTGCTGCGCCGTGAGGCCGCCCTCTTCCTCACCAACGCCTTCCAGTTCCGGGATATTGCCTTCGAGGAACTGGCCAAGTACCGGCGGACGGAGCTGGTGCGCCAGGCGGCGCCCCTGGCGCGGGGGATCCGTGCGGAGGACTACCGTGAGCGCGGCCGGCCCGGCATCCGCGCGCAGCTCCTGGACGTGCGTACCCGGCGCCTGGAGATGGACTTCGTGGTGGAGGGAGACGAGCGCTCCACGCACGTGCTGAACGCGGTCTCACCCGCCTTCACCTGCGCCCTGCCCTTCGCGGAGCTGGTGCTGGATCGGCTCGAGGGAAGGTGAGCCGCATGGCCCCCAGGGGAGGTGACGGGCATCGTCGCTTACCAAGGGGTTCCCTACAGACGTTCCGCGTTTTTCCCTACGGCGGCGCTGGCCGGCGCGGGGCATCTTGGGGTAGTAGCGGGAGTCCCACGTAGCCCGTGGTCATGGGAGCGTGGCCCCGCACCGCAGGGGAGGACCCATGTACCGCCGCATCATCGTTCCACTGGATGGCACGGCTTTCGGGGAGTACGCGGTGCCGTTCGCCGTGACCATCGCGCGGCGGACGGGCGCGGCGCTCGAGCTGGCGCACGTCCACACACCCACCGTTCCCGACGGCGCTCTGGAGGATCTGACCCCGTACCAGTTCACGGGCGTTACGGAGTTCGAGCACGACTTCGACGAGGCGGCGGCCCGCCAGGAGGCGGAGCGGCTGCGTGAGATCGCGCGCCGTCTGGCCGCCGAGCATGACATCACGGTGAGCGCGCGTGTGCTGACGGGGCATGTGGCGCTGGCCATCCATCGCGAGACGGACGAGCAGCACGTGGACCTGGTGGTCATGGCCACGCACGCGCGCGCCGGTCTGGATCGGGCCCGCCTGGGCAGTGTTGCGGATGACCTGGTGCGCCACTCCGACTGCCCGGTGCTGCTGGTGCGGCCGCCCCGGGAGCTGCCGGATCCGGCGGCGCCACGCGCGCCCAGGTTCGAGCGTGTCCTGGTGCCGCTGGATGGATCGGAGTTCTCGGAGCGAATCCTGGACCCGGTCTCCGAACTGCTCTGGTGGCTGGGGGCCCGCGTCACGCTCTTCCAGGCCGTCTCACCCGCGATGGGCGGCGGGCTCCGGCCTGGCAAGGAGCTGGACACGGTGGTGGTGGAGGCGCGGCGGGGCGCTACGGAGTATCTGGAGGGCATAGCGGACCGGATCAGTGACATCGCGCCCGAGTCGCGGGTGCTGGTGGTGGAGGCCCGCGACGCGGCTCCGGCCATCCTGGCGGCCGCTGACGCGGAGGGCGCCGACCTCATTGCCATGGCCACGCACGGCCGGGGCGGCCTGACCCGGCTCCTGCTGGGCAGCACGGGGGATCGGGTGGTCCACGAGACGCACCGCCCCGTACTTCTATTCCGGCCGCCGCCCGTACAGCGGGCGCGGGCCAGGGGCGGCCTCACCGGGGCCATGTTCGCGGGCGTCCGGCCCGCGTAGCTCCCCCGGGCGAGCGCGTGTCCTTGCCGCGCCGCGACGGCTGCCGCACCTTCGGGGCCGCACGGAGACGGCCGCCGCGGCGCGCCCGGTCGGGGCACGCGCGGGAGCGCTCCCGTAAGAGCACGGAAGTCCAGTCCAGATGCAGCCTGCCGACCCGCCCGCGGGTGCCGCCCCGGGCGTGACCCCACGTTCCAGCCGCGCCATCTTCCTCTTCTGGGTCCCGCTGGCCGCGCAGTGGCTCATGATGGCGTCCGAGGGCCCGTTCCTGGCCGCGATCATCGCGCGGCTGGGGGACCCCACCTTCAACCTGGCCGCCTACGGGGTCTCCTTCGCGGTGGCCATCCTGGTGGAGTCCCCCGTCATCATGCTGATGAGCGCCTCCACGGCGCTCGTGGAGGACCGCGAGAGCTATGTGAAGCTGCGCAACTTCACGCGCGCCCTGAACGCCGGTTCCACCCTGCTCCTGCTGCTGCTCCTCATCCCGCCGGTCTTCGGCTTCTTCGCGGGTACGCTGCTGGGGCTGCCGGCGGAAGTGGCGGGGCTGGTGTACGGCTCGCTGTGGATTCTGTTGCCGTGGCCCGCGGCCATCGGCTACCGGCGCTTCCTGCACGGGCTGCTCATCCGGGCGGGGCGCACCCGGCTGGTGGCCTACGGCACGGTGCTCCGCATCGTGGGGATGGCGGGCACGGCCACGGCGCTCTACCTGCTGACCGAGCTGCCGGGCGCCTGGGTGGGCGCGGCCGCGCTGTCGGCGGGGGTGTGCGTGGAGGCGGCCACCGCGCACGTAATGGCGCTGCCCGTCATCCGCCGGCTGCAACACGGCGCCGAGCTGGCGCCCCCCGAGGAAGGCCCCCGCAAGGTGGCCGCGCCGCCGCCCGAGCGGCTGAACTACCGGGAGATCGCGCGCTTCTACTACCCGCTGGCGCTGACTTCATTCATCGGCCTCACGGTGCAGCCGGTGCTCACATTCTTCATGGGGCGGGCGGCCTCACCCGTGGAGTCGCTGGCCGTCTTCCCCGTGGTGCACGCCCTCTCCTTCCTCTTCCGGGCGCTGGGGCTGAGCTACCAGGAGGCGGCCATCGCGCTGCTGGGCAAGCGCGCCGAGCATCAGCCGGAGGTGGCGCGCTTCGGCATGTGGCTGGGGCTGGCCGCCGCGGGCGGGCTGGGGCTGGTGGCGTTCACGCCGCTGGCCGACGTATGGTTCATCACCGTCTCGGGGCTCACCCCCGAGCTGGCGGAGCTGGCGATCGTGGCCACGCGCGTGATCGTCATCTTCCCCGCGCTCACGGTGCTCCTCTCCTACCAGCGCTCCATCCTGGTGATCGCGCGGCGCACGGCGCCGGTCACCATGGCCTCGGCGCTGGAGGTGGGCACCATTGCGCTGCTCTTCCCGCTGTTCGGCTTCCTGCTGGGCTGGGTGGGCGTGGTGGCCGCCGTGGCGTCCTTCATGGCCGGCCGCCTGGTGGGCACGGCCTACCTGCTGCCGAAGGTGCGGCGAGCGTTGCGCGGATTGGGGTGAGGGCGCCCCCTCACCCCCCCGGCGGCAGGTAGCGCGCCGGCAGCGGATGCTCCGCCGTCTCGGCGAACCAGTAGATGGTGGTGACCCACCAGCGGGTGCCATCGTAAAAGAACTGGAACGAGTTCACGCCGCGGGCAAAGGGCTCGGCATCCGCCGCCGTGCGCCGGGACTCGTACGTGCTGAACGCGTGCAGCACCGGGCCGTAGCGCTCCTCCACGCGATTGATCTCCCGCTCGAAGAAGCCGTCCCGCTCCAGCGAAGGCCCCGCTCGGCTGACGTAGTCCTCGGGCGTCAGCACCGAGTGCCCGAAGCCGCCATTCGGCCGCGGCCCGGTGGGGATGAGGCGGGCGCCCGGCATGAAGAGGGAGCGGAAGCGGTCCCAGTCACGCGCCTGACCCGCCGGCCCGCTGATGACGTCGTAGACGGCGGTGATGATGGCGTCCGGGCTGGCCACATCCTCCGCGCGCGCCTCGGGCGGGGCGGGCGCGTCCTGCGCGGCCAGTGCGGCTGGGGCCAGGAGCGCCGCCAGCATCAGGAGCAGGGTTTTCGTCTCGGGTCGGGTCCACGGCATGGGTCATCCGGTTGTTGAAGGAACGGGGTCGTTGGCGCCGGTCGAGGCCGGCGCGTTCGAATAATTACCGGAGCCGGGCAAAGAGCACCGTCACGTCCGCGCCCGCACCAACGTGCTCACCGCCCACCGCCTGCACCAGGGCGAGCGGGCCGAGCGCGGCGAAAAAGCCGAGCGCGGCATCCCGCTCGCCGAAGCCGCTGTCCACGAGCGCCCCGTCCGCGTCGGCAATGAACCAGCGGACGGGCCCGCCGCTTACCGTGGCGGCGAGCGCCCGGAGGGAGGCCGCGTCCGCCGCGTCCCGGCTTCCCCCGTCCGCGTCGGAGGGTGCCGCCGCGCGGGCCGCCGCCAGCGCCAGGGCGGCACCCTCGGGCGTGCCCGGAATCCGCGTGGGGGCCGCGCCGTCGCGGCCCACCTCGGCGGCAAAGAACATGACGCCGGCCTCCGCGCCCGAGCCGACCACAATGTTGCCGGGCGGGAGCGCCGCGCGCCGGAGCGTGCTCCGGGAGGCTCGGGCAACACCCGACGAATCGCCGAGGGTGGAGTATGAGAAGCGCGCGGTACCCTGAGTGGGGACGTCGCTCAGAGCTGTGCTACGGGTGAGTGTGCCCGCCAGCGGCGGCTGGAGCGCGGGCGCCGGCAGCGCCCAGGCGGCGGCCAGCCCGGCCACGGCCAGGGGCAGTGCCAGGAGGCGCGTGCGTCCCCGGGGGCCCCGGGCGAGCAGGGCACGCATGCGCTGTTCGAGCGCGCTCGGAGGCGCGGCGAAGGCCGCGGCGGGCAGCGGCATGCGCGTGCGGCGGCGGCCCACCTCCAGGAGCGTGGCGCCGTAGCGCGCGGGATCGGGATGGCGGCGCAGGACGCGCGCGTCGCAGTCCAGCTCCACGGCCAGGCGGAGGCGGCGGTGGAGCCACCATACCGCCGGATTCCACGGCAGTGCCACGACGGCGGCCAGCGCGGCGGTGAGCAGCAGCGGATCGCGCGCGCGCAGGTGCTCCTCCTCGTGGGCCAGCAGCAGGCGCCGCTCCTCGAGGGGCAGCTCCAGCATCCAGTGGGGCGCCACGATACGGCCCGCGGCCACGCCCACCACGGCCGGACCCATGTTGCCGGAGAGCAGGACGCTCACGCCATCGACGACGGCGGGTGTCCACCCGGCGCGCAGGCGGCGCAGGCGCAGGGCGCCCGCCAGGAGCCAGACGAGCAGGCCGGCGCTCATGAGAACCCAGAGAGCAAGGGCGCCGGGGCCGGCGCGGAGCAGCCTGGCGCGTGTGGCCGCTGCGACCTCCCCGAGCGTGTCCCGCCAGGGGTGGGGTTCGCCGACCGCGAGCTCCGCACCACCCGGCGCCGCCGTGGCAAGGACCTCCACCCGCCCGGTATCCACCGCGCCCGGAACGCCTGTTGGCCGCGCCAGCATGGCAGCCGGGAGCATCACGGCCAGCGCCAGGCCGCACGCCCACAGCCAGCGGCGCGGCCGCCCGCGCCAGGCGGCCCACACGTCTGCCGCGCGCGCTGCCGCCGCCACGAGGGCGGCTACCGCCGCCGCATAGAGCATCCACAGCGCCATCAGTCCTCCTCCTGGCGCAGGCGCGCCTCCAGGAGCGCCTGCATGCGGCGCAGCTCGTCCGGCGAGAGGTCCCGATCCGCCACCACCTGTGTCAGGAGCAGCTCTGCGGAGCCGCCGAAGAGCTTGCGGCGCAGGCGCTCGAGCGCGCTCGTGCCGGCCGCCTCCCGCTCGACCAGCGGATAGAACACGTGCGCGCGGCCCTCCTCCCGGTGCGCCACGTAGCCCTTCTCCTCCAGGATGCGCAGCATGGTCTGGACGGTGGTGTAGGCCAGTTCGTCACGCACGTGGGCACGCACGTCCGCCACCGTGGCCTCACCCGCGTCCCACAGGGCGGCCATGATGTCCAGCTCGCGATCGGTGAACACGATGTCCATCCCCACAATCTAGCGCAGACCGGCGGGCAGGCGCGCCACCCGCACGAACGCGGCCTCCATGTCATCCTCCTCGATCCAGGCCACCAGGCCATCCGGTCCGATGGCGTCGGGGAGACGGAAGGCAGGGTCACGCACCGTGCCCAAATAGAGGTCCGGCAACAGGATATCCACCCTGCCGGGATCCTCCGGGGAGGGGCCGGGGCGCCCCACCCAGAGGCGGCCGGCGGGGTCCACGCGCACGCCCCGGATGGGCTGGAAGTGCTCGGGGAAGCCCGTGCGACGCGCCTCCGCCTTGAGCCGCTCCATCACCTCGGAGCGCGGCGTGGGATTGTCCCCGAAGGACACCATGTTGAAGCGGCCGGCCTCGATGTCCGCGATGCGGCGCTCGATCTCGGCCTCGCGATGCGCCGCCGTGACGGGCAGGGGCGGGAGCGCGCGGCGCAGCACCGTGACGCCGCCCGTGGCCGGATCGATCAGGTCGATCACGTAGCCGACCGTGTCCGCCACCGCCACCCGCCCGTCACGCAGACCCGCGATGTGGACCGCCGCATCGAAGGCGCGCCGCTGCTCGGCGGCGCCCCCGCGCGCGGCGGGATGGGAGAGGAAGGCGCTATGGATGACGCGGCCCGCTCCCCCGTCGAGCGGGAAGCGCAGCACCGGGCGGTGGCTGGCCACACCCTCCTCGGATCCGAGGACCGGCAGGCCATCCCTGATGAAGAGCTGCGCCGCCGAGACCACGTGCCCGGCGCCGGCCAGCACGATCGGTCGCCCCAACTCGCCTTCCTCGGCCGCGGTGTTCCAGGTGCTGCGGTGGGCGCCGTCCGGCCCGAAGACCACGAGTCGGTCGGGCAGCACATCGGCGGCCACCACCGTGCCGTCGTGGGCCACGTCGAAGGTCCACACCCGCCTGAACTCGCCGGGCCCCTGCCCCGGCCGTCCGACGGCGTGCACGAAGGCGCCGCTCCCATCGAAGACCGAGATGCGGCCCTGATTCGTGTCCAGCACGTACAGGTTCCCTGCGCCGTCGAAGGCCACGGCGTTGACGCTCTGGAAGGCGTCGGGGCCGGTGGCCGCCGCGCCGCCCACCTGGAAGAGCGGCTCGGCCGTCACGTCGATCGGCCGATCGGTGGCTGACAGGTCCACGACGCGCTGGGCTGCGGCGGGCGCCGCGCCGATCGCGAAGGCGGTTACGAGGACGGCTACGGTTCCACGAGCGGCCATGACGAACACTCCTGTTCGGGTTGACGGTCTCCTAAGTTTATAGGACACCGCCGGAGTCCGAAAGGTTTAGTAGGCCGCTGTGAGGGCGCCCCACCCCCACCCCCGACCAGCGCTCATTCAAGAAGCTGCCTGCACCACCCTGCTTGTCACATGGATCTCCGAACGGAGGGACGGACGAGGAAGGGTGTCTCGAGGAGGTTGCGCGGGGACGTCGCTTACTTACTCCAGCAGCGCAATCTGCGCGCGCGTGAGCTGCGGCACCTCGTGGCAGCGCCGGCAGCGCGCCTCGTAGCTCTCCAGCCCGCCCACATGGATGGTGGGACCCTCGGCGGGCGCCGGCAGGCCGCCGATGAGCCGCTGGTTACGGGTGGCCAGGTTGCCGCACCGGACGCAGATGGCGTGCAGCTTGTCCACCTTCTCGGCAATGGCCAGGAGCGCGGGGATGGGGCCGAACGGCTGGCCGCGGAAGTCCATGTCCGTGCCCGCCACGAGCACGCGGCGGCCCTCGTCGGCCAGGTGGTTCACCACGGCCACGATACCGTCATCCAGAAACTGCACTTCGTCCAATGCGACGACGTCCGTATCCGCGCGCACGCGCTCCATCACCTCCGCGGCCACTGAGACCGGCTCGCTACGGAGCTGGGTGCCGTCGTGGGTAGTCACCACCTGCAGCCCGCCGTAGCGCTCGTCCAGGTGGCTCTTGAAGAGCTGCACTTTCTTCCTGGCCAGCACGGCGCGGCGCACGCGGCGCAGCAGCTCCTCGGACTTGCCGCTGAACATCACGCCGCTGATGACCTCGACCCAGCCCTCGTGCCCCGGGTAGTCGTGCATGGGGCAAGCTATCAGAGGGAGGCTCCCTACCTCAAGGCCTCCTGCGTCCGTGCCCGCAGCCCACTGCTGCTCCGCGAGTTCGTGGATCCCATCGGCGTGGTGGCGTCACCGGACGGCCGCTTCCCGGGGCACGTGACGCCGTGCACCAGCTTCGGCAGCGCGTCGCACTTCCGGGAGGACGTGATCCGGGGGACGGACGCGGACAGCATGGGCGTGACGTACGTGGTGCGGGGGCGGGTGGTGCGGCCGTAAAGCGACTTCCCCGCGCCGGCTCCGGCTACCGCTGAGGCGTCGGCGCAAGATTGACTTGCTTGTCCGTGCTACCTATATACATATTGTCTATAGACAACCTGATCTAGCCACGACCGAGGAGCGCCCCGTGCCCCGTCACCGCCGCCGGCCCGCAGAGCCGCTGCCCCTCAAGACCGAGGTGCTCTGGCTGCTGCTTTCCCTGCACGGGGAGCCGCGCCACGGCTACGGCCTCATGCAGGACGTGGCGGAGCGTACGCGCGGCGCGGTGAGCATCCAGACGGGCGCCCTCTACCGCTTCCTGCATCGCATGGAGGCGGACGGCCTTGTCGCGGAGGCGGATGCCCCCGCGGAGGAGGTGGATGAGCGTCGTCGCTACTACCGCATCACCCCGTTCGGCAGCGCCGTGGCGGCGGCGGAACTGGAACGCATGCGCCGCCTGGTGGCGTCAGGCGTGCGGGCCGGCGTCCTACCCGCGGACACATCCCGCGCATGAGCCAGGCCACGCCCCCCGGAGAGCGCCGCGCGCGCCGCCTCTTTCGCGCCCTGCTCCGCGCCTATCCGCGCGCCTTCCGCGCGCGCCATGGAGCGGCCATGACGGTCACGTTCCTCGACGCGTGGCGGGCGGCCGGGCGCGGTGCCGCCGCGCGCACGCGCTTCTGGGGCAGTGCTGTCCTGGACGCCCTCACCCAGGGCGTGGCGGAGCGCTGCTCCGGCGCGGGGGCGCAGGCCTCGGACGCCCATGGACGCGCAACCACCTTTCGCACGAGCAACCCCATGCACGGATTCGCCGCGGATCTGCGACAGGCCTTGCGCACGCTCCGGCGTAGCCCCGGCTTCGCCCTCCTGGTGGTCCTCACCCTGGCGCTCGGCATTGGCGCCAACGTGGCCATCCTCTCGCTGGTGGACGCGGTGCTGCTGCGGCCGCTGCCGGTGCACGAGCCGGAGCGGCTGGTAGAGGTCTTCGACGCGTTGAATCCGAACGGTACGCCCGGCGGCCTGGCCTACGTCACCTACCGCGGGCTGCGGGAGGCGGACACAGGGGTGGAGGAAATGGCGGCGTGGTTCGATCACGAGGTTGAGCTCCGCGTGGGGGAACGGCCGCAAATGGGCCAGGCTAGCCTGGTATCGGGGAGCTATTTCCAGGTGATGGGGGTGGAGCCGGCATTGGGACGTCTGCTCGGCCCCGCGGACGAGGGCGCCTGGGGCGCGGGCGCGGTGGCCGTCCTCTCGAACGACTTCTGGCGGCGTGGCTACAACGCCGATCCTGAGGTGGTCGGCACCACCGTCCACATCGGCCAGACACCCTTCACCGTCGTGGGTGTGGCGCCGCGTGGGTTCCGGGGACTCCACCTGACCTCGGCGCCCGATCTGTGGGTGCCCGTGAGCATGGGGCCCGCCGTGGCAGGGGATGGAGGTCTGATGTCCATTCCCGAGGTGCTGACGGAGCCCTTCGCCCGCTTCTTCGACGTGGCCGCGCGCCTGGCGCCCGGCGTCACCATGGAGGTGGCGGCGGCGCGCCTCAACCAGGCGCGGCGCGCCCTCCCCGCGGCGGAGGACGTGCCGGAGCCGATCGCCCTCGTTCCCGCGCGCGCCGCCGCCGCTCCCGGCAGCCGGGCCGACCTCGAGCGCTTCCTCCTGCTCCTGGCGGGCGTGGTGGGCCTCACCCTGCTCGTGGCGTGCGTCAACGTGGCCAACCTGTTGCTTGTGCGGGCGCGCCAGCGGCAGCGGGACCTGGCCGTGCGCGCCGCACTGGGCGCGGGGCGCGGCCGCCTCTTCCGCCAGCTCGGCGTGGAGGCGCTGATGCTCGGCGGGCTTGGCGGCGTGGCCGCCTTCGGGGTGTCTCGCGCCACCGTGGCCATGCTCGGCCGCTTCACGCTGCCCGGCGGCATCCGGGTGGACCGCTTGGCCGTTGCGCCGGGCACGGAAGCGCTGCTGGTCGGCGCGGCGCTCGGCCTCGGCACGGCGCTGCTCTTCGGCCTCCTGCCCGCATGGCGGGCCAGCCGGGCGGACGCCCTGGGCGGCCTGCGCACCCGGGGCGGCGAGCGGGCGGGCCGCGGCGGGTGGGGGCTCCTGCTGGCGGCGCAGGTGGGTCTCTCGGTGGTCCTCCTGGTGGGCGCCGCTCGGCCGCACCCTTCAGGAGGCCATGCGCACCGACCTCGGCATCCGCGCCGACTCGGTGGCGGCGCTCTCGGTGAGGCTGCGGTCTCACGGTCTGGATGCGCTGCAGAGTACGGCCCTGGTGGAACGGGTGCTCGAGCACGCGCGCGCCCAGCCCGTCACCAGCCACGCTGCCTACGCCAGCCACGTGCCGATAGCGCCGCGGGCAGTGGCGTTGCCGTTCACCGTGGTGGGCGGCATAGAGGTGCCGGGCGGGGTACCCATCAACATCGTCACTGCGGACTACTTCCGGGTGCTCGGCATCCCCCTCGTGGCGGGGCGAACGTTCACGGACGCCGATCGCGCCGACACGGAGCGCGTGATCGTGGTAAACGAGGCGGCCGCCCGCATGCTCTGGCCGGACGGCCACGCGCTCGGGGGGCAGGCCAGAATCGTCTTCAATCCCGAACCGTCACGCGTGGTGGGCATCGTGGGCCAGACGCTCTACCACGAGCTCACCGACCGCGCCGTCCCCTACGTCTACTATCCGCTCAGCCAGCAGGCCGGCCCCGCCATGGGCAGGGGCAGCTTCCTGGCGCGTGGTACGCGGGGCCACGCCCCGGCGCTGGCCACGCTCCAGGAGGCGCTACGGCAGGTGGAACCCACCCTCCCCTTCTTCGACGCCCGCAGCGTGGCCCGCCAGTTGGACCAGGTGATGGCGGCGCAGCGCTTCGGCGCCACCCTGCTGGGCTTCTTCAGCGTGCTGGCGCTGGTCATTGCAGGCGTAGGGATCTACGGCGTGGCGGCGCACACGGTGGCCAGCGAGCGAAGGGAGATCGGCATCCGCATGGCGCTGGGAGGCCGCGCCGCTGCCGTGGTGCGCGGTGTCATGGGGCGGGCCGCCGCCGCCACCGCGCTGGGTGCTCTGGGTGGCGTGCTCGGGGCCGTGGCGCTGGTGGGTCTGCTGGACGCTTTCCTCTACGGCGTGACGCCGCTGGATCCGCTGGCGTTCGCCTGGGCGCTGGGCACCCTGGGGGGCGCCGCCGTACTGGCCGCCGCGCTGCCGGCGCGGCGTGCCGCGGCGGTGGATCCGGCGGAGACCATGCGGGCAGAGTAGCGGCCATCAGGTCAGCGGCTCGCGGACCTCGAGGTAGAGCCAGGCGCGCGCGGAAGCCCTGGAGGTGGCTACCTCCGGGTGCCGGATGGCGCCGGCCGCAAGGGCGGCGCTGCAAGCGCCACAGCCGTCCCCCGCCCCTCGCGCGCACACGGCCCGCAGACCTAGTCTTCCCCCATGAGCACCTTCGCCATGATCGCCATAGCGGTGATCGCCATCGGGGTCTTCAGGGCCGTCCGGACCGTCAAGCGGCTGGGCAAGTCCACCGTCTCCGAGGCGATCATCGAAGCCGGCCGCCCGCTCCTGCGAGCGCACCGTGACCTTGAGGGCGCGCGCTGGGATGCCCTGGGCTCCGCCACCGAGGCGCGCGGCCTGGACCTCCGCTTCAGCGCGGATGACGATCCCGCGGCGGAGGCCACGATCCGCCTGCCTGAAGCACCCGAGAAGCCACGCGCCAGTACCTCGCTGGTGAAGCGCGTGACCCTGACCGGTGACTGGCGGACGGAGCACGTCCACACGGGCGGTTACGTGTTCCGCCTCCGCCTGCGTGGCGCCCCTGGCGTGGTGGGCAAGGTGGTGCGCCTCCAGATGCGCGTGGACGGGGAGGGCAATCCCTGGGCGGGCCGCATCGAGAATGATGATGACGATCCGGCCGCCGTGGGTGACTGGATCGAGATCGAATGGCTGGAGATCCTGGACGTGCGCGAGGGTACCGGGTGAGCCGGCCCGTGCCTTGAGACCGCCCTGCCGTGACTCAGTACCGCGCGCTGCCCCTACCTCACCGCGAGCCCTGCGGCACCACCCCCCACACTCAACGGCCGAACCGCACCTCCAGCCGCTCGCCCGCCTTCACCTCGAAAATCGGCGAGATCATGGCGCCATGCACTTCGTGCAGGATGCGCAGGATGTAGGTGCCCGGGCCCGGTACGGGCAGACTGAAGGAGCCGTCGGAGTGCGTGAGGATGGCGTTGAAGCGCTCGCTGGCGGGGCCGAGCAACTCGATCAGCTTGAAACCCATCCTCTCGGTGCCCTCCACGACCACGCCATGCACCATCCCGCCGGCAGCGGTGTCATGCGCCGCACGCGCCACGATCGTGAGCGGTGTCACGGCGCCCTCGACTCTGCCAAACAGGTCCGGGACCAGCTCGTCCAGGTAGTCCTGGGTGTAGACACGAATCAGCCGCTCGCCGCGCGCGCCGAACGTCTCCACCCGGGCAATGTCGGCCATGTCCCACACGGCCAGGGAGTCCAGCGAGCCGGGGAGCGGGCGGTCGTTCACACGTATGCTCGCCAGGCGCGGCTTCCCGGCCATCTGAAAAGGCTGCCACATGCACCACTGCCGCCCCGGCATGTTGATGCATTCGGTGACCGACATCCTGGCCACCTCGCGCATGAAGACGAGTGGGTCCCGGATGCCGCTGGCCAGGATCTCCTGGCTGCTGAAGTGCCGCTCCGGGATGGGCCAAAACCCATTACTGCGCCACCACATATCCAGCGCGTGCTTGCGGGCCCGGCGCTTCAGGAAGTCGTTCGGCGCGGTGATGCCTTCCAGCTCCACCGGCGCGGGCACGATCCGGATGGCGAGCGGCCCCTCACCGGCTACCACCACGGTGTCCAGATCCAGGTAGCCGATGCGGCGGACCGCGAGCGCATGATTGCCGGCCGGCACGCGCGGGATGAAGAAGCGCCCCACCGAATCGGTGGAGGTGCGGAGATCGAGATCGGTGAGCAGCAGGTCCGCCGCGGCCACCGGCCCGCCCGTGAGCGCGTCGATGAGTTGCCCGCGCAGGGTGACGGACCCCTGCGCGTGGAGTGGACCGGCCACGAAAGCACCTAGCAAGAACGCAGCGGCCAATCCGGCGCCGGACAGGTGCGCGGCCGGGCGGTTGGCGGGATGTCGCAGGGGCTGCCTCCAGAGTGCCGGACGTGGGTGGGCCCCGATTATAGGCAGTCAGGCGCCGGGGTGTTCCGCCCGCCGCCCCCTACCTCACCGCGACCACGGCGGCACCACCCCGTTCATGCGCGCGTACGCAATCGACTGCCCCAGGTGCTCGTTCATGTGCGCCACGAGCTGCACCAGCACGCCCCAGCGCGGCAGTTCGCGGCCGTAGAGGCGGGTGGGCTCGCCCAGCGAGGCCGCGTCCATGGTGCCCACCACCTGCCGGACCCACGCGCGCGACGCCTCCAGCGCCGCCACCACCCGCGCCTTCTCGCGCACCTCCTCCATCCCGTCGAGCGTCACGCCCGCCGGCAGCGCCGCTCCCATGCTCTGGCTCGGATACATGTAGTTGTAGTGCGCCACGTGCATGTAGACGTGCCCCACCTCCATCACCCCCTCCCCGGGCGACCACGTGAACGCCTCGGCGGGCATGGCCCCCGCCAGCGCAATGAACTTGCCCATGGAGGTCTCGAACTGGCCCATCAGCTCGTCCCGCACGGCGTCGGGCGCCTGGGCGCGGACGGCTCCCGGAGCCAGAAAAAGCAGCACGAGCATGCAAAACGGCAGGCGGCGGCGGCGCATGACGGGGTCCTTTCCAGGTGGTGACGCGGGCAGCACGTGTGCTCGATAGCTGCCGGACGGCCCGGGCTGTGTCAAGACGCCCCAACCCGCCTGCCTGTACGGAGTTCTGGATACAATACGCCCCGCCGTCACGGGCCAGTTCCCCCAACCCATGAACCCACAAGCGCTTTGGAGCCTTGACAACCGGGGGCAACTGATACACATTTAGGCCTGACATCCTGCCAGTAACGTCACCAGGTCGGCTCCACGCACCGCATCCCCGGCGGGAGCGAAGGCCACACACCTCGTGCGCGGGCGTCCTGTCATGGCGGCCGTGTACGACGAGCGGAGACCGGTTCTCCGCTCGCTCGGACCGAAATTTAAGCTGCGGAAGCAAGCATGGGCGACGAAAGCCACTCAACGGAACAGGTGTCTGTCCGCTACGCCACCGACCTTGTCCTCTCCCTGGTGGGCGTGGCCGACGCACGCGTGGTGACGGACGCAGCCGGCCGCTTTCTCCGCCTGGACGTGGTCCCCGAAGCCGGCGTCACCGATCACGCCATCGTGCGCAACGTAGCATCCGCCCTCCGCGCCGCCCTGGACGTGGAGCTGAAGCAGGACATGATCAGCGTGGTGGCCACGCTGCCGCATATCGCGCCCCCCGCGCCCGCTCGCCTGGTCCTTATGCGCGGCGGCGCCGACACCCCGAAAGGCACGAACGGCAAGCTAAGCGACGACGCCCGGCACGCGCCCGCGCCGCAACCCGCCCCCCAGCGGAGCGCCGCGTTCGCTGGCGCGAGCGCGCCGCAGGAGCGGCCCGCTCCGCCCGGCCCGGGGCCGGGCGTGGTAGCCTCCACGGACGGCAACCTGGCCTACGAACTGGCCCGCCACGCCGCCGAGCGGCCGCCGCCCGAGATCGGCCAGGGCAGCGCCGCCCTGCCGAGCCTGGAGAGCGTGGAGCTGGAGCGCACCGAACGGCGCATCCGCTGCCGCGTGGTGGTGGTGGCCGAAGGCCGCCGCTACGCCGCCATGGCCGTGGCCAACCAGGGCCCCGGCATCGAGCTCCACGTGGCGGCCCGCGCCGCCGTGGACGCCCTGCGCGCCGTGGGCGGACGCCTGGCCGACCTCAGCCTGGAGGGCGCCACCATGACCCAGGTGAACGGCCTCCCGCACGTCATTGCCTCCGTGCAGCGCTGGACCGGCCGCGATTCCATCAGCCTGGCCGGCACCGCCGAGGTGACCGACAAGCCCGAACGAGCGGCCGCGCTCGCCATCCTGCGCGCCGCCCTGCACAGCCCGGAGGCGGAGCACTAGCTCCGCACTCCACCTAAGACACTGAAGAGGAAAGGAAACGAGGGAGCCCCCGGACCCAGAGCAAAAAAGCGGAGACCAGCATAGCGAAGGAGCGGAGCGTCGCGACCAAATCATCCAGACGGTCGACGCCGTCTCCGGAGGGAGGTGAGGCTGGTGTTCCAAGCTCTGTTCGACATGATCGGCGCCCTGGTAGGATTGTTGGGCGCAGGGTTCGTACAACTCGGTTAGCACAGCGCCGGGGGCTCCCCCATTTCACCCATGAATAGCAAAGCTAGACTGTTCCTCTTCATGGTACTGCTCACTGCAGCAGGATGTATTACCCTGCTTCCATCCTCGCAGTTGGAGCAGGTAGATTACAGTCAAGTCAAGGCGCTATTTTGGTTTGCAACGGTCGCCTTAGTTGCAGAAGCCGCCGCCCTCAATTTTCGACTTGGTGAATCGCAGCAAGCCACATCTTCGCTCGCGTTTCTTCCATTCCTGAGCATGGCGATTTTGTTTCCCACCTTACCGGTGGTGATCACAATAGCGATAGTCGTTGCAATCTCCAATGTATTTATCCGGCAAAAACCAATCCATGTCATTCTCTTTAACGTTGGCCAAGCATCGGTAGCGATCTTTGTCGGTGCGGCCGCCTTTACTGCTGTTCAATCAATTCCTGGGGAACATTCAGGCGCCTATATTGTAGGTTTTGGATTGCTGGCAGCATCTTTCTTCACTATCAATCTCGCTGTCATGGCCATCATGGTAGCATTAATGAAGAACGAGCCAGTCAAAGATATTCTTAGGGAGATGATTGGTCCCCGAGCGAGCAATCTTGTTTACGACTTATTGGCAAGCCCGATCGCGATTGTCATCGCGCTTCTCTATGATGCGTATCACGTGATCGGCGTGTTCTTGATTGTACTGCCACTTATTCTGATTCGTCATTCCTACTCTACAAAGTCACAACTCGAAGCCGCGAATGAAGACTTGCTTGGTGTTCTGGTAACCACCATTGAGACAAGGGATCCCTATACTTCAGGGCATTCCCAGCGAGTAGCGAGGCTAGCGGAGAGAATCGCCCAAGACATGGGGCTGCCGGGCAAATTGATCAAGATCGTTGAACGATCAGCCTTATTGCATGATATCGGGAAGATCGAGGCTGAGTACAGTCCGCTGATAGCGAAGCCGCATGAACTTTCAGCCGAAGAACGCACAATCATCCAAACCCATGCCCAGCGAGGTGCTGAACTTCTCCAGACGTTGAGTCAAGTGAGAGTAGACGTAGTGAGTAGCGTTCGTCATCACCATGAACGATTTGATGGGAAAGGCTATCCCGACGGCCTTTCCGGCAATGCGATACCAATCGCAGCCAGAGTGATTATGGTATGCGATGCGATTGATGCTATGCTCTCCGATCGCCCGTATCGCCAGGCCCTGACGTTAGAATTCGTTCGTGAGGAGCTGGTCCGCCATTCCGGGTCCCAATTCGATCCAGCGATCGTGTCCGCCGTCCTCGAGGGTCAGGCGTTAGACCTCGCGCGTTCCCTGGTATCAGAGGAGCGTCCGAGGCGAGGGCCAATGCGAGTTCTGGCAAGCTAGGTCGTCCCATCTAGACATTCCCGATGTCCGTACATAGCGGTAGCGTTTACTGGACATTGGGTTCGATCGATTTGATCCATGATCTAGTCTTCCAAGCAAGAGACCGAGGGGAGCAGATCGCATGCTTCAGCTGCACGTACTAGGCAACGCACGCATCACCAAGGCTGACGACGAGGTGGTTGGCATTGGAAAGCGGGGTCTAGGCCTCCTGATCTACATGGCTGTGGAAGGGCTGACTACAATCGCACGGGCCGATGCTACCTCCCTGTTGTGGGACGGAAGGACCGATGGCCGTACGCGGCATTCCCTTAGCCAGATGATGTATGGATTAAGACGTTCAGTACCTGAATTACATCTCGTGGGCTCATCAACAGATATATCGTTGGATCCGCCCCTTCCACTGACCGATTATGAGGATTTGCGGCGCGCCAGAGCCTACTTCGACCTCTCCGTCTTGCAAGGGTCCACCTCCCTTCAGTTCGCGCCCAACCTCGATATAGCGTCAACGCCCTTCGAGGCTTGGCGGGTCGGCCATCAGCAAGACCTGGATGTGCTCACGATGGCCATCCTCCACCACCATATTCGCAGGGCCTTTGACGCGGGAAACTGGGCAGCGGCTATCGAACTATCAGATAGGATTGCAGCCAGCGACCCTTACGATGAAACCGCAATTGAGACGCGAGTCTCTGCGATGGCAGCGCTAGGCGATATCGACGCAGCTAGGCAGCACCTTGAAGAGGTCCGGGACCTGTATCGGAGGGACCTGTCTCGGACGCTTCCTGCTCGATTGGATGCCCTCAAGACCACCTTTTCGGTACCCGAATACAGCGACCAGTTCGACTCCGTTGGCGACACAAATTCCATACGTCCACAACTCGTGGGCCGAGACGAGACATTTTCGAGGCTCCGTCAGTTCCTCGAGGAGCCCAATGACGGATCGCTTTTCGCACTGGTGGGTCCGCCAGGTATAGGGAAGTCGCGTTTATGCGATCAAATTGCTCGATTGGCCGTTATACGCGGGCGTATGCTGCTAAGGGGAAGCGGACGCCCGACCCAACAGGACGTCGCGTACGGCGTATTAGGCGATATCTTGGAAAACTGCCGCGGCCTTGAAGCGGCCCTTCGGAACTGTCCTGAGGCACATTCGTCGTTGGGTGCGGTACTTCCCAGTTTGCAAGCTCAGCGGGTGGCGAGTGAAGACGGATCCGGCTCATTGCTGTCACAGCCTCGGGCGGTGTTCGGTGCGGTGGAGCGCTTGATCAAGATCCTTGGTGCGACACGGCAAGTGGTGCTTGTGATAGATGACGGACAATGGGTAGACGCATCAACGTTGGCGTTTCTCGATTTTGCTAAGCGGCCGAATTCCAGTCTCTCAATCAAGCTAGTGCTTGCTGCCAGGCCGGCCGATACGTCGCACAAAGTACTAAGATCTCTGGTACGGGATGCAAAGAAGAACTCGCAAGCCGTGGATGTGCAGCCACTCGACGAGAATGCGTCGAGAGCGCTCGCGATCAATGTAATAGCTAAGGCAAACATCACGATCAGTCAATCTGGCATCAACCAGTGCTTGTCAGCCGCCGGTGGTAGACCGCTATTCATTATCGACATGATCAAACAATGGCAGGTCGCAGCAAATGAGCGTTCAACGGTGCCAACCGCATCGCCATCAGTTGTAGGTTCGACTTCAAAGTCCCTGCCCCCGACACTCCAGCATATTTACCGTGCCCTTCTCGACAGCACCCACGTCCGCGCGCGGGTCATTGCCAGGGCATTGGCTGTTGCCGGCGGTCGGGCGATGATTGGCGACCTTGAAAAGATTCTTGGTCTTACAATTGGATCGCTGTTGGAGTCAATAGAGGAGTTAAGGGAGGTTGGTTTGGTTCGGGACGACGCTAGCCGAATCTGCTTTGAGCATGACTTAGTCACTGAGGCAATCTATCAAGGAACTGGTTCTCCAGAACGCGCATTGTTACATCGGGCGGTCGCGATAGCAATGGAGAGTTCCGACCAGGCGCCACCATCGGTGTTGGCTTACCATTACGATAGCGCCGGCGATAGGGCT
>Ga0214473_10001404_pt1 | contig 31852 bp, 15 predicted proteins | sample RVTome_7_FD_203509 | JGI IMG/M metagenome (GOLD analysis project Ga0214473, IMG submission 203509) | Soil microbial communities from uranium-contaminated site in the Upper Colorado River Basin, Wyoming, United States - RVT98D197 | ecosystem: Environmental > Terrestrial > Soil > Contaminated >...
TGTTAGATGGTCGTGGCGGTTCGCGCCCCGCCACTACGATCAATGCCTTCATCTCCGGCTGATCTTGATTCCGAACATGACTATCCCCACCACCAGGCCCACCAGGGAAAGGATCAGCACCGAGGTCCAGAAGATTTCCGCCCGGGCCCGTACCTGGATCCTCACGGTCTTGTCCTCGGTTTCCACCCGTCGGTTGTCCGCCAGCGCCTCGGTCTTGATCTTCACTTCTTGGGCGCCCACGCCCACGTCATCCGGGGTGAGGATGGTCAGGTGCACGATCACTTCCTGTTCCGGGTCGAGGGAACGGATCAGGTCCGGCTCGATCCGGCTGCGCCAGCGCAGGGGGTTGTCGGTCGAGATGCGGATGTTGTCCAGCCGGCGGGTGCCTTCGTTGCGCACGGTGATCTCCATGGTCACGCTGTCGCCCACGGTGATTTCGTGGTAGAGGGAGAGCGCCCGCACATCGATCCGGCCTACGCCGCGCGTGATCAGCTCGAGCTTGACCCAGCCGCCGGGAATATCCGCAATTTCGCTTTCGGACAGCTGCCTGCCGGCCAGGTCGCCCAGGTTCTCGTACTGTTCGAGCGAGAGGGCGAGGGCGTAGAATATCATCGGCCGGTCGATCACGATCTGCTCGTCGTCGCGCTCGGGCAGGTAGGCCTTGAGCGAGAGCTTCTTGATGTTCACGCCTTGGGTGAACTTGACCTGGCTGAGGCGGGCGCCGGTCTCGGCTTCGATGAAATCATAGGTGACCTGGCGCGGGAGGTTTAGCACCAGCAGCTTGTAGATGTCGTCCCGGGCCGAAAAGCGCTCGAGGGTGAGGTCATAGGTGGCGGAAGCCCCCAGATTGACTTCCTGGGAGAACTGGGTCGAATTGATGTCGACCACGCTGCTGGTGGCGTCCTTCTCCAGGAAAATGTTCTTGCTGTCTTTCTTGCCGCTGTAGTTGAGGCCCACCTGCAGGCTCTCGACGTCGCGCAGCAGACCGAAATCCACGGTTTGGGACTGGCCCAGTTCCAGACTGGGGATCCTGATTTCGTAAGGGCTGCCGATAATGGTCTGGTCGGTGAGGCCGGAGAGGGAAATGAAGACGTTGTAGATCTTGCCCGAGCGCATCTCCGGAGCGAACACGTCGAAATGCTCCTTGAACTGGTCGAGGTACTCCTGGTTGCCCTCCATCGTGCTGCGCAGGGTGACTTTCACCCGCCGTTCACCCCGGCTGGTCTGGTATTTCACCGCGTTTTCGACGATGATGTAGGACTGCTGGGACATCACCTTCAGGATCAGCTTCTGATAATCCACCTCCGTGCTCATCAGCTCGTTTTTGCTCCGGTTGTACTCGTCCTCGGATATCGCCTTGCTGTCGAACAGCTCCTTGTCGTTGTCCAATTTCTGCCTGGCGATTTCATAGGCGGCGCGTGCTTTTTTCAGATCGAGCAGCAGCGAGGCCTGGTCCTGCTGGCCGTGAAGGTGAAAAGAGAAACCCAGGAACAGGACGACGAAAATGGTGATCATTTTTCCAAAGCTGGTCATCGAAACTCCTCGAGTCTATTCCTGCCGGAAATGTTCATCTTCCACACGGTAACCGGTGGCGTTTTCAAAATCCCAGACGGTTTTTCTCTTCAGGTCGGCGATCGCGAGCTGGTAAGTGATGAAGGCGCCCAGATAATCCAGCTGAGTGGCGGCCAGCCGCTCCTGCTCCCTGCCGAGTTCCTGGCTGGTGATGTTGCCGTTCTCGAACCTCATCCGGCTGATCTCGTAGCTTTTCTGCATCAGTTGCTGGTTCTTCTCGTTGATCAGCAGCCGGTTGCGCGCCTCGTACACGCTACGCACGATGTCCTTTACTTCCCGGGTAATTGTGGTTTTTTCGTTCTCCAGGCTCAGTTGGGCTTCCCGGACGCTGGCCATCTGTTGCTGAACTCTTTCCCTGCCGCGGCCCCAGTCGAATACGGGATAGGAGAAAGTGAGGGTGATGCCGCGGTTGGGCGGCCGGTCGACGATGTTGTCGAAAGAGCTGCGGAACAGGTCCGCGGTGGAGCCGTGCTGGCTGGTGCTCACGCCGGTGAGGTCGTAATAGGCGGAGATCGTGCCGCTGAGCTCGCGGATGCGTTTTGCCCGGTCGAGCTCGATATTGCGCAGGGATACGTCGAGTTCCGATTCGCGGATCTCGCGGCGGTTGTCGATTGCTTTTTCGACCGCCTCGTTTTCGTTTATCTCGAAAGTGTCGTATTTCAAATCGGTTTCGATCGAGAAGTCCTCGGGCAGGCTCAAGCCGATCAACTGTTTGAGCCTGTCCTTTTCCCGCTCCAGCTTACCCTCGGTCTCGCTCAGCGCGGCCCGGTTCTGCTCCATGGAGACCTCGGCGATCAGTACGTCCCCCTCGGGAATACGTCCGGCCTCTCCCTTGAGCCTGGCGATCCGGTAGGCTTCTTCGGAATTTACCAGTTTCTCCCGGGCGATTTCCACTTCCCGGGTGATGCGAAAGACCGTATAGAAGCCCTCAGTGACCCGGTAGATAATGTCGAGCTGGGTGCGGGTAAATTCGCTGGAAGTTTTTTCGAAGTTAAGCCGGGCTTCCTCCAGGTTCTCTTTCAATTGATTCTTGGTGAAGATCGGCTGGTCGAAAGAGAGGCTGAAACTGCTGCGGGCATCCCGCGCCGTGAGTCTCTGGTAGTCCTGCAGGGCCAGTACGGTTTTCCAGTTTTCGCGGTACAACTGGGCGTTGAAAGCGAAATAGCCACCGGTGGGGATCGTGTAGGTAAACTTCAATTCATTGAGCAGGGTCATGGTTCCGGTGGAGTTGTATACCGGCAGGCCGTCCACCCGCTGGATCGCACTGACATTTTCGTTCCAGGAGGGCGACATCAGCCTGTAATCGAGCCGGGGCTTGAAATTGGCTTCCCAATACCGGTAAAAATGTTCGGTGGCCAGTTTCCTTTCATTATAAGACTTGATCGTGTAGCTGCGGCCCAGAGCGATGGCGATCGCCTGCTCGAGAGTCAGCACGAGAGGTTCCTGCGCAGCCAGGCCGGAATTAATGAGCGCTGCCAGAACCATGAATATGGCGCATGTCTTTTTCATTTTTCCGTGGACAATTCAATAGGGGCGATGGTTGATTGAGAATCGAGTGATTGAAAAATGATTGTCTGTCTGAGGTGTAAGCAAAGGTTGTGCCTGAATCCGATTAGCGGCAGGATAAAATGTAAGTGCCTAAAATATAATAAATTGAATCGATACTTGTTTTTGCCTGAATTGATAATGCCAAGTTTTGCGGGTAACGCGTTACCCACTGGTTGTAACCCGGATTACACACCCGAGCGCCGGGCGGGACTCTCCACACCAGGGCTGTAAGCGAGGCTGAACCGATACAATTACTGATAAATCGCGGTCTTGCGCCCTTTATCGGTTTTCTCCGGGGAAAATGGCATTGCTTTTGCTTTTGAGGCTGCTGACCAACCCGAGGACTGTCGATACCATCTTTTAATGTCTATCGAGGATAATCTGATTATGATCTGGCTTGTTGCTAAAAAAGAGTTCCACGCCCACCTGATCAGCCTTCGTTTCACCACCGGCTCTGTCATCCTGCTGGCGCTGGCTGCACTGTTCACCTTCGTGCTGGTGGACAAGTATTCTGCCAGGCAGGACAGCTACAACCAGCTCGTGGCCAGGAACAACGAGGAGCTGCAGGGGGTGATGACCTACCAGAACCTGAGGCCTACGGTCTTCCGGGCGCCGGAGCCGCTTGCCATTTTCAGCGCCGGATTGTCCGGCGATCAGGTCGAATCGGCGGAGGTGTCCATCGGCTCCGTGCCGACCGCAGGCGGCGGATTCCTGGACGGCAACCCGCTGCTGGGAGTGTTCCAGGACCTCGACATCTCGATGATCTTTCAGCTCGTGGTCACGGTGCTGGTCCTTCTGCTGGTTTACGATTCGGTTTCGGGGGAGAAGGAGAACCGGACGTTGAGCCTGGTGCTGTCCCAGGGCGGGACCCGCCACCAGGTTCTGCTGGGCAAGCTGGCCGGCTGCCTGATCAGTATCGCGGTGCCGGTGACCCTGGCTTTCCTGGCCGCGGGTCTCATCCTCCGGCTTTCGCCGGCGGTGTCCCTATCGGTCTCCGGCTGGGGTCGGATTATCCTGATGTACGTGGCCTCGCTGCTGCTGGCGGCGACCTTTTGCAGTTTCGGCTTACTGGTTTCGGCCCTGACCCGGAGGGCTGCCGATACCCTGATCCTGCTTTTTTTCTTCTGGGTGCTGACCGTGGTGGTGGTCCCGGATTGCGCCGGCAGCCTGGCCGAACGTTTCCAGCCGGCAATTTCGGCCGAAAAGATGGAGAGTGATGTCCAGGCCCTCGAAAGCGAGATGCAGAAGGATCTGGAGAGCCTGTATCGACAGAATCGTCTGCCAGGCAGCGTCAGCGATTATACCGAGTCCTGGGGCTGGTACCACCGCTTCGCCCACCGGAGCGCAATCCTGGCCGATTTGAAGCGCAAGGGCTTGATCGAGCCGCTGCGGGCCGGGTACGCTGAAAAAAAATGGCAGGTGCGCAAAGAATACCAGGAGAGCCTGAAACGTCAGAAACACGCCGCCGCGCTGATCGCTCTCCTTTCGCCGGCGGCGGTCTACGAGTCGGTGATGTCGGGCCTGGCCCGCAGCGACATGGCCAACACCGACAGATTCTACGAACAGGCCCGGCTGTACCGCGTCCAACTGCTGGATTATCTGCGCGATATCGAAGCCCTCTCCTCCCTCCGGTACGTTACCACCGCCGCTCTGGAGCAGCTTTACGACCCCGAAACCGGTGGGGATTATTTCGCCCTGAGAGACAAATTATTTGAGCAGAAGGAGGAGCCCCTCGACCTGTCGTCCATGCCCAGGTTCGTTCTGCAGGGCGAGAGCCTGAGGAAATGCCTTTTTCGAACCGGCCCCGGTATCGCCTTGCTTTTCTTTACCGCCCTGATTTTCTATTTCTGCGCCCACATCGCTTTCAGCCGATACGACGTCAGATGAGGTGACCGATAATGTTTGGATCGATTGTTCTTAAAGAGCTTATCGCCAATATCTTGAGCCTCAGGTTCACCCTTTCCCTGGCGATTTCACTGGTCCTGTTTACCGCCGGTTCGGTAGTGTTCGTCCAGCGCTACTATCAGGAGATGAGGGAGTACGCCACGGTCACCAATACCAACCTGCAGGAGCTCGGCCAGGCGGCTGAGAAAGGCCCTGCCGTTCTGGCGCAACAGGTACAGACTATTCGGACCAAACCCCTGCCGACCAGCCTGTTCTGCTCCGGTTTCCAGAAAAGTATGCCAAACGTCTTCAAAACCGACGTTTTCCGGACTTTCCTGCCGGCAGTGCAGACGACAGGTAATTTCTACATCTCCCGCTCCCACGACCTGGACTGGATGCTCGTGGTTACCATGGTCCTGAGTTTTTTCGCCGTGCTGCTGACTTTCGATTCGCTCTCCGGCGAAAGGGAGAGGGGGACTCTTTCGCTGGCGCTTTCGAATTCAGTGCCCCGGGACTTGCTGCTGGCGGGCAAGTACGTCGGCGCCCTGTTGACCCTGGTCATTCCGCTGGCGCTGGGGATGCTGGTGAGCCTGATAATCACGAGCCTGTCCGGTTTATTATACAGCCCTCTCGAGTGGCTCAAGATCGGTGTTTTCATCCTGGTTTCGCTGCTCTTCCTCTCTATTTTTCTACTTCTCGGGATGCTGGTTTCGAGCCGGGTTTCCTCGTCCGCCACCAGCATCGTGGTGATGCTGTTTCTCTGGGTAGTAACTATTCTGATTATTCCTTCTGGCTGCAAGCTGATTGCCCAAAAGCTGGTCGGCACCCCCTCGCGGGCGCAGGTCGAAAAAGAGGCCCGGGATGCGCACCTCGCGATCTGGGAGGACCCGAACAGAGATGCCAAGTTCGGGGAATTCAGCGGCAACTGGAGCAGTGATTGGGAAAACAATAAAAGGGTAAATCCTCCGGCGCGCGCCCGGCTGTTCAACGCTATCGCCGACAGCTACAACCGGATCTATCTGGACTATGTGAAGAGGATGGAAGTCCAGGTTGAAACCGGGCGCAAGGCCGCCCTGGTTTCGCCGATCACGGTTTATCAGGTGCTGGCCGAGGCCCTGTTCGGTACGGGAGTGGCGGGTTTCAGAAGCATGTACGGACAGGTGAACGATTACCGGGAAACGCTCAAGCAATTCCTGGCCGAGGAGGATAAGAAGGACCCGCAAAGCCTCCATATTTTTGCCTGGGATGTATCAATGGAAGATCCACGAATCTTCTCCCATAAACCGGCGGATTTTAACTCCCTGCCACGTTTCGAGCCGAGGGAGTCGTCGCTGGCCGAATCGCTCAAAGCTGCGGGCTGGGACATTGCGATCCTCGTGATCCTGAACCTGCTGCTGTTTGCCGCCGTGTTCGTGATGTTTCTGCGCAGCGATGTGCGGCAACGCTGATTAGACCCGGCAGTCTCAGGAATGAGGGACGGAGTTGAATTCGCCGCTGGTTTGGGTTACTATCAGTCTCGGTTCCACTCAACCAGTTCCCAGGATTCCAGGAATTACTGTCCGCCATGAATTTTGCCCGGAGATTGTCATCCCTGTTACGGCCCTCGGCCGGACGGGCGAGACAGGAAAAGCTGAATTACACGCTGAACGAATTCAGCCGCTCGCTCACGCTGATCGTGGACCTGGAGCAGCTGAAAGACAGCGTGATTACATATTTACGTGAAATTGTAAACGTTAACCCGCTTTATATTTATCTGCTCAACATCGACCTGAACCGCTACCAGTTGGTGGAATCCAGAGGCTATGAGATGCCGGACGAAGAGAACCTCTTTTTCGATCCGGACGGGCCGCTCGTCCACTGGCTGGCAGTTAACGAAACCCATCTGGTCGTTTCCGAGCACCCGGACATTTTTGCGTTTTTTTCGGAGGCTGAAAGAGAAATGCTCGAGCGGACCGGCGTCGAATCGATCTTTCCCCTGATGTCGATGAACCGGTTGACCGGGCTGGTCTGCCTGGGGCCCAAGACCAGCCGGGAGAAGATGACCGGGGATGAAATCGAGCTGCTGGACTCGCTGATGGGCCGTGCCGCCCTGGCGTTCGATAACGCCTACCTTTACCAGCAGCAGAAGTCCCGTCTTAAAAAGATGTACCGTGCCGACCGCCTGGCCACTCTCGGCCAGCTGGCCGCCGGGGCGGCCCATGAGATCCGCAACCCGCTCACCTCCATCCGCAGCACGATCCAGTACCTGCAGAAAAGCCTGATCGGCCGGAAAGAGGCGGAGCTGGTGGCGGAACTGATCGAGGAAGTGGACCGGATCAATGGAATCATCGAGGGCCTGCTGTCTTTTTCCAAGCCCACCAAGCCCGAAATGAAGCGCTTCGACCTGGAACAGCTGCTCTCCCAGACCATCGCCCTGGTGGATAATACGGCGCGAAAAAGTGGGGTAGCTATCGAGCTTAATTATCGGGTGGAGACCTCACTATTAGCCGCGGACCCGGCGCTTCTCAAACAGGTATTTCTCAACCTGATGATGAATTCGATAGAAGCGATGGAAGACGGCGGCAGGCTGATTATCTCCGTAGATCGGGCAGCGAAGGGAAGAACGGATTTGTCCAGCCGCAGGCACAATTATTCCCTGATTTTCCAGGACACCGGGCAGGGCATTCCCCCGGCGGACCTCGAACACGTGTTCGATCCTTTCTTCACCACGAAAAAAGACGGCACCGGCCTGGGGCTGTCCATCTGCTATGGAATCATCCAGCAGCACGGCGGTGAAATCGAGATAGAAAGCGAAACCGCCAAGGACAACCCCGAGAAGCATGGCACCAGAATCACTCTCCATCTGCCGGCTGGAAACTGAAAGGATTAGCGGAGTCGATATGGCGGGCAGGATCTTAATCGTAGACGATGAAAAAAGAATCAGGACCATCCTCGGCCAGGTTCTGGGGGATGAAGGATTCACGGTGCAGACGGCTTCCAGCGGCGAGGAGGCGCTGGCGGTTCTGGACGAATTCCTGCCGGACCTGGTGCTGATGGACCAGAAGATGCCAGGCATCAACGGGATCGAGGCCACCGCCAAAATCAAAGAGCGGTATCCGGATATCACGATTATAATCCTTACCGCCCACGCCTCGGTGGAACTGGCGGTGGAGGCGATCAAGCAGGGGGCCTACGATTATCTATCCAAGCCGTTCGATAATGAGGAGCTATTGATAATCATCCGCCGGGCCCTGGAGCGCAGCCGGCTGGCGGAAAAAGTCAGGGAGCTGAAAAAGCAGCTTCAGGATAAATACAGCTTTAAGAATATTATCGGCGTAAGCTCGGCCATGCAGCGCGTTTTCGACCAGATCGGCAGGGTCTGTGATACGAACGCGACCGTGCTGATCCAGGGTGAAAGCGGGACCGGCAAGGAGCTGGTGGCCAAGGCGATCCACTTCAACAGCCAGAGACAGGGCAACCCTTTCGTCGCTATCAACTGCGGGGCGATTCCGCACAATTTGTTCGAGAGCGAGTTGTTCGGTTACGAAAAGGGAGCTTTCACCGATGCCAAATCCACGACGCCGGGCAAGATCGAACAGGCCGACTCCGGCTCGGTGTTCCTCGACGAGATCGGGGAACTGGCGCTGGATTCACAGGTCAAGCTTCTGCGTGTGCTCGATGAAAGGCGGGTGACCCGGATCGGCGGCCGGAACTCGATTCCGGTGAATGTAAGATACATCGCCGCCACCAACCGGGATCTTCAGGAAGCGGTCAATGCCGGTAAGTTCCGGCTCGATCTCTTCTACCGGCTGAACGTTTTCACCATCCGGGTGCCGTCGCTGAGAGACCGCAGGGATGACATCCCCCTGCTGGTAGAACATTTCATCGGTAAATACGTTGGTCAATTAGGGCTGGGCATCCGAGGGGTGACCCGGGGTGCGATGGATTGCCTGAAGTGTTACGACTGGCCTGGGAACGTCCGCGAGCTGGAGAACGCGATCCAGAGCGCCATGATCCAGGCCCAGGGGGAATTTATCGATCGGAACAGTCTGCCGATTCGCATCTGCGGTTATCCCGAGTCGGCTCCGGAGGCGGATCCCGAAGATATCGGGATGGAAAACTATCTGAAGGCGATGGCCGAAAAAATTGAAAAAGACATCATCCGGCGGACCCTGGAAAAATTCGGGGGTAATCGATCCAGAACCGCCGAAATCCTGAAGATAAGCCGGAAAACTCTGTTCAATAAAATGAGAGGCTACGGTCTCGAATAAAGTTTTTAAATTCATCTCGCCTGGCTTCACAAGCTTTCGTGATTCTTCTTGCTTCCGATACGGAATTCTTGTTAATATCAGCTTAGCATATACCTCACAAATATAAGTAATCCTTGATCCTGATTGCGCATGCAGCAACTCGGCCTGTGAGGCATTATATGGTCAAACTTCGGAAGAAAAAGGAATCTACAAGCGCCTCCGAAACAGCCCTTTCCAAAAGCTCCATTGAAAAGATGATGGACGGAAGTGAGCAGCTTTTCCGGCTCCTGGCCGAATCCGCGACGGACCTGGTTTACCGCTACCGGTTTCTGCCTCAGCCCGGGTTCGAATATGTCAGCCCCTCCGCCGCCGCCATAACCGGTTACACCCCGGAAGAGCACTACGCCGACCCTTTGCTCGGTCATAAAATCATCCACCCGGATGACCGCCCGCTCCTGGAAGCCATTAAAGAAAGGCCATCCGAAAGGTCCGAGAAGGTTATTATCCGCTGGTTCCGCAAAGACGGCCGGCTGATCTGGGCCGAACAACACAACCAGTATATCCGCGATGACGAGGGCAATGTCGTCGCGGTTCAGGGCAGCGCGCGCGACATAACCGAACACGTCCGGATCGAGCAGAAACTTTTGACTTATCAGACCGCAGTGGAAAGCTCGGATAACATGATAGCCATGATAGACCGGAATTATGTCTACCGCCTGGCCAATAAGTCTTTTCTGGATGGTCATGGCCTGGTAAAGGACCAGGTGATCGGCCGGACTATGGCCGAGGTATTAGGTAAAGAGCTGTTTGAGGGGACTATTAAGCCCAGAGTGGATGAATGCTTGAAAGGTAATAATGTCAATTACGTCAGAGTTTTTCACACCAAGGCTTTGGGGGAGCGATACCTGAGCGTAAGCTATTCCCCGCTGATCGAAGGCGGCAGGGAAATAACCGGAATGGTCGGGATACTCAAGGACATCACCGAACTCAAGCTGGCCGGCGAGTCATTGCGGGAAAGCGAGGAGCGGTTCCGGGAGCTGTTTGAAAACATAAGCAGCGGGGTCGCCATTTACGAGGCTGTTAATGAGGGAGAGGACTTTGTTTTTAAAGATGTCAACAGGGCGGTTGAACTTATCGAGAAAATCTCGAGAGAGGATTTACTCGGTAAAAAAGTCAGCGAAATATTCCCCGGGGTAAAGGAGTTCGGCCTCTTCGAGATTTTTCAGAGAGTCTGGCGCACCGGCAGACCTGAGCACTATCCTGTCTCCTTTTACATGGATAACAGGATCGAGGGCTGGCGTGATAATTATATATATAAGCTCTCGTCAGGGGATTTGGTGTCAGTTTATGAGGACATTACAGATCGCAAGCTGGCCAGCGAGGCGCTGCGGGAAAGCGAGGAGCGCTACCGCTCGTTGGTTACCACGAGCCTGGACGCTGTTCTGTTGACCCAGCCGGATGGCCGGATTCTCGCCGCCAATGAAGCAGCCTGCCGGATGTTCGGGCGCTCCGAGGAAGAGCTGAAGCGTATCGGGCGGAGCGGAGTTGTGGATACCTCGGACCCTCGGTTAGCAATGGCCCTGGAAGAGCGCGAGCGGACTGGCCGGTTCCGCGGCGAATTATCATTACTCCGCAGCGATGGCACGAAGTTCACCGGGGAACTTTCCTCGGCGGTTTTCAGCAGTCATGACGGCCAGCTTTGCACCAGCATGGTGATCCGGGATATTACCGAGCGCAAGCAGACGGAGGAGTCACTGCTCAGGGAACGCAATTTTGTCTCCGCAGTGCTGGATACTACCCCGGCTCTCGTGGTGGTTTTCGATGCTCAGGGCCGGATAGTCCGTTTCAACCGAGCGGCCGAGGTGACGATTGGTTATAAGTTTGAAGAGGTCAAAGGCAGGTTATTCTGGTACCTGTTTGTACCGCCGAATGAAGTTGAAAAGGTCAAAGCGGATTTCTATCGCCTTGAAGCTGGCAATTTCCATTACAAGGGTGAATACTCCTGGCTGACTAAAAGCGGGAAACGCCGTCTGATCGCCTGGTCCAATTCATGCCTTCTCGACAAACAGGGTAAGATCGAGTATTTCATCAGTATGGGCCTGGACATTTCGGAAAGACAAAAAGCCGAGCAGCGCTTGAGGAAATCTCAGAAAGAGCTGCGTGACCTTTCCGCCTACCTGCAGCAAGTGCGCGAGGAAGAAAGAAAAGGCATTTCCCGGGAAATACACGATGAACTGGGGCAATCCCTGACCGCGCTTAAAATCGATCTGGCCATGCTGGCCGAAAGCATGCCGGAGAAAAACCGCGAACTCCTGGACCAGGCAAAATCGATCGCGGAATTGATCGATCACTTACTTCACACGGTCAAAAGAATCTCCGCGGACCTGCGGCCAAACCTGCTCGATGATTTCGGTCTGGTTCCGGCCATCGAATGGCAGGTCTCTGAATTTTCAAAAAGGACCGGGACCAGATGCAGGTTGTCATTGCCGGATGAAGAGATTAAAATCGATCAGGAGCGGTCTACAGCAATCTTCCGTATCCTTCAGGAGGCCCTGACCAACATCGCCCGGCACGCCAAAGCTACGGAAGTCACGATAGGCCTGGAGGCCGGTCGCGATGAGATTAAGCTGACAATTAAAGATAACGGCATCGGTATCCGGGAAAAGGACCTCTCCAGCTACGATTCGCTGGGATTGATCGGTATACGCGAGCGCGCCTATTTTTTAAAAGGCAAAGTTATTATCACCGGGAAAAAGAAAAAAGGGACTATTCTCATAGCGACCATCCCGCTTAAAAAGTAGAGGCTCGATGATAAAAGTAATTATTGCCGACGATCATCCGATTGTCCGGGAGGGCCTGAAGAAGATACTCGGTAAAACTCCAGATCTGGTGATTGTGGATGATGTCGGCAGCGGAGAAGAGCTGCTGATAAAAGTCAGTGCGAATGAATACGATGTAGTTCTATTGGACCTCAGCCTGCCCGGCAGGGGAGGTCTGGAAATTCTGGAGCAGCTCAGGAAGGAAAAACCAAAGCTGCCCGTACTCGTGCTCAGCATCCATCCGGAAAAACTATACGCGGTTAGGGTGTTGAAAGCCGGCGCCTCCGGTTATCTGAATAAGGATGAGGCTCCCGCCGAACTGCTCAAAGCCATCAGAAAAGTTTTTTCGGGCGGAAAATATGTCAGCACCGCAGTGGCCGAAATTCTCGCCGCCGATCTCGAAGCCGGTCATGAGACGGCCCCTCACGAGCTCCTGTCCAACCGCGAATATCAGGTCATGCGCCTGATCGCCTCCGGCAAAACGGTCAAGGCCGTTGCCGCTGAATTGTCGTTAAGCTCCAGAACTGTCAGTACTTATCGCTCCAGGGTACTGCAAAAAATGAAGCTGAATAACAACGCTGAATTAACTTACTACGCCATAAAAAATGGACTTGTCGACTAAATCTTCACAGCCTTCATTCTCCGCCCGATTGACCGCCAGGCCCGATCGACAACGGATAGATACATCACTCCCGATCTTAAGGTAATAGGTGAAAAGTTCGCTTTACAACCGAATATCTTCAAAGAAAAAAGCCGCTGAACACTCGCTCAGCGGCTTCCTAACTTTTTGTTACAGGATTGTGACAGTTGGAATATCCAGGACGTCTGACTTCTGTCACAAAAACTGTAACTCATTGAAAAATATGGTACGCCCGAGAGGAATTGAACCCCCAACCTTCTGATCCGTAGGCACATGAATCGATGTTTTCATCGAATCTCTAACTCATTGAAATTCAACTCAAACGCGCACGATTGCCCTATCTGCGCTTTTTCTGAGTGAATGCTATAAATGCCATAGATGTATTAAATAGTCTCAAGTTTGTCACAGTTACGGCACAGTTTTGAGATAAACTTGGCTGTCAAGCCGGAGGTCGCGAGTTCAAGTCTCGTCGGCCCCGCCATTTTTTTAAACATTGAAAATAATCACGTCTCATCCGGCTCTGCGAAGAATTTTCAAAATATCTCTTCTATCTGAATACCCGGCAATAAGTTGGAGGGAATATGGTCAATATTCCCTCGTAGAACCGCGAGATTTTGGATTTAAGGATTGATCTTGTGGTGGGCTATAGTATGGTACCGGTGAATTGTTTTCAAAAGGCTAAGGAGAAAATAACAGCCTACCGGTGTGCAAAACCTTCTGCAGAAAAATCCAAGTTTTCTTCATTTATTTGACAAAAATCTTGATGAACCTATTGCAAAGTGTTTTGAGAATTGATACATTAAATTATATATCCTACCATTCGATATGAGTACATCCGCGCGATTGGGACATTCACCTTCCACATGGTTAAGCCCGCACAAACTCTCGTTATTTGAGTTCCAGCCTCAAAATGTTATTCGAAAATGCAGACGCCAAAACAGGTTTGCCTGGTGGATTCAGTAGAATAACAATGTTAATGAGCGCCATCCTCGCGATCCGGTCAGCAGTATACCGAGTAGTCCAACTCTCATCCTGCATCCACTAATTTCCAGCACCAATACATTAACCCGATGGAAGCCCGAGCCAAGGCAGGTTTATCTGGAGGTGGGTGGAATATCAATTTGAAGCTCAACATTGGCCGCTGAGAGTCAAGAATCAGTCCTTACTATCCCACCGGAGAATGGACCACTTTTTAATAATACCCATTTAAAGGAGGTACCATGTCTTACTTGCGGAGAATTCACGCGAAGTGCCGTCTGGTTGTTTTTTGCTTGCTCGGGATATTTTCAGCAATAAGTTCCTCGATAGCCGCGGACTCGGCTGTCCCGGAGATCACTGTTGCATATTATTTTTTGAATTTTGGCCTTACTCCGGTCTTCACCAGCAACGCAATGAATTTTGGAATCCGGAATGATGGTGCAGTTGATTTGGTCGTATCCAGTATATCCAGCGACAACGCAGTATTCACGGTCGATCACACTTCGGCCACGCTCGCCCCTGGCGAGACTCAACTTATGGTTTTTACTTTCAGTCCCACTGATTACACAATTCAAAATGCGACGATTACAATCACCAGCAACGACCCTGACGAGCCTACGGTCACAATAAGCTTGACGGGAATAGGAGCTTATCACATACCGCTCCAGATAAATATCGGCTCAGTCTATAGATCCACACCCGCCCTGGCCCTTGATGGCACTATCTATATCGGTACCGCTGGGGGTATTTTAAGGGCTATTCGGCGTTACAGCTCAAGCTTCGGTTACTACATAGGCTGGAGCTACGATGCAGGAGATAGGATTGAAACTTCACCGGCCGTGGGAACTGACGGCACGATCTATGTGACCGCGCACGACAATGAATCGTGCAGCCTTCATGCAGTCAATCCCGACGGAACCTCCAAATGGATCAGTCCCATCGGTGGCGACAGCGCCCAAAGTTCACCAGCGCTGGGTGCGGACGGCACGATTTACGTGGGATCTATGGACAATAACCTGCTGGCCCTGAATCCGCTCGATGGATCGATAAAATGGAGCTTCCACACCGGTGGTCCGGTTTCCAGCTCGCCGGTAGTTGCAGCGGACGGGACTATTTACATCTGCTCAAACAGTATTTACGCCCTGAATCCGAATGGCTCGCAGAAATGGAGCTATACTCCAGGAGAGCCGATCGAAGTATGCACGCCGGCCATAGGCGGCGACGGCACGCTATATGTCGGATCGACTGATGGATACATGTACGCATTGGCTGATAACGGCACCTCAGCGGCGCTTAAATGGAATACAAATATTGGATTTGGATTCCCAATCTACAGTTCACCGGTGATCGCTCCAGACGGGACGATTTATTGTGGCGCAGGTTATGAATTTAGAGCTACCAATCCTGACGGATCGATTAAGTGGTGGGCGAGAATCGAAGGTGGTGGTATAAATTATTGCACGGCGGCGGTGGGAGCTGACGGTATGGTTTATGTGGGTCGTGTTGCTTGGACGGAAACTTTGATAGCCTTGTCACAGGTAAATGGTAACGCAATCAAGGCTTTTAACTGTGGCTCGATAGTGAGTGGCATTGCGATGACCGGGACTGGATACCTGCTGGTCGGGTCTACTAATGGGTACCTTTACTTCATTAATCCAGCAATTCCCAACACGGAAGTTCCCCCCCTCCTTGCGGACAGCCCCTGGCCCAAGTTTCACGGTGATTTGCGCAACACTGGGAGAACTCGTGGCCCAGAACCGGACATTGCCCTGTCCCTGACAGAGATTGCCTTCGGCGTTGTGACCGCAGGCGATTCAGCTTCCGTGCAATTGGCAATTACCAATCTGGGCAGTAGCGAGCTATTTGTAATCAATATTGAAAGAGATAATCCAGTTTTCACCTGCGACCCAACCAGTATATCGGCCTCCCCTGGAGACACCGTCTGGATCAATGTCTACTTCATTCCCATGGAAGTCGGGCCGCAAGCCGGCACGCTGACAGTCACCAGCAACGACCCGGACGATGGGTTGCTGGAAATCCCGGTCAGCGGCAAAGGCGTCCCCGACCTGCCGACTTCCACGGCCGACGTTGCGGATGATTTCGAGGACGGGGACTACAACGGCTGGACCGTGGATGACCCGCCAAGCTGGGAGGTGGCAGGCGGCGTTCTGCAGCAGAAAACTGCCGTTCCATTTACGGGTTATGGCAGCATCCAGCACTTCGCCCAGTGGGACCTGGGCGAAATATCCGGCGATTTCACCCTGACCCTCGACCTGGGATTCAACGAAAACGCCTATCCGATGATCGCCCCGGATTCCCTGAATCCCAATCAGGTTATCCTGCGCAATTTCGGCTTCGGAGTTCGCCAAAGCCAGCTCGATCTCCTGATTGCGATGCTCGCACGGCAGCAAGCAAGGCGGAACGGCATCGTCAAGTTCAGGGACGGCATACTATCGATTTTGTACGCCGTCAACGACGATCCCGAGTATATCCATTCCCAGGAGATGGGTCTGGACATTCACGAGATGCGGCCGATGAAGATCAGCCGCTATAGTGGCGTGATAACGGTCTGGGCCGATGGGGAGGTGATCTACCAGGCAAGCGACACCACCTCCAGCAACCCGATAGATGCCGGCTGGGTCTGTGTCACCAGCATGGGTCCGGTCGGAGTGCGGCTGGACAACGTGGTGCTCAGCTCGAGCGCGGCCCCGCCTCCGGCTTTCAGCCCGCCGGCCGCGGTGACAGATTTGACTTTTGAGCTCGAGGAGGGAGCCGGGCACATCGTTACCAGCCAGGAGGGCTACCGTGGAACCACGGACGCCGGCTCGACAATTCCCGGCAGTTTCATGGGCTGGTGGGTCGATGAGGGTGTCACGCCCGGCAGCAAGAGCTGGGCCGCGGCGGCCGGCCTCGTGACCATTGCCCGTAACCTGACCTTGGGCCCGCAGGCCACCATCGAAGGCTGGTTCAAGTTTTTCAAGGGTAGGGAAAACATATTTTCGATTAATTTCGACGGTTACCAGATAGACCCGAGCTGGGGGCGCGAGCGCAGCTACATGTCATTGATAGACCTGGGACCGGATGGAAAAAGGCTCAGTCTGCTGCTGCAAGGGACAACAGTGACGCCCGATCCCAATGAACCGGATATCGGGAGTAGCTATTATTTGGACGGTTACCCAGAGTTGCCGGTGGTTGACATAAACTTTGGCGAATGGACGCACGTGTCCTGGGTGCGTGACGGCAGCCTTCATAGGGTTTACGTAAACGGGCGCAAAGTCGGTTCGCTGGAAATGCCCCGCTGGGGTTCGGACTCTCTCACCGGGGTGACGCTCGTGGCCGGCAATAACGCCAACTATGGCATTTCGAGACAGATTGGGGAGCCTCCCTACGCCTATATCGACAAGATCAAGGTCACCAGCCAGGCCATCGTCCCGACCCCCGATACCCGCCTGCAGGATCTCTTTGCCGATATTAAGCCTGAGCTGCTGGAGCAATATGTGGGATTTGGACTTGCCGAAACATACGTCAAGCAGAAAGCTACCGTTTTAAGCGGAAACATCGGTTCGAACGGCAATTTCACGCTGGGCGTTAACGGCGAGCTGAACTCGGATGTCATCACTGGTGGAGATTTACAGCTGAAAAGCGGCGCGGTTCTTAAAGGGGATGCGACCTATGGTGGGAACCTGATCCTGGGGAGAAATGCCTTCATTACCGGGACTGTGACGCATGCCACTCCCCGGCCCTTTAATTATTCGGTTAGTGAGTACAACGCCGGCGGCCAGAGCATTATCGTGAAAATGAAAGAAAGACTTGACCTGGCTCCGGGAAGTTTTGATTTGCTGCAAGTGAAGGCCAAAGGCGTACTGATCCTGCACAGCGGAATGTACTTCTTTAACGATATCGATATCGGTACCGATGTCGATATCCGGCTCGATCTCTCAGATGGCCCGCTATATGTCTATGTAGTCAATAAGCTGGAGATCAGTGAGAAAAGCGCGATGCAAATCGTTTCCGCCACCGGGGATGCTACCCAGGTGTTTTTCATAATCCGGGGCAGCTCGCTCAAAGGTGGTACCAGCACCAGCTATATCGGCGTCAAGACGGAATTCCTGGGCTCGGTGATCGCGCCGAACAGCGAGGTTTTGGTGAAAGAGAACGCCAAGGTCGATGGCGCTTTATTTGCTAAAATCCTGACGCTGGGAGTCAACACCACTATCGGCTTCTCGAGAGCGCAGGATAATGTCCTGCTGGCCGGAGTCACCGGGCCGGCCGAAGCGGCCGAACTGCCAAAGGTTTTCTCTCTTTCCCAGAACTACCCGAACCCGTTCAACCCTTCAACCGCGATAAGTTACAGCGTGCCGGAAGGCCATACGGTGTTCGTTACACTGAAGGTCTACGATCTCCGCGGCCGGTTGGTTCAGACGTTGGTCAATGAGCTGCGTGAGGCTGGCAACTACAGCGTGTTCTGGGATGGCACTGATATATCCGGGCGGAAAGTGGCCAGCGGAGTTTACTTCTACCGGCTCCAGGCCGGGGAATTCACCCGGACCCGCAAGATGGTGCTGCTGAAATAGGAGAAAAGTTTTAGCTGCAACGTCTGTAATTTAAAAGCTATATCTCCTCAATTGTCAGGAAGTTTCGGTCCAAGTACTTCTCTGAAAGAGGGCGAATTGTATTTGGGAAGTATTCATTCGGGTACTCATTTGCGCAATTGGGGGTACTATGCAGTCTCCACGACTTCCCTTAATCCTCGCTACAATTCACCTGTCCCTTGCCGCCCTGCTCTTACCTGCAGTTTCCCACTCCCAAGTTCAGCCTGCCGTGGAATCAACTTTTCGCGGCGACATAAACGAGGATGGCAGGGTAAACATTTTCGATCTGTTGGAAATGTTGAAGCTTCTGCGTGCCGAGCCGCAAAGTGAGAGGCAGCGGCAGATTGCCAACGTGGATAAGTCCTCTGACGGTAAGGTGAACATATTCGATCTGCTGGCCCTGCTGAAATTGCTTGGTGGTGAAGAGCCGGAGGAAATCTACTGGGGACCGGCAATTTCCGGCCTGAGCCGGTTGAGCGCGGCAGTGAGCGACACTGTTGGCATAGGGCTGATAAATTTTGACGGGAGCATCACGGCGGATCAGTGCCGGGCGTATGTAATGGATCTAGAGGCAGAGATAACGGAGTTCAGCCAGGACAGCCTCCATATAGTCATCCCGGAGGGATTCACGGGTGGTGACGTTTCGCTAATTGTGGCGGCCGATACGACCAACAGCAAGTATCTGAACTTGCAGGTAAAGCAGTCGATACTGGCCGCCGGCGGCGGGCTTGTCCTACATCCGGAGGGACCGGGCGTGAATATTCCAGCCAGCGCCCTAACTGCGGATGCGGCGATCACTGTCGAGCTGCCCACCAAAGGCCAACTGACAGCGATGAACATCGCCGCCGATACCGGCGCCACCATCGTGTTGTTCGGGCCGGCGGCAGCCGGATTTACCGGTTCGGTTACTGTTGCCATGCCTTGGCCGAGAAGCGCCACAGAAGCTGATTCCCTTGGTGCGCAGTATTACGACCAGGCAGCGGGAAAGTGGAAAGCTACGGGAATAGCCGGTTCGGATTCCGAAAAGAAATTAGTCTATGTTCTTACAGACCGTCTTAGCGCGTTCAAGGCTGTGAAGACGCAGACAGTCCAGGTGCGGTTTTTGACGACCTCGCGCTGGGCTTCATTCCGGCTGGCGAGCGGTGGCGCAATGAAGCTTCACCACGTGATTACGCTGAGCGAAAATGCTGTTGCTGCGGTAGTTGCGGGAGATTCCATTCTCTTGAGCCAGCCGACGGAGCAGTCCGAGGCGGGAAATACACACCCATTAATGCAGGAAAGAGTGGAACTGGTCGCAGATGTGTTCTTAAATGTGCCGGACCTGTCCGGTGAGCTCGTGTTCAACATCAATCAAAGCAGTGTCGAGGGAGCCTGGACTCATGTGGCGGTGGCGAACTACCTCGGTGGTGAACCTAATAATAGAGAAGATTTCTGGTGGGCAGGTATTAAAGATTTACACCGATGGCCGTACACCAAGACAGTCAGGATTGCCGCCGCGGAGCTGTTCAGCCAGTCTCCAGTCCGGGTGCCGGTGGCCGTGGATCCCACTACGCTGAAAAAGAAAGTAATGTCTGGTTATATGGGATGGAAAACATGTCCGGGGGATGGCTCAGACTTGGAAAGGTGGAGTGGCTGGTTTAGTAATACTCTTGAGCCTGTAGCTGAAAATCTTATGACAGATCACTGGCCGGAAATGTCCGAGCTGTCTCCGGAGGAGCGGTTCGCCACGGAGATGACCTTGCCGGATGGCCGCCCCGCGGAGCTGTTTTCGCAGTATGCCCGGAAAACCGTTGACCGGCATTTCAAATGGATGGAGGCCTATAATCTGGACGGCGGATATATGAATAGAAATCCTGGGTTTCTTGAAGGATTGAAACATACGCTTTTCTGTCATAAAAACAAGGCTCTGCAAAACGTTCGCGCCGCTGCGGAAGCGCATGGCAGAGTATTCGCTGTCGAGGCGGGCTGGGTATTATCAACGAACGCATTGGAAGATTTCAAAAATGACTGGATGTTCCTGGTCGATGTACTGAAAATTACGGAAAGTCCAAATTACCTGCATCACAAGGGTAAGCCGGTGCTTGCTATTATGGGGTATACATCTTTGAGTAATTCTTCGGCATCTGCAGCAACGGATTCTTTAATAAGATGGCTGCAAGAAGAGGCTGATCCAAAGTACCAAGCCACGGTGCAAGGTGGTCCCAGTGATGGTTGGCATACGACCGACGCAGATACCAAGACAGGTTTGTATCCGGTTTTGCGCTCCTTTGATGTGATATACCCATGGTTCTTACGGTATAAATACGAACAGGTGGATTGTTACAGGGATAATTTTCTCCTGCCTGGTATTGCAGAAGCTTCAGCCGCCGGAGTGGAATATATGCCGGTTATCTATCCGGGTTTCTCTACAGGTAACGAAAATCAACAGCTCTATGATTACAAGTTTAACATGATCCCGCGCCTGGGCGGAAAATTTCTCTGGCTGCAGGCATATAACGCTATCTCGGCAGGCGCTAATATGCTTTATGTCGCCTTCTTCGATGAGTTTAACGAAGGTACCACAATGTGTAAGATAGCTGCAAACAGTACGGACCTGCCGGTCGAGGCCAGGCTGGTAACTCTGGACGCGGATGGATACACGATCCCGAGTGACTGGTACCTGCAAGTGGCCCGGGAGATCGGCAGGATGCTGCGAGGAGAGATTCCGCTGTCGCCGGAGATGCCGCTGGCCCTGCCCGCCTATGACTCGAATCTGGACACTACGGTCAGACCGGACATTGCCCTGGTCTCGATTCCCGGCGGAACTTTTGCAATGGGCAGTGCAAATGCTGATGGCAGCGCAGGACCGGTACACACCGTGACTGTGAGTTCTTTCCAGATCAGTCAGTATGAAATCACCAATGCCCAGTATACCGCATTTTTAAATCAGGTGCTTGAAGAGGATGAGATCCCCTGGATAACCGCCTTCACCGCCGGAGTGAATGGCGCATTTTTATGTGACCAGGGCTTGATGTTTACAGATTTTACTTCCAGTTACAACACGGACAACCGGTGCTGGATCAGTTATGACGAGGCCAATGGTTTCAGCGTTGCCCCAGGCAAGGAAGACTGGCCGGTGGTTTACGTGACGTGGCACGGGGCTAAGGCGTATGCCAGGAGATATGAGTTTGATTTGCCTACAGAGGCCGAGTGGGAGTATGCCTGCCGGGGAGGAGCGCAGTACGAGTATGGCACAGACAACGGGACGCTGAGCAGTGCGAAAGCCAACTATGGCTCGGGCCTTGGCCATCCGGCAAATGTCGGCAGTTACCCGGCAAATACATTTGGTTTATATGACATGAGCGGTAACGTGAACGAATGGTGCAAAGACTGGTATGGCAGTTACAGCGGCGGAAGCCAGAGCGACCCGCAAGGGCCGGAAACGGGATCAAGCCGTGTCAGGCGCGGCGGCAATTGGTTGGGTATAGCTGACCAATGCCGTTCGGCCTCTCGCAGCTCCGGCGACCCGGGGACCACGGCTTACGGTTACAATACAGGTTTCCGAGTTGTCAAGCGGCCATAATGACTATCTGACAAGTTTCAAATTATTTCGTATTTTGGATTGAGTCCCTCCACGGTTTGAACAATAAAGAATACTGTATCCACAAACCGGGGAGAAGCGGCGATGTTGATTTTCTCCTTATTATGACACGACAAAGCCGTCTGTACCCATGAAGGAGGTCCGCATGTGTATCGTTTCAGAACAAGTTGGACAACTTTAGTCCATTAGCTAAGAGAGGATTAACCTGCCTTTAGCAAACAAGTTTTATTCTAAGCTTCCACCGCCTGAATCCGCCTCATTAATCCCTCCGGCAACTCTCTTAAAAAAGTTTGAAAATCGTCAACTATGCCCCGCCATTTTTTTAAACATTGAAAATAATCACGTCTCATCCGGCTCTGCTCAGTTTTCACTCCATAAAGTTTCTATCTGAATACCCGGCAATAACTTGGGGAAATATTCACAATATTCACCCGTAGAACCGCGAGATTTTGGATCTAAGGATTGATCTTGTGGCAGGGTATAGTGTGGCACCGGTGGATAATTTTCAGAAGGCTAAGGAGAATATGACTGGTACATGAATGGGGGCAAGCTTCAAAATGCTTGAGTTCTCTCATTAGGAGTGGTAACGCTCTTGGGAGGGTAAGCAACGAACGCAGAAAGCAGTGCCTGTCGCTGAGAGATATGATCAAACGGGAAACTCTGAAATCGAGGAAGGCTTTAACCTAAGGAAATGGGAGTTGAAAAATCAGTTGCAATTACTGAGAACTACACCTTAATTTTGAACGTCAACTGTCCAAAATGTTCTGACGACGTACAACATGCGATGAAAATATCAATTCATAAACGGAAAAAGATACTCCTCCTTTTCTTGCTGGGTATCGCATTCCCCAGCTTGCTCCTGGGCTATCTGGCTTTCCGTGGCATCCGGAATGATCAAGCCCTGCTGGAAAAAGAAAGATTGAACGAACACCGTAGAATTACAGGACTAGTTAGCGAGTCGATTGAAAAAAGTATTTCTGAAATAGAGCAGAGTTTTGTCTATATCATCGCTGAAAACAAGAAATTATCCTCGCCCGCCCTGATCAATTCATTGGACAGCTTAAAACAAAAGAAACAATTAGTAGAAGAGATATTTTTCTTCCAAAACTTCGAGAAAATCCAATTTCCACTGGCAAAGCCTTTATTTCTTCCCAATGGTAGTTTACAACCCTTCACTACTGTGCCCCGAAATCTTGCCCTGGTGGAAAAAGTACAGACTGGGGAACAGTTTGAGTTTAAAGATAATAGATATCAAAAAGCCCTGGCCAGCTATCAACAGGCAGTGAAAGAAACTTCCGACCGTCAGTTGAAAGGAGAATTGCTCAGTGCAATGGCCAGGGTTCAAAAAAAATCGATCCTCTTCATAGACGCCATAAAAACATACGAGATGATTGCCCAAGATTATGGAGATGTGCAAACAACAGGTGGAATACCATTGGGATTATCGGCTCGCCTGGAAATCGGCAATATATATATGGCAACAAATGATACTTTAAAAGCTATCAATATATTCTTAGAGTTATACAAAGATCTTATTCGAAGGAAATGGACGCTGGAAAAAGCTCAATATGAATTCTTGTCGCAGTATATTGAAGAACCGATTGATAGCATCTTGTCAAAGCCTTCTTTAGCTCAACAGCTTGAATCATACCAAAATACTTTTAGAATGTTGAAAATCGAGGAGAACGGACAAAGGGAAATAACGGAGAGGTTACTGACATTCCAACTGAATGCAACAAAAGATCTCCAGAAAACAATTTCTCGAAACTTGGAAGATGCGCAAAGATCAGCCGGGCGATTTATAATGGAGAGTGAAGGGCAGAGTTATTTTGTTTCATTGTTGAGCCAAATGACCAAAAATGGAAGCCAGGTTGATGGAATTTGGGGGATCTTGCTTAATGCAGACTATCTCAAAAATAACCTGCTCAAGCCTGCGCTGGAGAGTAATGTTTATTCTGAAAAAACCGGCTGGATCGTAAAAGGGACCGATGGAATAGCCATCATGAAATCAGAAAACTCGCCTTCGGGTTCGGTCACTGTCCGGGCAAATTTTGAAGGGAACTTTCCGCCCTGGTTTATCGAATTCTATCAACAGGCCCCGCAGCTTTTTGAGACGGTTCTAATTTCGCGACGAGGCATTTATTTCTACACGTTTTTTCTCATCGCAGGTATTCTGATTTTTGGTTTGGTTTTGACCTTTCGCGCTGTGGCCCATGACCTTGAGCTTGCCAAAATGAAATCCGATTTTGTTTCCACTATCTCTCATGAATTCAAAAGTCCTTTGACTTCCATCCGGCAGTTGGCCGAAATGCTTCAAGCGGGCAGGGTGCCATCCGATGAGCGTCTCCACCGCTATTACGATATTCTTGTCGAACAAAGTGAAAGGCTCTCTTTACTCATCGACAACATATTGGATTTTGCCAAGATAGAAGAAGGCAAAAAAAAATTTACATTTGAGAAGACGGATATCCGCGCGTTGCTGGAGGAAATTGTTTCAACAATTCAAGACCGAGTAGGCCATGAAGGTTTCATTATTCAGTTAAACACTAAAAAGCCCCTGCCATTGGTTAAGGTTGACAGATCAGCTTTAACCCAGGCGATTAACAATCTGATAGACAATGCCATCAAATATTCCACTGAAACCAAAGAGGTGCACATACGGATATTTATTGAAGATCGACATCTGATTATCGCCGTAAAAGATTTCGGCATCGGGATCAAGAAAGAGGAAATCGATAAAGTGTTTGAACGTTTCTACCGGGGAGGCGATGAGTTGACCAGGACAGTTAAAGGCAGTGGGCTTGGATTGACTTTGGTCAAACAAATCGTGGAAGCCCATCATGGCAGCGTTAGCGTAGTCAGCGAGCCGGGATGCGGCAGCACATTTTCGCTAAAGCTTTCCGTTCAATGGGAAAAGGATACACAAGATGGAAAAAATTCTTATCATCGAGGATGAGGAAAGAATCCTGATGGCTTTGGAGGACGACCTCGGACTTGAAGGGTATGAGGTCTCCAGCGCGAAAGATGGGCTGCAAGGTTGTTCCCTGGCCCAAGAGCAAGCCTACGACCTTATTATCCTCGATATCATGCTGCCGAAAATGGATGGCTTTGAAGTCTGTAAAAAAATACGTCAATCCGGGATTACAACTCCCATCCTGATATTGACTGCCAAGAGCCAGGAGATCGATAAGGTCCTCGGACTCGAACTGGGCGCCGATGATTACGTCACCAAGCCGTTCAGTCCACGAGAACTTCTTGCCCGGGTGAAAGCTCTTCTTAGAAGGGTGAAACAAAGTCGTCAGGGAATAGATAAATATCACTTCGGCGATATCGAGGTCGATTTCAAAAAGTACGAAGCGCAAAAAGGCGGACAGCCGATGTTCCTGACCGCCCTTGAGTTCGCCCTGCTCCATTTTCTGGTCCAGCATAAAAACCTGGTGATGAGCCGTGACTCGATTCTCGATGAAGTTTGGGGTGATGACGTGTGTGTCTTTCCCCGTACCGTGGACACGCATATCGCACATCTGAGAAAGAAAATCGAGGACGATCCGGCCAATCCAAAGTACATTATCGGCGTGCGCGGTATTGGATATAAGTTTACGGGATAAGCAATCTCAACGGGCTGCTGGACTTCGGCCTTTTAAAAGGCGAGTATCTATTTTCAATATTTTCCACACTTGAATTCCTGGCTGATAAATCTTCTCTGACAGGTAGCTTTAGTACTGCTTCCTGAATCTTATTCCCCCGGTTCATCAGCACCGTTTAAAAAAGTTATCCGCCTTCCAGCTTTCCACACTTCTCGAAGCCCATCTAATCTTAACCGAATCTTAACACAATATTCACTGTAGCTTCACCCATTCGCCGCTTGATTTTTGTACATTATAGTGTACCCAAAAACCGAAGCGAGATTTTAGGTGAAAAAAGTAAGTTCGATTGAGTCAGAGAAGAGAAATTAAATCGATCCGGAGAAAGAGATCGGTCTGTTTCGCTGACAATGATGAATACAGGACACACCTCGACTTTTCCTGCTGGAGAAACAAACCATGATTACTATAAAGGAAGAATTGAGCAAGAAAACACTTGTTCTTATAGTTGTGATTATCGCTTTAATTATGATTCTGTTTTCATCGTTTTCATCGAAATGCGACCAGCGAATATTATTGGGATACAATCCTCAAAAAGCTGATGAACTTTACCGGCACGGCATGTACAAAGAGGAAGTTGAAAAGGATCTGTTTAATGCGATCGAGATTTATCGGAAGATTGTTAATGAGTATCCTTTAGACATCTGGATTGCAGTAAAGGCACAAGTACATATCTTACTGTGCTATTTAAAGTTGAGCGAACAAATGCAGCCGAGATGGCAGGCGGCCGAAGTTTCATTCTTGCGCATTAAAAAGGCGCTTGAAAACAGGACATCGTTTTTAATAGAGATGGCATCAATAAACTTTCACAACAGGGATGTTATTTAGATATAAAGAGAAAGGAGGAATATGGAATTATAAATTGCTATTTGGGTATCATTATTGTAGGGGAGATATTATTTTGAGGTTGGTTTTTCCACTCTGAAAGCCTTAATATTCTCTCGAAAAAGGGGTACATCATATATTTTCCTGAGAAACAATTTAACCCGGATTATTCACAAATCAGCATAAATCCCGTAAGGGCGGACTCCTGTGTCCGCCCGTTGTCAGGGGATTTTTCGATGGTAATCGGGCGCACACACGGGTGCGCCCCCACAAAAAACTCGAACAGAAAATTTTTTTATGAATAATGCCGGTTAACAGAACTTTTTAGAAGGGATCTATTATGAAGCCCCAACATTTTATGGTTGCCATCCTTGCTTTCTCGCTTTTGAGGGTCTCCTCAGCGTGCGCCCAGCAAAGCGCCGAGCAGCTTTACCAGGCTGCCATTTACAAAGAGGAAGTTCAAGGGGAATTGGATCAGGCGATCAAAATATTTGAAAAGATTGTCAGCGAGTATCCCGGAAGCCGTTCTGTGGTAGCCAAGGCGCTCCTGCGCAGCGGACTGTGCTATGAAAAGCTGGGCAAACAGGAAGCGCAGAAAACTTACCAGCGTATCATCCGGGAATATGCCGACCAGCAGGAGGTGGCGGCCGAGGCCCGCACCCGGCTCGACGCGCTCGAGCAAGCCGTGAGCCTCACCCAGCCCAAAGGCATGATAGTCAGAAAGGTGCAGATTGATTCTACGGTGTGGGGGAATGCTATTTCACCCGATGGGCGGTATTTCTCTTACCAGGACGAGGATACCGGTGATCTGGCAGTTTATGATCAAGACTCCGGGAAGAAGCGCCGTCTTACGGACAAGGGTACCTGGGAAGAGTCCGAGGAGGAGGCCGGGCTTTCCAGATGGTTGCCTGACAGTAAGCAGATTGTTTATACCTGGTATAATAAGCAGGAATTTTATGAGCTGCGCGTTATCGCGCTCGATGGCTCGGAGCCGCGCATCCTCTATAGTAATGCAGAGGCAGAGGAAGTAAAATATGTCGAACCTTTTGCCTGGTTCCCGGACGGCAGGCAAATTCTGGCGCTCTTCACAAGAAAAGATGGTACTCTCCAGATTGTGACGGTTTCCTGTGCCGAGGGGTCTATCGGCGTTCTCAAAACACTAGTCGAGACCATACCACCGCCGCACATCAGCTTATCACCGGATGGGCGCTATATTGTCTATGACTCGCCGCCTAAAGACTCCTCATCAAATCACGACATCTTCCTGCTGGCGGCGGATGGGAGCCGTGAGATTCCGCTGGTCGAGCACCCGGCCCATGACTTTGTCCTCGGCTGGGCGCCGGATGGGAAGCGAATTCTCTTTGCCAGCGACCGGAGCGGAACCTGGGATGCCTGGGTGATTAAGATCACTGGCGGAAAGCCTCAGGGCGTCCCGGAGCTGGTTAAAACGAATATCGGACCAGTTGTACCATTAGGGTTCACCCAGAAAAGTTCTTTCTATTATTATCTGAAAGAAAGTCATAGAGATATTTATACCGCTGAACTCGATCCGCAGACAGGCAACCTCCTGGGCCCAGCGCAGAAAGCAATTGTACTTAACGAGGGATACAATACACTTCCCGAGTACTCGCCTGACGGGAAATACCTGGCATGCCTGTCCAAGCGGGGTCTAATGCTTCTGAGTGATCCTGAAACTCCATTGGGTAATGTTCTCTGTGTTCACTCTCTGGAAACCGGTAAGGACCGCGAACTCTTTTCTGAGGGACTCGAAAGGTTCTGGATGCCCTGCTGGTCTCCTGACAGCCGCTTCATTTTTGTATACAATATCTACCCTGAAAATCGCAGGGGAATCTTCCGGATCGATGCTCAAACAGGCGAGGTTGCCCTGGTTGTGACAATTGAGCAAGGTGTACAGCCATGGCCCCAGTGCTCTCGTGACGGGAAAGCTATTTTCCTGGTGCGCAAGGACAGGATAAAAAATTACTATCAAATAGTGGCTCGAGACCTCGAGAGCGGTATGGAAAAAGAAATCTATCGAGCGCCCTCTGAGGGTGAACTAATCTGGCAGCCATCCCGCTCACCGGATGGTCAGTGGTTAGCCTTCATTAGCATGTCGACGAATGGAACTTCTCTGAAGGTTATACCGGTTACTGGAGGAGAACCCCGGGAACTGTATAAAGGTCGATTAACTTGTCCATCATGGAGTGGGGATGGAAAATATATTTTCTTCCATGGTAAACAAGACTGGTGCCGAGTTTCAGTAGCGGGCGGAGAACCTCAGAACTTAGGCTTGGATATGCCCTGGTGCTTGCATCTGAGTGCTCATCCGGATGGGCGGCGGATTGCCATCAACGCCTCCTCATCCTCCCCCTATTCGGGAGGAATCTGGGCACTGGAGAACTTCCTGCCTTGATGTAAAGCGGTTTTGATAATCACGATTAATGTCCTGATATTATTTCTAATAGGGGGTACATCATATTTTTTTCTGAGAAACAATTTAAAAAACTTTTTTCGGAGGAATCGATTATGAAGCCCCGACATTTAATGGTTGCCATTCTTGCTTTCTCGCTTTTTTGGATCTCCTCAGCGTGCGCCCAGCAAAGCGCCGAGCAGCTTTACCAGGCTGCCATTTACAAAGAGGAAGTTCAAGGGGAATTGGATCAGGCGATCAAAATATTTGAAAAGATTGTCAGCGAGTATCCTGGAAGCCGTTCTGTGGTGGCCAAGGCGCTCCTGCGCAGCGGACTGTGCTATGAGAAGCTGGGCCGGCAGGAAGCACAGAAAACTTACCAGCGTATCCTCCGGGAGTATGCCGACCAGCAGGAGGTAGCGGCCGAGGCCCGCACCCGGCTCGACGCGCTCGAGCAAGCCGTGAGCCTCGCCCAGCCCAAAGGCATGATAGTCAGAAAGGTGCAGATTGATTCTACGGTGTGGGGGAATGCTATTTCACCCGATGGGCGGTATTTCTCTTACCAGGACGAGGATACCGGTGATCTGGCAGTTTATGATCAAGACTTCGGGAAGAAGCGCCGTCTTACGGACACAGCTAACTGGAAAGCGCCCGTAGAGGAGTATGCCGGGGATTCCAGATGGTCGCCTGACAGCAAGCAGATTGTTTATAGCTGGTACATTAAGGATGAATTTTCTGAACTACGCGTTATCGCGCTCGATGGCTCGAAGCCGCGCATTCTATACAGTAATGCAGAAAAAGTAGGATATATCGAACCTATTGCCTGGTTCCCGGACGGCAGGAAAATTCTGGCGCTCTTAAGAAAAAAAGATAGGACTTCCCAGATCGTGACGGTTTCCTGTGCGGATGGGTCTATAGGCGATCTCAAAACATTAGGACTTCTCGGATACCCCGAAAAATCGTACATTAGCCTATCACCGGATGGGCGCTATATTGTCTATGACTCGAAACCTAAGGACTCCGCATCAAATCACGACATCTTCCTGCTGGCGGCGGACGGGAGCCGTGAAATTCCATTGGTCGAGCACCCGGCCCATGAATTTGTCCTCGGCTGGGGGCCGGATGGGAAGCGGATTCTCTTTGCCAGCGACCGGAGCGGAACCTGGGATGCCTTCCTGATTAAGATCACTGATGACGGCAAACCTCAGGGCGCCCCGGAACTGGTTAAAACGAATATCGGACCGGTTGAACCAATTGGGTTCACCCGGAAAGGTTCTTTCTACTTTAGTCTGCAAGTTAGTAAGCATGATATTTACACCGCTGAGATCGATCCGCAGACAGGCAAAATCCTGGCGCCGGCGCAGAAAACAATTGAACGTTACGAGGGATACAATACATACGGGGATTACTCACCTGACGGGAAATTCCTGGCATACCTATCCAAGCGCGGTCAAGCGTGGCTCACCCCTTTTTATTATCGTGGTGGTAATGTTCTCTGTTTTTTATCTCTTGAAACCGGTAAGGATCGCCAACTCTTCCCTGAGGGACTCGAATTGTTCAGTACGCCCTTCTGGTCTCCTGACAGTCGCTTCATTTTTGTGTATAGTAGCAAATTTGACAATCGCAGGGGAATCTACCGGATCGATGCTCAAACAGGCGAAGTTACCCTGGTTGTGTTGATCGACCAAAATTTATATCCGTGGCCCAAGTGCTCTCTTGACGGAAAAGCTATTTACCTGACGCGCTATGATGGGACAAAAGATTTATGTCAAATAGTGGTTCGAGACCTCGAGAGTAGTCTGGAAAAAGAAATCTATCGCGCACCCTCGGGTGAAATAATCTGGGAGCCATCCCGCTCACCGGATGGTCAGTGGTTAACTTTCAGTACCAATACAATTGATACAACGTCTCAGAAGTTCATATCGTCTCTGAGGGTCATACCGGTTACCGGGGGAGAAGCCCGGGAACTGTATAGAGGGAGTAATAATATAGTCAGTCAAACATGGACTGCGGATGGAAGATATATTCTCTTCTGTAGTCAGGAAGATGGAGAAAAGAATGCGGGCTCTCATGGATGGGGCTTGCGCCGAGTTTCAATAGCGGGCGGAGAATCCCAGAAAATAGGATTTGATGGGATGTTCTGGCATCTGAGCGCTCATCCGGATGGGCGGCGGATTGCCATCAGCTCCTACAACTTCTCCAACGATAATTCTTCGGGAATCTGGGCCATGGAGAACTTCCTGCCTGATCAGAAGCCCTGATGACAGGCAGATATTGTCTGATCGGGTTTAGAGTGAGGATGAGTTTATTGTCTGGCTGATTGCCAAAAAGAGCTCGCCGAAAACTTACAGATGCAGGTCTTCTTGCCTATCGTGAACTGGATTACGTATTCTTTTATCACCGCCATTGGAAAAATTATGGCAAAACTAACCTTGTAAGATTTTAAACCTGCCTGAAGGAGGTGTAAGGGAACTGAAAGTTTAGAAAAAAAGATTTTCAAATAACTCTGATAATCCGGAGGTAGAAATGTTGAAAGCCAATAAAGGAAAACTTGCAATCTTTTTATCCACTTTGTTTCTCGGTCTGTTCCTTTACAGCCCAACCGCTCTGCAGGCAGCAGAAGGCGAACTCTTATGGAGCTATCAAACAGGAGATCGTATCTCCAATAGCTCACCTGCAATCGGCAGCGATGGCACGATCTACGTGGGATCGTATGATAAAAAGCTTTACGCGATCAACCCGAACGGCACCCAGAAATGGGCTTTCACTACAGGGGGTATCATAAGAAGCTCGCCTGCGATCGGCAGCGACGGAACGATCTACATGGGCTCGAATGATGGGAATCTCTACGCAATCACGGATGAAGGCATTCAGAAATGGGCCTTCTATATAGATATCTGGATACTTAGCTCGCCAGCGATCGGCAGCGACGGAACGGTCTACGTGGGATCAACGGAGAAAAAAAATCTTTATGCAATCACGGATGAAGGCACCCAGGGCACCCAGAAATGGGCTTTCACTACAGGGAACTATATATATACCGGACCGGCGATCGGCAGCGACGGCACGGTCTACGTGGGCTCGGATGATAGAAAGCTTTACGCGATCAACCCGAACGGCACCCAGAAATG
>Ga0214473_10001405_pt1 | contig 31852 bp, 43 predicted proteins | sample RVTome_7_FD_203509 | JGI IMG/M metagenome (GOLD analysis project Ga0214473, IMG submission 203509) | Soil microbial communities from uranium-contaminated site in the Upper Colorado River Basin, Wyoming, United States - RVT98D197 | ecosystem: Environmental > Terrestrial > Soil > Contaminated >...
CGTCTTGGCGGCGCCGCAGTTCAGGCAGGTGGGCGGCTCCGAGGGCGTCGCGTCAGGAGCCATTCGCCTTCTCGGCGGCGCGAGTGATGAAGTAGAAGCCTACCACCAGCTCGCCCAGCGTCTTCATCTGGTCTGGCGGAATCTCACCCTTCACCGCGAGGTAGATCGCCGCACCCACGATGGCGAAGGCCAGCAGGCTCCGTACCCTCAGCAACCCGCCGGGGCCAAACAACGCCAGCCCGATTCGCTCGTTCATCGCCGTTCCTCCTCCCGCTCCTTCACGATCTTGATGACGATGCGATTGAGTTGCGTCAGCCTCCGCTCCATCGCCTTGTTGTGGCGCTGGACCTCCCGCAGGAATGGCCCGAGCGTCTCCGCGTTGGCTTTCACCACGATCTCCGCGATCCACTTCTGCCAGTCGCCGACGGTGGCCGCCCCGGCGGCGGCATCGGCGACGGATCGCCCGGCATGATCGCTGCCGTTGCTACGGCCGCGGGCGATCGCCAGAGCGCCCGACACGAAGGCCGCTAGCACGCCCAGACCTCCGACGACGTAGGCGGCGACGACGCCGGTGTCCGCTGCCAGTGCCAGCACGTCACTTCAGTCGCTTCCCGCACCAGGCGCAGAACCGCCATGCCTTCTCGACGAGCTTCGGGCAGCGCGGGTTTGGGCAGCCCTTGTACTCCCCATCGACCTAAGCCTTGGCCCTCAGGGTCGCGCCCTCGATCTCGGCCCGCACCTGCGCCAGGGTGACGCCCGCCCCCACTGGTCGCGCCTTCAGCGCCGCGATCTCCGCCGCCTGCGCGTCAATGATGGCGCGGAGTTTGGTGCGGCCCACGATGGCGTTGTCCGCACCGATCAGCCCGTCCAGCGCTGCCGCCCTGAACAGGTCCGCCAGTTCCTGCTTCGTCATGTGTTCGTCCTCCTGTCCTGTGATAAAGCCATCGCCGAACGTGTTCAGGTCCACGGCGTAGCCCGCGAGCTGCGTCGTGCCCCGGTACTGCTTGCCGATGACGGACCCGAGCCGCCCCAGCCTCGCGGTGTCTAGGGCGGGGCTGCTGTCGTAGTCCGCGAGCCAGGCGGGCACGTCGCTGAAGTCGAAGTTGCCGCCCTGCTGGAGCATGAACCAGTTCCAGAACCAGCCGCCGGTGTAGATGCAGACCTTCTTGCCGAGGGCGCGCAGGCCATCGACCGCCTGCCGGACGATCGCCGGCGTCGTCGGCACCTCCACGTCCACGGAGATGAAGTCCAGGTGGCCCCACTCGGCACCGGCCGCGCCGACCGCCTTGTTGACCGCCGTGGCCGCGGACTGCATGTTGACGACGGTGTAGCCGGCCGTGCTGAAGCCCGCCGCCCGTGCGTTCGCCAGGTTCGCCCGCGCCGGCGTGGGGCTGGCCAGGCCCGTCCAGAGGTTGACGACGGCGACCCGCCAACCCTCGGCGTAGCGGGCCGTCCACCAGGACGCAGGCGGCTGGGCGAAGCTGAGATCGAGCCCCTTCATCAGTCGCTCGCGTCCGTCCCGAGCGCCGCGATCGCCGCGGTCATCCGTGCCTGTATCGCCGTCACCGCCGCCCTCGTCATGGCGAGCTGCGTCCCCACCTGGAGCAGCGGCTCGTCCTCGAGGTTGCGGATCGCCTCGCCCAGCGACTGCAGCCGCTTGCCCTCGCGCTGCAGATCCAGGGCGATGTCCACGAACTCCTGCCCCCGCTGGAACTTCTCTAGGCTGTCGAACATGGCTTTCCTCCTTCACCCTACTTTGGGCCGATCCCGAAGAACTCGAACAGCTCGTCCCTCTGGCCGTCCGTCAGTTCAGCGATCATCCGCGCAACCGAACGGATGCCGTCCGAAACGTGGCTGAAGCTGTGCGGCTGGACCTCCTCGGTGATCAGGTCGCGCCCGCACACCTTGCACTGGCCGACGATGGCCCAACGCTCGTTGTGCTCCCTGATGTACGCCGCCTGCCGTTCGACATCCAGCGGCGCCAGGGCCTTGCGGATGTTGCCGGGGATCACGGGATCGTCGGGGCCGGAGAACGTCAGTCCCTTCATCGCTAGTCCTCCCTCACGGTGATCGTGCCGCACATTGTGAGCGCGTCGGCAGGCGCCGCTAGCAGGCGAAGCACCCAGAGCTGGCCGTTCTCAACTCGCTGAAGCGCCTCCGGCACCTCCTGCCTGCCGTAACCGACCCGGTTGTTCATGCCCATCGACCGCATCTTGTTGGCCGTGCCCGTCGTCGTCGCCAGCGTCGTGTTGTTGATCTCGCAGGTGAAGCCGGCGCCGGCGTCGTTCGGATCGCATGGCCGCGGCGTGGCGGAGGAACCGCCGCTCCCACTGGTTGGCGTAGCGGGAAGGCGGATCGCCTGCAGCCGCAGCCCCTCTTCGGCGGCGTCACCCATATCGCTGATCTGGGCGATCTCGAAGTCGAGGATGCGACAGGGCTTGTTGGCGGCGGGGTTGACCTCGAAGAAGTCCTGCGCCGCGCTCACCGCCACGTTCTCGAACTCGACTGTGTACGTCCGTCCCATCGTTGGTTTTCCCCTTCCTACATCGTCAGGAGCGCGTTCGCCCGTCGCGGGATCACGAGACTGGCCGCCGCGCTCCACGGCGATTCGTCCGCGTGGTCTGCCGCCGCGTTATCGTTCGCTGCCTGCGCCTTCAGCCGGTGCCCCGCGACCTCCATGAGCAGCCAGTTGCAGGAGGTGGGGTAGGTGAACTTCACCCGTAGCGCCTGGAACGCCGCCACCGTCCAGGCGCCGCCCCAGGGCATCGCCGCCATGTAGTCGTTGTGCGCGGAGCCGCTCGTGGAGCGCGCCGCTGAGTTCCCCTCCGAGTAGAGGGTGTAGCTCAGGTCGATGTCCGTGAAGACGTCCACGGCGTCGATGGACTGCGGCGAGCCCGTCACGAAGTCGGCGTCGGCCATCGCCACCATCTGCTCGTTGCCCCCTGCCTGACCATAGATACTGCCGCTCTCCGACGTCGTGCGCGGGCTGGAGGCGGGGCCGGGGTTCTTCTCCCACTTGTCGTCGATGCCCCGGTACTTCTTGTGCGAGGTCGGGGCGGAAACCACGTCCCATGCCTGACCGCTCGATGGCGTCCCGCCCGTCCACGCTCCCGTGCCGTTCAGGATGCGGTTGTTCGTGCCGGTTTGGCTCGTCACCACCATCGAACTCGCCCCAACCGTCACCGTCGCCCCCACCCACTCGGTTGCGCCCCAGCTCTCGTCGGTGTCCTCCAACCAGGCGTTCCCGCCGGTCTCGCCCGCCGTCATCCCCGCCGCCGTGCCGGTGTGGTCGAGCACGTAGTCGTTCGGGCTGGTGACGTCGGCGTAGGGGACGTAGCCGTTCGTCCCCCAGTCCACGCCCAGCAGCCCCTTCAGGGTGTCGTCGCTGCCGCCGTCGTCGTTGTACGTCCCGTGGGCGTAACTGACAGTGATACCGGTGTGGGTCTTCGCGCTCCCTGGCGTAATCTCCTGCTGGATGAGCGAGAACTGCGTGGAAGCAACGCAGGCGGTGTCCCGGTGGTTAATCTCCGGCGTGGCCGAGCCCCCGTCGTGGGGGTTGGAGTCCGCCGCCGCGTCCAGCCAGACCTTGATGCGCCGGTAGTCGGCATGACCACTATCGGTTATCATGCTCACGCCTATGTTCAGCCGGTAGATGGTGCTCAGGGAGAGCGTGGTCGCTCCGTAGGCTAGGTTCGTATAGGTCGGAGGAGCTGCGACGGCTCCAGCGCGCTTCCACAGTCCTAAGGTAATGATGCCGCCGGTCTCCCTGACTCCTACGGCATACGACGTCCCTGTATCAGCGTCGTCCGCTGTCCAGAACATCGACCACTCGCTGGCGGCTTCAACTGCTGCAAGATTAAAGAGGACTTGCAGGTAGACCCAATCGCCGCTGATGGTGAGGTTGTTCCCGCCGTTGACGCTGAAGCCCGCAACCCGCCACGAAGCCAGCCCCTCTTGCCCCGAAACCTGGTGAAAGGGTTCCATCGTAAAGGGGGAATTCCCAGCGATGTTCTGCCAGGGGATGATGGCAGGGCCGAGCGATGCTATCCGGTCAGCGCACAGGTGGTTGCCGCCGTGCAGCAGGATGGCCACTAGAGGAAGCTCCCCGTGAGGTTCTTCAGCCCTGCCTCGATGAGCGGGAACGGCGCTACCTGCTTGACCAGCACCCGCCACGGCTCCCCGTACAGCTTCTCCAGCAGCGCCTCCAGCGCCCGCGCCAGCCGCCAGCGGTCACGCCGGATAGCGGGCGCGATGGACAACGGCGAGCCGTCGTCGAAGTCCAGTCCGTTTGGGAGTGCGGCCCGCCCCGCCTTGAAGTCGACGAGCCCGCCGGGCGCTGTCTGCTTGTTCAGCTGGTCATCCAGATCAGGGCGTAGAAGCGGCGAGTCCTGGACAAGAGCCCGAAGGTCTGCGGCGGTGTAGCCCTGCGAGAGGGCGTACTTCACCCCATCAGACAGGCAGGCCGTGTAGTTCCGGCTGAGGTAGTTGAGGATGGTGTTGCCGACCGGCTGGTCTCTCGCGGGCATCAAGGCGAGCCCCTGCCGGTACGCCTCTATCAGCAGGTCATGGCTGATGGCGTTGGCCCTCAGATCGGCTGGCGGGATCGCGCCCGTCCACGAAGTCTCCCGCGACAGCAGCCAGGCCGTGCCGCCCACCGGCAGCCTCACGCCGTCGCAGTTGCACCACCACCAGTCGGTGTACGAGAGGTTGTACGCCGAGAGGTCGAGCCCGCTAGCGTCCACGTACTCGAAGTGCGAGAACGACAGGTCGCGGTCCGCGGGCAGGTCACGCGCACGCGGGCGGTAGAGCGTCGTAGGGGTGCCGGTCAAGACGATGCGGCTCATCGCCTGCGCCTTCCCTTGTCCGTCGCGCCGCCCGCGGCCGCGAGCATCTCCTCCAGCCGCAGCGGCGACGAGTCGAGCGACAGCCGCGCCTCGTTCCGCGCCGCGTCGTAGGCCACGGCGACAACCCGGAAGACGCTCACGCCGTCCCGATCGGTCGCGTTGAGGGCATCGACCCGCGGCTCGATATCGCGGACGCGGATCAGTTTCCCCGGCCGGATCAGCCAGGGATCGACCATCCGCCCCGCCTCGGCGTCCAGGATCGGCGCGGCGATGGTGAGCTCGCCCGCGTTCGGCGGCGAGGAGTGCTGCGCCAGAAACTCGTCGCCGGCGCGCTCCGCGTTCGTGGTCGTGCCCGCGTCGTCGCCCAGGTCCAGGGGCGCCTCTCGCGTCAGCCCAGCGTCGTCCAGAGCGGTGACGGTCGCGGTCCGCCGGGTTCGCCGGATGCGGCCGAGCGCGTCGCGCCAGCGCACGCTGACGGCGTTGTAGAGATCCCCGGCGGACCCGGGCGAATCGAAGCCGTGCGCCGTATCCGCTTCGTAGGCGACGGTCGTCGGCCAGGCACGCCACTCGAATCGGGCCTTGGCGGCCGCCGTGTCCTCCCATGCGGCCCAGTAGTGGTCACCCTCGAGCGCGATCAGGTCGTCGAGGACCTGCGCCGGCGTCACGCCATCGGGATAGGCGAGCTGCTCGATGGCGTAGGTCGTTGCCGCGATGCTGGCGTTGGCTCCGTCGAACTGGCCGAGCAGCCGTCCCAGGAGGTCCGCCACGACCTCCGACGCCAGGACGGTGTTGAGCGTATAGCCTGTCGTGATCTCCGCGCCGGCCTTCGTCAGCAACAGCGCGCGGACAACGATCCCGCTGATCTCGCTCCAGACAGTGTTGCTCGCGACCACCGTGGTAGCGCCGCCACGGTCAAGGCGCAGCTCTACGATGTCCCGTGCGTTCGTGAAGTCCGTTACGACGACGGCCGCCCGCGCTACGGGACTCGTCGTGAAATTGTCCGTGAACACGGCCACCCTTGAGGGGCCGCCGGCGAAAGCGGTTTGGACGACTGACATGACCTGCGTATTCACCGAGGCGACGCCCTCAACGTGGCTGTAGGCGAAGCGCGCCAGCTTCTGGCCGGCCTCCGCGATGTCCCTGTACCAGCGCCCGAAGTGGTAGCCGTTCGGCAGGTCCATCCCCTGCGGCAACTGAAGCTCCAGAATTGGCGCGTCGGTGCTCTCGATCCGAACCTGATCCTCGCCGCCCTTGTCGGAGATATCGCTACGGAACCAGCGCTCAAGCGAGCGCTCGACGTAGATCAGCGGCACCGTGCGGTCGCGGGCGTGGGCGGCCGGGCCCACCGCGCGCAGGCTCCATATCTCGCCGTCGGGCCCGGCGCCGCGGCCGGGGTCCTCCATACGCCCCTGCCAGGCGATCTCGCCGCTGCGCCCGTCGTAGACGTAGAGCTTGCCGTAGATCGCGATCTCCTCGGGGTCGACCCGCAGCGGGCGGTCCAGCCTGATCTCGCAGGACGCGAATCCGCCGGGCACGGCCGAGCGGAACGCCAGTTCGCGCACATCGGCCGAGACGTGGATATCCCTGCGCCCCGTAGAGAGGCGGACGGCCAGCGGGACATTGAGGACTGTCACGCCTTCGTACCCCGTGGTCGGCGGGGGCTCCGGCGGAACAGGGACGGTGCCGATCCACGGCCTGCGCGGTCGGTAATCGGCCGGGCGTCGGTAGACATGCAAGTCATGGGCCTCTAAGGCTTCACATACAAATGTCGAGGCCAGTAGGAGAGCACCACGGCCGCGCTGTCCGCAAGGTCGTCGGCCTGAAGATCGCCGCCGACGTTCACGAGCAAGGCGATCCGGTTCGTCTGGTTTGGCGACAGGAGGGGTATCGACCCGGCGCGCGGGATCGGCGCCGTCGTGTAGAGCGAATCCGAGGCGCTGGCCAGGCGCGAGTAAACCGAGTCATTGGGCCCATCGATGATCGCGTCCGACGTGGAGGTCGGCCAGGCGATGATCGCCAGCTCCTCGTCCGCCGGAACGGCGAGCACGACGTCCCAGTCCAAGTTCCCGCTTCCGCTCACCCGCTCGGCCTGAAAGTTCAGGCTCATTATCCTGGCTGCGTTCGGGACGTTCGAGTAGCCTTCGCCCGACACAGGGTCGTCAACGCTGGCCGGGAGGCGAACCAGCCCCAGGTCTACCCACATGAGCCAGGTCTGGTTCGGCAGCGTGACCGGCTCCGTCGCGATCCCGGTCGGGCCATAGGTCATTTTGATCCTGATGGTGTCGCCGGCGACGCTATGCCGGACGCGGGCGAAGATGCGGTACGTCCCGCGGTACTCGACGGACTGCCCCGCCGCCGTCACCGGAAAGTTCGCCGCGGTGAGGCGCGTCTGCATCGTCGCCGTCGCGAAGGACGTGCGCGCGTAGTTGGAGCCGGCGCCACTCATGGCGGCATCGTTCCCGGGCAGCGTGGTGTCCGTGCCGAGCGTCATCCCCTCCGCCTGTAGTGGATAGACGCCGCCGGGCGTCCCGTGTCGCCTGACGCCGAGAGCCATCCGCTGATTCGCCACCGAAGGTGACGCGGCGAACTTGAGAAACGCCGGCGTCGGGACGTCCCCTGTCACCCCCGTCACGTCCCAGTAGCAGGGGTTGCTCCCGGCCGCCGGATCATTGTTCACGGTGACGCTGTTCAGCGTCACCCGCTCGCCGTAGGCGAACGGCTCCGCCAGCAGCTCCAGGCCCAGGCGCACCCGGAACACCGGCTCGCTCTCGACGTTCAGTGAGTAGCCCGGCGAGCGGAACGTGCGGAAGTAGACGGGGTTGGTGGCACCGATAGGCTGGTACTTTAGGATGTTGTTCGCCCGGTCCAGCTCCCGGTTGAGCTTTTGCAGCTCCGTGGCCAGGAGGTCCTCCGTCGCTGCCTGCGCCACCAGGTCGAACTTCAGGACCCGGTTGTCGTAGGCGGAGGCGACGATCTTCGCGCCCTGCCGCATCAGCGTGGAGACGACAGCGCGCTTGAGCGGCGGCGGCGACAGGTCCGGCAACGGCTTCCGCTGGAAGAGCCACTTGGTGCCGTCGTTCAGGTCAAGGCGCGTCGTCGGCGCGGCGTCGATCTTGTCGACGAACTGCAGCGTGATTGGCATCAGCCTCCCCTTCCGATGAGCGATGCGGCGCCGGCGAACCGCGGCGACAGCACGCGCCCGACCTCACGCCCGTCCAGCGTGATCGAGAGCCCGGCGATCTGCTTCGCGACGGCGTCCCCGATCATTCGGGCCAACATTGCCTCATCGCGCGCTGGCCCGCCGCTGCGGCCGGCCAGCATCGCCCGCGTCTGGTCGGCCGTAAAGACTTCGCTGCGCTGCGGTAGCGCCACCAGTTCCGGCCCCCGCTCTCCCACGAGCTGGAGCGCCGAACGCACCGTCCCGCCGCCGGCGTGGGGGGCGACCCAGAAGCGCGAGCTGATGCCAAGCTCGCTGGAAGAGAGCTTGATTCGCTCCACCGCCGCCGCCGCGAGCCAGAGTTCCGGGTCGACGTCAGCCACAATGCTGATGCGCGTCTTCTCCGGCAATGCGTTGAGGGCGCCGATGACGTTGGTCTGCCATGCCTCGTTAAACTTCGAGGTGGCGGCGACGACCTTGGCGATCGCCGTCTCGGCGGCCGCCCGCATGATGCCCGGCATAACCTGCTGCAGCGTCTTCGCCGCCGCGATCGGATCGTCCCGGAAGAACTGGGCGAAGTCGGCCGCGAACTCCGGCCCCTGCGTCCGCACGACGGCCATGATGTCGTCGACGCCGCGCACATGCTGCTTGACCAAGGCGTCCATGATGACCTGCAGGTTCCCCTCCATCGTTGAGTAGTCCTGCCCCAGGTCCGTGAGCCGCTGCTTCCAGTCGCCGAAGCTCTCGTCGACGTCCGGCATCACCTCGCTGAGCCCGTCCTGAATGCCCGACGTGAAGTCCTTGAACAGCTCGCTCGCCTTCCCGGCCTCCTCGGCGGCTGCCGCCAGCGCCGGGTTCAGCTCGTCCTCCAGCGCGCCCGCCATCTCCTGCGCCCGGCGCTGCATTCCGGTGATCTCGCGGGCCGTCTCGCCGGCTGAGATCGCCAGATCGCTGGCGTGAATCGCTGCCTCTTCTATACCGCCGAAATCGCGGCTGCCGGTTACGATCTCCTTGATGGCATCCTTAAACAGAACCAGATTCTGGAAGTCTGGACCTCCCAGCACCCCCAGGAAGTCCAGACCCTTCTCGGCCATCTTCGCCAGGCCCTCGGCCGACAGTCCGGTCTGCTCATCGAAGCCGCTGACGTCGCCCTTCGCTACCCGCGCCATCGCGGCTAGCACGGCAATGGCATCCGAGGCCGTCGTCGCTGCCGACGCCACCAGCGGCAGCGTCTCCGCCCCCAGCTCCTGCAGGGCGACGTTCAGGTCGTTCATCGCCTTCTGCATCTTGAACTGGGTGGTGTCGGAGACCTCCTCGAAGCCCCGGTCCAGGTTTCCCGTGGCCGTGTCCATGTTCCCGAGAATCTCCGCGTAGGCGTCGCCCTGGACGCCCGCCGTCGCCAGCACGTTCGTCAGCCCGCGCACGTCGGGGAACAGCGTGGAGATCGCCTCTTCGTTGCCCGCGAACTTCTTCATCAGCATGTCCAGCACGGAGAGCAGCCCCTTCTCGCGCACCTGCTCACGGACCTGCTCCATCGACATGCCGACGCTCGCCAGCAGCTCCTTCGCCTCCTCTGACGGCTTGAGGAGCTGCACCATCACGCCGCGCAGGCCGGTGGCCGCCTCCTCCGCCGACACGCCCAGCCGCGTGAACGTGGCCATGTTCGCGGCCACCTCCTCGAAGCTGATGCCCATCTGCGAGGCGATAGGCACGACGCGGCCCAGGACGCCGGAAAATGCATCAGCTTCAGCTTTTCCGTCCTTGACCGCCTGCATCAGGACGTCCGTCACCCGGCCGGCCTGGCCCGCCTCCATCTGGTAGGCGTTCAGCACCGTCGTCAGGGCGTCGGCGACGACGGCGGTGTCGCCCAGGCCGACCGTGGACGCCTTCGCGGCGATCTCCAGCACGTCGGCGGCGTCGGCGGCGTCCGTGATGCCCGATGAGAGGATGAAGTAGGCGCCGGCGCCCAGCTCCGCTGACGACTTGGGCATCGTCTTCTGCATGTCCCGAATGGAGCCCTTGAGGAAGTCGGTGTCCTCTGCCGTAGCGCCGGTCAGGGCGCGTATCTGGGCCATCTGGTGCTCGTAGGCGGCGGCCGCACCTATGGACTTGACGATGACGTTCTTGGCGCCCATCATCGCGGCCTCCATGCCGCCGAAGCCGATTGCTGCGGCAGCGCCCGTCTTGACCATTGAGCCCAGGCTCACCGTGGCCTTGCCCACGGGGCCCGAGAACTGGTCCCGGCCCTTGATGACGATCTCCAGTACGGCCGGCATCCCCTACTCCCGCTGCTGCTCTCTGATCTGCTTCACGATCTCGTCCTCAACCTCCAGCAGCTCCGCTTCCGCCGCCAGCTCGTCCTCGGGCACATCCATTAGCGTCCACGGCGGCACGCTGTACGCCTTGGCGACCCGCCGGACCGCCCAGAGCGTGTACCCTATCCTTCCCCCGTCCCCGCCTTCGGCGTCGGGGAAGCCGTGGTATCGGGCGATCCCTTCGTCGATGAGCCGCTCTCTAAAGGGCCGGGCATGGCCCCCTCTTGGATCACCGCCGTTCGCACCTTCAGCATCGCCGCCACCAGGTCGCCGGGGATCTCCTCGAACCCGGCCGTGCTGTGCGGGATGCGTTTGCCTTCGCCGTCGTAGAGCCGCCAGCCCGGAAAGAGCTGCAGCAGTATCTCCTCCGCCTCGCCCTCCGGCGATTTCTTGCTGAGCCCGAAATAGCGCTTTATCAGCCGCGGCGGCGCGTTGGTGCGCACGTCGATCTCGAATCCGGGGTAGCCTTCATCGTCCAGCGCGGCCGTCACCGTCTTGATCGGCATCTTCGGACCCTTCGCCATAAAGCCCCACCCTTCCGTTGACGAGCCGTAGCCCGCTTCGTCCGCTCCCATTAACGCCGTCGCCCGGCTAGACTTCCGTCACCGCGCCCGTCGTCTGCAGGATCACCTCGACGCCGTGAAAGGCGCCCTTGACCGGCTTGCGGCTGATCTTCGACAGCCAGCATTCCACGCTGGAGGTCTTACCAGACTTCCAGGTGATCAGCAGCGTCGAACTCGCCGCCACGCCGACCAGGTTCAGCGCGACGCCGTTCAGGCTGGCCGCGGCGTCGTCATACGGCCCCCTGAGCGTGACCTGGCCGGCCCGCTTCAGCCCTACCGGGGCGTGCGCCTCGTCGTCGTCTCCCGCCGCCGTCACGTCCTGGAGGACCATCTCGCGCTCCAGCCCGTCGATCTCCGTGACATAGGCGCTGATGTCCGCCGGCGAAGTCGGGTTATCCAGACTGATCGCCAGAACGTCCCATCCTACTCGGGCCATCTCCTAACCTCCTCTGGAATGCCAGAAGCCGCCCCGAAGGGCGGCCCCTGTGTGCTGCCTTTACTGTTGAGCTTTCTTAGCCGCGCGCGAACCCTACGACGAACGTCACGCTCTGGCCCGATCCCGAACCCCCGTAGGCCCACGAGCTGGCCAAGTGGCGATTAATTACCCCCGCGACCGTCAGCCGCTGGCCCGCCGGCGCCGCCGTGATCGCCGTGAACGCGATCAGGTCCGCGTAGGTCACATCGTCCGCGGAATGCCGGACCTTCAGCGCCACGTTCGTGTAGCCGCCCAGCGTGAGCTGCGACACCTCCGCGTACCCGGCGCCGCCGTTGGCGCTCGACCCCAGGTTGTCCACGGAGCTCGCGCCCTCGGTGTTCCCTGCCGTCGTCTCCTGCGTGTGCGCGTGCAGGATGATCCCCTCGTCCACCGGCCCCGTCACCTGGTACTCCGCCTCCGCCTTGTGCAGCGTTCCCTTGCTGGCGAGCCGCCGGTACTTCGTCGTGATCGCCCCGGCCCAGCCGATGAACTTCTTGCCGATCGTGTTCCCCTCCAGGGCGATCGCGGCCGTCCTCTGGGCGAAGGCGACCAAGTGATCGTGCACGGAGTTGGCGGCGTCGTCGAAGAATCCGCGCTGGCTCAGCGTGCCGCGCTTCAGCCCCACCGGCAGCCAGGCCTCGTTGGCGTCGCCGAGCACGGTGTTGTCCTCCAGCACGACCTCACGCTCCGTGTCGATCTCGGTGAGCGTGCTGAGGATGCTCCGGCCGTCGAAGAGGGCGAACCCTACGTCTGGACTACCCTTGCGCGTCATCCGCCACCTCCTCCAGATACCTTTGCTCAATGAGCCAAGGCACGCTCACGGCCGGCACGTCGTCCACCACCGCCCCCGCTGGCACTTCCTTCACTCCGCGCTCCTCAAAGGCGATGCTCTCGCCCGCCTGGATGCGCTTGATGATCTCCGGGTCCGTCGGGTAGGAGATCCGGTACAGCCGTTGCACCTTCGCCGGCGCCTCCTGCCAGGACTCCGGCAGCAGCACGCGGTATCGCTTCTTCGTGATCGTCATACTGTCCCCGCTTTCAGGATCGCGGCGCCGGCGCTGTGGGCCGCCACCGTGGTGCCGTCGTAGGCGCGGCCAAGGATGAGTGCGTTCGACGGAGCGTATGCCCGCGCCACAATCATCCGCTCACTATCAATCTGGATGATGTCGAAGTCCTGAATTGGATCGCCGGTGGACGCGTAGATCGCATTTGTCCCGTTCACATCGGCGGCGAGGCCGGCCCCGCCCAGCGTACAGGCGGGGTCGTAGGGCACGGCGCCGACTGTTGCCGGAGAGTTCACGTGGAAGCCGATCAGGAAGTCCAGGCCGGCGTAGTCGCGGGCGCCGTAGGTGAACCCCTTCGGCTCCTCCCAGCGGAACCCGAAGACGGTGGCGTGGCTCTGCAACCCGCTCTCAGCCTGGAACGCCACGATGGTCGCCGCCCGGAACGCCCGCACTAGCCGCGCCGCCGTACCCAGGTCCGAGTCCTGCAGTAGCAGTCGGCAGCGCTCCGTGTGATCTTCCTCCGTCGCGTCTCCGCCCACCATCCACTCCACCTGGCCAGCAGAGCCGTAGAGGATAAAGCAAGGGTGATCCTCCACCGTCGCCGGCGGGTCTTCGTAGACCTTCTTGATCGCCATCGCGGTCGGTGACGTGATAGCGACTGTAGCCAGCACCGTCGCTATGCGGGACCGAGCGTCTTCGTATCCCACCTACGCCGCCCGCCTCGCCCAGCGCTCCTCGATTCGCCGTTCGTGCTCCCGGATCATCTCCGGCAGCTTTTCCCCCAGCGCCTCCGCCGTGTGCTCAAGGAAGAACACGCCCTGCGTGCCCCGCGCCGCGATCAGCCTCTGGATCGCCTTCGGGTTCGCGTGGTAGCCGTGCGACTTCAGCCAGCGCTTTATCGTCCTCACCGGCGGCGCCAGGCCGGCTCGCCGCCCGTAGTTCACCGTCGGCGCCAGGCCGCCCAGCGACGACCGCATCCCGTGTCCGCGGCCGATGATGCCGACGCGGGCATGGAGCGCCACCCCGCCGCCGCTCAGCTCGTAAGTCACGGCCTCGGCCAGCGTCCCCTTGTCCGCAGCGTGCGGCTTCGCCCGCTTCGCCATCTCCTCGCGCCCGAACTTAGCCGCATCCTCGTACAGCGGCCGCAGCATGTCCGGCACCTGCCGGAGCTGCGCCGCTACCGCCTCCCCGCCGATCACCGTGACGGTCGTGCTCCGCTCCACCATCAGACGAACAGCCTCCTGCGGCCATACTCAGCCTTTATCCGCTGGATGAGGCTGAACGCCGCCGGCGAGAGGTTGACAGCCTGGTCGATGTTCTCCAGGCTGAGCGTGAAGCCCGCCTTCTCCAGGTCCCGCAGCTCCCGCGTCACCAGGACCGTCGCCTCCTTGATCGCCGGCGGCACCGCCGCCCAGCCGAACTTCGCCGTCACCTGCACCTTGCGCAGCCCAGACGGCCACGCGCTCAGGCGGCCGTTGGCCGGCACGATGTCCAGGAACCGGAAGGGCGAGACCTCCGGGCCCAGCGCCGCGTTGGCCGGCCCGATCCAGTAGTGCGTGTCCTGCGTTAGCGTCTCGTCCGCCCCGGTGAAGGCGTAGTCGTCGTCCAGGTCCGCCTTCACGATCAGGCCCGTCGCCGTCGCCACGTCATCGATGTAGAGCCGTGTCAGGCCGTTCCCGTCGTACAGCCGCGCGACGACCGCCGCATCGATGCCGAAGAACCGCTCCGATTCCCGCTCGATCAGCCGTGAGACGGCCGCCAGCAGGGCGTCCAGCAACGTCGTATCGGTCGCATCGGACTGGCCTGCCCTGCTCCGGTATTCCGCCGCCGTGGCGTAAGCTGCATCGACTGCCATCTACGGCTAGCCCTTTGCCTTCTTCGTGCGCCGCTTGCGGACGGCCTTGTCCTGTGGTGGCCCCTCTACCTCCTTCGCCTCCCCGGCGACGGGGTCCGACTCGCCCTCCGGCGCCTGCTCACCAGCCTCAGACTCCGGCGGGGCTTCGGCGTCAGGACTCGCCCCTTCGGGGGCGCCTTCGTCTTCCCCCCGGTCGCTCTCCTCCGTCTCCGGCTCGCCCTCCGGCTCGCCCTCGGTCTCCTCGACAGTGCCCGGGATCTCGGACTCCGGGTCCGCCGCCATATCCGCTTCCGCCTCCAGGCTCGGATCAAGCTCGAAGCGCTCGAACTCCTCCCGCGACACCTCGTGCCCCGGCGTGCAGTAGAGGAAGGCCGCGTCCGGGTGGCCTTCCGGCACGAGCCGCGTGCCGTCGGCCGTCCGGTAGAGCCGCTGATCGACTGCCACCTTCGGCGACGGCGCCTCCTGCTTGATGTAACTGATGTTGAGTGCCATCGTTCCTCAGCCTCCTGCTAGCCGGCCTTCGCGATCCCGACCACGGTGGCGGTGCCGGGCGTGTCCGCCACGGTCGACTTGATCTTCACGCGGTAGTAGCGATACGGGGCCTGGGCCACCACGTAGGTGCCTTTGCCCGCGGCCGCTACAGCCGCCTCGGCCTGCACCACCACCTCATCGCTGTAGTCGGCGGCGTTGGCCCCGAAGACCGTCCAGTCCACCGAGGCCGTGGCCACCTTGATCGTGTAGGCCAGGGACTTCCACGGCCCCGTATCGATGGCCGCCAGCGCCACCAGCGCGTTCGTGCTCGCCAGCCCAACCGGCGCCACCGTCTCGAAGTTGTTAGTCGTTACCGCCATGCCGTCCTCCCGCCTTACGTCTGGACCAGTTCGAGCACGACCGGCGTGCTGTTCAGGGCCGAATTGAGGTCGGCCGTGTTGTCCTCCAGGTCGGTGGCGTCGAACACGACGGTCGGCGCCGTCCCTTCGAGCACGTTGTCCAGGTAGGCTGCCCGTAGCGTGTTCCGGGCCAGGCGGTGGCCGATGCCGATCACGTCGCCGAAGCCGATCGCCGTCGTCGCCCCGGTGCCGTCGTGGGCGGGGATCGTCACGCTGGTGATCGTCTTGAACGCCTTCGCTCCCGCGACCGTGCCTGCGGTGTTCACCGTGAACGCGGGTAGCGTCTCCGTGATCGCCTGGTCCTCAGCATTCGTGCCCGCGACGATGACCTGGATCGCCTTGATGTCGGCGGCCGTGCCGCCCGCCGTCGCCGTGATGTTGCGCGGCACCTCGGGCGTGTTCAGGCCCGTCGTGATGACCTGCTGAACGCCCGTATCGGTCACCGCCGCCAGGATGCCGTCCGTATCCGCTACGGCCGGTGCGCCCGCCGCCCCGATGGACGTTGTAGCGCCCGTGCCGTCGTGCGCGGGGATCGTCACGCTCGTCACCTTCGAGAAGACCTGGACGCCCGTCACGGTTCCTGCCGTGTTCACCGTGAAGGCGGGCAGCACTTCTGTCAGTGCTTCACCCTTCGCGCCCAGGCCGACGATGGTCACCGTGATCGCCTTAATGTCCGCTGCTGTCCCGCCCGCCGTCGCGGTAATGCGCCGCGGCCGGTCAAACGGGTTGATGCCAGTCGTGATCACCTGCTGCGCGCCGGTGTCCGTTACCGCTGCCAGGATCGCCGCCACGCCCAGGGCCGATGCCCCGATGGTGTCAGCCAGGACGTTCTGCCGGGCGCCGGGGATGACCACACCGCCCTCAATGATCGCGGCACGCACCATCGCCCCGATGAGCCAGAACAGCGCCAGCCAGACGATCCCCTTCGTAAGCTGCTTCCTCATCTCGGTTTCCCTTCCTCCTTGCCGTCCTCTTGAAGCCGAGGGGAGCGGCCCGCTAGGGGGGGGTGTCTAAGAAATTGGCCCCCCAAATGAGGCCGCTCCCCTCTGGAAGCTCAGGTCAGGCGGTTGCTAGATGCCTGTGACGGAGCAGAACGCCGCCGCCCGGTAGACCACGAACGCGGTCCGCAGACCGGCGCGGATTGTCTGCTCTCCCTCCTTGAACTGATCGGCGACGAAGCCGACCTCCACCTCGATGCCCCGGCGCGGCCGCAGCTCGCAGTGCGTCGCGAAGTCGCCCACCAGGCCGGTGTTCTCGGTGATCTGGTTGCTGGTCACCACCGGCAGGCTCCACAGCCGCTTCGGGCCCGCGTCGGCGGGGTTGCCGAGGATGTAGATGCCGTCCGTCGTCCTGGTCAGGCGGATGCCCTCCCAGTCGTTGGGGTGCAGCACGATGGCGCTGGGATCCGCCGCGCCCGTGACGAGCACCTTCGTGATCGCCTTGTGGATGGCGTCGAACACCGGGTCCGTGCCCTTCGCCTGCGTCTGCAGCCCGCTCTGGTCCAGGATGCCGCTCAGGTTCGGAGCCGTGCCGTTCCCGACCAGCACCTGGCCGTCCAGCCGGCGTCGCAGGAAGAGCGAGAGACGGCCGTTCAGGAGCCCCTGTATGCCGGGCACGTCCTCCAGTTGCTCGTCGGTGACGGGCAGGCTGACGCCGAGGCTCCGCACAGTGCTGGACGCCTCAGCGTACGAGATGTCGGCCTCGGCGTAGGCCGCGCCCTCAGCGCGCTCCGCGGCCGCCTCGGTCGTCACCGTCTCCTCCATGTACACGACGGCCGCCTGGGTCGTCGGCACCGAGGGGATGATGTCCAGGACCTGCGGACCCAGCAGGGCCGCTTCCACGATCCGGCCGGTCCGCGTCGACTCCGGCGGGAAGCCGTCCGTCGTCAGGAACAGCGTCTTCAGGTACGCGATGGGGTTGTCGATGTCCTTGTGCTCGATGCTGAGGGACTTCCGCGAGTGTCCCATCGTCGCCTTGAACTCCTCGGACTCCACGACGTACTGGCCCAGGCTCTTCCTGGGCTTTTCCGCCGTGCCCTTGCCCTCGCCGCCCGGCTGCTGCGGCCGGTTCTGTGGCTCTTCGAGCCACGCCTGCCGCTTGGCGGTGTCCGCCGCCGCCGTCGCCAGGCCCTTCGCCTCCGTCAGCTCGGTGCCCAGGCCGTTCAGCTCCTCATTGAGCCGCTGCGCCTCCGCCAGCTTCTCCTCCGGCGTCCCGCTGACGCTGGTCACCTTCGAGAAGTCGTACTGGCCGTCCTCGGTCTTGGCCTCTTTGAAGATGGCGAAGACCTTCGCCTGCTTCGCGGCGATCATTTCCAGGATTTCCTTGACTGTTCTCACCCTCAACCTCCTACGTGGTGACAGGCACGCCCTGACGGATCAGCTCCGCCAGAGTGTGCTGATACTGCGCGTACAACTGGCCGGCCTTCTCTGCGCTAGGCTCGGTCTCGGCCAACAGGTCGGCGAGTTCCTTCTGAAGGGCCGCCGCCCGCTCAGCCAACTCCTTGAGCCGGTCGCGGTTCTCAGCCGATAGAGCCCGGCCCTCCTTCGCCCGGTAGTCAGCAAGCGACTCCGAGCGCTGGACGAACGCCTGCACGTCAGCAAGCACGTGCTCGGCGTGTTCCAGATAGGTCAAGCCCTCATTGCCGTTCTTGATAGCTATAGTCATCGTGTCGACGCCGGCGCCGACCATGACGGGCGATACCTCCCAGACCTTCATCCGCTTCAGGAAGCGGACCTGCTGCCCGTTGAACTCACCTTCAGCGCGCTCCAGGATGCGGAACCCGTAGCTCCATTCCTGCAGCTCGGCCAGATTCTTCACCGTCGTGAAGTGCTCCTGCCCGGCCATCGTGTCGAGGAAGAAGCGGCCATCGAACACGGCCTTCTCCTCCTCCTCGAAGATGCGGCCGCGGCCTACGGGCAGGTGGCCCCAGTCGTGGCCCCAGGCCGCAAGCTTGACGCTCTGCTCGCCGAAGGCGCCGGGGAGCGTGACGTCTCCGTCCTCGTCGATGACGTTCAGCGTCGCAAACACGGCCCGGACAAGCCCCTGGTCGCCCTCCTGCTTGAGCTCCAGGCCCGTAGTCGTGTAGACCTTCTTATCCATGCGATCTCCTCCTCATGCCATCACCGGCGCCAGGCTGAGCGTCCCCGAGGGGTGCTCCGTGTTCGTCGCCGCCTCGCCCGCCGAAACCGAGACGACGGCCCCGTTGCGCGCGGCGCAGGCCGGGTCGCCGTCGCCGTCCACCATCTGCACCCTCGAGATACCATTCCCCCGGTAGGCCGCGGCCGTCCCCATATTGGTCGACCACATCGCCTCCGTGACGGCTACTATCTGTGGCCGGCCGGCGTAGTAGGACTCGACGCGCTGTCGCAGCGCCGGGAAGTCGTCGTCAGGCACTCCGGTGACGATCTGCTCCAGGCTGTAGCCCCGCCGCTGCCCTTCGTCGAACGCGTCCGTCAGCGCGCCCCTCGTGCCGTCGTTGATGCGCCGGCCGCGGTGGGCCGCTTCACCGAGGACGGCCGCAGTCGCCGCGCTGTCCTCCTCGAAACCCGCCTCCAGGCTGAACGTCTCGGCCGCGAGATCCCAGCCGCCGGCGATGCCCGCCAGCCAGAGCGGGCGGAGCGCCTCCGCCGCCAGGCCATCCTCTTCGTCCGGCAGCAGCGTCCGCACTCCCACCACGGCCTCCTTGCGGCCCGCACCGTTGCCGCTGCGCAGCGTCACCGCCGCCGCCAGCCGCTCCATCGCCCGCTCGGCCTGGGCCGCGAAGAACGCCGCCACGTCGGCCTTGAACCGCTCCGCGATCCGCTGCCTCAACTCGGCCACCTGCCGCGCGAAGGCATTAGCCGGATCGCTCGCCTTGAACCCCTTCGGCATCGCCGGCGGCGCGCTGCCATCGCGGGTCGGCACGATGGTAAACGGCCGCAGGTAGACGTCGTCGTCCACCCCTACGGGTAGACCGACCGCGCGCTTGGCTTCCGCCACCTTGCCCCAACCGCCGCGCACGGCCCGGTCCACCCGCTCGTACACCTTGTCCATGTCGGGCTGCAGCGCTCGCACGTTCGTCAGATCGAAGGCGACCGTCCTGTTCTCGTCGTCATCGAAGTCCGGCAGCGCCTGGATCGTCAGCTCCGCGGCCACGATCCGCTGGATCGGCACGATCCCCTGCTCGATGGCGAACTCAATCAGGGCCTCTATATTCGTAAAAGTGGACCTGCTCAAACCTGCGCCAAGGCCCGCCACGATGGCGGGCACGCCCAGCACCGCGCTCACGCGCTCCTCAGGCACCTGTCGCAGGTCGCGAAGATTCATCTGCTCCGGCGAGAACGAAAGCACCTGCACACGGGTAGGCTGCGTCATCACCATAGCTTCCCCACGACGGTCGCCGCCGAACTTCTGCATCGCCATCTGCTTGATCTCTTCGGCATTCTCCGGTGTCACCCTCGCCCCCGGCGCTGAACTCTCCGGCGAGATCACCAGGCCCGGCACGCCCAAATTACGCACTAGACTCGCCGAAAAATTCGCGCATTCGTCATCGGTGAACAGCTCCCTTAAGACTGAGAACAACGGCGATAGCCCCTTGCGCGTGTTCTCGGGGTCGAGGCCCCAGCGGAAGTGAACGACGTCGCGCGGGTCGTACTTCACCGGCTCCAGCATCCGCCCCGGCCGGTACTCATAGTGACTGATGAACACCGAACCGTCGTCGGGCCATCGCGGCTCCATCGTCCACGACGGCGCCCACCAATACTCCGCGACCTTGCCCCGGCCGTCCATGCCCCCTTGTTCCCGGCTTCGCACCTTCAGCCAGTAGGCGTTGCCCGTCGTCGTCCTGTCGACGAGCGTGGCGTACCAGAGCAACGGGCCCGGATAGTGAGGGTTGGGGCGCTCGACGAGCCGCGGGAAGGGATGGCGCGCCACCCGAAGGCGCTGCCCGTCGCTACCCTCATCGAGCACCGTCACCGGCGCTTCGGGGAAGGTCCGCGCGATCCAGTTGACGCAGGCGACGACGATGCTGTTGCCCGTCCCGTCGCCCACCTCCTGGCCGTAGTCGAAACGGGTGCGCGGCAGCAGGAACTGCCAGAAGGGGCCGGTCCGCCCGGACCAGCGCATCGCAGCCTTGAGGCGCGCCCCGATGGCCCTGAACGGTGCCGCCAGCGCCTTGCGGATCATACCGCCACCCACGGCACCGGCTGCCCCGCCCCCGCCGCGATCGCGTCCGTGCGCGCCTCCCACGACAGGGCCGCCGCCATCGCCCCGTCGATTTTGTGCGGCGAGTCGGGCCGTTCCTTGCAGATCACATAGAGACGCTCACCCTCGCCGTCACGCAGGTTCGTCACCCGGCGGCAGGCGTTCCCGATGTGCCGCGCCAGGTCCTCATTTCCGTCGTGCGTCAGCTCCCCGGACTGGATCGCCGTAGCGAAGTCCTGAAGCGACGCCGCCATCTGCCCCAGCCGGTTCGTCCGCCACTCCATCACCCGGTCGCCCCAGCGCGCATGCCAGGAAGCCAGCCAGCCCTCCCACCAGTAAGGGTCCGCGTACATCCGCCAGACCTCCCAGCGTTCGAAGGCGGCCGTCACGATGGCGTCCACCTCGCGCTCTGGCACCGCCCACTCGGCCGCGCCCAGGGGCCGCTCCCACAGGCCAAGCAGCCACTGGTAACCGGTCTCAACGTGGGTCCCGACGAGCGCCGTCGCGTCGTCGTAGCGCGCGCCGTCAAAGCCCAGCGTTATCAGTTCGCCGTCGGCGATGACCACGCCCGGCCGCGCCAGCTCCCTCCAGCGCATGGCGTCGAACGCCTTGGCGGAACCCTTAACAAGCCTGTTGGTCCAGACCTGCTCCCAGTGGGCCCGGTCTGTTTGAGGGTCACGCCAAAGCTCGATGATGCTGTCGATGTCGGACCAGGGAGCCGCCGGGCCACGCGCTTCGATGGCGGCCGCCCGCGCCCCTTTCTCAGTGCTCACGTCGTGGCGAGCGCTCGCCTCACGGTGGAAGAAGAAGAGACGTGAGTCCTTCAGTCGTCCCTCAGCGACCGCCCGCGCGTAGTCCATGGTTCCCTCTGCCACCGACCCCGACCCCGGTTCCGGTGCCGTTGTTGTCTCCAGACTCCAGGCATCCGCCTCCCGTCGCTTTGGGATATTCGCCAGCATGATCCGATGTGTTCGAACCATGCGCGGGAGGGTAAAGAGCCAGGTTTCGTCAAAATGTTGCCAACTCGTCCGGGCACCTTCCCTGGCGCCGGGCGCTGTCGCTAGGGCCTCTGCCTTGCCATCCCCGCCCTTGCGCATAATGCGCTCCAGGCCGATGTCGAAGTCACCTGCCAGGCGTCCCTCCGAGAGGATCACCAACAGCGCACCAAACGCTAATTCTTCGGTCGTCTGTTCTGTGTACCCAACCATCGGCAGATAAGGATCGCGAACTGGCCCGCCCACAGGCTGCGTAGGGTCGCCACGCACCCCCCAGCCGACACAGCGGACTGGCCCATCCCGATGAAGTTCTACGGCCGCTATCAAGGCCGCCTTTTCGGTCTTCGCCGTCCCTTTGGCGCTAGACAGCCCGACGCGCTTGAACCGCCGCCTGCCAGCGTTGGGATCATCCCGCGGATAGACTTCGTACATGCGGTAGATCAGAGCCCGCGTCTCATCGTCCAGTCGCACGGGCTCGCCCCGGATGTCACCTGGTCCATGAACCAGATAGGACTCGATGAACTCGCAGACCTGCGGCCCCAGCGTCGGCCAAGGCTCCTCCTCCAGAGACGGCACGCAGAGGACCGTCACTTCACGGCCCTCAGCCGTGCGCGCGGGTCGCCCGTCGCCGCTACTGGTCCCGATCTGCGCTGTGGCGCCGGGCTCTCCTCCTCCGGCTGCCTGATCGTCCATTCAAGGCGCCGCCGGTCGATGGGCGTCAGCCCGAACGCCAGGCGTTGTTGACGGATCTCCGCCGCCAGCGCCGTGGTCGGCTCTCTCCAGAAGCGGTCCACCAGCTCGGCCAGGATATAGAGCTGGTGGACATCCGCCTCCAGGAAGCGCGGCGCCATCGGGCTCCGCCAGATGTCCTCCCACCAGGCTCGCGTCAGGTTCGTCCACGTCCGGCGCCTCGGTCGGCGCGGCAGCGCCGGTCCCTCAGCGAGCGGCGCTTCTGGCTCCAGATCAGCGGCCGTCACTGTCCGATTCCGCCGCTGGCGGACCTGCGGGTCCTTCGGCTGCGGTCCCCTCACGTCAGAGCCCCAAACTCGTACACAGAAAAATCAGCTTGCGGTGCGGTAGGCCGGATACGAACCGTCAGAGATTTTTCGAGAGGTGGGGTAGTATACTTTGCACAACATGGCGACCAAGGCGGCCCTCGCCGAGAAGCAGCGCGCCTACTACCAGCGACACAAGGCTGCCACCAATGAGCGGGTGCGCGTCTATCGCGAGCGCTACAAGGATGCCTACACCGCCTACCAGAGCGCCTACCGAGAGCACCGTCGCACTACTTACCGCGAGTCGCCGGATATGCGGGAGCAGCGGCTCGCCGCCGGGCGTGCTTGGTACCAGGAACACCGGGAGGAGATCGCAGTCAAGGGCCGCGCCTATCGGCGCCTTCCCCATGTCAGGGAACGGCGCCGAGCCTACAACCTGCGTCCTGATGTCCTGGCACGCCGGCGCGAGAAGGCACACGTTGAGAGGCAAGCGCGCCGGGCGAAGGCGCGCGGCGTTCGCATTCGGCCCCGTGATATCTATGAACGCGACGCTTGGCGATGCGGCGTCTGTCATCGGCGGATCGATCCCCGCCTGCGATGGCCAGACCTCAAGAGCGCGTCGCTCGATCACATCATGCCGTTGGCCCAGGGAGGGAAGCACGTCCTCGCGAATCTCCAAGCGGCTCACCTCTACTGCAATTCTCGCAAGACCGACCGAGGGCCAGGCCAACTCCGGCTGATCTCATAAACCCGTCCCCCGTCGCGCGTCATCGTCTTGCGGCTGTGGCACGGCTTGCAGAGGCCCTGGCCGTTCGTGAGGCTCCAGCCGCCGCCCTGACTGAGCGGGGTGATGTGGTCCGCCTCGCGCGACGGTGCTTGCCCGCACGCCCTGCAGATGGGGTCGCGAGCCAAGACCGCCGCCCTCCACTGGCGGTGAGCGGCCCCGTACCCGCGCTCGGCTGCCGTCCCGCGCCGACGCTCGTAGGCCCGCGCGTGCCCGGCGCAGAGGCCGCGTGGTCCGGCGATGGCCGGGCAGCGCGGCGTCCGGCAGGGGGTCGCGAGTCTGATTGGCATCAGGAGTACCACTCCTCGCCGGGCCGCCCGCTGAGTTCGGCGACGACATCACGGGTGCGGTGAGTCGCGCAAAGGGGGTAACTCCCTCCGTGGCCCAAGTCGGCCCACAGCGCCGTCCAGTCGCCACACTTCGCGCAGTGATGCTGGCTGTCGGTCTCCGACAGCCTTATGTGGTCGAGTTGGTACTCGTGGTAGTGGGCCGCCGCTTCGTCAGCCGTCTCATGGCCTGGGCAGTCGCCGCAATAGCCCGATGCGTAGACACGCTTCGTGTTGTCGTTGTAGACGGTCCAGCGCCACTTGCCGGCGTCGGCGCGGTCGGCGCTCTCGTCTATCTGGCGCGGCTTGGCAAAGTTCACGCCATCGCCCCCGCTCGGAGCTTCTGGCGCAGCCGGCACAGGTGGACGCGCTCAGCGACCGTTAGGGGCCGCAAGTCGTCGAGCATCGCGGCCAGGGCCTGGCGCTGACGTGGCGTGGCCGCAGCCATGGCTGAGGCGAGCTGCTCCCGCGTCTCAAGGGCCGCTGCGGGGTCCTGCCGGCGATCCTCGAGCCAGGCGCCGTCCTCCAGCGTGTTGTGAACGGGCGCTCGGCGGCGCTGCCGGAAGAAGTCCATCGCCACCGAACGGACGACTGTCCACCAAAGGGCCTTCGGGAAGTCGACGCGCTCCAGATCGTATCCTAGCAGGCGAAGCGCCACTTCCTGGCTGGCGTCATCCACGTCGGGCCCACGGAGACCGAAGTAACCGATAAGGATCGCCCGCGTACGGTTCTCGTGTTTGAGGGCGAACTGTAGGACTGTGTTCACGGGCATAGAAAAGGCCCGCCGTGGTGGCGGGCCTTGACGCGCCCCCTGTGGGCGCACTCTTGCAACTCTAGCGTATCACGCCAGTGTCAAGGGTTTGGGTGCTGCTGGTGCTGCTGGTTACACGTTCGGGATGTGGCCCTTGCGGGGGCCGTGCCCGATGGGGGTGTTGCGGGCGGCGTAGACCGACCAGCCCGCCTTGGCCCGCTGCCCTACGAGCCGCACATCTTGGCCTCGCTCGGTTCGATTGTACGCTCTCTTACTGGCCCTGACCTTGTCCGGATACACCGCGCGGTATTGAGCCATGTATGCGCGCATATACGGCCGGCTGTCCCATTCTCTGGGGCGTCTGCCGTCACTGCGGGAATACGACAGGGCGGGAACCTTCATCAGGCTGCCCTTCGCATATTTCCATCCTTGCTCACGGCAGCCGAGGCAAATAGGCCACTTAGCGCGGGAGACACCTCCATTGTTCCGAATCATTTCCACCAAGAACCACTGGAGACAACGCCCACATCGGGCCTCCGGCTTCCTCCAATCAATCGGGCGCAGCTTTAGATAGCGATTTGTTCTTCGGAGCTTGCTGGCGCATTTGCGGCATCGCGGGCTTCGGCGCGTGTATGAAGGATAGGAAGAGTAAGCGCGAGGCTTCCCGCAGTCGGGGCAGCGGGCAGGCGGCTTCACTCCGGCATCTGCCTCCACTCCCTGCCGTCCAGCAGCCGCCCGCCGCTCGTGGGGTGCGGGCCGCCCCACTGCTTGAAGAAAAAGGGGATGCCCGCCGCGACGCACTGGTCCCGCAGGCTCCGCACCCGCTCCAGCGCCTGTGGCTTCGGGCACCAGTGACCCGCCCAAAGCTCGGACAACTCTTCGCCAAGGCGCTCCGCCAAGGCGAGCAGTTTCATGGCCGTGCTCGCAGGAGGCCCGTCCGGCCAATGATGATGTGCTTGATCGTTGCGACCCTCTTCGCATTCCATCCGATGACGGTCGCAGCAGTGCCAGCAGCGCTCGACCAGCTTCCGTTCGGCGCGGCCCGGCCCGCTCTCTCCGCCCACGATCACCCACGAGATGCGGGCTCCGGCTTGGCAGTCGCACCGCCGCCCATCCTCGTAGACGAACAGACACCCGCGCTCTCGGTGATGAAATTCCTTGGGATGACCACACGGGTCTCGGAGCCACTTCCGCAAGTCCAGCGGCCCCAGCAGCGGCTCGCAGGACAGAAAGCGCACGGCGGCGGGTGTGTCCAGCAGCACCGGGATGCGCTCGTCCGCCCAGTGCTGGTTCTCCACCGAGACGCCCAGATGGACGTTGGGCAGGGGCCATGTGCCGCCGCCCGCGACTCGCTCTCGGAAGTGTGAATTCGTCAGAATAGCCCGCATTCGTTCGGGGCGCTTCGTGAGCACCTGAAACGTGTGGCGCCGGGCGGACAGCATCGTCCCGAACACGCGGTCGATGAAGACGTCCGGCACGTCCTCGTGGAACAGATCGCTCATGCTGTCCACGAAGACGAGCCTCGGCTTCTTCCAACGCAGCGGCAAGTCCAGCAGGTCGGGGTGAACCGTCAGCCCGAAGCCGGGGCCACTAGCTGGCCCGCCGTCCTTCTGGTAGCGCGGATTCCCCGCCGCCTTGAGCCGCTTCGCCATCGCCAGGGCATAGCAATTGGCACAGCCGGGACTCACGCGGTCGCAGCCCGTGGTTGGATTCCAGGTCGCTTCCGTCCAGGAGATTGCGCTCTGCTCGCTCACGGCGTCGCCCCCAGCGCCACGTCCATCGGTAGTGGCTCCGGCCTCGCGGCGACCGCCTGCGCACCCACGACCTCCACCAGCTCGAAGCGCACGACCCACATCTGCTGCGGGTACACGTGCCACGCCCGCCAAAGCACCTTCGGGCGCATCCCGTCCACCTTCGCCCCCACGCTCTCCAGATAGGCGAAGCCCTCCGCTTCCCAGTCGCTCGCAGGCGCCTCAGCCGTGCTCTGCCGGTAGGGCGCCTGCGTTAGCCGGATCGTCGCGACCTGGCGGCCCCGGTAGCGCGGCTGGCGGTCGTAGGCGGCGACGAGCTGGCCTGCCCGGAACCGCGCGGCGTACTCCGGTTCCCAGTTGCGGCGCGTGACCGTCTTCACGCCGGCAAGCAGCGCGGGCGTAGTCCAGGCGAACGATATCGTCATCATCGCTTCACCACCACCGCCGGGTCCGGCTCCAGCGCCGCCCAGTAGGCCAACGCCACCGGCGCCAGGCGGTTCGCCAGCGACACGTCCGCCAGCCCGTGGCGCCCCAGGTGCCGCCAGATCTCGAAGGCTGCGACTGCGCGGCTCAGATCGTCCATTAGAAGGCCTCCAGCCGTTCACGAATCGCCGCCATGACAGCCTCGGCCTGCCCGAATGCTTCACTGAAAGTCCCTTCCGTGCGTTCGCCCAGCGCCTCCTCGCTCATGACCTCTAGCGCCTGCAGGGCTTGCCGTAAGAGAAGGGGCGGGCCTTTATCGACCCTGCCGGGACCGAGGAACATGCCTTCCTTCAGCTCCGCCAAGGGGGGCAACACAAACCCTGTCTCAATCTCCGCGCGAACCCAAGCCTGCTGCACTGGCAACTCCTCGTTCTGACGCCAAGGCTCTTCGATGGCGAGATCGACCAACCGCTCCCGTATGGCCCGCAGGACCCAGCGAGCACCCTCGTAGCACCTCCAGGTAGCCTGGAGATTGTCCAGGTGGATGACTTCGTATCCCAAGCCCCGCAGGAAAACGTCGCGCCTCCTGTCCGCATCGAGTTTCGTGGCGTGCGAGCGCCCATCGACTTCCACAACCAACCTCACTTCGGGGATGAGGAAATCGACTCGGAACTTTCCAACCGGAATCTGTGGCAGCACCCTGAAGTGCTCGGAGAGGAGGCTATCCAGCCAATAGTGAGCCCACTCCTCAGGCTTCGTCTCACAGACATCGCACATCAGACCTTCCTCCGAAGCCGTGTCCGAACCTGAACCCGCAACAGACCGGCCGGGTTTGTGAGCCCCGGCGTCGGCTGCCAGCGACCCCCTTCCCAGATCAGCACGTCGTCATGCAGCGCTTCGAGCACGAGCTTCGCGCCGACCTCAGCGACGAAGGCGTCCGCCCCGTTGAAGCGCAGGTGATTTCGCAGCCAGCGCGCCACACGTTTTTCGGAAGACGTAGGCTTGTGGTGTTGATGTTGATCTAACTCCAGTCTGGGATGTAGTTCACCAACAACAACACCATCACCAACACCACCCCCCGCCGACGGGCGCGCGCGCGAGGGGAACGGTGTGATCTTCGGTTTTCGCAGGGCTTGGCCCATGAGCGGCCTCCTGTCTGGCGGCGCAGGGGTCAGTTCCCCCGCGCCGATGTTTCTCGGCTGTGTTCGCTATCTGCGATTACGTCTTCGGTTGGCCGCCGGCGAGCTCGTCCGGCGGCGGGCAGGGGTTCAGGTCAGGCGGTCTGCGATGCGGGCGCCTCCTCGATGCGGTTGCCTTCGCGGTCGACTTCATAGAGTGCCCGGCAGCGCCGTGCCTTGATCTTGTCGGGATAGTCGGGCCGGGCGTGGACCACGATATCCGCCACGGCGACCTCGCAGGCGACGTAGCGATCGCCCTCGTTCTCGCGGAAGAGGTCGCAGGCCGCTGGCTCACCGCAGAAATGCAGCCCGCCACCGCACTCATGGTTGCCGCCGTCCCAATCGGATGCCTCAACGTCCGTGCCAGGCACGTAGCGGACGCCGTGCTGCGTCTCGAACTCCGGGCCCGTTCGCTTGTAGAGGATCGCCTTACCGCGGCTAACCTTCGCACCGACGGCCTTCAGCCAGGCCTTCGGGTCGGTGCTCTGCTCGAACGCCTGAACGACCAGCAGGCCGCTGACCTTCGCGTTCGGCGAGCGGCGGATGGCTACTGCGAGGGGACCTTTGGCCACGACGTGGGCGCTCCCCCGGGCCTCGACGTGGGCGCTCCCCCAGGCCTCGACGTGGGCGCTCTCCCAGGCCTCGACGTGGGCGCTCCCCCAGGCCTCGACGTGGGCGCTCCCCCGGGCCACGACGTGGGCGCTCTCCCAGGCCTCGACGTGGGCGCTCTCCCAGGCCTCGACGTGGGCGCTCTCCCAGGCCTCGACGTGGGCGCTCCCCCGGGCCACGACGTGGGCGCTCTCCCGGGCCACGACGTGGGCGCTCCCCCGGGCCACGACGTGGGCGCTCCCCCGGGCCACGACGTGGGCGCTCCCCCGGGCCACGACGTGGGCGCTCTCCCAGGCCACCTCAAAGTCCGTGGTGGTCAGGCAGACGTAGCAAAAGAGCTTCTCGATATCGGGCTTCGGTTCTTTCGTCATGTCGTACTTCCCGTCATCTGCGACAAGGCCCGAAGTCGCCCCGTCTGCCGGTTGTGCCAGGCTCCATAGACCGCCGCCACACTGCGTCCCGGCAAGGAGGCTGCGATCTCACGCCAAGTGTGGCCCTCCTCGCGCAGCCGCCAAAGGGTCAGCAGCTCCGCGCGGGCCCAGCGCCTGAGCATTCATGCCATGCTTCGAGCGTTCGCCCGGCGGGATGAAGCCCGCCAGGTCGCTCTCCCGTATCCACCAGTTGCCCCACCTCTGCGCGGGCAGTAGACCCTTGCCGATCCAGGTGTTGACGGTGGAGTGATGCACAGACAGGAGACGACCGACCTCCCCCGAACATAGGTAGCGGACTGTCCTCATATCGAGCGCCCAGGCCCGCAGACTCGGCTCCGTGATGAGCCCTGGCCTCCATACGTGCCAGTGGGCGGGGTTCTCAAGGAAGGTCAGGAGCTGCTCCCGGCTGACGTAGCGCTCGAAGTGGCGGCCTATTCTGGCTCCCCGCCTTGAACGCAGCCATCCACGCTTTATCCAACAGGCCACCGTCTTCTGGCAGGACACCCCCATGAGCCGAGAGATACCCCGCTGCGTGCTTATCAGCTTTCGGCGGCAGGGGATGCCATGACGCTTGCGGGCGAGGCAGACAGCGTTGACGGTCTTACCGAGGCGCACCGCGATAGCATCATCGGTCAAGCCTCTCGCCAGCAGTTCCTCCAATGCGAGTAGCCGATCCGGTGTCCAGTTGGTCCGCCGAAGCCACTGCCCTTTAGGCATCCAGTTCCTCAGCGGGGTCCGGCTCTAAGCTGATTGTCTCGATGGCTCGCCCTTCCTTGGCCCATCGCGCCACGTCCTGCGCGGCATCCTTGTCGGCGACGGCGGCAGCGACAATTCGCCCGCATGTGTGGCGCGTAGCATAGATGGCTGGGTCGTTTGCGCTCATCACGGCTGACAACTCCACGGTCGCCAGCCGCTTTCGCGCCACAACTCCCACGCCCAATCCGTGTTCACCTCCGGATCGCTCCAGCGCTCCCAGAAGCCGGCGAAACGATAGGCGTGGATGCTCGATATCTGGAACAGGCCAAAAGACTCACCCGTCCACGAGACGGCGTCGGGCCGCAGCGTGCTCTCGCAGCGGGCGACGGCCAACGCCTCCGCGCAGGGCCAAGGCAGGGAGCAGATCGCATCCGCTACCGCACCCGCCGCGTCCGGGGGTACGTCAGGCCGTAGTAGTTCTGCCACGTCTCGAAGCGGGCCATCTGCTCCAGCGTTGGCGGCTCCAGGCGCAGCTCCATCAGCCGCGCCTCCACCTTCGCCCGGTGCCCGTTCGCGGCCATCCGCGTCAAGAGCCAGACGAAGCCAGCTATCGCCACCAGCCCGAGCACGAACGCCGCCTCCGGGGTCCGGCCCTGCGCGCCGTAGAACGCTATCCGGTCTGCCCAGTAGCCCAGCCACGCGATGCTCACGAGCAGGGCTTGGAGTATGAACGCTGTCACGATCCCACGCATGTTCGTCTCCTCTGATCCCGCCGAGCCCCGCCAGTAGCAGCGCCACCGCGAGCCCGACAAGGACGCTTCTCAGACGCGATCCCCGCCGCTAGGCTCCGCCGCCGCAGCCTTCCCGTTCCGCCCCAGGTGGTGAAGGACCGTCGAATGGTCCATGACGAACAGCTTGCCGATCGCTGTGAGCGGCAGGTTCGTCTCCTCCCGAATGCGCCGGATGGCGCACGAGCGGGCGTCCACCAGGTGACGCTGCCGCCCCTTGCCGAAGATGTCCTGGGCGGGAATACGGTGCTCGCGGGCGACCTCTTCCACGATGTGCACCGCCTGCGTCTCCGGGCTGGACATCGCGCCGCAGAACCGGCACGCTCCCTGTAGCGCCTGCTGCGTCATCGGACGGTCGCGTTCGCCAGCGCCTTCACGCGGAAGTCATCGTCGGCGAAGCTGGGCATCAGCCCGCCGTAGAACGTCCCCAGCGGCGTCGAAAACGGTATGGCGCTATGGCCCGTTGGGTCAGCGAACTCTAGGTGGACGAGCACTTCGCCGTCCCGCTCGACGGCGCGGCCCAAGTCCGAGATCATCAAGGCACTGACCGTGACGCGGACGGCTCCCTCCTCACCCCTCGGCTTCATGCCGTCGAAGTCAGGGAAGTCGATCTCCTCTCGCGCGACGTAGACGGAGTGATAGTCCGTTCGAAGGCGGCAGGTCTTCGCCCGAACCGACACGGTTACGGCCAAGTGCTTCAACTTCTTCTGTGAGATGCCCTCCAGGCAGGCCACAAGAGCGCTGACGGGCAGCACCAGCTCGTCCGGCGGCCCCTTCGGCTTCACAAGGTACTGCACCTCCTGACAGGCCCAGCGCATGCCGTCCGTGGCGTAACCGCGGAGCATGTCGACGTCCGTGCGCAGGCAGAGAGAGTGGAACATCGGCATCGCCGAGTCGGGGTCGACGATGGGCTTGAGGCGCTTGACCAGGACCGAGAGGTCGTAGGCGCCGACTTCGAAACGGTAGGTACGCATCATGCCACCCTCTTGAGCCGCGTCCAGTTACGGCGGTTCGTCTCCAACTGCCGGATGAAGCGCTCGCGCTTCCGGTCGCACGGGGCGCAGGCGTAGACGCTGCCGCCCGTCTGCTCCGGGCGCGGATCGCCGTCCGCGCAGTCGGGCCGGAACGGGCGCAGCGAGTCCTCGTGGTGGCGGCGTCCGCAGAACGAGCAGCGGTTCATGCCGTCCCCTCGTCGCCGGCGTCCGGCGGAACATGGGATTGCCTCAGGGAATAGCGGAGCGAGGCAATGAGGCTTCTCTCCTCATCGCTGAACTGAACCCCGTCATATCCCAACCGTCCAAGAAGACGGTGAGCGCCAGCTATCAAACTCAGGGGGTCATTGAGATTTACATTGGCCATCTCAGCCCTGATTTGTCGACTCTCTTCGCGCCCCCGAAACTTCTCGTCCCTAATCCAGCGCTTCAGTTCGAGAATTTCTCTCTCCGCATGCCCCTTGGCGTAAATAGCCGAATGCCGCCAAGCCCAATATTCCTCGCCGTCTAGCCTCTGCCCATCTGGATGGCGGCGATCTCGGTCGCCCAACTGGACCTCAATTTCCGACTTGCGCTGTTTCAGGAGGAGGAGTCTCTCTTCTGCCTCAATGAGAGACGCTGGCTCGATATAACGGTTCTGGCGTTCCGGCGTTGCCGTATCTATCGTCATGCCTGCTCCTCGCCGCCCTGGTCGCGGTCCCACGCTTCGCCGGGCGCGGCTGGCGGCTCATCCTCCGGCGGCGGTGCGTCTTCGGCGCGCGCCTCCCACAGCGCCTCTTCCTCCGCGACCTCCGGCGGCACCCCGGCCTCGGCGTCGTGCTCGCGGGCCTCCCGCAACAGCATCTCCAT
>Ga0214473_10001406_pt1 | contig 31825 bp, 27 predicted proteins | sample RVTome_7_FD_203509 | JGI IMG/M metagenome (GOLD analysis project Ga0214473, IMG submission 203509) | Soil microbial communities from uranium-contaminated site in the Upper Colorado River Basin, Wyoming, United States - RVT98D197 | ecosystem: Environmental > Terrestrial > Soil > Contaminated >...
ACTGGTACGGATCAGGAAGCTGGGGCTCAGGGATGGTCGGCAACGGCAACCCGTACAACTCCAACTACGGGACCGGCGCCTCCGTCATGATCACGAACTCAAGGATCGAGCACAGCCAAAGCGACGGTGTGAACGTGTACGGCGGCACGCTCATCTGTGAGGGCGACACATTTGAGGGTAACGGGAAAAGTGGCGTGTCCGCGTCGTGCCTCGACACCCTACCGCTTATCGACAACACATTCCGCGACAACAAGGACTGCGGCGTATCCGTTGGGGCCATTGGCATGCTTATGTGCACCGGCAATTTGTTCGAGAGCAACGGGCATGTAGGCGAACCGTGGGTGTCGGGCGGGGCCTGGTTCGGCGGCGTCGGCACCCTAACTTGCACAGGGAATACGTTTGTCGGCAACGCTCCAAGCGCTATAGTCCTTCAAGGGAACCTGCCCTCGACCTACTCGCTCGCGGGCAACACCTTCTCGGGCAACACAAGGAACGCGGTCGAGTTGCAGTGCACCATCTCCGGCGACAAGACGCTGCATCCCGATGCTCCCTACGTGCTGTCCTACCTAGAGGTTGCCTCTGGTGCCACGTTGACCATCGAGCCGGGAACGGTAGTCAAGTTCGGACTTAAATCGTACGACAGGGATGGGCAGATCTGGACAAGCATCAGCGTATCCGGCCGCCTGGTGGCGCAAGGCACTGCCTCTTCCCCCATCTACTTCACCAGCATCCACGACGATACGATCGGAGGGGACACGGAAAGCGACGGGGATGCGAGCTCTCCGGCTCCTGGCGACTGGAGGTCGATTCGAACCGAGACCGGCAGCTCGCTTCTACTCGATTCCTGCGTCGTCCGTTACGGCGGCAACAACTACTACTGGTACGGATCAGGAAGCTGGGGCTCAGGGATGGTCGGCAACGGCAACCCGTACAACTCCAACTACGGGACCGGCGCCTCCGTCATGATCACGAACTCAAGGATCGAGCACAGCCAAAGCGACGGCGTGAACGTGTACGGCGGCACGCTGGACTGTACGGGCGACGTGTTCGACAGCAACGGGATGAGTGGCGTCGCGGCGCAGGACGTTGGCATCTTCCGTTGCATTGAGAACGAGTTCACACACAACGGAATCGGCGTGTCCGTGAACTCCGGCGACGGCGTAGTTACACGATGTGTGTTTCGCGGGAATTCACAGTATGGAGTGTTCGGATGGTCCTTCCTGCATGTGGAGGCGAGGGATTGCGATTGGGGTGGCCTTCTTGGGGTACCGCACCCCGTTTCCCGCCTCTATGACCCCACTGACCTCACTACTGGCGACGGCGTGAACTACATCAAGGTTCCAATCCCATATACAGGCCTCAACTCCTACACTCTGCTCGTCAACGTGCTAAAAGACGGAATTCCGTACCCCCTCGAATTCGTAGTTCCATGGTAGCCTTCTCCTGTCACTCCGTGCGCCCACCGTCATCCCGGCCCTCTAGATAACTCCTTGATATATCTTCCCAGTTCAAGTAATATATCAATGGTTTCTGAATCATCCAAAAAGTTCGAATAGCGTCTACCTAGGCCCACAGCCCCCCTTTTTTGGCTTGATGGAGGCATTTCTTGCCTGATCAAGTTACTCAAGCTCTTCCAGACAATTCAGATCTCTTACTAATGCTTTTTCCCCAAATCCTCTGGCTTCTCAGCAAGATTGTCTTGCCAAACCGCCCCTTGGACTCTAGACATATCAATAAATGGTCTAATTCCAGCAGGAGGACTGTGCTTGAATAGCTGAAAGGCGGGCGTTCTTATGATCTTGCCCGTTCTTGATTCAAGTTTGTAATCAGAAATTCAGAAGGCAAAAATTATGCTTGACTCGTTTATAAGACATGCTATGATAGTCAATGTATGAGGAGATCAACATGGCGCAGAGTATAACAAATCTAAGCAGGAGTGAAACTAAGCTGCTCACAACGCTTAGCGCAGAGGGCAAGAGTGTTTTTTCATATGATGATGCTAAACGGATTCTTGCTCATGACAGAAGTAGAATTAAGCAAGCTCTCTATATATTGGCGCAAAAAGGCTGGATTAAGAATTTGGAGCGGGGAAAGTACTTAATTGTCCCATTTGAGGGACTGGCTAAAGGACTATGGTCTGAAGAAGCTTTTGTCATTGCATCTAGCCTTGTTAGCCCCTACGCCATTTCCTATTGGTCGGCGCTCAATTACTATGGTTACACTGAGCAGATTACGCGGACGGTCTTTATTTCAACTGTTAAAAGAAAGTTCAAGAACGAAACCGAAGTTCTAGGCATTCCTTACAAGTTCGTCACTCTTAAGCCGCATAAGTTCTTCGGCACTGCAACAAGCTGGTTTGGTGATAAGAAGGTAACTATCACCGATAAAGAAAAGACAATAATTGACTGTTTAGATCATCCGGAATATTGTGGTGGAATTATTGAAGCAACCAAGGGTTTGTTTAATGCCTATGAAGACAAGATAGATTTTGGCAAGCTGACAAAATATGCTACGAAGATGAAGAATAGGACAATCTTTAAAAGACTTGGATATCTGGCAGAGGTTTTAGATCTACGCCTGGAGAAACAACTGGGTATTTGGCAAAAGAATATCTCAACTGGTTATTCGCTTCTTGATCCTGCTCAAAGCAAAACAGGAAAATATGATTCCAATTGGAATCTTAGGATTAATATGGAAAAACAACACTTAACTTCATGGAGAACTCACTAAATGATTCCTTTGGCTGAGCTCAATAGAGTTTCTGCTGAGGTTGGCATTGATGTTGCCACAGTTGAAAGAGATTATGCAATAAGCTGGTTGCTTTACGGAGTATTTGACCAAAAAACCTTGGCGGATGCTTTTGTTTTTAAAGGTGGAACAGCGCTGCGCAAGTGCTATTTTTCTAATTATAGGTTTTCTCAGGACTTGGACTTCACCCTACTTTATTTAGTCTCAGAGACTGAGCTTAATGAGGGATTAAGCTCAGCTTGTCAAAAAGCTTATGATGATTCCGGCATTGAATATCAGCTGCTTAGTGTTGAGAAAACCAGAGATGAGCAAGGCGAAGAAGCTTTTGAGGCAAAAGTTGCTTTCGTTGGCCCAAGAAAACAACGGGGGAAATCCTACCAGAATATTGTTACATCTTACCCTTTTCGAAAAAGTTTTTCTCAATCCTGCGAAGTTGCCTCTAATCCATAATTATTCCGACTCTTGCCAGGCAAGGATTTCTGTTTATCAACTAGAAGAACTAATTGCTGAAAAGATAAGGACTATTTTGCAGAGAGCCTTCCCGCGGGATTTTTATGATGTTTGGAATGTTTTGAAGTTTCATCTACAGCTAATTGACACAAAACAAATGAAAGATGTTTTCTTGAAGAAATGTGAATACAAGAAAGTAAACCCGGTAAACTGGAATGAATATCTACAATCCGAACAGGTGATGGGAAAAGCCAGCCATTTCAACAACTCTTTAGATAGACAAATCAAAGATGTTCCCAAATTTAAAGATGTAATAGATGATCTTAGAGATATTTTAGCTAGCTTCTTCTAGATTTATCTATTATGGGCAAGAATGCTTGCCAGGAAAACCACACGATCAAAACCTCTTGATATATCCTCCCAGTTCAAGCAATATATCAATAGTCTCAGAGTCTTGAAAAAAGTTCGAATAGCGTCTGCTTGGGCCCACCCTTCGACTTCGCTCAGGGCAGGCAGCCTCCCTGCCTCTGTTCTGAAGGCACAAGTCAACGGCCCCTATGAATTGACATTATGAGTCGGCGAGGTTGCTAGATATCCTGCTTTGCGTTTTGGAGTCGCTTGAGAGGCTCCCTTGTAGATATTTATTGTGACTTCTAGTTTAGTGTTGTCGGGTCTTTATTGTGTCAAGGCAAATGCTTTGGCCGCAAATGCCGGGCTTGCTAAAGCGCTGTTAGTGGCCGCCCTGGTTGCCTGGCTGACCCTCGTAGCCGAGAAGTCCCGGTGGCTGACCGCCGCCATGACCGCCGCCCTGGTTGCCTGGCTGACCTTCATATCCCAGTTGGCCGGGAGGCTGGCTAGCGGCAGCGACTGAGGCCATGCTAAGGAGCAACATTATGGCTATGACAATAACGACAATGATCTTCTTCACAGTAATCACCTCCTATTCTTCTTTGCGCAACTGGCTTATCGCCAGACTAGAGCAAATCACTTGTTGTTTGTCGGTAAGCGCCGATGCTGTTGGGAATGATGCGGTGATCTTGCTGGGAGCGTAAACCGAATTCAAGCTTGTTCCTTGCGGTAAAGACTAGGAAGAACGATGCCTGCCCTCTTGATCTGCAACTGTTGGTTTGTATGACCACGGCCTTCAACGTTGGGATCGGTTGGCTCGCAACCTAGCACTTGGCCGCGCTCCTGACATATTTATTTTACCAAAGAGTCGTGATGCGAGACCTCCGTCAAGAGCATCAAATTCCCTGCGACAAAAGTATGAAGTTCTTTCACCACACTATGTGAAACTGCAGATGCGCTGATGTTTAGCATACTGTTTGCAGCAGCCGCCAGAGTTGCTTGATCCATGGCAAGTCTAGCAAGGGCCGGCGACTGCGTGTAGTCTGCGGAAGAGCCAATAATCGTGGTTGGACAGATGCTCCGTATGAGCCTAGCAAAGATGAATGGGTCAATTTTAAGATGAGGAGGAGAAAGAGGAGATCCTGCCTCCATTGTGGAAATGCGGAGGCGTGGAACTGGTTGACCGGGCTTTCACAAAGGGGAACCAACAGATGCAGCAGGGGACAGGAGTGTCGTCCTACACACACCAACATTGGCCGACTCATAATGAGTATTCCAGCCCGAAAAGGGAGTCAGGACTAAAAACTCCTGCTTGAGAGAGTTGAATACTGCACCAAGCAGTCGGCTCTTCTTATTTTTCAAAATATCCCATTCGTTTTGTATAGCACAAGGATTGACAGATAGCTGGAAAGTGATAGAATTTGCCAAACTCATACTTGGGAGGCTTGAAAAATGCCACTAGAAATGTCTGAAGAGGAAATATATGAGGCAGCAAGAAGAAGAGTGAAGAAAAAGAGGGATTTTTATAATCATTTCGGGATTTATGTAACTGTAAACATCGTATTGATAATTGTCTGGGCGCTCTCTGGCAGAGGAGAGTTATGGTTTCTATGGCCATTGGGCATATGGGGAGTTTTCGTAGTTTGGAATTTTATAGAAGTATTTGTACTGTATCGTGGAGCCCAATCCGAGAAGGCAGTCATAGAAAAAGAGGTGGAAAAGATTAAGAAAGGAAGCTAGAAGATTCCGGACGCAACAAGCCCAAGTTCATAATCCGAGAAACGAAAGGCTCTCTTGCCTCTAGCGGATTCCCTTTCCGAGTTCCTCTTTGAATTCAAGGCGTTTCAAATGAGTTGGTTCTTCTGCCGGAGCCAAAGAAGAATGACACAGATGCTACTTCTTTCTAAAATAGTTGTAGTTGATCAAAATCCAGGTCAATCCAAAGAAATACATCGTTCTTTGTAGAATTCCTTTGCCTACCGCAATAGCTCCGTTTTCTGAAAGACCGAATAGCGCCGAGAGGCCGATAACAAGGAGCACAGAAACGAAGTGAAAGATTTTTCTCTTAACATTCTCCTCAGCAAAAAAGTAGGAAATCATTGAAATACTTATGCAAATACCGGCCGCAGTAGCGAAAAAAGAGTGAAGATAAGCTTCTCGTGCAGCAAAATCAACGCCCTTGTCAAAAGGAGCGGTTGAGTAGATTCCGGAAAACAGAATTCCTAAACCATAAAGCGCAAGCAGGAGGTCCGGGATGATGAATTCTCTGGTTTTTCTCAATCTCAGAACAATTCCAACCCCGAGAAGCAAGCCATATCCAATTAGCCCCATCCGCATTATCCAAGCATTATCGTATCCTTGAGCAGCAAGTTCGCTAACCGTATTTTGCGTCCAGGAATATGACGCCGGGGTGAATGGTTGAGCAGTAATTATAAGTGCGACAAAGAAGAAAACCGCAGTGCTGACTATTATTGAAGGATAAGTTGAGTTTTTCATGTTCCGATTATAGACTACAATCTTGGAACATCCTACTTTTAATCCGCCGGTGCACGCCTCAACCGCTTTGGGCTGTGCGATGACCGACTGAGAGTGTATACTGGTAGCAGTCGGCGCGCGTTGGCCTAAGAACGGGTCTGCTGAAAGACAAAGTATGAGCGAAACAAGTAAGAAGGGCGAGAAGAATCTAATTGTACCAATATTACAAACCAAGCTGCACCCTCCCGTCGGGAGAGCTAATCTTGTCTCACGGCTTCGTCTTATCAACAAGCTCAATGATGGGATAGGAGGCAAGCTAACCCTAATCTGCGCTCCTGCGGGCTTTGGTAAGACCACCTTGCTAAGCGACTGGATACGGTCGACCAAGCGCCCGGCAGCCTGGCTCGCTCTTGAGGCGAGCGATAGCGACATAGCTCAATTCTTGAATTATGTTGTTGCAGCCCTACAACAAGTGGAGCAAGATATTGGAAGTGACGTCCAAGCTGCTTTGGCAAGGCCGCAAATTCCGCCCCCGGATGCACTTCTTACCAGGTTGATCAATGAAATTGCTGCTATCGAAAAAGAGTTGGTTCTTATACTCGATGATTATCATGTGATCGAAGATCCATCCATTCATGAGGCCCTTGCCTTCCTCATAAGTCACCTTCCTTCTAATATGCACTTGATCATCGCGGGCCGCATTGATCCTCCGATTCCTATTGCGCGCTTGCGCGCGCAAGGCCTGATGACTGAAATTCGCTCCTCTGATCTGCGATTCACGGACAAGGAGACCAAGGGCTTCCTCAACGATTTGATGGATCTTGGCTTGTCGGATACCGATATTGCGGCGTTGGAAGGACGCATAGAAGGATGGATTGCCGGCCTGCAACTTGCCGCTTTTTCTCTGGAGAGCAGCCATGAAAAGCACGCCTTCGTTACCGCGTTCTCCGGAAGCCATCGTCACGTAATGGACTACTTGGTCGACGAAGTCTTGTCACACCAGCCGGAGGAAATGCAGACGTTCTTGCACCGGACATCGATAATCGGGCGTCTGTGTGCCCCCCTCTGCAATTTTGTTCTAGGAATCTCCAATAGCCAGGAATTTCTGCAGCAGCTTGAAACCAACAATCTTTTTCTGATGCCGCTGGACAATGAGCGTATTTGGTATCGTTATCACCAGCTGTTTGCGGAATCCTTAAGACAACGTCTGGAAGAAAAGGAATCCGAATCAGTTGCCGGCCTGCACCGCCGTGCAGCAGCTTGGTATCGGAAAGAGGGATTTGTTGATGAGGCAATGAGTCATGCGGTCGCCGCCCAAGACTTGGAGCTTGCGACAGCCATTGTCGAAGAAGTAGCAGTCAGGCTGCTTACCGAAAGCAAGCTCTCCACAATTCTGGACCTAGCCGGGCAATTGCCTGACGAGCTGGTTGCCGCCCATCCGCTGATTGGGGCACCGCTGGCCTGGGCTTTGCTTCTATCCGGGCATTTTGAGCGAGTTGAGCTGCTGCTGGATGCAGCTGAGTCAAGGCTGGCGGAAGATACAAAGGAGGATTTGTCGGACGACTCTTCAGTGCTTGGCCTGGTTAAAGGATGTCGCTCTTTCTGGGAACTCGGCCAGGATAACTATGGGGAGGCAATGCGGCTGGCCGAAGAAGCGCTGGAGTTTATTCATGAGGAGAATCTGATGGCGAGAAGCGCATTATCGCTAAGCATGGGTTTTTCTCACTTATGGCTGGGGAATGTGAGTCAGTCCATCTCTTTTCTGGAAGAAGCTTATGAAGCCAGCAAGAAGTCGGACAACTACTATGTTGCCTTGACCGCAATTGCACTGCTCGCTGATCTGCAAGCCAAAAAAGGGCACCTTGAGGAGGCATCTACAATCTTTAGGAATGCCGTTCAGCTGGGTGATGAGTGGAGTCATGGTTGGCCGATACCTGCGACCGGTTATTCCTATGTTGGTCTGGGGAGAGTCCTCTATGAATGGAACTTGCTCGAAGAGGCCGCAGTTCAAATCGAGAAAAGCATTGAGCTTGGCGAGCAAGCCGGTGAGTCAGGCATCATTCATCAAGGTTATCTTGCCTTGATGAGACTCAGGAAAGCACAAGATAATATACCGGCGGCTCTTGGGCTGCTGGAAAGAGTGGAAAGATATGCAGAAAAAACGCACGGGCCAAGAGAAGAACCGGCGGTACTAAGTCTCAAAGCATGGTTTTGGCTGGCGTCCGACAATCCCGATGAGGCAATTCGGTGGGCTAGTGACAGGGAAAAAGGCTTTGAGAACAGGATGGTCTACTTGGACACATTTGAGAATCTCACTTTGGTGAGGGCTCTTGCTGCAGGAGGCAATTTGAGCAGGGCGCTGGCACTGTTGGACGCACTGCAGTCATATGCCGAGAAGGAAGGTCTCAAGGGTTACCTGATTGAAATACTGGTGCTTCGGTCGCTTGTTCTGCAAAGACAGGGTGATGTGGCTCAAGCCATCGCGCAACTTGAGATTGCTCTGGCTTTAGCTGAACCGGAAGGATACATTCGCACCTTTCTTGATGAAGGCGAGCCAATGGTGGCACTCTTAGGCAAAGTAGCATCGCACGGAGAATCTCCGGCGTATGCGAAAAAGCTGCTGCAAGCTGCAAAAGGGCATGCAGCCAGACCTTCCTCCGGGGTGGCCGGTCCTACTCAGCTCCTCGTTGAACCCTTGACCGAGCGGGAACTCGATGTTCTTCGCTTGATCAATGAAGGATTAAAGTATCAAGAAATCGCCAGCAGGCTTTTCGTAAGTCTGAACACCGTTCGCACCCATACCAAGAACATCTACCGCAAGCTCGATGTCAATGGCCGCATGGAAGCTGTTAATAAGGCCAAAGAGCTGGATCTCCTCTAAAGTGCCGCCTTTGCTCACTCGGTGACCGTTTATCATTGCCCGACTGGGTTCCCTGCCAAGCCTCTCCTTCTTTGTCATTGCCCAGCTTGACTGGGCAATCCAGCTATATTGACTCTATTTCCCCGGATCATCCGGTCAAGCTGGATGATGACATAAGCTAGATGACCTGAATATCTCCATAAGCTCACATCAAAAGTTTCTCATATCACATCTTTTTATCTGATCCAAATCACATTCTGAATCGCATCTTCATGCGATTTTTTTATGCTCTACGGCTGTTAAGCTGAGTTCGAACCACGTTGAAGAGTGGCTCAGATGAATGGAGCGGATATGTCAACAGAAAAGAATCAATTTGCACCAACCAAATACCGGATAAAAATCGAAGGCCACCTTGATCAAAAGTGGGCAAACTGGCTACACGGTTTGAGGATTGTCCACAAGTGTGACGGCACCACGACTCTTTCCGGCGACGTTCCGGATCAGACTGCTTTGCACAGCATTCTTCGCAAGATCCGGGATCTGAATCTGGTTCTGGTGTCAATCCAGCGAGAGGAAAAGGGCTCAGAGCGGAATCCCGGAGACTGCGGGCACTCAGTCTCACGTGGCGACAACAAGCAGAGAAGAGCCTCCAAAGGCGGAGCCAAAGGAGGTGAGAAGAGACCGCCCCGCAGTGATTAATTGGGAAGTCAGTGATTGTAGTGAGTGTGCTGAGTGAGTTAGTGAGAGTAATCAAAACCAAGAAAAGGAGAGGATTAAGAAATGAGAATTTTAAGGAACGTATTCAAGAGGAAGCTCAGAGCCTTCCTAACAATTTTTGGAATTACCATTGGCGTTTTTGCTTTGGTAGTCATGGGCGCCATGGCGGAGAAGATAACGCTTCTGGTAGACGGCGGGACCCGTTGGGTAAGCGACAAAGTCGTCATCAGCGCAGGAGATCCAATGGGAGGAGTCTCCAATAGTCCACTTTCAGTTGACACGATTCAGCAGGTGGAGAAGGTCAAGGGTGTGGCAAGGGCCTCGGCAAGCGTGTCTGTGACGCTTGAGGAAAAACAAAGTGGTGTTCAAATGGGCATGCCCAATCTTATCACCGGAACCGACCTGCGCGGTGATGATTATGAGTCTTTCAAGGTCACTTACGCCGACGGGCGGGCTCTCAAAGAAGGAGAGCTCGGCAAAGCGGTTGTCGGTGCAAACCTAGTAGACAAGCTGGATGCTGAGGTCGGCAAAGATATTACCCTAAGAGGAGAAAGGTTTGAAGTAGTCGGTATTTTGGAAAAGACCCTTACCGCACCGGACAACGAGGTTACGGTGCCAATATCCGATGCGCAACTGTTTTTCCATAAGACCCTTCCACCCGTCGTGCGGGCTCAAGTCGATCCGGAAAAGCTTGCCACCGGACTGACCGCATATGTCAAGAAAGGTTACGAGCCGGACAGCGTCGCCAAGGAAATCGATAAAGAAGTTGACGGCATCACGGCCATGGGCCCAAAGGCATTCAAAGAGCAAGTTACCAATTCAACCCAGATCTTCACTTCCATAATCTTCGGCATCGCTCTCATATCGCTTTTGGTCGGAGGACTTTCAGTCATCAACACAATGACCATGTCGGTTGCCGAGCGCACAAGAGAGATCGGAATCCGCAAAGCGATAGGCGCTTCCGATGGAAACGTCGTCCGGCAGTTTCTTGCCGAATCCGGCACGATCGGACTGATTGGCGGATTGGTCGGATTGGCTATCGGCGCTCTCTTTGTCTTCCTTGCCAACTCCGCAGGCAATGAAGCCGGAACCACTCTGTTTCTCATAACCAGCTGGCTGGCTGTTGGTTCAGTGGCATTCGCGCTGCTCCTAGGCATAGCAAGCGGAGTTTATCCATCCTGGCACGCGGCAAGGCTAAACCCGGTGGAGGCGTTGCGCTATGAATAGGAATAATAGCGACACCGGTAACAATGAGGAAAATACCAAAAGGAGGAGTTTTAAAATGAGAACGATCATTGAAGCGAGAAATCTGGACAAACGCTACAAGCTTGGCAAGAACAACTTCGTACATGCCCTAAGGGGTGCATCACTTGAGATAGCAGAAGGAGAGATGGTAGCCATTATGGGACCATCAGGATCAGGCAAATCCACCGTCATGCATATACTGGGATGTCTGGACCGGCCTGATAAAGGAGAGGTATTACTCTCAGGACGCAGAGTGGATAATGTCCGCAGCCGCGAGCTCAACCGGATCCGCAGCAAAGAGATAGGTTTTATCTTTCAGGGTTTCAATCTAGTTACTACACTTACTGCTCTGGAGAATGTGGCCTTGGCTGCAGAATACGCCGGGACTTCACGCAAAGAGGCACTTCGAAAGGCCAAAGAAGCACTCCTCAAAGTAGGCCTTGGCAATAGGGCTAATCACCTTCCAACCGAGCTATCGGGCGGACAGCAGCAACGCGTAGCCATAGCCCGCGCCCTGGTGAATAGTCCCGCCGTGATAATGGGAGATGAACCGACAGGCGATCTGGACACGGCTACTTCTGATGAAATCGTAGAGATGATGCGGGAGATCAATGTGACCACCGGCACTACTTTCATATTGGTTACTCATAATCCCGAGGTGGCAGGGGCTTGTGATCGAACAATCCATATGCGCGACGGCTTGGTTGAAAAGAATGTGACAAACGACATCGTAATGGAAGCGCTGGCCTAATGACAGTAGAGATCATCTTTTGGCGCAAGCGGGAGATTGTTTCTCTTCCGCTTGCGCCAGGTACATCGAAAGGCGCGACAAGCGCCCCACGGCTTTGGTCCCGGCTCATCCGGGCGGAAAGGAGTAAAAAATGAAGGCAGCAATATTGAACGACTCCCGAAAAGGCGACTCTGTCGCCGAAGTTGCCCGCGAAACCGTTCTCAACGAACTTAAGAAGGCAGGCTGGACGACGCATGACATCTTCCTTCCCGCCGGAGCAAATGAATTGCAGGATTTCTTGAGTTGATGAAGAATTATACTATGTAGAGGTAAAGCACATTGATAAGGGGAAAGTAACAGGATCGGCAGGGGATAATTCATATCCCAAAAGTAGAAATTTGAACCGACTCATATAGGCGCAGCCGTCATGGGTCGGTTTTTTGCTTTCCTTGTATTTTGAGAAACCGTGTTACGTTGATGTGATGGGGTCCTGGTGGTCGTAGGTTTCTGTTGTTTCGATAATCTTGCCAATGGGCAATAGGTGAACAACCGTGAAAGAAGGAGATTCTAATGAGAGGGAAGATACGCTTAAGCAGCATCTTGAAAATTGTTATACATGATGTTAGTGTGGCCATATTCGTCTGCATGGGGATAGCCGTATTATTAATGCTTGTCCTGCCGCAGCCTGTATTTGCTGAAGGAACCTTCATCAGCGCCCCGAACCGCGTTGATATGGTCTATGACGATGCGCGTGACACTCTGTACATTACCAGTGGGGGAAATGTGCTGCGCTACCAGGTGAGCTCAAATTCTTTCCTGACACCATTCGAGTTAGGCGGCTCACTGTCAGGAATTGATCTGTCGCCGGATGGAAACACGCTTGCCGTGGCCGATCGGGGAGGTTCATGGATATACCTCATTGATCTGGTGACCGGACAAAGCAAGCAGGCTCTTTTCTCGCCGGCATCCGGCGAGGGCGGCACCTTCACAGTTGCTTTCGGCAATGATGGCGCCATATTGACTACATCTACCTACAAGGGATCAGGATGGGTCCCTCTCCGCAGATACGTGCCCGCCACAGGCCAGGCAACGGTTCTTGCATCGATCTGTCAAAACACTATGCTCTGCCCCAGTGCCGATCGTAGCGTCATTGGTTTTGCAGAGAGCAACATTTCGGATGGCCGCTTTGGGCGCTACCGGGTAGCTGACGGCAATCTTCTACGAAGGGACGGCTACACGTATGGTACAAGCTATTTCAACTACGAAATGGGCGTGCATCGCAATGGTCTACAATACGCTATTCCTACAGCTGGCGGTACCTTCATATACAGTACTGACCTGATCCATTACGCTACAGTAGGCTCGTATCCAGGACAAGGGCCTATGGGGGTGACCTATCATCCCACAGCGGACATCGTCTTTTTTGCCTGGGCCGACACGACCAAGGTGTACGTATACGATAGTACTAAGCTTATCAGCCCGATTGATGAATACGATTTCGAGAACACTTTCGACTGGCCGGGCAATCATGCTTTTGTGGAAGGCCGGCTCAAGATGTCCGGAGATGGTAGTTTGTTATTCGCGACAGTAGAGGGTGGTGTTCGCTACGTTTCCACCCTGCCGGACACAACCGCGCCCACGGTTATTTCTACCTACCCCGCTGATCTCACAAATAACGTACCTATATCAGCTAGCATTACGGCGACCTTTTCTGAAAGCATGGACCCATCAACGATTGATGAGACTACCTTTTCCGTGAAAGATGGTTCCGGCGACCCGATATCCGGAAGCGTGACATACGATCATGAGACAAGAACGGCAACCTTTGACCCACCTAGCAACCTTGCGCATTCAACCGCCTACACGGCAGAGATTAGTACAGGGGTACAGGACTCAGCCGCAAATAATATGGAGGCGGCCAAGGTTTGGAGCTTTACGGCGCGGCCAGTGGACTCTGTTGCTCCGACTGCACCTCACAATTTACTGGCCTCGTCTGTAAGTAGCAGCAGAATCAATCTTGTCTGGGATGGTTCCAGCGATTCCGGAGGCGCGGGTCTAGCTGGGTACAAGATCGAGAGAGCATGGGACAACTCTGGCGCACCGGGATCCTTTGAAGAAATTGCTTCATCGGCCTCGGAATCATATTCAGACACAGGGCTGAATTCAGATACCAAGTATTGGTATAGGATTAGGGCATACGATAATGACGGGAACCATAGTGATTACTCTAACCTTGCAAGCACCACGACTCTCTTTTCGCCGTTCGCACCCGCATTATCAAGCATTTCTCCAAACAAACAAGTAAACGATACAACCATTTTGGTAACAATCACAGGATTTAACTTTATCCCTACTCCAATTGTCAAGATAGGAACGACAGTCGCAGAGGATGTTGCTTTTATTGATTCAAACAGGCTCAAAGCGACAATACCCGCTTATAGTATCAATATAGGCACACATGATGTAACCGTCATAAATCCTGGTGGAGAAAGCGCTGCTTTGCCTAACGCATTTACAGTAGTTTTGCATGCGCCCTGGAAAATTCAAAATCTCACGGCGATAGATCCGGGAGTAGGCGGGACACTTGATCTTTCTTGGGGTGTCGATGGTGTTGCTACCTGGTATAATGTCTACCGCTCAACAAGTCCCGGGCAAGAGACCTATCTTACAACAACATCCAAGGCTACATACCGAGACACAAGTCTTGTCAACGGGCAAAGATACTATTATAAAATCTCCGGGATTAACAGTGGCGGCGAAGGACCCCTTTCTTCCGAAGTAAGCGCAATGCCTACCGGACCATCGGAACCCGACCCTGACCTGAAAATCTTGCAGGATTCTGCTTGGTACTTCGCCGAAGGCTACACCGGGCCTGGTTTTCAGGAATGGCTGTGCTTGCAAAACCCCAATGATTACCCTGTGGGTGTGACCATTCAATATCAATACAGGGGCGGGGGGAACACAACCCAACACCTAATCATAGGGGCTCGTACGAGAGAGACAGTTGATGTGAACGCAGTTGTCGGCTCAAACAAGGAAGTATCCGCCGTAGTAACAAGCGATGATTTCATAATTGCAGAAAGACCGATGTATTTCAGCTTCAACGGTCTCAGTGGAGGACATAACGCCGTAGGAGCCGAGGGCCCCAGCACCATTTGGTATTTTGCCGAAGGTTACACCGGAGCCGGCTTTCAAGAATGGCTTACCTTGCTTAATCCTAATTCCTCGCCCGCCAACGTAACAGTCACCTATGCATTCAGAGACGGAGGAACTCAGGTGCAAACCACATATGTGGGAGCGAATACAAGAGAGACTGTTGATGTGAAGGGTGCGGTAGGTCCAAACAAAGAGGTTTCCATGAAAGTAGAAGCAGACCAACCAATTGTTGCCGAGCGGCCCATGTATTTTAGCTTCAATGGTAGAGATGGGGGTCACAACGTTGTCGGAGCAACAAGCGCCTCTACCACCTGGTATTTTGCCGAAGGATACACGGGAGACGGTTTCCAGGAATATCTAACTCTTCAGAATCCTAACGCAGCTCCTGCAAACGTGACCATCGAATACGGACGCAGAGGTGGCGGAGGGAGAACTCAGAATCTAACTGTTGGGGCAAATACCAGAGAAACTGTAGACGTAAATGCGGTAGTGGGATCAGGAAAAGAGGTTTCGGTTAAGATGTCCTCTGACCAACCGATAATAGCCGAGAGGCCAATGTACTTTGACCTGTTTGGTGCAACTGGTGGGCATGATGTAGTGGGAGCAACTAATCCATATAGCATCTGGTACTTTGCTGAAGGCTATACGGGGCCTGGCTTTCGTCAGTGGTTTTGTCTGCAGAATCCTAACTCAACTCCTGCTAATGTCGCTATTGTGTATCTTTCAAGAAATGGATGGATAGACATTCAGAATGTAACAATTGGAGCAAATACAAGAGAAACAATTGACGCAAGAGAATTTGTTGGATGCAACGAAGAAATCTCAGCAATAGTAATGTCGGATGAAGATAAGCCCATAATAGCTGAGAGGCCGATGTATTTTAACTTCAATGGCATAAAAGGCGGACATGATGTGGTCGGCTACTAGTGTTAGAAGAGGTTGCAATCAAAAAATACAATACATGACCTGCACAGATCTCCTAAGTAGCAGGTCACGCATTCGAATCGCAACAGTCCCACTGTAATCAGCTCCAGATGAGCCCTGAGCTTGCACGCCATAGCGACAAAGTCAAAATGAAAGATCTAGCCCCATTCCCTTCCCAGCTAAACTCTCCGCTTATTTGCTGTTCGGAGCAAAATCCTTATCCATTCTGGCCAACGCAAGGAATGCCTGCGAAATGGATTCTATTTCATTCTGGGCCAGCTTTTCCCCTTTTTTGTTTTCAACAATGTAATCATAGAGTTGCTCGTCCTCTACGCAATGGACAGGTCCTGTTGCCCCCCATTTTGCATCGACCCGCGCAGAAGGGAATGCCAAAAGACCCTTAACGTAAGGGTCTAATCCAGAAAGGACCTTAATCTTTCCTTTAATATCCATTATGGTTCGCGTTAGATTCCTTACTGCCGGTTTTTGAGTAGGTTTCCCATTCAGCAAGAGCTCTCCGTTGCCATCTGCTGCAACAACGCCTTTCCAATTCTTTGTATCAATGATATAGACGCCAGATGGCCCGATTACCACATGGTCAATATTCCCAAAAGGAATTGTTAAGTCATGGATAACCCTGTAATTGTCCGGAAACCCTTCGAGAATAAAACCAACGATCGCTTCACCCGCCGCACCTTTGCGAAAGCTTGTTCTTTCTCTCTCAAGCTTTTCGAAGAATCTACTCATCAATGGAATGCTTACCAAGAAGGCCGTGATAAAAGTCAAAATCATAATCAGTGAATAAGGCTGTCTGTTAATGCCCAACAAATAGCCCATGCCAAAAGCAAAAAAATAGAATAGCACAAAGGAGACGATTAACATCTTCTGGGACTTTTTTATTGACTGTCCTGTTACATATCTCGCTGCCTCACCCAATACCTTTGCCACTACTTGTATCCCCTCAGCTATTGTTACGGCTTGCTTGTCTATTCCATAGAGCTCCCAAAAAATCCTCTGGAAAGTGCTGGTAATGCAGTGAAAATTCTGTCTTGACAATTATCAGAATACTGGCGATTTTCTAACATTTTTCTAACAAAACGTGCCAAAAACGCATAAAAGGAGACGAATCACCCCACAAGAGTGATTCGCCTTTTCCCAGCTTAGATCTCAAAGTGAACAATCCTGAAACAACATAGAAACCCAGAGAGGGTGTCGGACACCTCACAAGACGTTGACCTGGTTGTGAGCACTCCAAAACCGCAAAATGGGGCAGGACGGTTCCGCCCTTAAGGCTGCTAGAGATAAGATGTGCTCTCTCAACGTCTTTGTGAATTCCCGCACATGTGCTGTGCGTTTACCACCCCGAGTAGCAGCGGGAGCACGCACCGCTGTTTATTGTTGCGAAGTACGCCCAGGTCAGGCAAGCGGCGATTCCAATTCTGGTCGGCCGGGCATTGTCTTCACTTGCTTAAAAAGGTATCATCGTATACCATTTACATCATACCTAAGAGGGGGACCTTAATGGAACTTTCTGAATGGTTCGCTACGCGCACTTTTCATAATAAAGATTACTCGGATATTTCACGGCTCGTTGAGCTAAAGAAAGAGCAGAATCACACCATCAGCGTTTGTCTTCCCACTCTAAATGAAGTAAAAACCGTGCCCCAAATTTTAGCAAAGCTTAAGTCTGCTCTTATGGATAAACATCCGCTTTTGGATGAAATAGTCCTGATTGACAGCCGTTCAACTGATGGAACTGTTGAGGCGGCTTTGGATCTGGGAATGGACGTTTTCTTTGATGATGAAATTTTGGTCTCGCAGGGCCCTGCCGCGGGCAAAGGTGAGGCTCTGTGGAAAAGCCTTTTTGTCCTTAGGGGAGACATAATCATCTGGATAGACTCGGATATCAAAAACATCCACCCCCGCTTTGTATACGGCCTTGTGGGACCTCTCCTGGACAATCCCCGGCTCAGTTTCGTTAAAGGATTCTATCAGAGGCCAATAACCTTTAAGAAAGCCATCAAAGAAACCGGCGGCGGGAGAGTGACCGAAATCCTGACAAGGCCCTTTCTCAATATGTTCTATCCCGAGCTCACCGGCTTTATCCAGCCACTCGCCGGCGAATACGGCGGGAGGCGGGAGGCGCTTGAGAGTGTTCCCTTTTTCACCGGCTACGGCGTTGAGACCGGTCTGCTGATAGATATTTGGAAAAGGTACGGGCTCTCAAAAATGGCCCAATCCGATCTGGAAAAGCGAGTGCACCACAACCAGTCCGTCGGAGCTTTGGGCAAAATGTCTTTTGGGATCATGCAAGCGATCTTCCCCATTTTGGAGGAGGACGGCAAGATTGAACTCACGACGGAGTTAAGTAAGACCTTTCGAACAGTCAAATATAGGAACCATGATTATTCATTTCATTCCTCGACCGTCGAGGTCATAAAAAGACCGCCGATGATCACCCTTGAAGAATATGTCGCCTGCCACAAACAACCGGAGTACCAAGAAATTGAAGAGTCTTTTTCAGAAGAAGCGACTGGCGGCAAATAGAAGCAGGCTCACTGAATTATTGAACTCGGTCACGACAGTCTATACAGACGTGGACGGCACGCTGGTCGGTCCCAAGGCTTGTTTCTTCCTAGACACAGACTCTAATTACACTCTTGAACCCGCTAAGTCACTCATTTTGGCGCACGAAAGCGATCTTGACGTCGTCATGGTCTCGGGCAGGACCCGGCTTCAATTGCTTGAAACCGCGCGTTTCTTGGGAACCAAAAACTATATCTCCGAGCTGGGTTGCCAAATTATCTACGACCTGGGGAAAGAAACAATCACCAATGTAGGGCGGCTTCCGGCCAAGAATTCCAATAAAAGCATTTTTGAGATCATTGCTGATTCGGGAGCCGTTGAGATACTCTTCAGGAACTTCCCCGGTAGACTGGAATACCATACCCCCTGGTCGCAGTGGAGGGAATGCACTCACCTCTTCAGGGGCTTTATCAACACGGATGAGGCAAACAGGGTTCTCGCAGACAACAATCTGGACTATTTGAAAGTGGTCGACAACGGTGCCATCAGCAGACGCGGGACTCTTGCAGCCCTACCTGAAGTTCACGCCTATCACCTTTTGCCGGCGCAAAGCGGAAAGTGCGAGGCCGTGAAGCGAGATCGTGAAATAAGAACCATACCCAAAGAGCAAACCGTTGCAGTCGGGGACGCCGCGTCAGATATTGTTCTCGCTGCTGAGGTGGGTGCTTTCTTCCTGGTCAAAAATGCAGTCACCAAAGATTCAGAGGTGGCGGAGATGCTTGAGCGGTTTGATAATGCCTTCGTAACCGACCACGAAATGGGCCTGGGCTTTGCCGAAGTGATAAATCTCTTGGTGGGCTCAGGCTCCTAGCACACCCCTAACGCTGAAAATAGATGAAGCGCTTTGAGGTGGAAAGCGAACGATTCAAATGGTAACGTAGCCGCAGAGCTTGCTCTGCTCAATACAAACAGGACAAAGCAAGCTTTGTCGCTACATTACGATAGGTGTCGGCTCTGATTCCGAATTCTCGGTCGGTCTGTGCCGGACCCGCAATCCGACAACCACGGCTAGACCAGTTCTTTTGCCAGCTTCTCAGCGATCAACTCAACATAATAGGCTGCGTTTTCAAAAGAGTCTTTCGAGGATTTTGCGATATCGGAAATAGAGAATATTTTGGTGATACCGTGTCGATAGACCTCTTCCGCCCCTTCGCCCTCCTGTCCGCAAACTGCGTAGACCGGAATGCCTTTTAATTTTGCCGGCCCTGCTACACCCACGGGCGCTTTTCCGAAGACCGTTTGAGCATCGATTTTGCCCTCGCCGGTTATCACGAAATCAGCTTCTGCAATCTTGTGCTCAAGATCGGTCGCCTCGATAACAAGGCCGGTCCCGGACTTCAATTCGGCATCAAGAAACGCAATGAGACCGGCGCCCAAACCGCCTGCTGCGCCACTGCCCGGCACATTTCCCACCTCTTTGCCCAATTGGTCCTTAATGACCCTCGCATAGTTCCGGAGGCCTCCGTCCAGTCTCTCGACCATTTCAGGAGTTGCACCTTTTTGGGGGCCATAAACATAGGCGGCGCCCGAAGGGCCAAACAGGGGGTTCTTCACATCGCAGGCGACCAGCATCTTCGTTTTGACAATCCGGCTGTCAAGCCCCGACATATCCATAGCGTAGATTCTTTCAAGTTCTTGGCCGCCAAAACCCAGCTCTCTGCCCTTCTCGTCGAAGAATGTGACTCCAAGCGCTTGGGCCATCCCCATCCCTCCGTCCACCGTCCCACTCCCGCCTATTCCAACGATTATCTCAATTGGATCGTGATCCAAAGCGGCTTCAATAAGCTCGCCTGTGCCATAGGTGGTTGTAAGAAGTGGATTGCGCTTTTCGGGAGGGATAAGATGCAGGCCGGATGCAGCGGACATCTCAAGGACAACTTTCGAGGGTCGAGGAGGAAGTGATGAGGAGGAAGAGGAAAGAAGGCCGTAGAATGCTTTCACGGGCTCTCCCAGCGGCCCCGTGACCTCGCAATAGACAATTCGACCGCCCGTCGCTGCAACCAAAGCGTCAACGGTTCCTTCGCCGCCGTCGGCCATCGGGGACAAGTAGGTTTCAGCATCAGGCAATGCTCTCTTTATCCCCCGTTCGATGGCCCTGGCAACTTCGACCGATTCCAAACTACCCTTAAACTTATCGGGAGCGATTAGTATCCTCATCTAAGCCTTTTCGAAGGCTTCCTCTGGTTCGACAAACTCCTCTTCGTCCAGCCTGTCAAGCATCTCAGAGACGGGGACGATTTCAAACCCTCTCTTTTGCCTCAGATGATCTATTATCATCGGCAGAGCCTGCACGGTGTTTATTCTGGATGCGCCTTCCTTGCGGATTAGCGCTCCGCTATCGTGGAAGAGGATTATCGCCCCTTTTCTTGCAAACCATTTTACCCGCCAGAAAATCGTCTTGTGGCTGAGTCCACCCCAATCGACACTGCTTACGGTCCACAGAATGATTCTATAGCCTTCTTCCAACAGCAGCTTGCGGACAGCATTGCTGTATATACCGCGTGGCGGCCTGAACAACTTCGTCCCGGCGCCTGAGGCTTTCCGAATAGCTGAGTCGCAATTGTTGAGCTGCCTCAAGACCACTCTTCTTGTTGACGGAACAAGCTTGCCATGGGAATGAGTGTGATTGCCGATGTCATGGCCTTCGGAAACGATCCTCTTAGCTATCTCGGGGTATTTGGCCACGTTTTCACCGACTACAAAAAAGGATGCCTTTACGCCCTTTTCTTTTAGAATATCCAGAATCTGAGCAGTGTATATCGGGTTTGGACCGTCATCAAAGGTAAGGCTTACAATATTCTCATGAGGCCCCCGCCTGATAATGCCGCCCTGGGGACCGATGCCGTGATATTCGTAGTAGCTGATCATGAACGCCAGGAGAGCCAGGAGCCCTGCCGCGCCTAGAAAATGAGGAAGTTCAACTAATCCCCTGATTTCCTGCAACTTTCCATTGACGGCCAGGTAAGCCAGGAAAAGCACACCGGCTAGGCCTATCGCCCAGCGAAATCCGAGCTTTCCGAAGCGCTGATTATGTTTTCTCTGCAAATCTTGCACGCTCCCGTTATTTGGCTTTCCTGTTATTCAACTTTATTCAACCGGCACAAACCGGCCTTCCAGCTTCTCCATCACGGCCGGCATGGTTGTATACTCCATCTCCTCAAGCGGCAATCTATGAGGCTCAAAGGGTCCGTGTCTTCTCAAATAGTCCGCCATTTTCAAAGCCATTCTCCTCGCCTCGTCATAGCTCACGTCGGCAAACATGTCTCGAGGTCCAACCAAACGGCCGTTGGTCAACTGAAAGCCATTGGCGACAACGCGCGGCGGACCGTCAAACCTGGTCGGCGTATCTTGTTTGAAGGAAACCGGCATTAAAGGCCCGTGATGCGAACCCCTCATCCAACCGGCGACTATGTGCGGAAAAGCAAAAGGTTCAAGCACTTCGCCAACGGCCGGAAGTCCAGACTGGGCTCTGACGATCATAACCGGATCATCCTTGCCGATGTATCTTCCCGCAATTAAGGCTAGTCTCTGAGTGGAAGTAGCGGCTGCTACTTCTCCGTCCTTTCTGAAGACGTTTTTTATAACATAGCGGCCGGGCGCGCCAATGAAAATAAGCATGCTATAGATTTCTTCCGGGCAAGAGAAGATCACCTTTTTCTTCTCAATCAGGTCATCGACTTCGAAGTTGAAACCGTCGTGCATCTTGGGGTCGATTACCAAGCCGGCCGTATTGAATGGATCGGCAAACATCTTATACAGAGGGAAGTTCCATGCGCCAGGCTCCGTTTTGTCAGCCAGAAAAATTAGGATCGGCTCACTTTCCCTCTCTTCAAACTCCATTTCGGCAACGCCCGGACCCATACCGGTGATGTTGCCTGCGAAAGCCTCCGCCAACAGGTCTTGGCCAGCCCCGTACTGACCGTATTCCTTGGCAACATCCGTACACTTCTCAAAGGTCTCCCACGCAAAGCGATGAATGTCCGGATCGTCGGCCCCCTTCTCGTGGGTCATAATCAGGGCAATGTCGTCTCCGACTTTGCTGCGACAAAAATCGATTAGAAGCCCCTGACTTTTTGCCTCCCTGAGACGTTCCTCGGCCTTTTCAAGAAGTGCCGGATGGACGCTGGAGTGTCCAACATAACCGCCTACATCTGCCTTGATAACGCTTAAAGTTATCTTCCTACCCATACCAAACCTCCTAGAACGGATTTTTATATTCTTCACTGATTGGCGGCGGCCTTCCTACCGAGAATTGTTGAAATTTCTGAAGAAAGCCACCAAGCACAATATTATATCCTAAAAGGGATTGAATTTAAAACTTCTCCAAAGAATCGCTTTTTCCTTCTGCGTTCTTTTTAACCCGGATATTGTAATAGGTTTAGATGATCGGCGCAGGAATTTTGAAACCTGTTTTTGAAAAATATAATGTTGTATACTTTTGAAGCTGGCTAGTGCCGTGGTTCGGCAATTTTTTTATTTTTCAATTTTGCTTTGTCATTCTCGAAGAAGATGCATTTTGCTGGAAAGGAGCCCTGAGCTACAGAAGAATGGATACGCAATCGCCTCACAAATGGCACGCTCATCCGGTGAGCAAGGTCGAGGAGCTCCTTGAGACCAACGTTCAAGAGGGCCTTTCGGACAAAGAAGTGGAACAAAGAAGAGAGCGCTACGGGCTCAATGAGCTGGAAGCAGGAAAGAGAACTCCCGCTATAAGAATTTTTCTTTCTCAATTCAACGACTTCATGATTTGGGTTCTCGTCGTTGCCGCAGTTATTTCAGGCGTGGTCTTGAAAGAGACCCTGGACGCCACTGCCATCATAGTCATTCTCGTCTTGAATGCGATCCTCGGCTTCGTTCAGGAGTACAGGGCGGAAAAAGCGATGGAGGCCCTCAAGAAGTTGGCCGCTCCGACAGCCAAGGTGGTTAGAAGCGGGTTGGAGACCATTGTTCCCGCCCGGGATGTCGTCCCTGGTGACTTGATACGCTTAGAGGTCGGCGACAGCATACCCGCCGATGCCAGGATCCTCGATTGCGCTGCCTTTTCAACCCAGGAAGCCGCCCTCACCGGAGAATCCCAGGCGGTTATCAAAAGTTGTAAGGAAATAGCAGGCGACGTGTCCTTGGCCGATCGGGACAACATGGTCTATGCCGGTACAATAGTCGCATCGGGCAGAACGATGGCGCTGGTCGTGGCAACCGGCCTCGATTCTGAAATGGGCCGGATTGCATCGATGCTGGAAATGAAGGAAGAAAAAACACCTCTTCAGCGTGAACTGAAGAGTGTCGGAAAGAAGATAACCCTCTTGTGTTTGACGGTGGCCGCACTTGTTATTGCAGCCGGTGTCCTACGAGGCTATTCGATAGCCATTATGTTTTTGGCCGGTGTGAGCTTGGCCGTCGCCGCCATCCCTGAAGGCCTGCCGGCGGTCATCACGGTCTCGCTGGCCCTGGGCGTCCAAAAAATGGCCAAAGAGCACGCGGTTGTGAGAAAGCTTCACGCAGTTGAGACACTGGGCGCGACAACGGTCATCTGCAGCGACAAAACGGGCACTCTGACGCAGAATCAAATGGCCGTAAGGAGAATCTATTTTCAAAACAGGCTCTCTGAATTGACCGCCGACGGGAAGGTCGTGGATGTTGAATCCGGGCGAGAGGCTCAGCCGGAAAGCTCATCCGATCTTAACCCCCTGTTGAAGATCGCTGTTCTTTGCAATGACGCCCGAAAAACGCAGAATGGAACAATGTTCGGCGATCCGACTGAAACCGCGCTCCTCGCCATGGGCGAATCTTTCGCAGTAACCAAAAACAAACTTGAGAGGGCCTGTCCGCGAATCGGTGAGGCTCCCTTTGATTCCGAAAGAAAACGTATGTCCACCCTACACCAGGTGGATAGCGCTTACCTGGTATTGGTAAAAGGGGCTCCCGAGGAAGTATTGGCGCATTGCACATCCTCTCTCTTGCTGGCAGAGGAAGAGCTATCGGCGAAAGACCGGGAAGAAATTCTAAACACCAACAGCATGCTGGCAAAAGAAGGCTTTCGCAGCCTGGCCTTTGCCTATAAAAGACTCAGTCAGCCTCCGGCGGACATTAAGCCCGAGACTCTCGAAGAAGACCTGGTGTTTGTCGGCCTTTTGGGACTTACCGATCCTCCGCGGCCTGAGGTCATTGAGGCTATTAAGACCTGCAAAAAGGCGCAAATCAAAGTTGTAATGATCACCGGCGATCATAAATTGACGGCTGAGGCTATTGCCAAAGAGGTCGGCTTGCTCGACCACAGAAAAGTGATCACAGGCTTGGAGCTTGAAAAAATGAGCCTGGGTGAACTGGAGAAGGATCTGCCGGATATCGCTGTTTTCGCCCGCGTAAGCCCGAGCGACAAAATCAAGATAGTAAAAGCATTTAGGGAAAAGGGCCATATCGTGGCGATGACCGGAGACGGGATCAACGACGCCCCCGCCGTAAAGATGGCCGACATCGGCATCTCCATGGGCAAAGTCGGAACAGATGTTACGAGAGAAGCATCCGACCTTGTGCTAACCGATGACAACTTCGCAACAATTGTGGCGGCGGTAAAAGAAGGCCGGGTTATTTTTGACAACATAAAAAAGTTCATTCTATTTCTGCTGTCATGCAATATCAGCGAAGTCTCGACGATGTTTTTTGCCATGATAGCCGGGCTCCCGCTTCCTCTTTTTCCGATCCAGATCTTGTGGATCAATCTCATCACCGACGGCTTCCCCGCTCTTGCCCTTGGCGTAGACCCGCCCGATCCTCATATTATGGAAAGATCGCCGCGGCCGCGAGGCGAGGGCATCCTGCCGCCTGCAAAACAGAAGCAAATTCTCTGGCACGGTTTGATGCTGACAGTAGGCGCGATTTCTTCTTTTGCCATCTCTTATCTCGTGCTAAAAACCCCTGAAGACACTGCTAGGACGGTGGTTTTTGCGACGCTCGTTCTTATCCAGCTGCTCCATTCACTCAACTTCAGATCCGAACGATATTCCATCTTTTCACTCCACTCATTGGCCAATAGATGGCTCCTTGTAGCCATCTTCGGCTCCGTTCTCCTGCAGCTTGGAGTTATCTATCTTCCTTTTGCTCGTTCTATTTTTCGCACCGTGCCGATAGGATTATCTGAGTGGCTTGTAGTCTTTGCCTGCAGCATCGTGCCGCTCGTGATCATTGACTTGATTAAGAAGGCCTCAAGCCCTATTCCTTCTCCAGGGCTAGATCGATGAGGGTCGATAAGAGATCGGGGAATGTCATACCCGCCGCCGCCGCCTCTTTCGGAAAAAGGCTTGATGCGGTCAGGCCGGGAATGGTGTTGATTTCCGAGACAAAGATTTGCCCGTCTTCCAGCAGAAAAGTATCCACGCGGGCAAATCCGCGGCAGCCAAATGCTTGGTAGGCTCTGATGGAAATATCCTGAATTTTCTTTGTATCTTCGTCGGATATCAAAGCCGGGACAATCTCCTCGGCCAATTCAGGGTCATACTTCGCTTCGAAATCGAAGAATTCTTTCTTAGAGATTATTTCGATTAAAGGAAGTGCATATGGCTTTCTATTGCCGACAATCCCGCACTGTATTTCACGAGCCTTTAAGTACCTCTCCACCAAGATGCTTTCACCATATGAGAAAGCGACATTTACAGCATCCGTAATTTCCGCATCAGACTCGGCAATATTTATCCCCACGCTTGATCCTTCGCAGGCCGGCTTGACAACAACAGGCCTCCCCAAACCGGTTGTGATCGTGCTTAAGGCTTGCGGCGCATCATTCAGCCAGCTTGCGGAATCCACTTCCACAAATCTGTTGGTCGGGATTTTTTCCAGCAAGAAGATTTTTTTGGAGAAGAGTTTGTTCATCGCTAATGCGCTGGCCAAGACTCCGGAACCGGTGTGAGGTACGCCCATCATTTCCAATAGGCCCTGAATGGTTCCATCCTCGCCCAGTCTGCCGTGAAGCGCTACAAAGGCTACGTCCACTTTCTCCTCGGCCACCGTGAATTTTGCCGGCTCAAGCCGCACGGCCAATTGCACTTCAAGGGTTGAGTTCCAGCCAATCCACCTTCCGTCTTCAGTGATTTCAACCGGAACTGCGTTGTATGCTGCAGCATCCAGTGAATGGGAAACGTTCTTGCCCGACTCCAAGGAGACTTCCCGCTCGGAAGAGCGACCCCCCATCAAAACAGCTACATTAAGTGTTGCCATGTCTTCTCCATAGAAACTCTCCGTTCTATACTGTCTAAGCTGCATCAACCGAAGACTGCAGCTTATGATATCCGATCTTTGCCAAATCAAATATCGAAGATCGAAAATAGAAATTGCAGATCAAAATGAAAAAGTTGTCTTCTGCTCTTATTTTTGACTTTTGATTTGCACTTTTGCATTTTGATTTTTCACTTTTGATTTGCTTTTTTCTATCTTTCGCTCAAATTATATTTCTCTAGATCCTCTCTGATCTCGTCGAGCTTCTTTTTGACACTCCATTCCTCAAGCCCTAAGACCCCCTCCACCTTCGATGTCGCAAGCTCGATGTTTCTTCTGGCTTGGGCAATCAACTCTTCCGCCGAGTCCTTCAAAGAAGATGCTGATTTCACAATGTCTTTCCTGGTCGCAATCCCGGATTGAGGAGCAAGCATAATCCCCAAGGCAGACCCCAGCGCCCCTCCGACAAACAGGCCCAGGGCAAACTCCAAATAACCAAATCTCTCTTCCTTCATTCTATTACCTCACTTTTGTTATTTGCCAGGTTCCAAGCATGACTCTGATTAGGTGGACCTAAGCTCACATCTAGAGACAGCGTGCATGGAAATCCAAAATCCAAAGCTCAAATGTCAAACCGTGCTCCGCCATAGCTTCGCGACGGCGAGTCAAATCCAAAGTCCAAATGCCTCAAAACAGAAAAGGTACCTCTTTTTGGATTTTGAGCTTTGGGCTTTCTTTTGGTTTTCATTTTGATTCTACCTATACTCAGCCGCTATGTGACCTACTGCTTCCAGGGCTGCGTCGATCTCTTCTTCCGTGTTAAAATAACCTATGCTTAGTCTGACCGTGCCCTCTTCAAGTGTGCCGATGGTTTTGTGCGCGTCGGGAGCACAATGCAGGCCGGAGCGCGAGGCGATTTCAAAAGCCTTGTCCAAAGCAAAGGCCACTTCATTTGACCCGGCTCCGTCTATGTTAAAAGAGACAACCGGCGCCCGCGGCTGATCTTCCGAGGGCCCGTAAATCTTGACACCCTTTGTTTTCCTTAAACCTGTCAGTAGGCGGTGGGTCAGTTTATCCTCTTTTTTCCTAATACTGCCGATTCCGACTTCCTCTATGAACTTAACGGCGGCTCCCAAGCCGGCAATGCCCGGCGTATTGGGTGTGCCGCTTTCGTAACGATCCGGCCTTGTGCGCGGTTGGAGCGGATCCTCCGAGTGACCGCCTGTCCCACCCTGCTTCGCCTCCTCCAGATCAACATGAGGACCAATGTAGAGAACGCCGGTCCCCTGGGGGCCCAGCAGTGCTTTGTGCCCCGAACAAGCCAGAATATCAATTCCGAGCCCTTGGATATCAATCGGGAAGGCCCCTGCCGTCTGCGCCGCGTCAACCATAAAAAGGACATTCTTTTCATGCGCGATGCCGGCGATCTCGGCCAGCGGCATAAGCGTTCCGGTCAGATTTGAGGCGTGGGTGATGACAATCAGCTTCGTCTTTTCATTAATGGCCCTCTCAACGTCTACCGTACTCGGATAGCCTTGAGCATCACACTTGATCTTTGTAACCACAACGCCCTTTTTAGACAACACATTCAGCGGCCTCGCCACCGAATTATGCTCCATGCTGGTAGTTACGGCATGGTCACCGGGCTCCAGCAGGCCCTTTATCCCCATGTTAAGCGAGTCCGTTGCATTCAGCGTGAAGATGATGTTCGAAGAGTCATCCACATTGAAAAGTCTTGCGAGTGTCTCTCTGGCTTCAAATATGACCCGGCTCGCCGCCATAGCTATTTGATGCGCTCCTCTTCCCGGATTCGCGCCTTTTGTTTTCAGGCAGTCCAGCACAGCATCTATGACCGGCTGCGGTTTCGGAAAGGAGGTCGCTGCATTATCCAAATAAATCATTTTTGGCTCACCTTTAGCTCAGCAACTTTTATGGACTCTTATGACATAGAAGAACTCAAAGAAATTGAGATTCTTCCGCAAAAAACCTTCATTCGACATTCGTCGTTTAGCATTCGACAATCTTTTGCGGGCTGTGTCTTCAGCCAACTGCATATTTTAGCTATTATACCATTATACCCCGCCAAGTAAGACGGGGTATAAGATCGCTCCAAATCTAAGTAAACGACCTGGGCCGTTCTCGATGCCCTAATTCAACTGCTATTTGTAATGCCTTCGACGCCACTGTCAGCAAGCAGGTGTTCGAGAATCTGATTCAACTGGTCTAAAGGAAAACTTATCTCAATCTTCCCCTTCTCTCCAACCATTCTCACATTCACTTTTGCCGAAAACACCTGGCTCAGCCGCTCAGCGATGTCCTTAAAGGGCTGCGGCTGTGTCTGCTTCTTTTTCTTGCCTTCGTTTGTGGAAATCAGCCGCGCAATGTCCTCGGCGTCTCTCACCGTAAGGCCCTGCCGGGCAATCTTTCGGGCAATTTTTAGCTGCTCTTCTTTATCCTCGATCGCCAGCAGCGCCCGGGCGTGACCGGCGGAAATCTGATTGTCGACTACCATCCGCTGCACTTCAGGATGAAGCTTCAAGAGCCTGATGGTATTGGTTACACTGACCCTCTTTTTGCCCACTTTCTTGGCTATTGCCTCCTGGGTCATGTTGAAGACTTGTGAAAGATACAAGTAGGCGTTGGCCTCTTCTATCGGATTCAAATCCTCTCTTTGAAGATTCTCAATAAGGGCAATCTCCAAAGACTCGGCATCGGAAGAGCTCTTGATAATAGCCGGTATGCTCTTTAGGCCGGCGGCCTGCGCGGCTCTCCATCGTCTTTCTCCTGCAACTAGTTCGTAGCCGTCTTCTTTGGGCCTAACTACAACCGGTTGCACCAGACCGACCTCTTTTATGGACGCGACCAACTCTTCAAACATAATTTCATCAAAATGCTTTCGTGGTTGGTTCGGATTTGGAGAAATGTTCTCTACCGGGATTTCTCGAACGTACAATCCTTCAACCGGACTTATGGCCGGTATGAGAGCACTCAGCCCTTTACCCAGCCCGCGCTTTGTCACTTCTTGATCACTTCCTTTGCCAGACTTTGATATGCATGCGAGCCCTTCGAGCTTGAATCGTAAAGCGTGATCGGCAAGCCAAAGCTGGGAGCCTCGCTTAGTCTTACGGTTCTCGGAATAATGGTTTTGTAGACCTTTTCCTGGAAAAAGGCCATTACTTCGTCTATCACTTGCTGCGACAGTTTTGTGCGAACATCATGCATGGTCATGAGAACGCCGGCGATTTCGAGGTTGGGATTTAGATTGTTCTTCACAAGGCGGATACTTTCCAGAAGCTTGCTGAGGCCCTCAAGGGCATAGTACTCGCACTGTATGGGGATTACGATCTCATCGGCCGCCGTAAGCGCGTTGACAGTCAAGAGGCCAAGCGAGGGCGGGCAGTCGATGATGATATAGTCATATTTCTCTCGAACCGGGTCCAGGGCTTTCTTGAGCTTAGTCTCGCGCGCCATAACCGGCACTAATTCGATCTCCGCCCCGGCCAACTGAAGAGATGCGGGAACAGCAAAGAGGTGTTCAATGGCGGTCGGTTCGACCAACTCCTGAATCGGCCGGTCCTCAATCAGAGCATTATAGATGCAGGAATCTTGCGGCTTGGCCAGGCCGACGCCGCTGGTTGCATTTCCCTGAGGATCGGTATCGACCAATAGAACCTTCTCGTTTTCCTGAGCCAAACAAGCACTTAAATTAACTGCGGTGGTGCTTTTGCCCACACCACCTTTCTGGTTGACAATTGCAATTATCCGCGCTTTTCTCCTGAAAGCACTTGCTTCAAGTGACTTTCCTGTAGCCGCGGTGCCTATCTGTGCTCTTGCCATAAAGGCTCTCCCGTTTTCTGCCCCAAGTTGTCGCTTAAAAACTTTGTGTAATATCATATCGATTCTATTATTTCTTTAAAAACCTTTTAAATCCTTTAATCTATATCTCTTATTGCTCTACTATTGCTCCAGCGAGACCCTTTTTCGGACGAGCCGGCTTTCGGTGACCGGTTTTCGGAGTTAAGTCCGGTTTTCTTATCTCAACGGCCTTTTTTGCGCCACGCCCACGCGCCTCGGAAACCTCGCCGGGGTCGTTAGCTCCTTGCTGATAATCACCAGGTGCCGCTCTCCTTCCACAAATGGTACATCAACTCTTTGTATCTTTTCAATCCTGCCACCGAGAATCGGAAGAGCTTTCTCCGCCCGGTTCAATTCCTCTGCGTCTTTCCTGCCTTTCTGCGCAATCAACTTTCCCCGTATCTTAAGAAAAGGCAAGCCGTACTCGATGATCACCGGCAAAGCCGAAACAGCTCTTGCGACGGCTATGTCAGACTGTTCACGGTATTCAGCCATTCTTGCAGCGTCCTCGACTCTTTTGGCGATAACTTCAACCTCCGCAAGGTCCAGCTTCTTAACCAAATGCTCCAAGAAAGCCGTTTTCCTTTTTGATGAGTCGATAAGCGTTAGGCGGAGAGAGGGCAGTGCCAGTTTGAGGGGGATGCCGGGGAAGCCGGCGCCTGCTCCCAAGTCGACTACCTTGGAGAAGGAGCCGATTCTTTCGCTTAGAAGGCAGCTAAGAGAGTCCAGGAAGTGGTCCGATACGATTTTTTCATCATCCACGATTGCCGTGAGATTTGTCTTTTCGTTCCACTTTTTGAGCTCCGCCATATAAATAAGAAACTGCTCGATTTGAATACCGTTAAGCTCGATGCCTATTTCTCGAGCTCCTTGCTCAAGCATCTGCGCTACTTTCATCAGCGAAAGCCTCTTCCTTCTGCCGGCATTGTTCCAAATAGATCATCAAGACAGAGATGTCAGCGGGCGAGACTCCCGAGGTACGCGCGGCTTGTCCCAGAGAACGTGGTTTGATTTTGGACAATTTTTGCCTTGCCTCAAACGAAAGTCCGTTGAGTCCCCAGTAGTCAAAGGGCTCGGGTATTCTTCTCTCTTCCATCCGCTTGTGTCGATTTATCTGGACGAGTTGTCTTTTGATATAGCCCTCGTATTTGATTTGGAACTCGATTTCTTGTTGAACCAGGGCGGGAACGCTTTTCGTGGTTTCGTCAATTTGGCTCAGGAAAAGGCAGTCTATTTCCGGCCGCCTGAGAAGTGCGGCCAGCGTCGTCGCGTTTTTGATGGGGGTGCTTTTCGTTCCTAGCCAGTTGTTGACAGCGTCGGAAGCCGGGAGTTGCGTCTCACTTAGTCTCCGCACCTCGCTCTCTATTAAATCCTTTCTTGACGCCACCTGCCGGTATTGCCCCTCCGATATCAGTCCCATTTTGAATCCGTGGGGTGAGAGCCTTAAGTCGGCATTGTCCGATCTTAAAAGAAGTCTATATTCCGCTCTTGAGGTAAACATCCGATAGGGCTCGTCTACTCCT
>Ga0214473_10001407_pt1 | contig 31811 bp, 32 predicted proteins | sample RVTome_7_FD_203509 | JGI IMG/M metagenome (GOLD analysis project Ga0214473, IMG submission 203509) | Soil microbial communities from uranium-contaminated site in the Upper Colorado River Basin, Wyoming, United States - RVT98D197 | ecosystem: Environmental > Terrestrial > Soil > Contaminated >...
GAACACCTTCCGCATATGCCTCTGCAATTGTGGATGCATTACGCAAGGATGGAGAGACAGTCTACATCCATCCATCAGTAAAAGAATGCAGCGCCGTTGATATAGATGGACATATTGTAATTGAAAGCGAATCAATATTAACCAAAGGTTCTTCGCTCAGGAATTGTATAATGCTTCCGGGCAGCAGGACCAAAAGCGGAGAACACTACGAGAACTGCATTCTTGGCACTGACTTCAGGATAGACTTTAAAGAATCAGAAGCAATAAGTGCATCAACAGATGAAAGTAAAATTCTCATAGGCACAGGAGGCTCTGACAGAAAATATTACAGGATTGAAAAAGACGGGGAAACAGCAGTGCTCATGGAATGCGGAAAAGACGACCCTGATTTTGAGAGGCATATTGAATATACAAAATTCCTGTCAAGATACTCCATTCCCATACCTGAACTTCTTGAAGTAAAGAAATATGAAATGCAGACAGTATTTGAAGACCTCGGAGACATCTCGATCTATAGCTGGCTTAAGTGCAAACGTGATTTTGCACAGATAGAAGAGATGTACAAAAACGTTCTGGATATAGCTGTCATGCTTCATTTAGATGTAACAGCACACATCGCTGAATGTCCTCTTTTGCAGAACAGAGTTTTTGACTACGAACATTTCAGATGGGAGACAGAATATTTCATTGAAAGATTCGTGAAAGGAATTAGAAAAATTGAAATAGGAAACCCCGCAGCGCTTCAGGATGAATTCCACAGTCTTGCATATAAAGCAGATTCATTTCCAAAGGCAATAATCCACAGGGATTTTCAGTCACAGAACATCATGATAACAAAAGGCAGACCGAGGCTGATTGATTATCAGGGGATGAGGATTGGTCCGCCTGCATACGACATTGCTTCAATTTTATGGGACGCGTATTATCGCTTTAAAGATGATATGAGAGAGAGGCTTTTGGAATATTACATCAACAGAATGAAATCTACCCATTCACCGATTCACCCGGAGCCTTTGATAATCTGCCGCCTTCAGCGACACATGCAGGCGCTCGGAGCATACGGCTTTCTTTCTGCTGTAAAAGGGAAAAGATATTTTCTGAAACATATCCATGAAGGGTTAAGATTGTTGAAGGAAGATGTAGTTTTGGTGAGGGATAAATATCCGGAGTTATATGCGCTGGTCAGCAGCTTATAGAAATATGGAGGCAGGTGGTGAAATTGGGCAGTTGAAAGTTTTAAAGCTCATAACTCTTAACTTGTCATTATTCATGCCCAGTGCGTTCATCCTTCAACAATGCTGTGATCTTCCCACATGAACCAGTTCCCGGTGTCGGAAAGAAACGAATAGGAATTTGCAAAGATACTGTAATGCTGCTCTTCCTCTTTTATCAGCCTGTCAAAAAGAGCCTTTTCTTTTTCGGTCTTTGCCTCTGACAACGCTTTCCTGTAAAACTCAATTCCTTCCTTTTCCATCTGCGATGCTATCCTGAAAGCCTCTAATTCGTCTGTAGTTGCCTGAATTTTTTTCACCATCTCATTCTTCATTGATTCAAAAACAGTTTTTATATTCTTCATCGGGCTAACATCGCCGGCCTTGACATCAAGTCCCTTGAATATCTGCGTAAGCATATTAAGATGCCTTTTTTCATCTTCCCTTACGGTTAGGAACATTTTTTTGCCGACAGGGTTTTTTGTCTTATCCGCCGCCTCCTTATAGAGCTTTATTGCATCTGTCTCCATCTTGATAGCAATCTCAATTGCATTTGTCATTGCCGCCTCCTCAAAGTTATAATTCCGTGAGTTTTTGCCTTATCTTTTTCAGGTATTCAATATGCTTTGTTTCCTGTTCCGACATTTCCTGAAATACAACCTTTGCGTTTGTATCAACAGCGCTCTTTACAAGCTTGCTGTAAAGGCTGTATGCCTTTCCTTCTATCTCCAGCGCTAAGATCAAAGCTCCCATATCATCCACAAACTCATGCTTCTCAAGTTTTGCCTCAAGGTCTTTCACCGGGATACCGGCCTCGGTAACAGAAGCATCTGTTTTTTTTGTGAATTTTTCAAAACTTATCACGTCTTTGTCTTCATGGATTGATTGGTAAAGGTATCCGATGAAATCCATATGCTTATGTTCCCATTGAGAAAGTTCTCCAAACATTTTTCTGGCATCATGGTTTAGCGCCTTTGCAGCAGCATGGGAGTAGAAATCCATTGTGCCCTTTTCCATGAGGTACGCTTCAATAAGCGACTGTATCAGGTCTTCTTTCCCTGTTAACATTATCTGTCTCCTTCCATCTCATATCTGAAAAAAATAAGCTCTGTTAATTAAAATCTTAACATATCCAATATTAATGTCAATGCCCCCGAGCCGCTCGGGGCAGCGCTTTACACCTTTATTTATGAAAGTTATAATATTTAAACAAAAAAAGCGGGAGGGAAATATTGCCTGATACAACCGAAGAATTCATGGAGATAACTGACAGTCACGGCAAAACAGTCAGTATTGCCCCGAGATCTGAGATACACGGAAATCCCTCTCTAATCCACAGGGTTGTGCATGTGCTTGTATTCAACAAAAAAGGAGAACTTTTCCTTCAAAAGCGTTCAGAAACCAAGGATGTAGCGCCCGGCAAATGGGATACGTCAGTTGGAGGGCATGTTAATCCCGGAGAGAATCTGCTTCAGGCAGCAAAAAGGGAAATGGAAGAAGAACTCGGAATATCAGAATGCAACCCTGAATTCCTTTATTCGTACATTCACACAAACTCTTATGAAACAGAGCTGGCATATACATATTCATGTGTCTATAACGGCAAAATATCATTTAATAAAGAAGAGATTGATGAGGTTATGCTTTGGGACATCAGTGAGATAAAAAATCATTTAGGCAGGAATATATTCAGTGACAATTTTGAACATGAAATTTCTGCATATCTGCAATTCTCCCCGAGATGCTCGGGGCAGCATCCATAGCAGTAACAGTCTCATATGCCTCGCCTGTCACTTCCGTAGATATATTTGTGCATCTGAAGATTCAGCCTTACATCAAGCCTGTCTTCAAGTATCCACTTAACAAGTGATTCAGGCAGAAGAATGCCAAAAGCCGGAGAAAAGAACACCTGACATTTAGATTTCAGCCTATACTTTTGCATCATATTCTTTGACCACTCATAGTCTGCCCTGTCGGTGATCACGAATTTTATCTCGTCAGTAGGTTTTATGTAATCAAGATTAGAGAGGTCCATCTCCTCCCACATGCCGCTGCCGGGCGTTTTTATATCAAGAACAATAACCGCCCTGCTGTCAATATCCTTTATGCTCATAGTGCCGTTTGTCTCTATCAGGACTTTATATCCTTCGCTTATGAGGCGTTCTGTCAGACGAACTGTCTCTTCCTGAAGCAGAGGCTCTCCACCCGTGATTGTAACGAGGTGGACGCCTATCAGCTCAACTTCGTTTATGATTTCAGCTTCGGTAAGCTCCATCCCCTCCTCATATGCGTATGCCGTATCACAGTACAAACACCTGAGATTACACCCCGTCAGTCTTATGAAAGTACACGGCATGCCTGCATATGATGATTCGCCCTGTATGCTTGTAAATATCTCGCAGATTTTCATTGTATATTGTCCATTATTTCACAAAAACCGCTCAAAACTCAATTCCTCACTCCTTCTTTAAGCTTAAGTTTTTTTCAGGATTACTAAAATGTTAAACTAAACCATGCTTGACAAAACCTGCAAAAATCTACTGGTAAGAGGCGTCAACTGGATCGGAGACGCAGTAATGACAATGCCGGCGCTCAGGGCGCTGAGAAAGGAATTGCCGGATACTAAGATATCCCTTCTTGTTAAACCAGGGGTTGCGCCACTATTTGAAAACAACCCGTTTATAGACGACATTATTCTCTATGAAGATAAACACAACAGCATAAGCGGTAAATTCAGGCTGTCTTCAGTTCTTAGAACAAGAAACTTTTGCAGTTCAGTACTTTTTCAGAATGCATTTGATGCCGCGTTAATCGCCTTCCTCTCAGGCATACCGCAGAGAATAGGTTATAACAGGGATTGGAGGGGTTTTCTCCTCACGGATTCGATTCCTTTTAATAATGACGACAGAAAGATGCATCACATAGAATATTACCTGAACATTCTACGGCAGGCAGGCATAAACGCTGAATTTTCCCTCCCGTACATCTATTTATCTCTCAACGAGAGACTCAGAGCAAGGGATACCCTTAAGGGACTGAAAAGGCCCGTTGTCGGCATCAACCCGGGAGCCTCCTACGGCTCAACAAAGAGATGGCAGCCTGAAAAGTTTGCAGAGGTCTCAAGGAAAATAATCTCAGGCCTCGAAGGGAGTGTCGTTATATTTGGAGGACAATCGGAAACCGGAATAGCAGAAGAAATTCTTCATGAACCCCAAATCTCAAATGTCAAATCGCAGATTCTAAACTTGGCAGGAAAAACAGACCTCAGAGAACTGTCAGCCCTTATATCCGAGTGCGATGTCTTTCTTACAAACGACTCTGGGCCGATGCATATTGGTTATGCTGTCAGAACTCCTTTGGTAGCTATATTCGGTTCAACAGATCCAGAATTAACGGGCCCTTTAGGTAAAGGCAATATTGTAATCAAAAAAAACATTGAATGCAGCCCCTGCTTTGAAAGAACATGCAGCAGGAATAAGATGGACTGCATGGATGCTATAACAGTTGACGAGGTTTTTGATACTATAGCGCGTTTTATCCCAAAAAACAAGGCAGTTTTTTTTGACCGTGACGGCACATTGTGCAAAGATGCAGAATATCTGAATAACTTTGACAATCTGGAAATATTCAAAGAAGTCTCAGAGTTAATCCATCTCAAAGATAAAGGGTATAAGCTAATCGGTGTCAGCAATCAGTCGGGTATTGCAAGGGGAATCGTTGACGAGAAATTCACAAAAGAGGTCAATACTACCTTTATAGAGCAATACGGTTTTGATGATTTTTATTACTGTCCTCACCGCCCTGATGAGCATTGCCCGTGCAGAAAACCCGAGCCTGAAATGATTCTAAATGCAAGGGCCGAGCACAGCATTGACCTTAAACAATCCTATGTAATCGGAGATAAAGAACTTGATATGCTTATTGCAAAATCAACAGGCGCAAAAGGCATTCTTGTCCTGACAGGAGAGGGCACTGAATCATCCAATGCAGATTATGTTGCAAAGGACTTGGATGAAGCGGTAAAATGGATTCTCGGCAATCCCTGAAAATCAAGGAGGTTTTTATGATAAAGATAGCAGTCGCAGGAGCGGCAGGAAGAATGGGAAGCAGGATTACAGCGCTCTCAAAAGAGTATCCAGAGTTGAGACTTTCAGGAGCGTTTGAAAAGAAGGGACATTCTGAAACAGGGAAAGATATAGGAACAATAACGGGCATAGGTGAAACAGGGGTGAAGCTCTCAGACAGCCTTGGAAGCGTCATTGACAATGCAGATATAATAATTGATTTTACATCCCCTTCCTCTACAATGGAGAATATCAGGCTTGCATCAACAAAAGGAAAGGCAATGGTCATAGGCACAACAGGACTGTCAAAGGATGAGATAAAGGAAATTGAAACCCTTACAAAAAACATCCCATGCGTAGTGGCATCCAATATGAGTACCGGCGTAAATCTGCTTCTGAAAATATTGCATGATGTGGCAAGGGTCTTGGGCGATGAGTATGACATAGAGATTGTTGAGTCGCATCACAGGCTGAAAAAAGACGCTCCGAGCGGAACCGCTTTAAAGATGGCGCAGGTTATTGCTGATGCTGTAAACAGAAATCTTGATGAAGTGGCGGTTTACGCAAGAAAAGGCATCATAGGCGAAAGAACGAAGAAGGAGATTGGCATACAGACAATACGAGCAGGTGACATTGTAGGGGAGCACACCGTCATGTTTGGAGGCCTCGGAGAGAGAATAGAGATAACGCACAAGGCATCAAGCAGGGACACATTTGCGCGGGGCGCACTAAAGGCTGCAAGCTGGGTCTCAGGAAAACAGGCAGGGCTCTATGATATGCAGGATGTTCTGGGACTAAAATAATGCCACGTCCTGTCTCCTTGGCATAATTACATGAAAGCCGGTTTTTATCAGTTTGCACCCGAATTCGGGAATATAAAACACAATCTGCAAAAGGTTCTTGATGCTGCCGCATCCGTAGAAACAGACCTGTTGGTTCTTCCTGAACTATTTAACACCGGCTATCAGTTCACCTCAAGAGAAGAAGCAGCAGCGCTGTCGGAAGAAATCCCTTCAGGCTACACCACAAACACCCTCATCAAACTGTCGGCAAAGAAAAAGGTTTATATCGCAGCGGGTGTCGCTGAGAACAATGAAGGAAAAATATACAACTCAGCAGTGCTTACAGGTCCGGATGGATTCATTGGTGTCTACAGAAAAACACATCTTTTCTATGAAGAAAAACTCTGGTTTTCTCCCGGCAATACGGGTTTTAAGGTATGGCAGACGCCCATCGGAAATATCGGGATAATGATATGCTTTGACTGGTTCTTCCCTGAATCCGCGCGGACACTTGCATTAAGAGGCGCTGATATTATCGCCCATCCTTCAAATCTTATTCTTCCGCACTGTCCTGATGCTATGGTGACAAGATGCGTTGAAAACAGGGTGTTCGCTGTGACCGCAAACAGAATCGGCAGTGAACAAAGAGGAGACAAGGAAAAACTCCTGTTTATAGGTAAGAGCCAGATTACCTCACCCATGGGAGAAATACTCTACAGGGCGTCAGGAGACAAAGAAGAACTTACTGTCATTGAGATAGCTATTGAGAAGGCAAGAGACAAAAATCTGAATTCCTTTAATGGCCTCTTCAATGACAGAAAAAAAGAATTTTATGAATAAACGGATATCTGTTATTATCCCTAACTACAATGGAAGTTCCACCATCGGCAGGTGCCTTGAGGCTGCATTTTCCTCAGAATATGATAATTTTGAAGTTATAGTTACGGATGATTGCTCAACCGATAATTCGGCAGAGATAATAAAAAAATTTCCGTGCAAGTTAATTCCATTAGACAGACACTCCGGAGCATCAAGGGCAAGGAATACAAGCGCAAAGAATAGCAGCGGCGAGATTCTTTTTTTTATTGATTCAGACTGCATTCTGCATAAAAACACTCTTGCCTCAGTCAATAAAGTCTTTCTTGCAAGTGAAGATGCAATCATCGGCGGAACCTATACAGTTATTCCCTATGACAAAGATTTCTTCAGCACGTTTCAGTCAATATTCATAAACTATTCCGAGATGAAAAAAGAGCCTCCTGATTATATACCGACGCATGCAATGGTCATTGCCAGAGATATCTTTATGAAAAGCGGAGGATTTCAGGAAAGCTTCCTGCCCATACTTGAGGATGTGGAGTTCAGCCACAGGCTCAGAAAGACGGGCTGCAAACTCACAATGAACTCTGAAATGCTGGTTCGGCATATATTCAATTTTACATTGATAAAATCACTGAAAAATGCATTCAGAAAATCTTTGTATTGGACTGTCTATTCGCTCAAAAATAAAGATTTACTGGCAGATTCCGGCACGGCATCTTACGAGCTAAAGATTAATGTTGCAACTCTTTTTTTGAACGCATTGCTGACAATGCTTTTCTTTTATTTTAAGAATACGACCTTTCTTATCTCTATTTTTGTGATATATGCTGTTAACTTAGTTGTAAGCAGAGGGTTGATAAAGGCATTTTACAAAGCGAAAGGTTTGTCATTTGTCATTTTTGCAACACTTTATTACACGCTGATTTACCCTTTTCCCGTAGGCGCAGGAGCATTTTCAGGAATTATGAAATATATCATGGACAATAAGAGATAAGCACAATGTATACACCTTTCAGGCATATTAATTCCATATTCTTAAAGACACGGCCAGTCCATCTTACTTTCTTCGTCACACGAAAATGCAATTCAAAATGCCCGTTCTGCTTTTATCTTAAGAGCGCCGAAAGCAGAGTTTCCGCAGAGGAATTGTCTCTGGACGAAATACAGAAGGTTTCTAAATCTCTTGGCAGCCTGCTCTGGCTCGCATTTTCAGGGGGCGAGATATATCTCAGGGATGACCTTGCTGAGATAAGCAAAGTTTTCTATAGGAATAACAGGCCAGCAATTATGCTTTATCCGACAAACGGCCTTCTTCCTGAATTAATTAGAGACCGGACAGAAGAAATACTCAGGCACTGCAAAAAGAGCGTAATAGCCGTGAAACTATCAATTGACGGGCTGAACGAAGCTCATGACAAACTACGCGGCACACTGCAGAGCTTTGAAAAGACTATGCATACATATACTCTGCTTGAAGAACTCCTTGAGAAATACCCGAACTTTGAGCTCGGAGTCAATACCGTCTTCTGCTCTGAAAATCAGGATTCGATGGACAGAATAATAGATTTCGTGAGCGGCTTGAAAAAAATAAAAACGCATACCATTTCCCTGATACGCAGCAGCCTTGCAGATGAAAGCTACAAAAGAATAGATTACAAAAAGTATCTCCATGCAATAAAGAGACTGGAGGAAAATCTTAAGAATAAAACTTCAGGCACATACCGCTTCAGAGGCGCGCGCATCAAGGCTGCGCAGGATATCCTGCAGCGCAATCTGATATATCAGACTTTGCTTGAACAAAAAAGACTGACCCCGTGTTATGCAGGCAGGTTGAACCTTGTCCTGACAGAAAACGGAGATGTATATCCTTGCGAGATTCTTACGGAAAGACTTGGAAACGTGAAGGATTACGGTTACAATATTAAAAAAATCCTGCGCTCAGAAAGCGCAAAAAAGAGACACGCCTCAATTCAGGACAACAAATGCTTCTGCACGCACGAATGCTACTTCATGACAAATATCCTGTTTAATCCAAGACTGTATCCCGCACTTGCAAGGGAATATATACAACTGTAATCTTAGTCACGCTGTTCTTTATTTTTCTTTTTCGGCAGTGACGGACAGATAAAGCAGGAGTTCTTTTATGCCTTTTCCTGTCACTGCCGATACAGGGAAGAAATCAATGTTTTTTGACTTGCAGTATTTGGCAAATTTTCTGAGCCTCTTCTTCTCTATTGCAATGTCAGTCTTTGTTCCGACAACTGCCTGCGGCTTCTTTAAGAGCTTTGAACTGTAAAGCTCAAGCTCTTTGTTTATCTTTTTTAAGTCTTCCACAGGGTCGGTTTCAGGCATATCAGAGGCGTCAACAAGGTGAAGGAGCATTGAGGTGCGCTCTACGTGCCTTAAAAACTGAAACCCTAATCCCGCGCCCTTGTGCGCTCCTTCTATGAGTCCGGGAATGTCCGCAACAACAAAACTCCTCAAATCTTTGAGTTTCACAACTCCGAGATTCGGCGTAAGGGTCGTGAACGGGTAATCCGCAATCTTCGGCCTCGCAGATGATATTACGGAGATCAATGTTGATTTGCCTGCGTTGGGAAGCCCTATCAAACCGACATCAGCAAGGAGCTTTAACTCAATAACAAGATTTTTTTCTTCGCCTTCTTCTCCGGGTTGTGCAAATTTAGGCGCCTGCCTTGTTGGAGTTGCAAAGTGAGCATTTCCCTGACCGCCCCTGCCCGCTTTTGCTATTATGGTTTCTACGCCCTCACTGTCAAGGTCTGCGAGCACTTCTTCTGTATCCGCGTCTTTTATGACAGTGCCGACAGGCACAGGAATAATCCTGTCTTCGCCGTTTTTGCCGTGCATCTTTTTGCCCATGCCGTGCTGGCCTCTTTTTGCTTTATATTCTTTCTGATATCTGAGGTCAAGAAGCGTATTCAATTCCCTGCTTGCTCTGAATATGATATGCCCTCCCCTTCCGCCGTCTCCGCCACTTGGACCTCCGCGGGGGACATACTTCTCCCTTCTGAATGCGACGCAGCCTCTTCCGCCGTCTCCTGCCTTTACATATATTTTCGTATAATCAACAAATTGCATTTTAATATCGTAACATTTTCATTGTGTGGATTGACATTGCGAGCCTGATATCTCAAATGCAGTTGCTTGTAGTATTTCTTTATTCATGGATGAGTCCTCTTAGCTCAATCTTTACTTGCCTGCAATGAGCAGATAATAAGCTTCTTTCTGATGCGGCAGTTTCAGAAAGAAGCCGTTGAACGAAGCCGCTGCATCTCCTAATATTTGTATTGGTAAAGGTTGTCTATAAGAATTTTTTAGCCAAAAATTTCAATAAATATCGTAAGATAAAAACTGCCATGAATGGTTATCAAATTATTCTGCTGATAAGCTATATCCTTATTGCCCTCTTCGGCTACTGGCTCAAGTTTCTGAATCTGAGCCATCTGAGAAAATACGGCGATGTTGTGCCTGAAGAATTCAAGGATTATATTGATGCCCAGTTATTGAAAAAGACAAGGGACTACACCTTAGAGCAGAGCCGTTTTGGATTTATAGAGTCCATCTTCGGAAACATCCTTGTTCTTGTTTTCTTCTTCGGAGGATTGCTGAATATGTATAACTCATGGATTGTATCTTTCAATATGCCATTTGTTCTTTCCGGCGTGGTGTTCTTCCTTGCCCTGAGTTATGCAAATACAATTATTTCAATTCCTTTTGACCTTTACAGCACATTCAAGATTGAAAACAAGTACGGTTTTAACACAATGACATGGAAGCTCTGGATGGGCGATTTCATAAAATCAATTATACTCTCCACAATATTGATTGGCATAATGACATCAGGCGCATTGTATCTGATGAAGGCAAGCCCAGATTTTTGGTGGCTATTTGTCTGGCTCTTTTTCCTCCTATTCAGTATCTTCATGATGTATATCTCGCCGTATGTTATTGAACCGCTATTCAACAAGTTTACTCCGATAGAGGATGAGGAGATTGAAGGCTCAATAAGGGACTTAATGAAAAGGGTTGGGATAAAGATAAGCAGGGTATTCAAGATTGATGCGTCAAAGAGAAGCACACACACAAATGCCTATTTTACAGGGATAGGAAAGGTAAAAAGGATTGTGCTTTATGACACGCTTTTGAAGAAGATGGAAAAGAGCGAGATTCTCTCTGTTCTTGCGCATGAGGCAGGGCACTGGAAGAAAAAGCATGTCCTTAAAATGATTATTGTTATAGAGGCAATGTCCCTGGTAGGCATTTATATTTCGTTCATGATGATAAAATCAGGAATTCTTCTAAGGATTTTCAATATTCAGAATGACACGGTCTTTGCAAACCTTCTCATACTGGGTTTTATAGGAGGAATAGTATCTTTCCCGCTTACGCCTATATTCAGCTATTTTTCAAGAAGGCATGAAAGGGAGGCTGACAGGTTTGCTGCTGAGATGACAGAGAACCGAGAGGCAATGGCAACATCATTGATAAAACTCTCAAAAGATAATCTCTCAAATCTCCATCCCCATCCCTTATATGCAAGCTTTTACTATTCCCATCCTCCTGTTGTTCAAAGGATAAGAGAGATTAGAGGACAGCAATGATAATCCTTGATAACATCTCCAAATCTTTCAACGCCACACATGCAGTAAAAAATATTTCCCTGACTGTAAGCACCGGTGAGATTTTTGGCATTGTCGGCCCGAACGGAGCCGGAAAGACCACGACAATAAGGATGATGACAGGGCTTCTCACGCCTGACAAAGGAAAGATTATCATAGGAAAATACGACATTGTTAATGAATCAATAAAGGCAAAATCAATCCTCGGTTATGTGCCTGACAAGGCATTTCTCTATGAAAAACTCACTGCGAGGGAATTTCTTATATTTATCTCGTCAATATACAGGATACCAAAAAGCGAGGCATTATCAAGGACAGATGAAATGCTTGAGCTGTTCGGGATTAAGGATATTGAGGATGAGCTTATAGAGAGTTTTTCGCAGGGCATGAGGCAGAGGCTTCTCTTTGCATCTGCTCTTATTCATAAACCGGAGGTTCTTCTCATAGATGAGCCCTTTATGGGGCTTGACCCGTTCGGCGTGAGGATGCTTAAAGGTGTTATCAAGGATTTAAGCTCAAAAGGCGTGACTATATTCCTTGCAACACACAGCCTTCATATTGCTGAGGAGCTATGCCACAGGGTAGGGTTCATTAACAAAGGCTCTATAATCTCAATAAAAACGAAAGAGGAAATAAAAGGGATGGAAGGCGGGCTTGAAGGGTTGTTTCTGAAGATGGGAAGTGAATGAAGATGGGGCAGGAGGATAAAGCATTCTTTCTACTTATAAGACCTAAACTTCTTTCACTGAAAAATTCAATAGGCACGAAGGTTGTCCTGAGAAGGCTTCCTTTTATTGCAATTGGTGTCGGTTTCTGGTTTCTTTTTTATATCGGGACTTACAAAGTCCTGTCATATGTGAGAGGGATTGAGTTTTTCGGTGAGATACTCTCAAGGAAGCTCTTCTCAATGACATTTTTCAGCCTGCTTGGATTTCTGATTATTAGCAGCATAATCACCTCAATCTCTTCTTTCTATTTATCAAAAGATATTCCGCTTCTCCTGTCAAAGCCTGTTGAAATCAGGGATATATTGAGATTGAAGACGTTTGAGGCTTTCATGAATTCATCATGGATGGTGCTTTCGTTCATGCCGCCGGTATTTATTGCATACGGTATCAGCTATGGCGCGCCGGCAGGCTATTATTTTTTAATTCTCGGATGTTTCCTTCTATTCAGTTTGATAACAGCAGGCATTGGTATCACAATTGCGCACATACTTACGAGACTTTTCCCGGCAAAGAGGACAAGGAATGTCCTTTTTGGAATAGGGGTATTTCTCTTTCTCTCGCTTTATTTTTTGATAAAGGGGCTTATCCCGCAGGATATGAGCACTCCTGAGGGTTTCATAAGTTCCATAATGTCATTCAAGACAGAATCACCAATGCTTCCAAGTTACTGGATTACAGAGGCGGTTTTCCCAATTCTGAAAAAAAGCGGCTTTAGCATTTTTTATCCGATAATTCTTTTAAGCAATGCTTTATTTTTTCTTCTTTTGTCCGAAATTGCAGGATTAAGGTTTTACAGGGTGAATATGGAGAGGGTTCAGCCGTCAGGCGAAAGGATTAAGAGATGGATTTTAGGAGGATATTACCCTGAAATAAATACTGCAATGTTTTACAAGGACATAAAAACGTTCTTCAGGGACACAGGCCAGTGGTCACAGGTGTTCATAATAGGCGCACTCATAATGATTTACGTCTATAATTTCAAGTCAATTCCTATAAATGCACTTTCCGGATTTCCTTTCATAAAGGAGATTATGGTTCTTGTTAATCTGGTTTTATCAGGGCTTGTGCTGTCTGCTGTTTCAGCGCGGTTTATCTATGCATCCGTGAGCCTTGAGGGCCAGGCATTCTGGATTATAAGGACTTCTCCGGTTGGTATGAACAGATTTATCCGGTCAAAGTTCTTCTATGGGTTCATTCCTGTGACTTTACTTATGCTTGTTCTTGTATTCCTCACAAATCTCGCTATGAATGCCGGGGGGATTCTGATGTATCTGTCGCTCGGAACAGTCCTTATTCTCTGCATCTCTGTAAGCGGGCTCGGGACTGGATTCGGAGCAATTTATCCAAAATTTAAATATGAAAACATAGCGTCGGTCTCAATGAGCCTCGGCGGCATGGCATTCATGCTCATTGCATTCAGTGTTGTTATCGCCACATTATCCCTTGAGGCGTGGATTTTTTATGTTTATAGTCTGGAGGACGCAATGGATTTATCAGCGAAAATTCAGATTGCCTTGGGCGTGATTATGATTATTCTGATAAATGCCATTGCCTTCTATCTGCCGATGAGAATTGGGAAAAAGAAACTGCAAGAGCAAACGGGGATTATTTAAGCTTCTCAAACTCCCTTTTAAAATGCTCCATTGTGTTGTCGTCATAAACGCAGAATTCAATGATTTCAAGTGAGGATTGAGGGTTTTTCCTGAGATAATCTGCGGATTCATTGACAAGAATCTTTGCGCACCTGTCTTTAGGAAATCCGAAAATCCCTGAGCTTATCGCGGGAATAGAAATGCTCTTTAGCCCTTTTTCTGAGGCAAGGCTGAGGGTATTAATTACTGCATTTTTTAGCTTATTGTCTTCATCGCCTTCACCCATTCTCGGCCCAACTGTATGTATCACAAACTTAGCAGGGAGCTTTCCTGCGCCTGTGATTACTGCTGTACCAACAGGCGTAAACCCAACCCTGTCGCTTTCATCCTGAATAATCTGTCCGCCTTTTCTGACAATTGCTCCTGCAACACCGCCTCCATGTTGGAGATGGGAGTTAGCTGCATTAACTATGGCATCTACATCTCTTTCAGTTAGATCGCCCTGCACAAGACTCAGTTTTTTGCCGTTGATTTTGTGTTCTGTTATGAATTTCATGGCTATATGGCTATATTGTATAAAACTTTATGGTATAATTCTAACATGTTGAAGAGAACGCTTGCCCTTTTAACTTTCCTGTCTCTTTTCCTCTCATTCCCGCTTTTTTCTCAGGAGCAAAAAAAGGATGTGCTGGTCATTACAGTCAATGGCGTTATAAATCCTGCATCTGCTGAATATATAGGCAAGAGTATTAAGAGGGCTAACGAACAAAAATCTGAAGCTGTTGTCATAGAGCTTGATACTCCGGGCGGCCTTGATACGTCAATGCGGGATATAGTCAAGAATATAATCGGAAGTGAAGTCCCTGTGATTGTCTATGTCTCGCCAAGCGGAGCAAGGGCAGCGTCAGCAGGCGTTTTTATAACCCTTGCAGCGCATGTTGCAGCCATGTCTCCGGGCACAAACATCGGTTCTGCGCATCCTGTCGGAGTAGGGGAAAAAATGGACAAGGTGATGTCAGAAAAAGTTACAAACGACGCTGCCGCATATATAAAATCACTTGCAGAAAGAACAGGCAGAAACTCAAAGTGGGCTGAGGATGCTGTGAGGAAAAGCGTGTCTGCGACGGAAACAGAGGCATTAAAGGAAAGGATTATAGATATTGTGAGCAAAGACCTTAATACATTTCTCTTAATCATTGACGGAAGAAAGGTGAAAACTGTTATGGGAGAGAAGGTTTTGAAGACCGCAAACGCAAATATTGTAAGAGAAGAAATGAGCCTGAGACATAAGATTCTCAATGTTATTACAGACCCGAATGTCGCCTATATGCTTATGCTTCTCGGATTTTACGGATTGTTCTTTGAGCTGACAAATCCCGGCACTATCTTCCCCGGCGTAATGGGAGGAATATGCCTTATACTTGCGTTCTATGCATTCCAGACATTGCCTGTGAACTATGCCGGCCTTCTCCTGATTATTCTCGCAATAATACTTTTTATACTTGAGATAAAGATAATTTCGCATGGCGTTTTAACCATAGGCGGCGTCATTGCGATGCTGCTCGGCTCGTTAATGTTGTTTGAATCACCGGGGCCATTTATGAAACTGTCGCTGTTTCTGATTCTTCCTGCCGTAATTGTAACGGCTCTTTTTTTTACTGTAGTTGTCGGCCTTGCATACAGGGCATACAAAAGGAAACCTGTGACAGGTTCTGAGGGGCTTGTCGGGATGGAGGGAATTGCAAACACAGATATAACGAAGGACAGCGGCATAGTTTTATTGCACGGAGAGATATGGTCTGCATATTCTGATGAGATGATATCAAAGAGCGAGAAAATAGTTGTTGAATCAGTATCAGGGTTGAAGGTAAAAGTTAGAAAACTGGGATAGGGTTTTGGGATTTGGGATTGGTAATTTTCTAACCCCCAACCCCTAACTACTAATCCCTATAACAAGGAGGGCAAAGTGACAGGAATACCGCCACAGTTTATGGGATTTTTGATTGTAATGTTTTTAGTAATTTATTTCTTCTCAAGCGCAATTAAGATATTGAAGGAATATGAAAGGGGAGTTGTATTCAGGCTCGGGAGGGTAATTCCGGTAAAAGGGCCGGGGCTTGTAATTATAATCCCTGTGATTGACAAGCTTGTCAGGGTGAGTCTCAGGACGGTTACCTTTGATGTCCCGCCGCAGGATGTCATCACAAGGGATAACATCTCGGTCAAGGTGAATGCTGTTGTATACTTCAGGGTTATGGACCCTATAAAGGCAATAACAGCTGTGGAGGACTTTTATTACGCAACATCACAGATATCCCAGACAACCCTGAGGAGCATTCTCGGCCAGAGCCAGCTTGATGACCTCTTGGCAAAAAGAGAGGATATAAATGCAGAACTTCAGAAGGTGATAGACCAGCAGACAGAGCCGTGGGGGATAAAGGTTACTACAGTAGAAGTGAAGAATGTGGACCTCCCTTCAGAGATGCAAAGGGCAATAGCAAAACAGGCAGAGGCAGAGCGTGAGAGAAGGGCAAAAATCATACATGCAGAGGGAGAGTTCCAGGCAGCACAGAAGCTTGCTGATGCAGCGAAGATTATAGCAACAGAAAGCGGAGCGCTTCAGCTCAGATTTTTACAGACCCTTACAGAGATTGCTACAGAGAAGAACTCAACAATAATATTCCCGGTGCCGATAGATTTGATAAAACCATTTATTGATAGGATGGGAAAATAGGCAATGGAAACAGAAAGCCTTCCTTTAGCAAAGGAGGGCTTTGAAACTTATGGGGTAAGGGACGATTAACAAAGAAGATAAGGTTAAAAAAAATCGTGTATGGCTTAAACCCCTAATATTGATACTTATTGTAAGCGGGCTGACCTTTCTTTTTTATAAAACGGGGTTAATCCAATTCTTTCTTAATAAAGAGAGGCTCCTGCATTTTCTGGATTCCCTTGGTCCGGCAGCCTTTATAGGTTTTATACTTCTTCAGGCAGCACAAGTGGTTGCAGCTCCTATCCCAGGAGAGGTCACAGGGCTACTGGGCGGCTTTCTATACGGCCCTGTTGTAGGGGTTTTGTTGTCCACTGTTGGTCTTACCATTGGTTCATACGTAGCCTTTGCACTATCAAGGGCATTTGGAAGGCCTTTTGTTGATAGGGTTGTAAATAAATCCACGATAGAAAGATTTGATTATCTTCTTCACCACAAAGGCGCGTTCTTTGTTTTCTTACTTTTTTTAATTCCCGGGTTCCCAAAGGATTACCTCTGCTATATACTTGGATTAGGGCATTTATCAACAATGGAATTTCTAATAATCGGGGGTACTGGCAGGCTTTTTGGCACTGTCTTGCTTACCCTCGGTGGAAATTACATTAAACATCATCAGTATGGTAAATTCTCAATCCTTGTTGGTGTTGCCCTTACTGTTGTCTTTATAGCCATGGCGTATAGAGACAAGCTTGATAGATTATTCAGAATATGGCATGTTACCTCAAGAAGAAAGGCAAGGAAGGGGGAAAAATAGAGGCTATGATTTGCGTACTTCAATAGAGCGTTTTCATCTCTTCTGTGTATGTCCCGTCTTCTTTATATATGTACAAGGGGTTCTCAATTTTCATCTCTGTCCTTCCGTCCTTTATCGCCTCTACGAGCACCATCTTTGCCTCTGTTGTCAGAGTTGAATGAACAAACCTTAATCTTTTCGGTTCCATGTGTTTTTCCCTCAAGGCATCAATAAGTTCCACAAGTCTTGACGGATGATAAATCATGCAGAATCTGCCTTTTGACCTCAGAAGTGAGCACGACGCCTGTATTAAATCTGCAAGGTTTATTTCTATCTCATGCCGTGCAATCGCCTTTTCATCGGTAGGGCTTATCAGTCCTGTCTTCTGGCGCCTGAACGGAGGGTTTGATACAACGAGATCAAAAGAGTTGGGAGTTAAAAATGATGAGTTTAGGCCGGGTTTATTTTCATAGTGACAATCTCCGGGCTTAAATTTCTTTATGTCTGTCCTGATTACCCTTACTCGCTTTTCAACTTTGTTAAGGACGACGTTCTTTTCTGCAAGCCCGGCGAGGCTGTTCTGAATTTCGATAAGGGCAACCTCTGAATCATGATATTTTTTTGCCAGCAGGATTCCTACAATCCCGGAGCCTGCTCCCAGATCGGCAATCCTATATGCTCTGTGCAGGTTTACAAATGAGTAAAGAATAAGCGCATCTACAGAAAACCTGTAACCTTTCTTATTCTGATAAAGTTTTATATCGCGTATGGTGTCTAATGTTAGGTTCATAATACACGATTCATGATGCATGATTTGCGATATTTTGTTTATCCTGTATCTTGTATCATGCATCGTGTATCTCTATTAAGGTTAGCAGTTCGCCTATGCTGTCAATAATGAAGTCTGCATCTTTAAGTGTTTCCCTGTCCCTGAATCCGTAAGTTACCGCCACTGTGATTAGCCCTGCGCCTTTGCCTGCCTGTATGTCAAAGTCACTGTCGCCCACGATAATGGCTCTATGAGGCTCTATGCCGAGAATTTCGAGAACTTTTTTAACAGGCGCGGGTGACGGTTTTTTTTCAGGGGCGCTGTCGCTTCCGAGCACTACATCAAAAAATTTCATGAGTCCGAGTTGTTCAAGAAGTTTTTTTGACAAGGACTCTCTCTTGTTGGATATTATTGCTTTTTTATAGCCACCGAGCATCTCAAGGGTTTTTATTACTCCCGGGTATGGTTTTGTGAAATCAGTGAGGTGTTCTGAATAGTATTTGATAAACCTGTCAAGCACGGCGTCTTTTATGGAGGTATTATTGTCTTTAACTATCTTTTCTATAAGCCTTGTCAGTCCTTCTCCGACCATCTTAATGGTGTCCTCCACAGTAAGAGGCTTAAAGCCGTATGGTGCTATAACATAATTCAATGCATTGGTTATATCCATGCCAGAGTCAACAAGTGTGCCGTCAAGGTCAAAGATGATAAGATCCAGATTGTTAAAATCTGCCATAAAAAAACCCCCTGATTCGTTTAGTATCATTTTTTTAAAAATCTTGACAATATTTATTATATATGTTATCAAATTAGGGTCTGTTTTACATTATATTAAGGAGGAGGTGACCCAAGTGAAGAAAGTAATAGCTTTAATCCTTTCATTATTGCTGATTGTAGCCTTTGCTCTTACAGTAGCAGGCTGCAAGAAGGCAGAGGCTCCGAAACCGGCAGAGGCTCCTGCAGCAGCACCAGCAGAGGCTCCTGCAACAGCGCCAGCAGCGCCAGCAGGCAAATAAGTTTTTATCATTTTCAGGGGTGGTTTTATCCGCCCCTGAAAATGATTGCTTTTTGGGTGGTAAAGTGATAAATTAAAGCAGATTTATTATATATTTTAAGCAGCTTCAGCATTATTTTAACAAAAGAGTGGGTTTCCCCACTCTTTTGTTTTATAGGTATATGGATACAAAACAGTCAATTGTTGCTGATGAAGCGCTAAAGTTGGCAAGGCAGGTTGCTGATGACCAGAGTGTTGAGGTGCTTGAAGTAAGGTTATCAGGCAGAGGGAAGGGGACATTGATGAGAGTTACGATAGACAGAAGCGGCGGGGTGACTCTTGAGGACTGTGAGAGATTTAGCAGAAGCCTTGGGTTACTGCTTGATGCGGAAGACTCTATGCAAGGACCTTACAATCTTGAGGTTTCATCGCCGGGGCTTGACAGGCCATTAACTGCATTGAAGGATTTTGAAAGGAATAAAGGGAAACTTGTGAGAATAATTACTAAAGACAAGATAGATAACCAGAATTTTTTTCTCGGCAGGATAATCGGTATAACTGCGGACATTATACAATTAGATATAAATGGGGAAGAGCGTAATATCCCTTTTGATAACATATCAAGGGCAAGACTGGAGATAGAGATAAAATGACAAAAGAACTCTGTCAGGGAATAGACCAGATGAGCAGAGAAAAAGGCATAGAGAAGGGAATTCTTCTTGCTGCGCTTGAAGCTGCGCTGCTTTCTGCTGCAAGGAAGCGGTATGGCGGAAGAACGAATGTCCACCTTACGATAGACCCTAAAACCTGCAATATCACGGCTTATGAGACAAAGATTATTGTGGATAAGGTTTCCGATAAAGACATGGAGATTTCCAAGTCTGATGTGAAAAAATTTTTTTCTGACAAAGCAGGGGCGGAGAGCGTTGACCTGCCGCTTGATGTTCACGATTTCGGCAGGATAGCTGCCCAGACAGCAAAGCAGGTTATCTTTCAGAAGGTGCGGGAGGCTGAGCGTGATGTCATCTATGCCGAGTTCAAGGATAAGATTGGGCAGGTTGTAAGCGGGACTGTGATGAGGAAGGAAAAAAATAATTACTACATTAATATCGGCAAAACTGAAGCTATTCTTCCTCAAAACGAAGCGCTGCCCGGAGAAAATCTAAGGAGAGGAGATACTGTCAGGGCGCAGATAGAAGAAGTGAAGATAAGCACAAAGGAACCTGTTGTGCTTGTTTCAAGAACGAACCCGCGTTTTGTTGGGGCACTGTTCAAGATGGAAGTTCCTGAAATAAGCGAGGGGCTTGTGGTGATAAAGGATATAGTGCGTGAGCCGGGTGACAGGACAAAGATTGCTGTTTATTCTACAAATGCGTCCATAGATCCGGTCGGCGCATGTGTTGGGATGAAAGGAACAAGGGTTCAGTCTATTGTGAGGGAGCTTAGAGGGGAGAGGATAGATATAGTCCCATGGACTGATGACCCGAGGATGCTTATTGCCCGTGCGCTGAGCCCCGCAAGCGTTGAAAGGATTGGCATAAATGACGAAAGCAAGACTGCAATGGTGGTTGTCAATGACCAGCAGCTTTCGCTTGCAATAGGCAAGAAAGGGCAGAATGTAAGGCTTGCCATGAAGCTTACAGGATGGGACATAGACATAATGAGCGACACAGAGTACTCCAAGCTTAAGATGGAAGAAGCAGACAAAGTATTAGAAGAGGCAATAGACAAAGAAGCGCTGAAGAAAAACAAACCATCTGTTGATGGGTAAGAACCTTTCAGAATTTCCTGTACAGTATGTCAAAGGCGTTGGCCCCAGGCGGGCAAACCTCCTTAACACCCTCGGAATCAAGACAGCAGAAGAAGCCTTTTACTACCTTCCATACAGATACGAAGACAGAAAAAATATCAAAAAAATAAGCGCTCTCGGATATGGCCGGCTTGAGACCGTTATCGGCAAGGTTGTCGCTGCCGAGGTCATAAAGCTGCCAAAACGCAATATGAAGCTGTTTGAGTTAACGGTATCTGACGGAAGCGGCCTTGTCAAAGGGAAATGGTTTAATCAGCCTTTTCTGAAAAAAAACTTCGAGATGGGACAGGAAGTAATTCTGAGCGGCATTGTTAAGAGGAACACTTACTGGGGAATCGGCTTTGAATTTGATAACCCCGAGTATGAGTTTGTCACCGATGACGCTGATGCATTTATACACACTGCAAGGATTGTCCCGATTTACAGGACGACCTCCGGCCTAAGCGTAAGGCAGTTAAGGACTATAATGTTCAATCTTATCAATACCTGCATCAAGGATGTCTCTGACAACATGCCGGAGGAAATACTCATTAGAAATAATTTTCCGGGACTCACTGAGAGCATATTGAATTCTCACTTCCCGGAAAGCGGCACAGATATAGGCAGCCTTAACAGCGGCGCAAGCATTTACCAGAAGAGGCTTTATTTTGATGAACTCTTTAAGTTTGAACTCGGCCTTTCAGTAATTAAGAGAGGAAAAGAGGTTGAAAAGGGGATAGCGTTTAGTTCAGACGGCGTCCTTGTCAGGAAATTTCTTGGTGCGCTTAAATTCAAGCTCACCTCGGCACAGCAGAGAGTATTTGAGGAAATACTTTATGACATGAGAAAACCTCACCCGATGAACAGGCTTCTGCAGGGAGATGTGGGCTGCGGCAAGACTGTTATTGCGGTTATGGCAATGCTTACCGCTGCTGAGTGCGGTTATCAGGCAGCTTTGATGGCGCCTACGGAGATACTTGCAGGACAGCATTACATAAACATACACAAGATGATAGAAGACATGGGACTGAAGGTGTGCCTTATGACAGGAAGCAAGAATATATTGCGAGGTGAGCGCGAGGCATTACGGCGTGATATTGCGTCAGGAAAGATTAATATAATCATAGGAACACATGCGCTTATACAGGAAGGCGTGGAATTTAATAACCTCGGGCTTGCGATAATAGACGAACAGCACAGATTCGGGGTTATGCAGAGGGCGCTTCTCAGAAAAAAAGCTGTGAATCCCGATGTCCTTGTCATGACAGCCACGCCTATTCCGAGAACCCTGTCAATGACGCTCTATGGAGACCTTGATTATTCTGTTATAGATGAGCTTCCTCCATGCAGAAGGCCTGTTATAACGCGCTTGTTTAACGCAGGCCAGAAAGAATATATTTACAAGGCGATTGCTGAAGAAACAAAAAAAGGCAGGCAGGTATATGTTGTATATCCTGTTATTGATGAGACTGAGAAAACGAATCTCAAATCTGCGATAATAGGCAAGGAGGCGCTTGAGAAAATATTCTCGAAGCTGAAGGTTGAGCTTATTCACGGTAGGCTGAAACCGCAGGAGAGGGAAAATATTATGGCGTCTTTCAAAAAGGGCGAGATTGATCTCCTTGTAAGCACTACTGTTATAGAGGTCGGGGTGGATGTGCCTAACGCTGCGATGATGCTTATAGTTCATGCAGAGAGGTTCGGGCTTTCCCAGCTTCACCAGTTAAGAGGAAGAGTGGGAAGAGGAGGCAGCCAGTCGTATTGTTTCCTTTTAATGTATGAGCATGTAAGCGAAGATGCACGGAGAAGGCTTGATATAATGGTAAAAAGCAGCGACGGGTTTAAGATTGCGGAAGAAGACCTCAACATAAGAGGGCCTGGAGAATTTTTCGGGACAAGGCAGGCAGGGATGCCTGACCTCAAGCTTGCGAATATAATAAGGGATGCAAGGCTTCTTGATGCCGCAAGAAAAGAGGCATTTGCATTGATTGATAAAGATGCAGAACTAAATTCATTCCCTGAATTGAAAAAAGGGCTTGAGATGTTCTGGAAGGGGAAGATTGAATTGTTTAAGACAAGCTGAAAGGAGAAACAACATGAAAACCTGTCCCTTTTGCAAAGGCAAAATTAAAGAGATGACTGTTGACCATCTTCATCGCTGGGGCAAAGAAATTTATCTTTTTGAAAATGTTACTGCAGAGGTATGTTCGCAATGCGGTGAAACTTTTTTTGCTCCTGACGTGATGGAACTTATGGATAAGCACATAAAAGGCAGACCAAAGACAGAAGAAACAGTTACAATCCCTGTGATTAAACTTCCAGAAAAAGCAGTCGCATAAACATACTAAGGAGCACAAGTAAAATCAACGGAATCCTGACTGATGACTGCCACGATCTGTATACAAAGAGGCAAACACTCCGTGACCCCCAATAACCTCCTTGATCCCCTGAAAACTGCTTTGTGTGCCCTCTTCCTCTACAAAGAACATTGAGTAGTGCTTACCCGTGGCATCGTCCATTGTCACGATCAGATCCCAGAACTTACCGGTAACCCACTCATGCCGGGAGCCGTCCTGATGCAGCATCATGCCAACATAGGGCGCTCGCGGCCGCCGTTTCCGGTGAGTGCCCTTCCCTGAAGCTTTTGGCGCCAATCCCTTTGTCGCATGTTCTTTACCCATGTATAGCTCCGCATACCACTGTGTGATCGACGATACCAGCTATAAAAGTGCTTGACGGTAAATCCCCGATATTGATGACTATACAGGCCATGACCTCATCCAATGGCGCACAGCGGTGCGCTGCCCCCCGAGCAGCTCGGGGTAAGACCCTCCATCCCCTCATCCTCGTACCGAATCAGATAGCGCCCCGATAATATCTGGGTCACCATACACCAAGCAGCATCGCTGCCTCTTCCTGCGTCAATCGTCCTCTATCCCATCCTTCATATGCTTCTTCAAATCTCATCTTCCGTACCTCCTGTAGTATCTCCGTCCGTTCATGAATGGCTCCTCCTTGCTATCCAATCTTAACAGGACAGTTTATGTGCTACAGATACGGATAGCTTACTTGCTCGCTACACCGGAAAAAAATATGTTGACAAGAGGCAAGCAAAGTTATATGTTTTAATAGGTTGATAAAATGTTCTACTAATAAGAATGAAAAACATTTCTTGCCTATCAGCTAACTACTCTATTTTAAAGGGGAGGTATTTATGGCTATTTCAAGACGTGATTTCTTAAAGCTCTCAGGCGGCACTGCTGTTGCAGCGGGCGCCGCAAGCCTCGGCCTTACACCCGAAGAGGCGGCAGCTAAGGAATTGGAACTCCGAACAAAAGGGGCGAAAGAGACAAAGACCATCTGTCCTTACTGCTCGGTAGGATGCGGCATTGTTGTCCACACAAAAGACGGAAAGGTCATCAACACTGAAGGCGACGCGGATCATCCAATCAGCGAGGGAACCCTTTGCTCGAAAGGAGCATCGCTCTATCAGATCATCAATAACCCCGCTCGGCTTACAAAACCGAGATACCGCGCTGCGGGCGCAACTGAATGGAAAGAGGTTGAATGGGATTGGACGCTTGACGAGATCGCAAAAAGAATAAAGGCTACTCGTGACAAGACTTTTAAAACTACCTCAAAATCAAAGGTTAAAGAAAAGCAGCCTGACGGCACGGAGAAAGAAGTAGAGAAGGATTTTGTCGTAAACAGAACAGACGGTATAGCGCATGTTGGAAGCGCAAATATTGACAATGAAGAATGTTACATACTTCAGAAACTCCTCCGCTCATGGGGGCTTGTCTACATAGAGCATCAGGCGCGAATATGACACTCCCCAACTGTAGCGGCTCTGGCAGAGTCGTTCGGGAGAGGCGCAATGACAAATCACTGGATTGATTTCAAAAATGCAGATGTGATTCTTGTAATGGGAGCAAACCCCGCAGAGAACCATCCCATATCAATGAAATGGATAATGAAGGCAAGGGAACAGCGAGGCGCCAAGCTTATTGTTGTTGACCCGCGCTTTACAAGGACAGCTTCAAAGGCGGATATATACGCTCCGATGCGTTCAGGCACTGACATCGCTTTCCTTGGAGGCATGATCAACTATATAATTAAAAATAACCTTTACTTCAACGAATACGTTACTAAGTATACCAATGCAGCATATCTCGTAAATCCTGAGTTTAAGGGTCCAGGAGAGCTTAACGGCATATTCTCAGGATACGATGAAAAGACAAGGAAGTATGACAAAAAGACATGGTCTTTTCAGATGGATGAAAAAGGACTTCCGAAAAAAGACACGACTTTGAAAGGCCCTAACTGTGTCTTCCAGCTTCTAAGGAAACATTATTCTCGTTATACCCTCGATAAAGTTTCGAGCATCACCGGAACTCCGAAGGAAAAACTTGTAGAAGTCTATAAAACCTATGCATCCACAGGAAAACCAAACAGGGCCGGCACAGAGCTTTACGCAATGGGCTGGACGCAGCATACTGTGGGAACTCAGAACATAAGGACAATGTCTATAATACAACTCCTCTTAGGCAATATGGGAATGGCTGGAGGCGGCATAAATGCACTTAGAGGCGCAGCAAATGTTCAGGGATCTACTGATCATGGGATCTTGTTCCACATACTTCCCGGTTATCTCCCTGTGCCAACCGCTACTATTGCTGACCTAAAGACTTATATCGAAAAATTTACGCCTAAGACAAAGGATCCGAAGAGCGTCAACTGGTGGGGAAACAGAGGGAAATATATCACAAGCTATCTGAAGGCGATATGGGGCACAAACGGAACCGCTGCCAATGGGTTTGGTTATGAATGGCTTCCAAAGCTTGATGAGGGTCAAAACGGCTCATGGCTTGTGCTTTTTGACCAGATGCTCAAGGGAAAATTTGAAGGGTTCTTTGCGTGGGGGCAGAATCCTGCCTGTTCAGGCAGTAATGCCGGAAAGGTGAGGAAGGCGCTCTCAAAACTCAAATGGATGGTGAATGTAACTTTATTTGATGATGAAACAGGCTCTTTCTGGAGAGGCCCTGAAATGAATCCAAAGGAGATTCAGACAGAGGTATTCCAACTCCCTGTTACTTCCTGTGTTGAAAAAGAGGGTAGTTTTACAAACTCAGGGCGTCTTGCACAGTGGAGATATAAGGCAATAGAACCTGTAGGTGAATCCAAGCCTGACTCATGGACAGTAAACGAACTCCACTTTAGAGTGAAAAAACTTTATCAGAAAAAGGGCGGCAAATTCCCCGAGCCCATATTTAATCTCACATGGGATTATGGAAAGAAAGGCGCTGACGGCAAAATCAAGGAGCTTGATACTCACAGTGTTGCAAAAGAGATTAACGGCTACTATCTTGAAGACCTCTTTGATAAAAAAGCAACCCCTCCGAAGCAGTTCGGCAAAAAAGGACATCTCGCTACAAACTTTGTCACATTACAGGCAGATGGGACAACATCCTGCGGAAACTGGCTATACAGCGGAAGCTATACCGAAAAAGACGACAAGGTTGTAAATATGATGGCAAGAAGAGGCAAGAAAGATATCGGCGGTCTCGGTATGTATCCTGAATGGGCATGGTGCTGGCCTTTAAACAGAAGGATTATCTATAACCGCGCATCTGTTGACCCGCAGGGCAAACCATGGGATCCAAAGAGAGCTGTTATCAAATGGAATCCCAACAAACTGGATCCGAAGACAAAAAAGACTGCACCCGGATGGGATGGAGACGTACCTGACGGGCCCGCTCCTCCGCTGGCTGATGAGAAAGCAGGCAAATATCCGTTTATCATGAGAGCAGACGGCATGGGCGCAATATTCGGGCCGGGACTTGTTGACGGGCCGTTCCCTGAGCATTATGAGCCTTTGGAATGTCCTGTTCAGGAAAATCCGATGTCCAAAAAACACAGAATAAATCCAACTGTAAAGCTGTTTTATGGCGTAACAGGTCCGCATGACAAGCCTGCAAAGGACGGCGGACTTCCGGAAGACGTATTCTTCTCATGCGACATAAGGTATCCGTATGTTGCGACAACCTACCGTGTATCAGAGCACTGGCAGACGGGAGTGCTTACAAGACATGAGCCTTGGCAGCTTGAAATGATGCCCCAGCAGTTTGTTGAGATCAGCAACGAACTTGCAAAAGAAAAGGGAATAAAGAGCGGCGATAAGGTCACTGTATCCTCTGGCCGCGGCAAGGTATGGGCAGTTGCATGGGTAACTGACAGGCTCAAGCCCTTTAAGGTGATGAACACCACTGTTCATCAGGTAGGTTTGCCGTGGTGTTTCGGATGGCAGTATCCTGAGGATGGAAGCGGCGGAGACAGCACCAATCTTCTAACACCGACAATCGGCGATGCAAATACACTTATACCTGAAACAAAGGCCTTTATGGTCAACATAGAAAAGGCATAGGGGGTGATGACATGTCAAGAAAAGCATTAGTGATTTCTCCGGAATTATGTATAGGATGCAGGGGATGTCAGACAGCATGTAAATCATGGAACCAGCTTCCTGCTGCAAAGACATCAAACAAAGGCACTGCTGAGAATCCGCCTGACCTTACACCTAATTTATACAACAAGATACGGTATGTAGAGATGCCTTCAGAGTCAAATCCGGTAAGGTGGCTGTTCGTCAGCCAGAGGTGCATGCACTGCGATGACGCAGGATGCATGAAGATATGTCCTGCGCCCGGAGCTTTATTCAAGACAAAGGAAGGCGCTGTAGGATTTGATAAGGAAAAGTGCATTGGATGCAAGCTGTGCGTTGCAGGCTGCCCTTTCAATGTCCCGCGATACGATGAAAAAGACAAGATTACAAAGTGTCACCTTTGCTCTGACAGAATATCGCAGGGACTCGAACCTGCCTGCGCAAAGACATGTCCTACAGGAGCGATATCCTATGGCGACAGGGATTCAATAATGAGAAAAACACAGGGCACAGGCTATCAGAAACTTTATGGAGAGGCAGACCTCGGAGGGCTCGGAGTGCTCTACGCGTTTATAGATGCTCCAAAGGTCTACGGAATGGAGGAAAGCCCAGCAATACCTGAAAGCATAGTCTTCTGGCACAAAGTTCTGAAACCGCTTGCCTACTGGGGCATTGGAGGAGCAGTCGCTGCATCTTTCCTCCACTATGCTGTCTTCGGTCCCAAAAAAGATGAGGAGGTGAAGTAACAATGTCTACCATGGTTAAAAAAGCAAATGCTTTTGAGATACTCAATCACTGGGTTATGGCAGTAAGCTTCATTATACTCGCTGTAACCGGATACGGTTTTCTCTTTCACCTTGAACAGTTAAACTCAATCTTCGGCAATTTCAATGCAATGAAGAACTGGCACAACTGGAGCGGCGTTGTGTTCACTGTATCTCTGTTCTTTACAATCTTCAATTATCTGCCTGTCTCACTGAGCTTTGGCGGTGATGACATTGGATGGATATTTAAGGCAGGAGGCTATTTCTCAAGGAAGGCTTCAGTTCCTCCTCAGGACAGGTTAAATGCAGGGCAGAAACTGCTTTACCTTATTGTTCTGTTGCTCGGAACCGCAATTGCTGTCTCAGGGTTTATAATATGGCTAATGCCTGCCGCGGCTGACATAAGAAAATTGATACTCTTATCCCATCTGGTGCATAACATTGGCTTTGTCCTGATGGTCACGATTATCCCTGCTCACATTTATCTTGCCACCCTCGCAAACCCCGGCACATTCAGGATAATGGTGTACGGCACTGTGCCTCTTGAATGGGCAAAAAAGAGACACGCCAAATGGGTCCAGAAAATGGGGGTTTAGGCAAAGGTTCTTGAAGTTTTTATTTACAAGATGGATAGGTGGCTTAACCTATCCATCTTTTTTATACTATCGACATTGCTGTCTCAAGGAACAGAAAAGGATAGTCGTTAACACTCACTTTTTTATTGCATATTTTTTCAGGTGTGATGAAATTAGCAATATGCAGGCATCAGGAAAAGGCTGATCCTTATGAAGAAAAATTTTTTAATCATCTTCTTTATTCTATTCACAGCGCCCTATTCTTTCGCAGATGAGAGAAGATACAATGTCCCCATTCATGATTCCCCTGCATCAGGCTCTGCAAATGCTCCTGTAACGATAATAGAATTCCTTGATTACCAATGACCTCATTGTGCTGCGGCCGGTCCGGTCGTTGAGAAATTAATGAGAGAATATAAAGGCAAGATTCGGTTGGTTGTAAAACATTACCCCTACAAATACAGGGATTTCTCGCATATTGCGGCAGAGGCTGCAATAGCTGCCAATGACCAAGGCAAGTTCTGGGAGATGCACCATCTCCTGCTCAAAAAATCACCTCAACTTGACAGAGGAAGCCTTATTAAATATGCAAAAGAGACAAATCTGGACATAAAAGCATTCACGGAATCGCTTGATAAGATGAAGCACTCTGCAATAATAGAGCGGGACAAAAAACTTGCAATTGATATGGATTTATACAACACGCCTACGCTTTTTATTAATGGAAGAAAGGTCATCGGGAACAGGCCTTACGAATATTTAAAGAAAATTATTGAGGAGGAACTTAAGAATGCAAAGAAATAATAATATTGATAAAGTGATAAAAAAAATGACATCTTCTGTCATTCCCGCTTGTCGGGAATCATTCTCCCGATGCTTCGGGATTCGGAATCGTAAGAAAGATTGCGGGCAAGCCACAATGACAATATATGCATTCTTAATACTATTTCTTTTTGTGTTCCAGTTGTCTTCCTATGCAGGCCACCTTGAGCCTTTCAAATCAGTCCCTGTGCCTGCAAATAATCCTCAGACTCCCGAAAAGATAGAACTCGGCAAAAAACTTTTCTTTGACAGGAGGCTTTCAGGCGACGGCACAATGAGCTGTGCAACATGCCACAACCCTGAACAGGCATTTACAGACGGGCTTGATATAGCGCTGAGCTATCCGACAACAAAGAACTGGAGGAACTCTCCAACGCTGATAAACGTCGCTTTCCAGAAGCACTTTTTCCATGACGGAAGGGCTAAATCGCTTGAAGACCAGGCGCTCTTCCCATTGATGTCCGCATTTGAGATGAACCAGAACCTTGACTTTGTTGAGGAGGAAATAAGAGTAGTACCTGAGTATGTTGAGACGTTCAAAAAAGTCTTTGGCGGCGAAGTAACGAAGGAGAGGATTGCCATGGCTATTGCTGCATTTGAAAGGACTTTGGTCTCTGTTAATTCCCCGCTTGATAAATATCTCAAAGGCGACAAAAAGGCATTATCGCAGGATGCAAAGAAGGGGCTTGAGATACTTAGTGGCAAGGGAAAGTGCGCTGACTGCCACTATGGAGTAAATTTAACCGACGACAAATTCTACGCATTGAATGTGCCTGAAAATCCTGCGCTCCAGAATGATCCAAGGGTTACCGCCACAATGAGATTTGTGGCAAAGACCTATCACTACAAAGACTATAAAAATCTCAAGGAAGATCCCGGCAGATACCTGATTACAAAAAACAAGAAAGACTGGAAGGCATTCAGAACACCAACATTAAGAGACATCTCAAAGACAGGCCCATACATGCATAACGGAGTCTTCAATACTCTTGACGAGGTCATAGAATTTTTTAACATGGGCGGAAGCAAAGGGAATAAAGTTCTTAAACCGCTGGGATTAACAGATAATGAAAAAAAATATCTAAAGACATTTCTTGTTGAAGCGCTGACAGGAGAGGATATTGTTATAAAATATCCGCAGGTGCCCTAACCTGTACCAGATACTGGGACAGTCCCCTGCAATAATATTTTCAGGGAGCGGATAGCCCCGCGCAAGAACTTGTAAATTCCTTGTATATCGCACTGATTCTGCCTCATAACAAACATGGTTTAATATTGCTGAAAGACAGCTACAGCCTCCTGCGTTGGTTAAAATAGCCTCGCCTGTCCTTTTGGCTTCTTTCTTTCAACTTCCTCAAATATCTTTACCTTGCCGTACTCACCGTCAAAGCCCGGCGCTATGCTTAACTTTCCTTTTCTCATCCGTGATATTGCCTCTGCAAGCTGAGGAGAGCCTGCGCTTTCAATCTCCTCCATTGTACAGTCCATGAGTATCTTAAATTCATTGCCGAGATTTTCAAGCAGTTTAAAATACTCATTCTTAACAGCTTTGCTGTTAACGCCTACCTCCAATGTCTCAGAAATAACCTCAGCGAGCGGGATAGCAGAATAAAAATCAGGGGCATTTTCAGGCTTGAATCCGCTTTTTCTGTCAGCGAGCTTTTCTACCCTGTGCATAACTCCTATAGTCACCTTTTTCCCACATGCAGGGCATAAATAATTGTTCTTAATCGTCTCTTCAGGCGAAAGGCTCACACCGCATACCTTGTGGCCGTCATAATGGTATTTCCCTTCTTCAGGAAAAAATTCTATTGTGCCTGTAAAACCGCCTTCCTTTTTCATTGCATTTGTGATTGCCGTGTATGAGACATCTGTATCCAGAATATTCGCCTCTCTTCCTATCTTCTGGGGCGAATGTGCATCAGAGTGTGATGTTAATGTAATCCTGTCAAGAGACGAAAGCCTCCAGTTCATCTGCGGGTCAGAGGAAAGCCCAGTTTCAATCGCATAAACATGCGGCGTTAAGTCTTCAAAACACTCCTCAAGCGAATCAAAACCCGAAGCTGCGCCAAAAACTGAAAAATGAGGAGTCCACGCGTGCGCCGGAATAAGCATTGCGTCTTCCGATGCCTCAAGGACAATCCTCAGAAGTTCCTTTGCATCAAGCCCGAGAATAGGCCTTCCGTCTGCCGACAGGTTCCCTATCTTTGAGAGTTTTGAATTAATCTTTTCCGCTGTATTGAAATCAGGCGCCAAAACAATACTGTGTATCTTTCTTAATCTTCCGTTCTTGCTGTAAATGCAGCTTATCTCT
>Ga0214473_10001408_pt1 | contig 31807 bp, 24 predicted proteins | sample RVTome_7_FD_203509 | JGI IMG/M metagenome (GOLD analysis project Ga0214473, IMG submission 203509) | Soil microbial communities from uranium-contaminated site in the Upper Colorado River Basin, Wyoming, United States - RVT98D197 | ecosystem: Environmental > Terrestrial > Soil > Contaminated >...
AGTCAATGCCGCCAGCGCGGACAGCCCGTGGAAGGGCTCCGTCTGGAGTTTCACGACCGCCGACTTCATTGTCGTGGATGACTTCGAGAGCTACACGGATGACGTGACAGGCCGTATCTTCCAGACTTGGATCGATGGCTGGGGCTACACCGAGCCCGCGCCGGGCAATCCGGGCAACGGCACCAGTTCGACGGTTGGATACACCGACCCGCCGTTCGCAGAGAGGAGCATCGTTCACGGCGGCGCGCAGTCCATGCCGTTCGATTTCAACAACATCATCCAGCCGTACTACTCCGAAACCGAGCGGACCTGGGCCTCGCCTCAGAACTGGAAGGTCAACGGTGTGACCGATCTGAGCCTGCAGGTGCGCGGTTACCCCGTCAGCTTCGCGGAGACCTCGCCGGGCAACATCACCATGAGCGCCAGCGGCGCGGATATCGTCAATCTCACCGACGAGTTCCGCTATGCCTACAAGCGTCTCAGCGGCGACGGCTCGCTCACGGTCCGGGTGGAGAGCCTTGTGAACACCGCCGCGTGGGCCAAGGCCGGCGCGATGATTCGTGTCGGTCTGGAACCAGCCGCTGCGCAGGTGCACATGATTGCCACGCCGAACAACCTCGTGGAGTTCATGTACCGCAGGGATAGCGGCCTGAACACCGCGCAGTTCGCCACCGCCGCGGGCGCCACCCCGTTGCCGCACTGGGTCCGCCTGACCCGTAAGGGCAATACTTTCACCGGTGAGTACTCGGCCGATGGGACCACGTGGAACAAGGTCACCGCCGCCGACGGAACGCCGTCGACGATCGACATCCCGATGTTGGGCGATGTCTACATCGGTCTGGCCGTGACAGCCACCAATCGCAACGCGATCACCACCGCTGTCTTCTCCAACGTCCAGGTCACCGGGGCGACCGGCCAGTGGCAGGTGGCGGAGATTGGGTACGACCATCCGGGCAACGATCCTGCCTCGCTCTACGTGGCGATTCAGGACAGCGCCGGCAAGCTCGCCGTCGTGACCAATCCCGACACCAATATCGTCCTGACCACCCAGTGGACCCAGTGGAAGATCCCGCTGAGCCAGTTCACCGGCGTGAACCTCGGTGCGGTCAAGAAGGTGTACATCGGCGTGGGCGACCGTAACGCCCCCAAGACCGACGGCGCCGGCAAGCTGTTCATCGATGACATCCGCGTGCTCAAGCCGTGACAGAAGTCGCGGGATTGCAGAAACATTAGCCCCTTATCTTGAAAGGACACAGTTATGTGTAAGAAGCTGGTGTGTCTGGTTGTATTTGCATGGGTGTTCGGTCCGGCCGCCGCCGAGGCAGCGCGGGTCGAGTGGGTCCGCGCCGCCTACTGGGACGCTCGCTACTGGACGAACTGGGCCGACGACAGCATTAGCGTCTATATTCGAGACGGTCTGGAGGCGGCCGGGTATGAGATCCTCGACGCGGACCAGCTCAAAACGTGGATGGATGCCCGTATCGCCGACGGGAAGTACAGCGTGGTCGTGTTCTGCCGCGATATCGTCCCGGACACCGTGGCCGAGACGATGGACGCCGACTGCACGCTTCGACGTTACCTGGACGCGGGTGGAAAGGTGGTGTTCTACGCCGACATCCCCCTGTACAACCAGGGGCACGTGGCCCAGACGAGGACTACGTGGGGCGACTATGGAGCCCCCGCTGTTCTGGGGTTCAATACGTCCGGTGCGCCGCGGAACACGAACCAGATCGTGAAGTTGACCGCGGCGGGGACCGCGTGGGGCCTGACCCGGACGTGGCCGTCGGTGCGTCCGGCGCTCCCGACCGTGACGCCCAACCTGACAATTCTGGCGACGGATAACGCGGGCAACGCCGGGGCATGGGTGAAGCACTATGTGGCCGGCGACACGTTCCGCGGATTCGTGCGGATCTGGGACTTCGACGTGACGCCCGCGAACTTCCCGACGGTGGAAGAGATCATGCGTGTGGCTGAGTACTCGGGTCCGAGAGCATCCAATCCCCGCCCGGCGAACGGTGCCGCAGGCGTGGGCCTGCAGGTGGTACAGTGGGATGCGGCCAAGGATGTGACAGCCCATCAGGTGTACTTTGGAACGGACCGGGCCGCTGTCAACGCCGCCGACACCAGTTCCCCGGAATACAAGGGCCAGCAGTCCGTAATGCAGACAGCGTACATCTACCCCCTCGGTCTTGTACCCGGTACGGCCTACTATTGGCGGATCGATGAAGTTCTGGCCGGCGGTACGGTGAGTGCCGGTGACGTGTGGAGCTTCACCGCGGCGCCACAGGCGGCGTGGGCGCCGAAGCCCGCGAACGGGGCCCGGTACGTTGCTCCTGATGCGGCGCTCGAATGGATGCCGGGATTGATGATAGCAGGCCATGATGTCTACTTTGGGACGGACCGTGCCGCCGTCGAGGCCGGTGCGGCGGAGACGAAGAAAGCGAACATGCAACCGATGACGTCCTACACGCCTGCCGGACTGGAAGCCGGCATGACCTACCACTGGCGCGTGGATGAAGTGGTCGGCGCTACCGTGACAACCGGCGAGGTCTGGAGCTTCACCGTGCAGCCGGTGATTGCGAAGGTCGATCCGGCCATGATCGGCTGGTGGAAGTTGGAGGATGAGGACTCCGGTACGGCGGTGGATTACTCCGGCTGGGACCACCATGGCAGACTCGTGGGCAACCCGCAGTGGGTCCAGGGATATGCTGGGGACGCCATGAAATTCGACGGAATCGATGACTACGTGGACCTCGGCAATCCAAGCGACTGGCCCGTGGGCGCATCGCCGCGCAGCATGTGTGCCTGGGCGAAGGCCGCTGCCCTCGGCGGCGGCTGGCGATGGATCGCTGCGTACGGTTCAGCCGGAACCGGGCTGGCCATGTTCATCGGTCAGAACGGCACCGATCTCTACGGGGGCGGCTACGGCGATGACGTGAGCAAAACCGGATTCTGGAACCTGGACGTCTGGCATCACATCTGCCTGACGTATGACGGGACCACCGCCCGGCTGTACGCCGACGGGGTGGAGGTGGCCTCCGTCCCCAAGGCTTGGAATCTCACGTTGGGCCGTGCCCACATCGGACGGCAAGTCAACGATGCCACTGAGTTTTGGAGCGGCATGGTGGATGACGTCCGCCTCTACAACGTCGCGCTGACCCCGGAACAGATCCTCGAGGTCATGCAAGGTGACTTGCTGGTTGCCTCGGACCGACAGCCGGCCAGAGACGCCACGTTGGATATCCGCAACGCGACGGAACTGAGCTGGTTGCCGGGCGCGACGGCGGCGAAGCACGATGTGTACTTCGGCAAGGACAGAGAAGCCGTGGAAGCCGCCGATGCCAGTGCCCCCGAATACAAGGGCCGACAGGCAGGGGCAAGCTATTCCCTGGCTGGGCTGGTCGAGTCTGGCGGCGGCTCATACTTCTGGCGCGTCGATGAGGTCGAGGCCGATGGAACGACCATCCACAAGGGCGATGTCTGGCAGTTCACGGTGCCTGATTATCTTCTCGTGGACGAGTTTGAGGGCTATAGGAACGACTCGCCGAACCGCATGTTCCAGACGTGGCGCGACGGCTACGGCTATTCGGCCGATGAGTTCTTCCCGACCGCGTACCTCGGCAATGGCACCGGATCAGGGGTCGGACATGATATCTGGACGGCGGGCACGACGTTCACCAACATCGCGGAGAGGATCTTCGTCCACGGCGGCGCTCAGTCCATGCCGCTGTACTACCACAACGACAGTGCCGATATGAAGTACTACTCCGAGGCCGAGCGGATCTGGACGCCGCCGGCGGACCTGACGGCGGGAGGCGTGACCGATCTGAGCCTGTGGTTCAAAGGCAGGCCGGCGAGATTTCTGGTGAACCCGGACGGCAGCTATACCGTGAACTCTACCAGCGGAGACATCTCGGGCACCAATAATGACTACTTCCGCTTCGTCTACAAGCGGCTGGACGGCGACGGCTCCATGATCGTCAAGGTCAACGGTCTGAACGCGACGCACCAATGGGCCAAGGCCGGTGTCATGATCCGTGAGACGCTGGACGTGACGTCTACCCGCGCCCACATGATCACGACGCCTATCGGACGCGTGGCCTTCGAGAACCGAGCGACCACAGGCGGCGCCTCGGCGTCCGTGTACAGCGCAGTCGGCGCATTCCCGTTGCCCATCTGGCTCAAGCTGGAGCGTAAAGGCAACCAGTTCACCGGCTATTACTCCAAGGATGGGACCACCTGGATCGCGATTACGAACGCCGGCGGCGGCGGCGGTACCTCGCCGAACCCGCAGACGATCACGATGACCGGCAGCGTGTACATCGGTCTGTGCGTGACCAGTAACAACACGGTCACGACTGTCACCGCCCAGCTTTCCGATGTCACGAGCACCGGGGGGGTCACGGGCGACTGGACCGTCGTGGACATCGGCACCGCGGCCCAGCTCAACCCGGCCAACGATGCGGATGACCTGTATGTGGCCGTCCAGGACAAGTCGGGCAAAGTGGCCGTGGCGACCTGGGCCAATGGCACGGTCCAGACCGACTGGACGCAGTGGAAGATCCCGCTGAGCCAGTTCACCGGTGTGAACATGTCCGCCGTCGCGAAGATCTTCATCGGCGTCGGCAACCGGGACAATCCACAACCGGACGGCGCCGGCCTGGTCTACATCGATGAGATCCGTGTGATCAAGCCATAGCTACCGGCCGTCAATTTCGAATTTTGCGGCCGCACCGGCAAGTGATTGAGAGCCGAGGCCCACGTCTACACAGCGTGGGCCTCGGCATTCTCTTTGCACTCCGGCCAATCTACGCCTACAATGGTATTGGTTACTTTGAGAAAACGGTGTCCCGGGAATTCATGAGGAGTCTTGTATGCAGTCGGACAAATGCGGCACAAGGGAGACCTCACGCAGGGAGTTTCTCTCACGGCTTTCGCTGGGCGTGGCCGGGTCGGCTCTGGCCGTCGGCGAGATATCGCGGGCACAGGAGACTCCGCCGGCAGCTCCTGATTCCTCCGGGCCGCCGCTGCCGACGATTCGATTGGGCGACCATCAGGTCAGCCGGCTGGTCGTGGGCTCCAACCCTGTCAGCGGGTACTCCTACATGGGCCCCATCATGGATCAGCACATGCGGGAGTACTTCACACCCGAGCGGGTCGTCGAGTTCCTCTGGAATTGTGAACGCGCGGGGATCGACGCGCACCAGTTCAGCAACCCGGAGCTGATGGCCGGCGTCAGTCGAACCTTACGGGAGCGGGGAGCAAAGATGAAATTCATCTGCCTCCACTCCAGCGAGACGCAGAGCCCTGCAATTGAGCAGGTGGTCCGGGACGCGCAGCCTATCGCGATTGCTCATCATGGCGGGGTCACCGACCGGCTGTTCCAGCAGGGCAAGAGCCGGCAAGTCCATGACTTCGTGAAACGCGTTCACGATGCGGGGGTGTTGGCCGGGGTCTCGGCCCACAATCCCGATTGTGTCAAGCGGATCGCCGACGAGGGCTGGAAGGTCGATTTCTTCATGACCTGCTTCTATCACCTTACGAGATCCAAGGAGGAGCTGGCGAAGATGCCGCCGGTCAGCACGCTCCAGATCGGCTATTCGTTTTTCGCCTCCGATCCGATGGCGATGACCGAGGTGGCCCGGCAGGTCAGTCAGCCGTGCCTGGGTTTCAAGATCCTCGGCGCCGGCCGCAAATGCGGCGACAAGCGGTCGGTCCAGGAGGCATTCGAATTCGCCTTCGAGCATCTCAAGCCCATCGACGGTGTGATCGTCGGCATGTATCCGCGATACCAGGATCAGATTTCCGAGAACGCCGCGTACGCCAGGCAGTTCGGCGGAGCGAAAGTATAGCGGGTCGCGGCGTCTGTACATGCATGGATCCTGCATGCATCATGGGGGCTCTCTGATTCGATTTGCGTGTGCTCTGCCTGTATATGGAGGTCGAAAGATGGCGGTGAAAACAAAGGAACGGAAATCGTCGCGGGGGAAGTTGGCCGACAACAAGGGCATTATGAGCGACGGTGAGAAACTGATTTCGTATTGCGGCCTGTATTGCGGCGATTGCTCCGGCTACAAGGGGACTATTGCCAATCTGGCCCGGGACTTGCGCAGGGAGCTTGAGCGGGAGCGGTTCGCGGACCTGGCGAAGGTCCTTTCGAAGATCCCGTTCTTCAAGGCTTTCGAGGGCTTCCCGCAATGTTGTGCGGTGCTGGAGACGTTGCCGAAGATGCGCTGCAAGAAGGCCTGTCGGGGTAACGGCGGGCCGCCGCACTGCGAAATCCGCATGTGCAATCAGGACAAAGGGTTCGACGGCTGCTGGCAGTGCGACACGTTCAAGACCTGCACGAAGCTCGCCTTCCTCAGACCCGGCCACGGCGACGCCAACATTCGCAACCTGAACCAGATCAAACGCCACGGCGCCGCCGCCTTCCTCCGGGGAAAGCGTTACTGGCGGACGAAAGCCACTGCCAAGCGATCTGCCGGCGAGAGCTCAGACTGATTCTCGATAGAATGATTTCGATAAAGAGAATCCTAAGGTACACCGTTGGGATCATCCTGGTCCTCGTGGGGCTTCTCGCCTTGGTGACGCCGCTGTCACCCGGCTCATGGCTGGCCCTGGTCGGCCTGGAACTGCTCGGTCTGCGCATCTTGCTGCGGGACAAGCTTCTGGCGTGGGCGCAGGCCCGGCCGGGCAGCAGGTTCGCCTGGGTCATCTGCCGGGTCATGCGTGTTCGAAAGCGAGCCCCCCTGCGGGATCGGCTTCTGGCGTGGGCCCAAGCCCATCCAGGCAGCAGGTTCGCCTGGATCATTTGCCGGGTCCTGCGCATCCGCCGGCGCGATCCCAACGAGAAGAAGAAGTGGCGGAAACGCTGCTCGTCATGACCGTTTTTTTTTCGGATTGACTCAGGTCCCGCTGGTGTAGTAATTAGAACGGTCAGCATCCGGGCGGACTGGTTGTGTACGGTGGGCCGCGAGTGAGCCGGATTGTTCGGAAGAGGTTTTGTGGGACATCCTTTGGGTTTGGTGAGGGTAGAGTCATGGCGCGAGCGGTGAGCAGGATCGGGTGGGTGGTTGCGGTCATGTCTTTGTCGGCTCTGGCGGGCTGTCGCGGCACGCCTGGGATTGCGTCACTTGACGAGAAGGCGGTGCTCTGGAACGGCACGGATTTCACCGGCTGGTATCGCTACGTTGCTGATCCGACGGTGGACGTCAATAGCGTGTGGCGCGTCCGGAATCACGTCATCCGCTGCTCGGGGAAACCTGACGGTTACATGCGCACCGAGAACCGATACAAGAACTACCGCCTGCACGTCGAATGGCGGTGGCCCGAGCAGGCCGCCAATAGCGGCGTGCTGCTGCACATGAGCGGGCCGGACCAGCTCTGGCCCACCTGCATCGAGTGTCAGTTGAAGGCCGGCAACGCCGGAGACTTCGTCCTCATGAACGGCGCGGGCCTGACCGTCAACGGCATCGATTGGCAGGACGCCGCCAAGCAGTTTGTCGCCATCGAGAAGAAGGCGTTGGTCAGGGAGAAACCCGCCGGACAGTGGAACGTGTATGAAATCCACTGCAAGAAGGGCACAATCCGTTGCTTCGTTAACGGCGTCCTGCAGAACGAGGGTATGAAAGCCGAACCAAATACCGGCTGGATCGGTCTCCAGAGCGAAGGCGGCCCCATCGAGTTCCGCAACATCTACCTCCTCCCGGCCGATTAGACCCGGGACGGTGGTCTCATCCCGCGAAATTCGAAGCACGAAACTCGAAATCCGAGACAAACCCTAATGACCGAAGTCCAAATGGCGCAAACGCAGGCGCGCAGGATGGGCTTCAGCCCATGCGGCCGATAGCAGGATGGGACGACGCCGACGAAATAGGTAAAGCATCCCCTGAATTCCCAGGCGAGTTGAATCATCAAGACACATACGCACCCACGTGCGGCAACAGGAACTACTTTATTTTGGCCTGCAGACCCTCCTCGCCGTCTGAACTCGCCGGAGAGGCTTCGAGAGTGGCAATGAGATTCTGGAGGTGAAACAGATCACCTGCGGGGACCAGGGGCGTGTCCAGGACCTTGGCTAATTGGTCCCGAGACGCTTGAAGAATCTGAGCCTTGGCCTGGAACAGTGCGTGGGTCTGGTAGAGCGGGGTGATACCATTCTCGTGCTGCACCTCCTCGTTGTGTCCGGCCATCCAATAGGGCGCCATGTGAGTGTAGCGATCGACAGCGTCCTGAACCTTCGAAAGCGCGTTCTGACGCAGATAATCAGCCAGTTCCGGGACCAGAAACATGAAATTCCAAGCGGTAATGAGGGTATAAAAGTATTGATCGCTCTGCGCGGCGCCAGTGTCAGTCTGCACGTCCCACCGGAATGTCTCCACCCGGAGCCGAAGCAGCCGATCCAACTCCTTCTCTTGCGTGGCATATGGCTGGCCGGCCATCTTGGCCAGTTCCACGTACCCCACGTAGCCCGCAATGTAGGCGTTGTGGACGTGCGGAAACGCCTGGAGGAAACCATCTGACGGTGTGGAACCGATCACGCCGGAGGCTTGCTCGAAAACCCTGGCCGGGTCGGCCAAACCTGCCTGCGCGTATTTCCACATGGCATAGACATTATGAGGCGGTTTGCCCCAGCCGGGAAACGGACTGCTCGTGAGAGGTCCGAAATCGTGCTCGAAAATCCTTGGCGTGGAGGGCGGATACGCGAAGGGCTCTCGCGGCGCTCCGTCCGTGAATCCGATGTGCACGTACTTGTAAGGAGCAAAGGCGGCGTATTCATCCCGGACATACTGGCGCACCTGGTCCTGCATTTCGGGCGGCAGGTGGGGCAGGGCGCGCAACAGCGTGAGAAGCATATCCGCGGGATTGTGCCAGTAATGGAGCAGATGCTGGCCCAGGCGATTCACCGTCAGGAAATCGATGAGCCCGATCTTGGCAAAACCCGCCATCAAATGCCCCCGGTCCAGAATCTTCCTGACCTCCGTCTCGAGGCGCTCTCGGAGGGCCGTTTCGGACAGTGGCTCGGGTGCCGTCCCTGCTGGACGGATGCGCGCTACCGATAACACCGGGGCGCCGCCGCCCAGGCCATCGGGACCGAAAGCGATGATCGCGTTGCCGCGGTGCACGTACATTCTGCCGTTGTAGATCGTAGGCCCGACATTATCGCCGTGGGCCCAATACATGGGCTTGACCTTCGCAGGACCCACGCTCCAAAGGTACTGGGAGACTTGGCTGTTGTAGCCGGCGGGCAAGGTGCTCGTCTTGAACCCGTCGCCGCTGAGGTGCCGCCACTGCCGCCTGCCGTCGGTTTCGGGAAATGCCGCATTTGCGACGGACAGATCCGCGCTGCCCACAAAACGGTCATTGCACAAGTTCCAATAGACATAGCTTCCGCCTGCCGAGATTCCCACCGGCTCGTCCCCGGGCCAGAAGCCGCTCTGCCCCGACATGTTCGAAACCGGCAGGCTCAGGAAAGGCGTGCCATATTTCCACCCGACCATTACTGCTCCGGGGATGCTGCTCCCCACGGCGTGACTGACACTGCGAAAGTAGATCACGCCATCGTGACCGCTGACCAACGGGGGATAACACGTTCCGCCATGCGTCCACGCCCACAGCATCGGCGCGGCATCCGTGAGTCCGTCGTTGTCCAGGTCGAAGGCCACTTCTATGCCGGTCCTGCGATCCAGAACGATCAGGCTCCGGCGCCAGGGATACCGTTCGAACCAGTCCGGGATCGTGCCGCCGTTAGGGTTGGTGCGAATATCGACCGTAGGCTCGCCGGCCGCCCAATCGCCCGGCTCTGTTCCTCGAAGCCCCGGCAGGTTCTTCGCGGTCTTGTTGCCCGAGAAGAGCCATTCGTTCTGGAATCCCACCAGGCCTTTTTCGACCTCGGTCCGGGTGAACAGGACGGTGTCTTTGTAGATCACCGGCCACCAGGAGTGCCAGCCCATGCCGGGCAGCTTGTCCGATCGCCAGACCTGCGTTCCCGTCCGGGCGTCCAGGGCATACGCTCGTGCATCTTGAGAACCAAAGAAAACGATGCCGTCCTGGTATGCGGCGGACTGCAGGATCTGTCCCTCGGTTTGATGCTTCCACACAAGCTCTCCTGCGTTCGCGTCCACAGCGTACATGCACCCGTCGCGGCTGCCGGCATAGACGAGTCCCCCGACCACGAGCGGACTCGTGTGGAATCCTCCCGCGGCATTAAACGTCCACAGCCCCTGGCCGGTGTCGGCGTCGATGGCATGGATCTTCCGATCCAATCCGCCCACGTAGACCCGGCCGCCGGCATAGGTCGGGGAGTGGCCCAGGGGAAGTTCAGTGGGATACACCCACAGATCCGCGCCTGTATCCGCATCGAAGACGTACAGTCCCCGCGCGGTCGAAAGGAACAGTTTTCCCGACACCGCGATGATCTGCACCTTCTGCGAGATATAGGCCTCGACGGGCTTGACCCAGATCGGCTTCAGCGCTCCCGGGGCGGCATCGGGCACCCACGAGGTACGCTGGGGATTGGCCCCCGCCGTGACCCAGCCTTCAGAAGCCACCGCCTGCGCATATACAACCAAGTCGCAGCACGAAACGAGTGCCAGGAGAGACAGGTTCAACCTCATTGCCGGCATCATTCTCATCTTGTCACCTCTCTCATTTATCAGTCTGGACGCCAACCATCATTTCGATGTCTACTCCGTTGGCTCTACACCAGCTTACACGCGATCCGTTCCTCGAGGATGTCCTTGACAGCCGGGGCGACGACCATCGTGCCGGTCTTCTTGAAGAACGCTCCAATTTCGTGCAAAACTTCGGCGCTGTCGTCGAACGCGACGAAGAACCCTTTCGTGCGGTCCTCGCGCATGATTTCTCATACCACATTAGTCTAAGCGCATCCCGCCAATTTGCAAGCCTGTTGCGCAGGATGGGCTTGGGCCCATGCGGTCCACGGTAGGGTGCGACGTTGCCGACGGAAATGAATGAGGCGTCCCCTGGATTGCGATGTTTGTAGTGACGCCGTGAGACGTTCTCGTGGCGAGGGCGTCCCGCCCTTGCGTCTCGCCGGCTTCCTGCCGGCGCTCCCCTACAGGATATTGGGGACGGCCACCTATTAAGGACGGGAATAATCGGTGACTGTCACCGAGGGCATGTGCAGAGACGCAGGATTTTGCGTCTCCACGGCGTTACTACGAATGCGTCGGATTGTTCGGACGAGGTTTCATGGGATGGTCGTTCCCAATTCAAGGGAAAAAGTAAGCTGTCCCCCGAATTAATTCCAAACGCCATTCGTGACTGTCCCCGGTTCTCCGCCGGTTCTCCGATAAGGGCCAGGTCCGCGGTATTCTCCTGGAAGCCTTAGTCGTGCGACTTCCTTACCAGCTTTTCGATGGTCGCCTTGAATGTCTCCACATGGTCGCCCGCTTTCTCACGGAAGGCCCAGATAGCCAACATGGCACCGATATCCCCCTTCTTATGGAACCCGGATGCCTCCTTGGTATCGCCGTTGCTGATGACGAGATACTGATAGAGGTTGGTCAGTCGCGAGTACTCGGTGTAGGTTTGCCAGAGGTCATCGATTTCGGTGCGTGAGTACGCATCTGCGAGAAGAGCTGCGTTGCTGAACCAGATGAATGTGCTAAGATCGGGAAACGGGGCGTCTGCAATGAGTCTGCCGAGCACTGATCTGATGATCTCTCCATCACCCTTCTGCCACGCGTCTTTGTGTCTCTCAATGTGTTCCCAGAAACTGTGAAGCGCTCTTCCGTTTGAATGGATTTCCAAGGCGATGAGACGTCGGACATTTGCGCGAGTTCTCCGCTTGGCCTTGCCAGATTGGACCCACTGCTGAACTGCGCTGAGAAGCCATCCGAGAAATACAGCGCCAAGAGTTGTGAATGCCTCTGTTACTTCCATCCTGATACCTCCCTTCGCCCACCGACATGTCCGCGTACTGAAGATTTCCGGAGACACCCTATCCAAACCGCCTGCTAATTGAATGTGGTGTCTCCATACATCCATGAGCGAGATTCCTTACTGTTGTACCGATTCGTTGAAGCACTCCTTACATGCTGGGCACGCGTACTCTCCATAGTCTTCCTTCCATGGCGACATCTGTTTGGTTAGTCGGATCACTTGACGTTTAGCATCATGGCAGTGGGGGCAAAATGGTCCGTCGCCAGAGGCGCTGAAGTACAGTCCGTTTCTAACCAATAGTCCTTCTTCGCGGGAGAAATGGCTCTTGAGTAACTGGAGTTCTGTCTTCAGTCTGCTATTCTCGCCGAGCAACTCGGCGAGATGATGTTTGGCACCCACCAATTGAAGGTCCAGCTCAGTGACAAGATCAGCGACCATTCTCCTGATCTCTTCATCTTTGACTTTCGCACTGATTTGCTTGAGCGTTTCCACCAACTCTATCGCGCCCTGCATTGTTGTTAGGATATCGGCCATGACAGTTCTCCTTTGTAGCCCTATGTCACGCCAGTTTATAGGCGATCTGTTCTTCGAGGATGTCTTTGACGGTCAGGGCGATGATGCTCTTGGCGGTCTTCTTGAAGAACGACTGTATCTCGCTCAGGGCGTCGGATGAGAAGTCGAAGGAAACGAAGAAGCCCTTGGTGCGGTCCTCTCGCATGATCACGGCTTCGAAGGCGTCGATATCGGGCCGGCCGACCTTGTCCTTCTGCTTGACTTGGATGGGGTACCAGACGTCCATGAAGTCGAGTTGGCCCTCGCTCTTCTTCGGCGTGGCTGAAACGGGATAGATGCGCCCGTCGATGCCCATGTCGCCCACTTGGGCCTTGTTGGGAATCCCGCCCAGCGCGATGACGGCCCAGTTCTCGAATTCAAAGGGCGGAATTTTGCGCAGCTGCTCTTCGGTCCATGGCAAGTCACGAACCACAAGGCCCCGGCCGATTCGCCAGAGACGTTCGTCCTCTTTCATCCCGCACACGTCCCGCAGACGCTTGGCCATCACCCGGCACGCGGTAGGCGAGATATCAATCCCGATCCACTGTCGGCCAAGGTTCTCTGCCGCAACCAGAGCGGTCCCGCATCCGCAAAATGCGTCGAGGACAATATCGTTTGGATTGCTGCTTGCCTTAATGATTCGCTCAAGCAACTGAAGGGGCTTCTGTGTCGGATACCCCAGCCGCTCAGCCGAGAGGTTGTGTAGCGGTCGGATGTCAGTCCAGACGGTCTGCAAGGGCACGCCGGGCATCTGATCAGCATATTGCTTCAGACGAGCCATACCACCTTCCTTCTTTGGCCAGTGGATGAGCTTCGCCTTGTCGAGTGCCTCCAGTTTTTCGATTGAGGTGGCCGCAGGGTCGATTCCGACGTGCTCACAGATTTCTCGAGGGATGGCCCAATGCCGCCTCTTGCCGGTTACGTCGATACCGCGCCACGATTCACCGCTCTCACCATTGCGAACTCCGTCCCCGGTCAAATCCATTCGTTTCCAGCGTCGTCCATCTGGATCCACTTGTTCAAAGAACGTATCAAGGTACTCTTGATCGTAGGGCTGGAATTGTGGATTCCAGGTGTACGTATCCGAACGTGTATGGAAGAAGATGATATCATGGACTGGGCCGTAACGGGTGGCGCTGCTGTGCGCGCTCGTGCGTTTCCAGACGATCTCATTCTGGAACTGACTCTCCCCGAAGATCTGGTCGAGCATGACTTTGACGTAGTGGGACGCGTGCCAGTCACAGTGGTAGTAGAAGGAGCCGGTCTTCTTGAGGACGCGGTGGAGCTCGACACAGCGGGGGCGCATGAAGTCGATGTAGGCGGCGGTGGAGGCGTGGCGGTCCTCGAAGGCCCGTTTCTCCTTCGTCTCGCCCCAGAAGACCTCGTAGTTGCGGTTGGAGTTGAAGGGCGGGTCGATGTAGATCAGGTCCACGCACTGATCGGGGAGCTTGCTCAACTGGTCGAGGTTGTCGCCGCAGTAGATGACCCGGGTATCGACCAGGGCCGAGGGCTTTCCGCCCGCCCGGACTTTTTCAGATTCTCGCAGATCTTTCTTTGCCATACCGCATCAGTGTAAGGCCGTCCCGGCAATTTGCAAGTCCTATGCAGGTTGTGCATGACAGGACCCGCCCAGCCGGGCGGGGCCGCAGCCGGGCGGGGCCGTGTCTTTACTATTTCATTATTCGAGGCATGGAGAACGTGGGCGAGTTTTCCAGTTCGATGCACAAAAACACAGCACCGTAAGTCACCGCGCCATGGGGGCCGTGTCTTCATTATTCATTATTCGAGGTATGGAGAACGTGGGCGAGTCTTCCGGTTCGATGCACAAGAACACAGCACTGTAAGTCACCGGGCCGCAAGAGGTTGGAAGTATTTTCACCATTTAACAGAAATTCCTGCGACAATCCGGCTCGGCGAGCGTCTCTAATATATGGTCTGATGACCAAGTCTCACCGGGCGCCGGCAAGCCCAGCGGCCATGTGCAAATCAAAAATCAAACATCAAAAATCAAAGATTCCGGGCGGTCTTCCCATGACCGGTCAAGCATGCGTCACTGTCAGCGGGCGCCAAGTTGTGCAAAACAAAGCCAATCTGGGGCCCGGGGGCCCTGAGAGTGCGGAATGCGGATTGTGGAGTGCGGATGGAAGGCGGGGAGCGGATGAATGAGTCTGCGAAACAAAGCCAATTTGCAGGGGACAGGCGGTAGGCCGGATGGGACTGCATGGGCGGTTGTGCAAAACAAAGCCAATCTTCACGGGACAGGCAGCATGGAGCAGCCGACAGACAACCGAGGGCCAATCGCGCAAAACGCAGCCAATTTGGGGCGGAAGACAAGGGCGGGACGCCCTCGCCACGAACGCCTTGCGGCGTCACTACGAGCGGGAGTTATTCTGCGAAACAAAGCCAATTGGGTGGGCCGGGGCCTCCGGGTCGAGGGGCGGGTGGGTTGTTCCTTTGTCACTCACCCCTGTGGCCTCGCCGTGGCGTTCTTCGCGAAACAAAGCCAAACTTGGGAGGGATGGGGCATCTGGGGAAGGGCCAATCGCGCAAAACGAAGCCAATTCTGGCGGGAGGACAAGGGCGGGACGCCCTCGCCACGAACGCCTTGCGGCGTCACTACGAGCGGGAGTTATTCTGCGAAACAAAGCCAATGTGGGGCATGGTTCAAGACCGGGTAACACTCTTGCCTGGTCGAAGCCATGTCAGAACGCGTGTAAACTGTTGTGGTGAAACGTTTTACCACAATCATGTTCCTTGTTGTGAGTCGTACGAGTGTTACCCTGGCTCAGGCGATGTTGAACCAGGCCCAATGTGGCTGGCTGCCTTAACGCGAAGTCCTTTGCAGGAAAGGGGTTATGCTTGATGTCGCGATTATGCGAAACAAAGCCAATTCCGGGGCCGGGGGTCGGCGATTGTGGATTGGGGATTGCGGATTGAAGAGCAGAAGAGCGCTGCGGCACGCGCCAGTGGCAAGTACGGGCGTGTGAAACAAAGCCAATTGGCCCTGCCGGACAGATGGTTGGCATAGCCCACCCTACCAGATGGGGAAGGAGCTGCCGTGCGAAACAAAGCCAATTCCTCGGGAGAAGGCGGTAGGCTGGAGGTCGTAGACCGGAGGAGACTGCGTGGACGGCTTTGCGAAACAAAGCCAATTTGCACGGGCACCCGGCTAAGGCATGCCTGCGCGAGCGTGGACATGGCGCCCTGTTTTGAGGTCTGGGATCAATTCACGGGTAATCGGCAAAGGTTCTCCGGCCGATAATCATATTGTGCGACCGGTCGTGGTCCGCCATCAAAAAAATGTCTGGAAAGATGTATGAGAGGCTTTGTCCGCGGCATCTATATTGGTAAAGAGGCCACATGACGGAAATGACGATGCAAAACGAGTCGGCACTGGCGTGTGCGGCCCAAAGGGGCGATAAAGAGGCCCTCCAGTTGCTCCTGAAGCGCAACTGGGGCTGGCTTAGAGGCCTGGTGTACAGCCTGCTGGCCGATGCTCAGGAGCTCGATGATGTGCTTCAGGAGGTGTGCCTTCGCGTGATCACGCGGATTCACACGCTGCGTGAGCCGGAGCGGTTCCGGGCCTGGCTGGCCGCGGTGGCCCGCCGGGAGGTCCTGAAGCACTACCGGCGAAGGACGCATAAGAATGTTCAGGTGGATCAAAGCATGATTTCGCTCAAGCTGGATGCGTATGTTCGGGACCCTCTGGACGAGGTCGAGAAGAACGAGTTGTGCGGCAGGATTCTCGACGCGGTCAAGACGTTGCCCGAAAAGTACCGCGAGGTATTCGTGCTGGCGCACACGGGCGAGTTGACCTACGCCGAGATGGCCGAGGTGCTGGATGTCCCGATGACGACGATGCAGATCCGCCTCGTGCGGGCAAGACGAATGGTGCAGAATCAGGTGATAGGAAAAACGGATGGCAGGTGCGTGAATGATGAGTGAGACCAATGATCGGCTGGAAATACTGATCGGCAAGCTCGTCGATGGCGAGATATCGCCGGCCGAGCGGAAGATCCTGGAACGAGAACTCGATGCCAATAGCCAGGCAAGGGAGTTGCTTGAGCAGTTGCGCAGCCTTCATCAATATAGCTGTCAGGCAGTGGCTGCAGAGGTTTCTGGGGGGGCCTCTGCAGACCAGATTTTCGAGCGGGCCTGGCAGCAGCATACAGGGTCCACTTACCGGCGGATTCTCCGGATTGACGGCCGCATGCGATTTGCGGTCGGTCTGGCCGCCGGATTGATTCTTGGTCTGGCCTTTCACTTTGTGGCCGTCGGGGGGGGCTCCAGAGCCCTGATGCAGGGGCCGGAGACTGGAATGGTCGCCAAGGACCCTCCGGGCGTGGCAAACGGGCCGGCAGGAGTGCCGGTGAAACAGGGGGGGCCGCGTCCGGTTACGGGTGAAGTGGACTGGTACGTCTTCGCCGGTCCCAACGGCGAGCAATGGCTCGTTGAGGGGGTCCGTGAGGGACTGGTGAAGACCGCCGATTATCGCGGCAAACCGCGTCCAATGTAGGAATCCGTGAAAAGGAGACAGGCGATGCGTAAGCAGATGATTCTACTGGGTTGTGCGGCTGTGTTGATCCTGGCGTCGGGATCTTACGCCCAGGACAAGCAGCCCTTCCTCGGCGTCCTTCTGGACGAATCGCCTCTGCCGGAGCTGCTGACGAAGCACCTGAGACTGGAACCCGGGGAGGGGTTGCGGGTCGTGAACGTCAGTATCGGTTCTACGGCGGAGAGAATCGGGCTGGATCGCGACGATATCGTCGTCGCTTTCCAAGCCCGGAAGGTGACCGACTTGGACGAGTTCATCGCGGCCATGAAAAAGGCGGGCGTGGGGGCAAAGGTGTCGCTCGAAGTGATTCATCTGGGTCAGCGAAAGACCATGGAATTCCAACTGGAGCCCCTGGGCAAGATGGAGTGGAAATACCCGCTGGAGCCGCCGGAGCCGGACGATGTGTTTGCCAGTCGGCTGGGCAGAATCATCAAGATCGGGCCGGACGGTAAGCAATTCGAAATCTCCCTGGACCAGCTTCCTGACTTCGGTAATTTTGACATACGGCAGTACTTCACGACGAAATACACCTATAGATTTACGGTGGATGGCGAGAACTGCACGGTCACGATTGAGGGCAGTCCGAGCGAGGAAAATACGAAAGTAACAGTACAGGCTGGGGGCGTGGAACATAGCGCCACAGTAGGCCAGATGGACAAGCTTCCTGAGAAGTACCAAGGACCGGCCAGACAAGCTGTGGAGAGTGCGAAGACGGATTTCCGCTTCACCCGCGGGTTCCAACTGCCTGGGATACCCCAGCCGCAGGTGTACAACGACCTCTTCGACAAGCTGCCTCGGATAGACGTGCAACGCCTATCCGAGGAGAAAGACCGCACCATTGAGAAATTGCGGGAAGAGATGGAACAGCTCCAGCGGCGTATGCGCCAGCTCGAAGAGAGGCTGCTGAACAGGAAAGACAATGCGGAGCCAAAGTCCGACACGGGCGGGCCATCCGCTTCGTCTCCAACACAAGAAAAGAAACCCTCCGTGTAAAATCGCTGTCACCCACGGCATTTTACGTGATTCACTTCCGGGACCGGCCCGAAAAGAGGCCGGTCTTTTTATTGGCGGAGTTTTGCAGAAATCCACTTATCGGTGTAAATTGACTTTTTCCGTGGTTCCAGGTAGAGTACGGCGATCACGGAGCGCACGGCCACGCAGACGCGGCCTGTGCTCTGGGAAGTGGATGACACTATGAGAACGATTTCGATTGTCAATCAGAAGGGCGGGTGCGGCAAGACCACCACGGCTGTCAATACCGCGGCCGCGTTTGCGGAGCTTGGAAAAAGGGTCCTTCTGATCGATCTCGATCCGCAGGCCCATGTGACCCACGGATTGGGCTGCGACTCGGATTCTCTCGAGAAGACCATCTATGACGCCCTCCTGCAGACCGGCGGCGTTCTGCGGGATGCGATTGTGCGGACCCGGATAGCCGGCCTTGATCTGGTCCCGTGCAACATGCTGCTGGGCAATGCGGAAGTGCAACTGGCGAGCGTGCCCGGCAAGGAGCTGCTGCTCAGTCGATGTCTTCGCAGTGTTTGCGACGAGTACGACCTGTGCGTGATCGATAGCCCGCCCTCGCTGGGCGTGCTGACGCTGAATGCCCTGATGGCCAGTATAGATGTCATCATTCCGGTCCAGGCGCACTGCTGCAACATGAAAGGGCTCAGGCGGCTGCTGGACAGCGTGCAAATCATCCGCGAGCGTCTGCAATCGCATGCCGCGGAGCACATTTACCTGCTGCTCACGTTCGTGGACGATCGAGGCGCCTTCGGTCAGCAGGTACAGCAACAGGTGCGGGGCGCGTTCGGCCGACTCGTCTTGAGCACGATGATTCACAGGAATGTCAGCTTGGCCGAGGCCCCCGGGGCGGGAAAACCGGTTCTGACCTATGCACCGCAAAGCCGCGGGGCCGCCGATTACAGGGTTCTGGCACGCGAACTCCTTGACGAATTGGGCCTGCGAGGTGAGCCGCCTGCCGTGAATGCGAGCGTGCAAGGAGGGGGTCCAAAAGGGCTTGTCGCCAAGTCCGATGGCTCGCGGGGCCCCGTAGGCAAACCATCCCGTCGCACGCCCGGGCCGGACAGCATCGAGTCCACGTGATCGATTTCCTCATTTCGTCAAAGAATTCTCAGAACACATCTGTGGCACTAAGAGTAATTACTACATGCTTGTGAGTACGAATTGCCGGCAGGTCGAAAGACTGCCGGATTTCTTTGACAAACGATTGGACCGTACGCCGGGGACTTCGTTCAATACACCCAGCATCATATCTCTCCTTACTCTCACTCGCAGGTCTCTCGTTTCTGGGTGAACGTGCCCCGGCCCGGTCCAGTCTGTTGCACAGGTATGAAGATGGGAGCCAGTGGCAGGAGGCCCGTGGATGGGCACTCGGCACTGGAGCGGGAGAAGCGACAAGATCGGCAGGTTCCAGGTCATCGCACGCAGTGCACGGATGCTTCGCCGAGGGATGACCTGGACCGGCCGACGTTATTCTTTCTCCTTCTCCGCCATTTTCTTGAGATACGCTTCAATGCTCGCCAACCTCGCCTGAAGCTGACGCATCGTGAGCGTGCGCTCCCGAACGTACAACGAGATGGTGAGGGACACGCAGATGAGGAGCACAGCCTGTACTATGATGATCGCGGCAGGGGCGAAATAGTCCTGAGGCGGGCGGACAATGGCCTGAATGCACACGGCGACGATCAAGCAGATCAGGAACACAATCCAGCTCGCTGCCGTCACCCGTTTCAATCGCCTGACCCGGGCCGCATCCCGCGCGAGGATCTCCTCGGCGACGCCGGACGAAGTGCCGGGAGCTATGCCGTTCTGTTTGAGCAATTCTTCGCGAAGGGTGTCTTGCCTAGCCATCACGGTTTCTCCAGTTTTTCTTTGAGGGCCTGTTTTGCATGGTGAATTCGGGACCGAACCGTCCCGATGTTGCAGTCCAGGACTTCGGCGATTTCCTCGTAGGACATCTGCTCGACGAATCGGAGCGTCAGGACTTCCTTTTGCAGCGGCTTGAGCTCGCCCAGACACTGATGGAGCTTCGCGACATCCTCGAAGGACAAAACCTCTTCTTCGGGATTGTCCGGGGCCTCCATCGCGTCGTCGAGCTCCACCGTCTGCTTCCTTCGCCGAAACTCCTGGTACACCTGGTTTCGGGCGATTCGATAGAGCCACACGGTGAACCGTTCGGGATTGCCCAGCGTGTGGATCTTGCGAATGACCGTCAGCCAGGTGTCCTGAAACAACTCGTCGGCCAAGTCCGCGTTGTCCACCAGCCGGCGTATGAAGTAGCGGACCGGCCGCTCATACCGCTCGATCAGCTCCGCCAGGGCCCGCCTGTCCCGAAGCTGGCAGCGGGTGATGAGCACATGTTCAACGAGTCTTGCATCCGGCTGCATCATATCATCGTCCTGTCGTACAGACAGATGCGCCGGAAAGCAAGAAGTTCACAAAGATCTGCTGCTCTCGCAAAGAACGCGAAGATCACCAAGGGAAACGTCGAAAGAAATGGATTTAGGACCTCTAACAGAACGAGAAAATGGCCGAGCGCTACTCCCATGCCATTCCCGCGAAGGCGGGAATCCAGCACCTCATCGTGCGTTCATGGACCCCCGTCTGCGCGGGGGTGACATATTGGGCCCGGCCTCGCCATCTCATGTACAGGAATGGCTCAGGCTTCAGCCGGGACGGGCGCAACTGCGGCCAGCATGCTTTTCCAGCGGCTGATATGGCCGTCCTCGTCGGCTTGGTCCTTCTCGATGACCTTGCGGGTTTCGTCGTCCCAGTCGATGATCGCGAGCAGTCCGACATGGTGGCGCACGGCCTTGCTCTCGACCCGGATGCCGATCTTGAGGACCGCCCGTCTGCCCAGGAGGCGGGAGCCGAAGCCGCCGACCACACTTGGTTCGGCCGCGTGATCTCCAGGCCCCGCAGAAGATACGGATACACCTTGTGCGGCCCGTCCGCCTGGGCTGATGTCGTCTATGGCATCCCCCCCCCGCCTGCGGCTTCCACATCCTGTTTACATACACAAGGTGGGACCCGTGTCTACATCGGCACGGGTCCCACACAGAGTGGTCGGACATAGCGTCTTCAGTTGATCGACCGGATCACTCTTCCCTATGGCTTACTTCGCGGGAATCGCTGAGACACTGACCGGGTCAATCCCAAGAGCGCTGCCTTCCAGCGGCGTTATCCGAATACCGTAGATCGGTCCCTGCGTGGCTTCGATCACCATAACACCGCCTGTCTGGCCCACGAACTTAGAGCCCGGCTTGAAGAAGATAGTACTGGCGAAGGACACAGGCAGTCCAACGGGATTCCCGTCGACATCGAGCGCCTGGACATTCCCTTTGTCATTAGCGCCTCTTTCCAGAAGGAAGATGGTGGTGACAGGCAGGGCAAAGACGGTCTGGACGTAAGCCTGGTTGTCCGCACTGGAGCAAATGCTCAGATCGAAGTTGTCCGCATTCTCGGGCGGGTACGCTGCCTGCGCGGGCTCGCCGGAGAACGTCGTGGTTCCCAGGATCAGATCGTTCACGTCAATGCCATTGATGGATAGGACCTTGCCGTCGTCTCCCGTGACCTCTATGCCGGCGCCCGGGGCCAACTTGACGAACGGCGCAGGGACAGCCGATACGCTGACCAGGTCAATCCCAAGATTGCTGCCTTTCAGCGGAGTTACCCGAATGCCGTATATCGGTCCGTGCGTGGCTTCGATCACCATGGCACCGCCGCCTGCCTGGCCCACGAACTTCGAGCCCGGCTTGAAGAAGATGGTACTGTCGAAGGACACAGCAGATCCAAGGGGATTCCCGTCGATATCGAGCGCCTGGACATTCCCTTTGTCATTGACATCTCTTGCCAGAAGGAAGATGGTGCTGACAGGCACGGCAAAGACGGTCTGCACATAGGCCTGGTCGTCCGCACTGGCGCAATTGCTCAAATCGAAATTGTCCGCATTCTCAGGCGGGTACAGTGCCTGGTTCGGCTCGCCGGAGAACGTGGTGGTTCCCAAGAGCAGACCGTTCACGCCAAAGCCATTGATGGATAGGACCTTACCGTCGTCACCGGTGACCTCCATGCCGGCAGCCGGAGCCAACTTGACGAACGGCGCAGGGACAGCCGAGACACTGACCGGGTCAATCCCAAGATTGCTGCCTTCCAGCGGCGTTATCCGAATGCCATATATGGGGCCCTGCGTGGCCTCGATCACCATAACACCGCCTGTCTGGGCGACAAACTTGGCACCGGGCTTGAAGAAGATGGTGCTGTCGAAGGACGCAACGAGTCCAACGGGATTCCCGTCGATATCGAGCGCCTGGACATTCCCTTTGTCATTACCCCCTCTTTCCAGAAGGAAGATGGTGGTGACAGGCAGTGCAAAGACGGTCTGGACGTAAGCCTGGTTGTCCGCACTGGAGCAATTGCTCAGATCGAAGTTGTCCGCATTCTCAGGCGGGTACAGTGACTGCGCCGGCTCGCCGGAGAATGTGGTGGTTCCCAGGATCAGGTCGTTCACGTCAATGCCATTGATGGATAGGACCTTGCCGTTGTCGCCCGTGACCTCTATGCCGGCGCCCGGAGCCAGCTTGACCAACGGCGCAGGAGCCAAGATGCTGACCGGGTCAATCCCTGGCGCGGAGATTTGAATGCCATAGATCGGGACATCCGAAGTGATCACCGCACCGAAGGCGATCTGTTGCGTGCCCAGCAACGAGGCTTTGTAACCTGTACTGGTCCAGAAGAGAGAGCCGCCGGTAAACGCCAAGGGGGCTCCGACGGCATTGCCGTCCGCGTCCAGGCCCTGTACGGTTCCTGAATCATTCCCATTCTTCTCAAGAATGAAGATGGTGCGGACCGGCTGAGTGAAGACCGTCGTCATCCAGTCCTGACCGTCGGCGGAGGCTGCCGTCTCCAGAGTGAGGTCATCGGCGCCTTTGGCAGGCTCGTTCGGCGACGGCCCCGGAGGATTGGCAAAAGCGGAAGTTCCAACGATGAGACTGCTCGCAGGGTAACCATCAAGCGACAGGATCTTGCCAAAGTCGCCGGTGATCTCCCAAGTGGAGAGCGGCACCATCGTGAGGTCAGCTTGAGCTACCCCCAGGCAAAAGCCAACCACCAAGAACACATACACAAATCTTCTACACATGACAGTCCTCCTTTTAAGAAAAGCCTCTATGGCGTCGTCTAGTTAACCGACTGAATCACGATCGCATCGACGCAGGCGCCGGCCTCCCGGTACGCGATCTGCATCGTGTACGTACCGGCCGCCAGCGTCCATTGCACCACCCGTTTGTTCGCCTGGGAATCATGAACCGTCACCACGTGCCAGTACTGCCCACGCGGGATGTCGTTGAACTGCACCCAGCCATCCGGTCGAGTCGTCTGGGCCGTCCCTCCTTGAATCCGGACCCACAGCGAATCGTTGTCCCCCGGGATCAGTACCCGCAACGATACCTGGTATGTGCCGCCTTTGACTGTAATCGGAATCTCGGCGACCCCTGTGGTCGGAGGATTCGCGTTGCTGTCCGCCTGAGTCGTCAGGGTGCCGATATACTTGCCCCCCAACGCCTTCGGATCATCGCTCGCTACCCCCATCGGAGCACTGACGGTTCCCGATTCCGCCTCCACCCACAGCTCTTCCGAGGCGATCACCGCCGCAGGGGCTACACGGTACAGAACGATATCGTCAATGAACAGAGTCCCTTTACCACCGTCAATGCCAATCGTCAGCTTCGTGACGCTCTGGAGGCTCGTGCCCACCGACGCCAGATCGATGTTCCACTGCCGCCACATGGGCTTGCTCAAAGCAGCCGCATTGGCATAGACTACCTTCTGGTTGTTGATCTTCACGTACAGTTGACCTGTCGTATTGCCCGGATCGCCGTGGAAGAACACCACCAGCGTCTTGGCGCCCCAGCCGGCCCAGTCCTGGGCACTGTCGAACGTCCGCGTGGCCTCCGACAGGCCATCATACGCCAGGGGCATCGACAGCTTGCCCCCGTGGACATTCACCGTCTCCATGATCGGGCCCGCGGCGGGGTCATAGCCGACCGCAGAGCCTGTGCCATTGCCTGCGTTGCCGTTCGGGAAGAACTCATCCGCCGAAAAGCCCAGACCATCGGTCCAGGTCTGGAAGACCCTCTTCGGCGAATCATTGCTGTAGCTCTCGAAGTCATCGACCACAACATACGGCGGCGTCGAGAAGCTCCAGACACTTCCCTCCCAGACGCTCGGCGCGTCGGCTTCATTGACTTCATTGACTTTCCAGTAGTAGGTTCTGTCGATCTCCAGGGTTGGAGCGTAGCCGGCCGCAGTCACCTTCGCTACCGGGGCCGTACCATCGATCACCGCCTGTTGATCGGTGCTCAGATAAACGTCGTGCGACGCCGCTTCGCGTCCGCCACGCCAGCTCAGTGCCGCATCGACAGCCACGTTGGTCGCTTTCGAAACCGGCTTGGGCTCGCGTGCGTAGGTCGGAATGTACAAGAACCGCACCTCGCTTAGACCGGATTGACCTGTGGCGCCGTAAGCATTGACGACGTTGAGCCGCACGTACTTGGCCGCTACGCCTCCAAAGGAAACCGTCGTATTGCTGCCATACGTCGCATTGGCCGTTGCCTGGTTGAATGTGGCCTCGCCCAGGGCCGTCCAGTCCGTACCATTGGCGGAGTACTCGATGTTGACGCTCTTGACTCCGAAGCCCAGGAACTTCTCAAAGTCGCCGTTGTGATTCCAGACCAGCAGTTCATGCAGCTTGTAGATCCGGTCAAACTCGAATTGAATCCACAGAGGCCCACCGGCCGCTGTAGCCAGCCACATATCCGTCTTTGCCGTGGAGTGCTGATCGGCCGCGTTCAGGCCCGACCTATCGACCGTCTTGCCCGGCCCCTCGCCTGTCTCCGACGTTCCGTTGCTCGTGGCGATGACATTCGTCACCGGATATGCATAAGGTTCCGTCGTGAAGCTCCAGACTTGACCTTTGAATATGGCGGAATCGGGTGCAGCCCTGACCTCATCGATTCGCCAGTACCAGGTCTCGGCGAACCCCAGTTGAGTCGGAAGATCATAGGTCGTTGCGTCCTGGTCCTGGCTGACCAGCACACTCAGCGGATTGCTTCTGCCGGCGTTGTTGACGTCATCGAAACTGGCCCCGAAGTACACGTCATGTGTCTTAGCCGACGCACCCGGCGCCCAGCTCAGGATCACGTCCCGAGGCACGTCGGTCTGCCCATCGCCAGGAGCAGGGCCTCGGGCTATTTCACCGATGATGACGGCCGCGGTGACCGCAGGATCGACACCGGCGGTGCCGCTCATTGGACCAATGACGAGACCCTGGATTGCGGCGTTGCTAGGCAGGTTGCTGCCGGCGGCATCCTTGAGGTCCGTGATCGAGAAAGCAATCCCGGTGATGGGCTGCCCGGTCGTGACTCCGGTACTGACCCACTGGCTCGACTGCACCGTGAGCGGCTGACCCATGGTGCCATCGGGGAACAACGCGCGAAAATCGGTCGTGTCTTTCGAGGCAGCTCCCTCGAAAATGAAGAAGTCAGGCTGATCCCCGTTGCTGTCCCTCCAGGTTTGCTGGCCGCCGAACAGGACGGTGGTCAAAGGATATTCATTGCCCGCCCAATTCTTGAAGTCAAAATCGTCGGCATATTGGGGAGCATAAGTCCCGCCGAGATTCTGTGGTGTGGTTGTTCTGCCTGTAAAGAGGTTGACGCCGGCGATTACCTGGTAGCCATTAGGGGTCTTGGCGCTGACCAGGACGGTGCCGTCCATGACGACGTCGCTCACCCCCACGACCTCTCCCAGGCACAGCGACCCGACGGAGGCAATCACTCCCGACACAAAGAGCATGATGTAGATCGGTCTTTTGCACATACTCATCCTCCAGGAATTATGGGACATCATCGTTCTCTACTTCGGCCACGCACGCTCAAGACTGGAGCAGCACGTGCTAACGCGAATAAAGCGAAACGGTTCTCCTCGCCGCCATGGTGATGAGCTCGTACCACCTGATCAGACATGCCCGTCCTCCTGTGTGGCGAGATCCCACGATGCAGATGCCATCCACCCTGCCCTCTCCGAGGAGCCCATCCAGTCAGAAACCGAAATCCACAGCGTACGGCCATAGCATCCTTATCGGCCACGTACGCGCAAGGATTCACTATCGCCTATTTTTATTCAACTCAGTTGACTTTGTCAACAGGTTTTCTTGATAATTCTCATCGTGCACGGTGTGGGCAAGAGACCAGGCATTATATGTCCTGCCGCAGTGTTTCTGTCCTACCGTGACATGAACAAGTTATAGCGAATACGGTTCTCGCGGGCGTCCGGCCAGAGCATCATCACCCAGTTGCCGTTGGCGGACAGATTGCCCCAGCCTTGGCCCGACTCGTCGCCGGTGACACAATATTCGGTCCACGTCTTGCCCTGGTCGGACGAGATGGCATAGAACGAACGCCACCTCTGGTCCACGGTCCGGTCTTCGAGCAAGGCCTCCTTACTCTCGCCCTGGTTGCTGCAACTGGCCCACCACTTCCCGTCGTCGGTCCGGGCAAAGCCCACGTGTTGGCCGCGAGCCTGCCCTTTGTTGCGAGAGATCTGGCTGCGGGTGTTGTCCGGCCAAACCACCCAGTGCGTGCGGTCATCCTGGTACACCCGGCCGCCGGCCCGGTAACAGGAGATGAGGAAATCCGTGTCGTTGAGCGCGTAGACATTGGCCTCGAAGTTGTGGGCGGCGATGCTGCTTGGTTTCTCGTTCCATCGGCCATCGATCCGTTTCCAGAACAGCGTCGCGTGGCCGTTCGGGCTGCCGTTGTCCTCACGGGCGACGACGAACAGGTTACCCTTGGGCGTGGCGGTGATCGTCGGGGCCCAGACTTTGAACTCGTGCGGCAAGTCCTGCCGGTTCCATTGACCCGGACCCTGACGCTCGAAGACCACCATCAACTTCTCCGTGGGTGTGGCGGCCACATAGACTCTGCCGTCACTGGTCACCGTCACGTCCCCCTGTGTCCAGTACGCATCGGTCACGATTTCGATAGAGCTGAGTTTGCCGTCAATCAAGGCACGATACTTGATCTTCTTGTCGGCGCCCCAGCAGAAATGCACGTTGTCCTTGCCGTCGATGGCCATGTGGACGCCGCTGCGGAACGGATTTTCCTCGGTGATCTGGATCGGGGCGCCCCATGACTGGCCGTCGAAGTGAATGTAATGGCCCAAGCCGCCCTGGACTGTCGCGCCTTTCTCATGGGTGACATGGAAACTCCTGGGCTTACGGCCCGCTTCGACATGCACGGTCATCCAACTGCCTTCCGCGCCGGGAATCGCCTGGTCTATCACCTCGCCGGGCTTCAGACCGGAAGCGGCGCGCACCAGGGGTTTCACACCCACGGGAGTGCGAATGATCTTGGAAGGATCGACCTCGGCAGCCGGCTCCGGCGGAACCAACTCTGGCTTGAAGGGCGTGGCCGTCTGCTTGTGCGCTTGACGCTGGGCTTCGGTGGGATCGTCCTTGCCGGTCTCCACGACAGTGGCTTTGCGCACGCAGAAGCAATTGTACGGACCCTTAGGGCTGCCGTTGGTGCCTGAGAAGACCAACCACATCGTCTTGCCATCGGGGCTCATCCACTTGGGGGGAAACTTGTGGTGAATGGTCCACTTGTCCGACCAGGTGTCGTCGTAGTAGGCTGTTGACCACGGGCCCCAGGGCTCCGGCGCCTCAAACACACCGAGCGCCGGCGTGTGCGTCTGATTGCCGCCGTCGTTGTGGCTGGTGGTCAGAAAGTACCGCTTCAGCACGGCGTTATAGGTGATTGCAATCCGCTGGGCGCCGTTGAGATCCGAGAAGATAAGCTGCCGGGCCGCGATGTCGGACGACCACTTGAGCTGCTTACCGTCCATCCCGGCAAAGAATTCATACGACGCCCGCTGGCTGACCTTGTCCCTGGGCACGCGGGCCATCACGATGCCCGGGTCGCGCTTGTAGGGGTCCTTGCCCGATTGGGAGATGATGTAGACGTAGTTGTCGCGGGCGCCTTCATAATTCCTGCCGAACTGCACGAACTCGGGGCAGCCGAACGTGTCACTGAAGTACCAGGCGGCCCATTCCCAGGTCTTGCCGTGATCTTTCGACCAGGCCATGCGCGAGTGCTTGGTGTCTCCGTCCACCTTGTAGTTGCGGACGAACAGGTACAGCACTTTGTCCACCATGATCAGGCCGCTGGCTTTGACGGCGTTCGGTCCCCAGCCCACAGGCGTGTCGATGTTCGTGACAATGTCTTCGCCCTTGAAATCGGGGGGATGACCAGTCATCGTGGAAAAGCCGATACTCAGCTTGTCCTTTCGGTCGGAAAAGCCGGCGCCGTCGCCATACGACATGTAGAGGACATCGTCGTCTGCCCAGGCCATGGGCCAGTTGTCGCCAGTGACGCCGTTGCCTTGCCGATAGATCTGTGAGTCCCACTCGATCTTGTACCTGCCCACAGGATAGGGCGGATCGGCGGCCAGAACGATTGTGGCACAAGCAAATATCAACACGAGCGGAAGTCCTGTCTGTTTCATTCGATCACCTCCAGATGGCTCATAGTTCCTCATGTTCTCGGCAAGATACGCTCTGCTTGCCGCTTCTGCTTATCGTTGGCCGGCTGTCACCTCAAGGGTTGCTTTCTTCAGGTAGAACCCGTACACGTTTCCACCTTGGCCGGAGAAGATGAGCCACAGGGTCTTGCCGTCGGGACTCATCCACTTGGTCGGAAACTTCTGGTGATAGGTCTTTGCCTGCCCACCCCACTGATCGTCGTAATAGACGGTGGTCCAGGGTCCCCACGGCTCCGGCGCGTCGAAGACGCCGAAGGCGGGGGTGTGGTTGCCGGGCGGCTTCATGTTCTCGTCCAGACAATGAGGGGTGGTCAGGATGTACCGCTTGATCGGCGCGTTGTAGGTAATCGCGATCCGTTGCGCTCCTTTCCTGTCCTCGAATATGGGCTTTCGCTTGCCCACATCCGGCGTCCACCGGGGCTTGCCGGCCGAGTCCATGCCCGCGAAGAATGCCCAGGTCGAGCGGTCGGCCACCTTGTCTTTCGGCGCGCGGGCCATGACGATGCGCGGCGAGAACGAGTAGGAGTTGTCGTTGTCCTGCGATGCGATGTAAACGTAGCTGTCGCGGGCTCCTTCATAGTCCTTGCTGAATTGGACGAACTCCGGGCACCCGAAGGTTTCGGCAAAGTGCCAATTGGCCCAGGTAAACGTTGCGCCACGGTCGGTTGACCACCCGAGTCGCGAGTGTTTGAAATCCTTTCCTGGGGGCCGGTAGTTCCGTACGAACATGTAGAGTGTGCCGTCGACCATGAGAAGGCCGCTCGTCTTGATCGCACTCGTGCCGTGGCCCTTCGTATTGGCATTGCTGTCGAGTTTCTCGCTGCGAGCCTCCGGCGGGTTGCCATAGACCTTGGCCATACCCAGCGACAGGCCGCCACCGTCACCCCAGGCGGCAATCTGGAGGTCGTCATCGACCCAGGCAATCGGCCAGTTGTCTCCGCCGACGCCAGGGACCTTGCTTATCTGGTCGTCCCAGGTGAGTCTTGTGATCACGGTGCTCGGCGGATAAGGTGGATCGGCGGCCAGGGCGATTGCAGTACAAGCCAAGACCAGAACGACTGATAGTCCTGTCTGTTTCATTCGATCACCTCCGATTGTCGTGCACCGGGCTAATTCCGATCAAAGCATGTATTTCGGGCTGGGCCCGTAAAGGCCGCGCCAGACCTCGTCGCAGGCGGCCACCGCCGTCGCGTCGAGAGGGCCCTCGTCGAGGGCGCGAAGGTTCTCCTGCAACTGCTCCAGCCGGGAAGCTCCGAACAGGATACAGTCGACCGGCGTGTGGTGAAGCAGCCAGTTGAGGGCCAGACTGACCATGGAGCGTCCCGCCGCTGACGCGATGATACCCAGGCGTAACACCGCTTCGAGAGTGGCTGGATACCAGTAACGGTCAAGATAAACTCGATTGCCATCGAACCTGGTGCCTGGCACAGGAGCATTGCTCTTATGCTTGCCCGTCAACAGACCGCCGGCGAGCGGATTATAGGCAATGATGGATACGCCCACCTCACGAGCAAAAGGAACGAACTCATCCTCCAGCCGCCGTGAGATCAGGTTGTACAACTGCTGGGCGATTCGCGGCGGCCGACGGCCTTCCTGCTCCATCATGTACAGCATCCGGGAAAGCTTCCAACTGGGGTAGTTGGACGTGGCGACATAACGGACCTTGCCCTCTTGTACCAAGCGGTCCATTGCGGCCAGCGATTCCTCAACGGGCGTTTGCCAATCCGGCATATGAAGATAATACAGGTCGAGATAATCAGTCTTCAGGCGGCGTAAGGTGGCCTCGATGGCGGTAAGAATCAGATCCCGCGTGAGCCCGGCCGGATACTTGCCCGCTTTCATTCCCACCTTGCTCGCCACCACCACGTCCTTTCGGCGTGCGCCGAGAACCTGTCCCAGCAATTGCTCTGACCCGCCATCGTTGTAGTTGCGGGCCGTGTCGAGAAAGTTGATGCCCCGGTCCAGACACACGTCAACCATGTACGCCGCCGCAGAAGCATCCGTCTGAGACCCAAATGTCATGGTGCCGAAGCACGCACGCGAAACCGTCAGTTGTGTCCCGCTGAGCGTTCTCTTGTCCATGGTCCAACCCTTGGCGACCTAAACCTTCAAAACAGCGGAATGACATTGTTTGGTCGTCATGCTCTTGACTTGTGCCGCCGAAGGCATTATCGCACTCAGATATTCCAGCGAGCCGGTCAAAGCCCTTCGGATACGTTCGAGAGGCGGCGCCGCATGCGCTTCGCGCAGAGCGAATTCGAATTGGGCATCGAATCCGAACCGTAAGGGCAGCTCGATACTCATGGGGATGCTCACCAAAGCAGGAAACTGCCGGAAAAGGCTTCGGTAGTCGATGATGCCTTCATCGATACCACAAACCATCCAGGTCTGGCCCTGGGGTCTTACGTTCTTCAGGTGCAGGTGACCTATGTGGGGCAGCAGTGCCGCAAGCTCCTGCTCGGGGCGCACCTTCCCTTGGGAATAGGTGAAGACATTGGAGCAATCATAGTTCAGCTTGATCCGGTCCGATCCCAACTTCTCAAGAATCGATATCCCTTCCACTCCGGTACCCAGAAGCTGATTGCGCCCGTCACCTGGATTTTCGAGTGCGATGACCAGGCCGAGCCCCTCGGCGTAAGCAAGCAGCCTCTCGATGTTCCTGCAGAATGCGCTGGCCTGAGACTTGCGGCCGGCATTCGTAAGGATCATTCTGGCGCCGATCGCGCCGGCGAACTCCATTCGTCTCTTGAATCGGTCTACCGAGCCCCTTTGCCCCAAGTCCATGTGGGACCCCATCGTCACGACCTTGAGGTGAAATCTCTCAAGCTGCTTGAGAAGCATCCCGGCGTTGTTCTCATTGAAGTACTCCTCGCAAAGGGTCGGATCATACTTCGAGATATAGACCGGCTCCACATAATCGGTGAGCTGGGCGATCTCCTCCAACGCCGTGTCGAGAGAGTAGCCGTGGAATGCCAGTGTATTGATTGCGATTTCCGTCATTTCTTCGCGTCCGCTGCCGCCTTTTTGATTCTTCCGATGTGATCGGCCGAGGAATAGCCCGGGACAAAGACCGTGGCCAGCTTCAAGGTCTCATCGCCGGTGTTCTTGACTTGGTGCATTTCACCGGCCCTTACCCACAAGACCATATCGGCCTCGATCGCAGTCTCCTGGCCGTCG
>Ga0214473_10001409_pt1 | contig 31780 bp, 36 predicted proteins | sample RVTome_7_FD_203509 | JGI IMG/M metagenome (GOLD analysis project Ga0214473, IMG submission 203509) | Soil microbial communities from uranium-contaminated site in the Upper Colorado River Basin, Wyoming, United States - RVT98D197 | ecosystem: Environmental > Terrestrial > Soil > Contaminated >...
CTGGACCGTGAGCTGCACCAGCAGCGCCTTCCGGTAGCCCGGCGTCATGTCCTCCAGGGACTCGACCACGTAGCCCTGGTTGATCCGATCGATGAGCTGCTGCTCGGCCGGGTCGCGCTGGGTCTCTGGGCTCACGCTTCGCTCCTCCCGCGGGTTGGGCCGGTCATGGGGCGGGGACGGAGCCCGCGGGGGCCAGCACGCCGTGCAGCGCGATGCGCACGAACGCGTCGGCCAGCCCATCCGCCGACAGCCGGCCGTCGGGCCGGTACCAGGTGTAGATCCAGTTCATCATGCCGAACAGGGCGTAGGCCGCGGTGCGGGGATCGTCGGCGCCCGCCGCGCCCAGGGTTTCGGCCAGCAGGTCCACGTAGCGCCGCTTGAGCGCGCGGACCTCGGCGTCCCGGTCGCCCGTGAGGCTCTCCGCCTCGTGCGACAGCACCTTCATCTCGCTCATGTGGGCCGCGAAAAAGGCCACGTGATGCTGCATGAACGCCCGGAGCCGGCCTTCCGGATCCCGGACGCCGGCCAGCGCCTGCCGAGCCCGTTCCGCCACGCGCTCGAAGGAATCCCGCTGGATCAGGTACAGGATTTCCTCTTTCCCGGCCACGTAGTGGTACATCCCGGCCAGGCTCATCCCCGAGGCGCGCGCCAGGTCGCGCATCGTGGTGGCGTGATAGCCCTTCCGGGCGAACACGCCGGCGGCCGCGCCGAGCAGCCGCTCGAGTTTGGCATCGCGGGACAGGGACGGCATTCGAACGATCGTTCGAATCCTAATTCCGTTGGCCCGGAAGCTGTACCCCCCCTTGGTTGGCGGTTAGCGGTTGGCGGTTAGCGGTACCGCCAACCGCTAACCGCTAACCGCCAACCCTCTTAACTTTCCCCCCATGCCCCCGTCTGATCCCATGTGACGGTGCCCGATCCTCACCGCGAGCCGGCGGACGCCGAGCTCATCGAGCGGTGGCGGGGGGGCGACGAGGCCGCCGCCACGGCGCTGGTGCAGCGGCATGCCCGGGCGGTCGCCCGGTTTCTCGGCGCCGCCGGGGCGGGGGACGAGGTTGACGACCTGGTGCAGGAGGCGTTTTTCCGGGCCTTTCGCGGCCTGGCTCGGTTTCGCGGCGGGGCGAGCTTCCGGACCTGGGTCACCACCATCGCCGCCAACGCGCTGACCGACTTCCGGCGACGGCGTGGCCGGCGGCCGGTGCTGGCGCTGGACGGCCACGACGTGCCGGATGAGAGCGAGGACCCGCACGGCGCGCTGCTCGCCCGGGACGTCGAGGCCCGGGTCGCCACGGAAGTGGCGCGACTGCCACCCATGCAGCGGGACGTGTTCCTGTTGCGGGCGCAACAAGGGCTCGACTATGCGGAGATCGCCGAGGCGCTCGCCACCTCGGTGGGCGCGGCCCGGGTGCACTACCATCAGGCGGTGAAGCGACTGAAAAAGGCGTTGAGCGACTAGGACCGGCCGGCAACGCGGCAGCGAGGCGGACGACCATGGACGAGAGAGAGCTGGAGCGAATCGCCGGCGGGTTGGGGCGGCGGGCTGCCGACCGGCTCGACGTCGCGGCGGTGTCGCGGGGCGTGATGGACCGGCTGCGCGAGGCCGAGGCATTGGATCGCGTGGTCGCCTCCCGGCCCCGACCGGTGCTGCGCTGGCTCGCCCACGCCGCCGCCGTGGCGCTCATCGTGGCCGGATCGGTGGTCACGTTCCGCGCGACTCCCCCATCGGGCGACCCGGCCGCGCGGCCGGCCGTCGACCTCTACGAGCTCTCCTCCGATGAGCTGGCCGAGGTGCTGGATTCGCTGAGCTGGAATGCCCCGGTGTCGGCGCGGTTCGCCGCCGGCCTGGACGATCTCGATGCCGAGCAGCTCGAGCAGCTGCTGGCGCTCATGGAGGGATGATGCGACGCGCGCTCTGGGTGCTCGCGGGGCTCCTGGCGTTCCCCGGCGGGGCCGCGGCCCAGGGCGGGCCACCCGCCGAGCGGCTGCGCGAGCAGGTGGTGCAGCGGTTCATGGAGAACTACCGGAACCAATCGGGGCTCACCGACGAGCAGTTCGGGCAACTGCAGACCGTCCTCCGCCGCTCGCTGGAAGAACGGCGCGCTTCCCAGGAGCGGGAACGCGCCCTGCTGCGGGGGCTCGAGGGCCAGATGCGCCCGGGCGTCGCGGCGGCCCCGGACAGCGTGACGCGGCTGCTGGATGGCCTGCTCCAGCTCCAAGCCGACCGGGTGGACCTGGCCCGCCGGGAGCAGGCCCAGCTGGCCGAGTTTCTGACCCCGGTCCAGCGCGCCCAGTTGGTGCTGGCCCTCACCCGCCTGGAGAACCAGATCGAGCAGATCACCCAGCAGCGACGGGACGGCATGGGGCTCCGGCGACCCCGGTAGCCGCACCGGCCCGTCTCGCCGGGCTTGACGATCCCCGCCGGCACCCCCACCATAGCGGGTCCTTCACGGGAGCCGGAATGAACCTCTGGGCTACGAAATCGGTCGCGGCGCTGCGGGCCGAGGCGGAGATGACGGGGGAGCGGTCACTCAAGCGTCACCTGACGGCCCTCAATCTCACCACGCTCGGGATCGGCGCCATCATCGGCGCCGGGATTTTCGTTCTCACCGGGCAGGCCGCCGCGCTGCATGCCGGCCCTGCGGTCCCGCTGTCGTTCATCCTGACCGGTATCGCCTGCGCCTTTGCCGGGCTGTGCTACGCCGAGATGGCGAGCTCGGTGCCGGTGGCGGGAAGCACCTACACCTACGCCTACGCCACCATGGGCGAGTTTGTCGCCTGGATCATCGGCTGGGACCTGGTGCTCGAGTACGCAATGGGGGCCGCAACCGTGGGCGTGGGCTGGTCGGGGCACTTCATCAGCCTGCTCGACTTCTTCGGCCTCCACATCCCCGCCAGGCTGGCCAGCGCGCCGCTCCAGTGGTGCTCCCAGGCCAACGTGGACGCCATGGTGGCCGGATGCGGCACGGCGGGATGGAGCGCCACCGGTTCCTGGTTCAACCTGCCGGCCATGGTGATCGTGGCCCTGATGTCGATCATCCTGGTGATCGGCATCAAGGAGTCGGCTCGGATCAACAACGTCATCGTGACCGTCAAGGTCGCGGTGATCCTCACGGTGATCATCTTCGGGATCCAGTACATCGATCCCGACAACTGGAAGCCGTTCATTCCGCCCAACGCCGGCGAGTTCGGCACCTACGGGTGGTCGGGCGTGCTGCGGGGCAGCGCCCTGATCTTCTTCGCGTACATCGGGTTCGACGCAGTCTCCACCGCGGCGCAGGAAGCCAAGAACCCGCAGCGGGACATGCCCATCGGCATTCTCGGATCGCTGGTCATCTGTACGCTGCTCTACGTGGCGATGTCGGCGGTGCTGACCGGCATGGTGTCGTATAAGGAGCTGAACGTGGCGGCGCCGGTGGCGCTGGCGGTCTCCCGCGTCCCCGAGCTCAACTGGCTGCGACCCTTCATCGACATCGGCGCGGTGATGGGGCTGGGCTCGGTCATCCTGGTCATGCTGCTGGGCCAGTCGCGGGTGTTCTACTCCATGTCGCGCGACGGTCTCCTGGGCGAGTGGGCGGGCGCGGTGCACCCCAAGTTCCGCACCCCCTACCTCTCGACCATCTACACCGGCATCGGCGTGGGACTGGTCACCAGCATCTTCCCCATCCAGATCCTGGGGCAGCTGGTGAACATCGGCACGCTGCTAGCCTTCGTGCTGGTGTGCCTCGGGGTGCTCATTCTGCGGAAGAAGCGGCCCGACCTCGAGCGGCCGTTCAGGGTGCCGTTTGTGCCCCTGGTGCCCATTCTGGGCATGCTCACCTGCTTCGCGCTCATGACGTTCCTGCCGCTCGACACGTGGATCCGACTGTTCGTCTGGCTGGCGATCGGGTTCCTGATCTACTTCGGCTACAGCAAGAGCCACAGCAAGCTGCAGAAGGAGCTGGAGCAGGGACAGAAGTAGACGGTTAGCGGTTAGCGGTTAGCGGTCGGCGGTGAGTGATGGGCGGCGGGTCTGTCAACGGGCCCGCCGCCCGTCCTCTTTCCGGCGGTTATATTCGGCCAGGCGGCCCGAGTGGTGGAATGGCAGACACGCGGGACTCAAAATCCCGTGCTCGCAAGGGCGTGTGGGTTCGACTCCCACCTCGGGCATTCATGGACGAAGACATCCTGGTCATCATCGCGAGCGCGGTGACCGTGCTCGCCGCCATGGGCGGCCTGCTCACCGGCTGGTGGCTCTGGCTCCGGAGCCGCGCCGAGCGGTTCCGGGGCACGTCCGCCGAAGACGTGCGGGCGTTGCAGGATTCGATCGCGGCCCTCCGGACCGAGATGGAGACCATGTACGGCGAGCTCACCCACGGCCAGCAGGAGCTGCACGAGCGCCTGGACTTCGCCGAGCGACTGCTGTCCCAGGCGCAGGGTAGGCTCCCAAGAAAGGCCGACTGACCCCGGGCGCGACCCGGGGGTATGTAGAACCTGACCTCAACCCCCTTCGAGTGTGCCCATGCGTCTCTCGGTCCGTTGTGCCATCGCCGTCCTCGCCGGCATCGGCGGCTTCGCCTCTCCCGCGCCGGCCCAGGACGGGACCTTCCTCATCCGGTTGGGCCGCGATACGGTCGCCTTCGACTCGTATCGCTGGTCGGGCTCCACGGTCGAGGGCACCCTTCTGGTCCGCACGCCGGCGACGCGCCTGTTCTCCTACCGGGGCGAGGTGGATGCAGCGGGCGCCTTCACCCGGTTCGAAGTGAGCCGGCGGCCGGGCGCCGGGGGAGCGGCCGACCTCACCATCAGCTACGAGTTCACCGGCGACAGCGCCCGCACCACGACCGTGCGCAACGGACAGACCGAGACAGCCACGCTTGCCGCCCGGAACGTGGTCCCGTTGGTGAGCCCGCTCTATTCGATGGGACTCTACGAGCGGATCCTGCGCCAAGCCCCCACCGGCGCCGGCGACACCGCCACGGTGCCCATTCTCACGCTCGGCTCGCGCGCGGCCGGCCAGACCAGGGTGTGGCACCGCGGGCCCGACACGCTGGCCGTGCAGTTCCCCGGTGGCGCGTTTCTGGGCAAGCTCGACGCCGACGGCCGCCTCACCGGGCTCCAGGGATTCGAGACCACGGTGAAGATCGAGGTCAGCCGCCAACCCCTCATGGACCTGGCACCCCTCGCGGCCGGGTTCGCGCAGCGGGACGCGGCCGGCGCCGGGCTCGGCCCGACGTCCCCGCGGGATTCGCTCACGGCGACCGCCGCCGGCGCCACCATCGCGGTGAACTACGGCCGGCCCCACAAGCGCGGCCGCACCGTGTACGGCAACCTGGTGCCGGCCGGCGAGGTCTGGCGCACCGGCGCCAATGCCGCCACCGCCTTCACCACCGACCGGCCGCTCAAGTTCGGTGACCAGACGCTACCGGCCGGGGCCTACACCCTGTGGAGCCTGCTCACGACCGAGGGCGGCACGCTCATCATCAACGGCCAGACCGGCCAGTGGGGCACGCAGTACGATGCGTCCAAGGACGTCCTGCGCGTGCCGCTCCAGGTCCGCACCCTGCCGTCCCCGGTCGAGGAGTTCACCATCACGGTGGACTCCGCCCCCGACGGCGGCAGCCTGCGGCTGACCTGGGATACGCGCGAGTTCACCGCGGCCTTCAAGATTGTGAACTGACTGCCTGACCCTGCTGACCCCGGGCGCAGGCCCGGGGCGGCAGGGGCTTCAAACCTTCCCGGCTCTCGCCCTATCCCACCCTTCATGCGCGATCTTCTCCCCGATCTCCGGTGGGCGCTTCGGTCCATGCGGCGGCGCCCCGGGTTCACCGCGCTCGCGGTGATCACCCTGGCCCTCGGCATCGGCGCCAACAGCGCCATCTTCAGCGTGGTCCGGGCGGTCCTGCTGCGCCCGCTGCCCTACGCCGAGCCCGACCGCCTGGTCTCGCTCCACACCCGCGGGCTCGCCTTTGCCCAGGGCGACTGGCTCTCCCAACCGGAGATCTGGGACATCGAGACCGTGCCGAGCGTGGCGGGGGTCGCGGCGTACAGCGACGGCGTGGCCCTCAACCTCACCGGCCGGGGCGAGCCGGAACGGGCCATCGGGGCGGCGGCCACCGCCAGTCTCTTCCCGCTCCTCGGGATCGCGCCGCTGGTGGGCCGGGCCTTCGGGCCGGAAGAGGACGTCCCCGGTGGCCCTGACGTGGTGGTGCTGAGCCACGGGTTCTGGCAGCGGAGCTTCGGCGGCGACCCGACGGTTGTGGGCACGACGCTGGTCATGAATGGCGTGGGCCGCGAGGTGCTGGGCGTGATGCCGCCCGAGTTCACGCTGCCACTCGACCTGCAGAATCCGGCGCCGGCCGACTTCTGGATCCCGATCCGGTTCGATCGCGCGCAGACGGACAGCCGGGGGAGCCACTACCTCCTTGGCCTGGCCCGGCTGCGGCCGGGAGCGACCATCCAGACGCTCGGTGCCGAGATGGCCGCGCTCAGCGCGCGGCTCACGGCGGACGGCCTGTACAGTCCCGAGTCGCGCTTCGCGCTCTGGGGCCAGCCGGTCCAGGAGCAGGTGGTAGGGGAGATCCGGCCGATCCTGGTGGTACTCCTCACCGCCGTGGGGTTCGTCCTGCTCATCGCCTGCGTCAACGTGGCCAACCTGCTGCTGGCCCGCGCCGAAGCGCGGACCCGCGAGTTCGCGGTCCGGACCGCCTTGGGGGCCGCCCGCGGCCGCCTGCTGCGGCAGTTGGTGGTCGAGCACGCGCTGCTGGGCTTGTTGGGCGGAATGGTCGGCCTCGGGCTCGCGGCGCTGGGCGTCCGGGCGCTGGTGGCGCTCGACCCCACGGTCGTGCCGCGGGCGCACGAGATCGGCGTGGATGGGTGGGTGCTGCTTTTCACCGGCGGCCTTGCGGGGCTCGCGGCCGTGCTGTTCGGTCTGGCACCCATGCTCTACGCGGCCCGGCGGGACATCGGGGTCTGGCTCAAGGAGGGCGGGGCACGAGGGGCGACCGCCGGCGTCACCCGCCAGCGGTTCCGCCAGGTCCTGGTGGCGGCGGAGCTGGCGCTGGCGATCCTGCTGCTGGCCGGCGCCGGGCTCACGCTGCGCACGTTCCAGGCGCTGCTGGCCGTGGACCCCGGCTTCGAGCCACGCGGGGTGCTGACGATGCGGCTGGTGACGCCGTCCGCCACGTACCGCGATCCCCCGCACGTGGCCGAGTTCTACCGCGCGGTGCTCGAGCGGGTACGCGCCCTCCCGGGGGTCACGGCGGCGGGCGCCGTCCGGGTCCTGCCGCTGGCCGCCACCATCGGGGACTGGAGCATCGACCTCGAGGGGCGCATGCCGCCCCAGGGCCAGGATTTCGACGGCGACTGGCAGATCGTGTCGCCGGGCTACTTCGAGGCGATGGGCGTCCGGCTGCTGGCGGGACGCCTGCTTTCCGACGGGGACCACTTCGACGCTCCGCCCGTCGCCGTCATCAACGAGACCATGGCCCGGCAGTACTGGCCCGACGGGAGCGCGCTGGGCCAGCGCTTCCGGCTCAACGGACCCGACGCCCCCTGGATCCAGATCGTGGGGGTGGTCCGCGACGAGAAACACGCCGGGCTGGGCGCCGCGGTGAACCGCAAGTGGTACCGGCCCCACGCCCAGTGGACCCAGTCCCTGACCAGCCCGATCCGCGGCATGACCCTGGTCATCCGCACCGCGGGTGACCCGCTGGCCCTGGTGGGCAGCGTGCGCGAGGCGGTGCGGGCCGTGGACGCGAACCTGCCCGTGGCCGAGGTCCGGACCCTCGAGGACGTGGTGGAACGGAGCGTCGCCCGGCAGCGATTCACGATGCTGCTGCTCGGAGTTTTTGCCGCGGTGGCGCTCACCCTCGGCGCGGTGGGAGTCTATGGGGTCATGGCGTCCTGGGTCACGGAGCGGACCCATGAGATCGGCATCCGCCTGGCGCTCGGCGCCACGCGCGGCGAAGTGGCGGCGTTGGTGGTGCGGCAGGCCCTGCGGCCGGCGGCCGCCGGCGTGCTGGTAGGCGGCGGCGCGGCGCTGGCCCTCACCGGGCTCCTGCGCAACCTGCTCTACGGCGTCGCACCGCGGGATCCGGTGACGTTCGCCGCGGCACCGTTGCTGTTGGGAGTGGTGGCGCTCGCCGCCAGCTGGATACCGGCCCGGCGGGCCGCGGGGCTGGATCCGTTGGGGGCCCTACGAAGGGAGTAAGGCTAGCAGCGGGGAGCCGTGAAACGTGAAAGGTGAAACGTGAAACGATAGACCCGGGAACTTCGTTTCACGTTTCACGTTTCACGGCTGTTGCCCTACTGCGCTCGCGTCCCCGCCGACCGCAGCATCACCACGGAATCGGCGTCGCCGGTCTGGTAGTGCGCGGTGAGGTGGCTGATCAGCCTGCCGTCCCGCATCCGGGTCACCAAGTGCGTCGTCACCGTCACCCCTTCGCGCAGCACGCTGGGGAAGGGACCCATTTCGCTGACGATGCTGTCGGCATCCACGGCCAGGACGCGCACCGGCACCGGATCCCGTCCGGGCAGGATCATCGTCCAGCCGTCCATGCTGTTGGTCGCGACCAGCTGGGACGTCACCAGGATGGAATCCGATCCCATCCCCGATGTCTCCATGTTCCAGGTGCCGGCCACGTCGGCCAACGAGATGGCCGCGGGCGCGGCCACCGTATCTGCCGTTCCGGCCTGCTCACCGGACGGAGCACAGGCAATGAGAAGCGCAGTACCACAGAGCGCCGCGACGCGAGACATGAGTCCTCCGAGAGGGTAGAGCATCCCTGCTAGTTGGGGCGAAGCTAGTGGCCGGGATGGAGCGACGCAACTTTGGAGCCCGGGAAACGTGAAACGAATGACCAGGCGGAGCACGGTTTCACGTTTCACGTTTCACGTTTCACGATCCTGCTCCGGTCTCGCCAGGTGAACGGTCCTCGTGGGATACGCGAACTCGATCCCCTCGGCCGCAAAGCGCTCGACCACGCGCAGATTGATGGCCTGCTGCAGGTCCATGTACGTGTTGTAGTCCGGTACCTTCACGTAGTAGACGACCTCGAAGTCCAGCGAGGACGCGCCGAAACTCTTGAAATGGGCCCGGTCGAAGCGGGTCTGGTTCTGGGCTTCCACGGCTTCGCGCAGGATGGTGGGAACCAGGGCCAGCTTGTCCCTGGGCGTCTGGTAGATCACCCCGACCGCGAACGTGATCCGGCGCTCTTTCATCCGCCCGAAGTTGCGCAGCCGGCTCCGGAGCAGGTCGGCGTTGGAGAACACCAACTGTTCGCCGGTGAGGCTCCGGACCCGCGTCGTCTTGAGTCCGACGTGCTCGACCGACCCCTGGTACTCGTCCACGATGATGAAGTCGCCCAGGACGAAGGGCTTGTCGAGCACGATGGACATCGACGCGAACAGGTCGCCCAGGATGTTCTGGGCGGCGAGCGCGACGGCGACCCCCCCGACCCCAAGACCCGCTACCAGCGCGGTGACATCCATCCCCAGGTTGTCCAGGGCCAGGAGCAGGACGACGCTCCACAGCACCAGCTTGCCCACGAACCCGATGGCGCCGACCGTGGTGGCGGCGGCGGGGTCGTCGGCGATCTCGGTCCGCCGGTACCCGGCGAGCCACCCCGTAAGGCCGGCCGCCGCCCAGAATCCTCCCTGGACCACCAGGGCCACGGCCGCTACTCGCCGGATCGCGACCTCCCAGTCGGCCGGCAGTTCCAGCACCGTCACCAGGATCAAGAGGGCCACGACGGCGAGGAACCACCCCTTGGTCGACCGCAGCACGTTCGCCAGGACGTCGTCCCAGTAGGTCGCCGTGCGCTCGGCCACCGCCGCCACCCGCCGCACCAGCGTCCCCGTGAGGACCCGGAGGACCACCACCGAGGCGGCCCCGAGGGCCAGTGCCACGATCCAGGCCCGAAGGGTGTTGTTCAGGATTTCGGAGTCGAGAAGACTCATCGTCGGGAAGATTACTCAGGTGAGTTGCGGCGGGGAAACGGGAAACGGGAAACGATCGCCCGACCGTTTCCCGTTTCCCGACCGCCCGTATCCGAAGCTACCCCCGGCGCAAGTACACCGTCGGCGCGTTACACCCCGTCTCCGGACGCTCGGTGGGGGCCGTGATGACGCCCAGGCGGCGCCCCCGCCCATCCACCAGGTAGTACAGCCGCACGCGGTCGCCCGACTCCGCGAGCAGGGTGCGACGCAGCCAACGCGACGCTCCCGTCAACCGCGGGAAAGTCTCCCAGGGTCCCGTGTGGACCCGCGCCGTGGATACCAGGTTTGGAGCCGTCATGTTCGTTCTCCTGCATCAGGACGCAGAGCGGAGTCCCGGAGTTTCACATTCTGCCACCCCACCCTCGCCCCCGTCTTGACCCGTTAGATGCCGCAACCCCTGGAAACGTTGCGCCCGGCGGGGCTTTTCCCCCTCGGGCACCTGCGTAGATTGGTGCCGTGGCCGCGTCCCCCCAGGACTCCCCCGGCACCCCAAGCCCGGTACTCCCCGCCCAAGAGGGCGTGGCGTATACGCAGGCGGCCTGGGACGATGAGGCGTTTACGCTGTTCGCCGAGGGCCGCGATCCGGCCCCCTGCCCGTCCTGCGGCCGGGTCGGGTTCTATGGCCCGCGGGTAGGCGGCGACGGAGTCCGCAGCCGGGCCTGCCGGTTCTGCGGGTTCTACCAGGCGGTGGATAGCCCCCCGACCCGAGGACAGGCGACGGCCCACCGCTGCGCCACCTGGCCCGAGATCGCCCGCGCTCCCTACCTCTGGTGGCTGCCTCCCGGCAGCGAGAGCTATCACTGCCCCTTCTGCGACGAGCAGGTGACGCTGGCGGAAAGCCGCGCGACCGCGCCCAGCGACGACCCGTCGCATCCGTGGTGGAAGGTCCCCCAGGGACGCTCCCGCTTCTACTACGCCCGTTTCTGGGAGAATTGGCCGTACACCAAGGGGCGGGTGTTCCTATGAGCCGCCCATCCCCGGAGTCCGCCATGCGCGCCTTCGCGATCGTCCCCGTCCTCTTCATGATCCTGTCCTCCCCCGCGGCCGCCCAGCGACGCGAGCCCCGACACGACGGGTTCTGGGTGGGATTCGGCCTCGGGGCCGGGTCGAACTTGACCGAGGGGTACGACGACGCGCGGCTGGGCGGTTCGGGCTATGTCCGCCTGGGCGGCACCGTGAGCCCCATGCTGCTGATCGGCGGCGAAGCCATGGGCTGGGCGCGGGAGCAGAACGGCACCACGATCTCGCAGGGGAACCTCACCGCGTCCGTCCTGCTGTACCCGGTGCGGCGCGGCCTGTACCTCAAGGGCGGCCTGGGGTTCGCCTCCTGGTCGCAGGCGTCGAGCAGCGGCAACACCACCGTCACGACCACCGAGGGCGGATTCGGCGCCACGGTCGGCGGCGGGTACGACATCCAGATCGGCAACAACCTGTTTGTCACCCCCAACATCGATTTCCTGCTCCAGGTCGTGGATAGCGATGCGTTCTCGGCCACGAGCGGCTACCTGATTCTCTTCACGCTGGGTCTGACCTGGCACTAACCGGACTCCGGCACGAGCCCGGGCCCGGTGGAAACGTGATATGACCGGAACCACAATCACCTGGCAGGACGGACGCTATCGGGTGCCCGACGACCCGATCATCCCGTTCATCGAAGGCGACGGCACCGGGCCCGACATCTGGCGCGCGGCTCAACGGGTGTTCGACGCCACCGTGGCGCACTGCTACCGGGGCCGGCGGCGCGTGGCCTGGCAGGAGGTCGCGGCCGGCGAGAAGGCGTTCAAGGCCACCGGCGAATGGCTGCCCCAGGCCACGCTGGAGGCCATCAGGGAGCACCGTATCGCGATCAAGGGTCCGCTCACCACTCCGGTGGGCGGCGGCATCCGCTCGCTCAACGTGGCCCTGCGGCAGCTCCTCGACCTGTACGCCTGTGTGCGCCCGGTCCGCTACTTCCAGGGCGTCCCGTCGCCGGTGCGCGAGCCGGGCAAGCTCAACGTGGTGATCGTCCGCGAGAACATCGAGGACGTGTACGCCGGCATCGAGTACAGGGCGGGCACGCCCGAGGCCGGCAGGCTGCGGGAGTTCCTGGGCACGCTGGGCGCCCGGATCCGGGAGGGCAGCGCCATCGGCATCAAGCCGATGAGCGAGTTCGGGTCCAAGCGCCTGGTGGCCAAGGCCATCCAGTACGCCCTCGACCGGGCCCGGCCGTCGGTGACGCTGGTCCACAAGGGCAACATCATGAAATTCACCGAAGGCGCCTTCCGCGATTGGGGCTACGAGGTGGCCCGGGAGCGATTCGCCGACCGCACGGTGCCCGAGGCGGAGGTGGGGTCGGGCGGCCCCGGCGCCCGGCTGATCATCCGGGACCGCATCGCCGACTCGATGTTCCAACAGGTCCTGCTGCGGCCCGACGAGTACGCGGTGCTGGCCACCCCCAACCTGAACGGCGACTACCTGTCGGACGCATGCGCCGCACAGGTGGGCGGACTCGGCATGGCGCCCGGCGCCAACATCGGCGACGGCTATGCCGTGTTCGAAGCCACACACGGAACCGCGCCCAAGTACGCCGGCCAGGACAAGGTGAATCCCAGCAGCCTGATCCTCTCGGGCGTGATGATGTTCGAGGAGATGGGCTGGCCCGAAGTCGGCCAGGCGATTACGCGGGGGATCGAGGGGGCCATCGCCGCCGGTACGGTCACATACGACCTGGCACGACAGATGCCGGGAGCCCGCGAGGTCAAGGCATCCGGCTTCGCCGAGGCCATCGTGACCCACGTCACCCGGAGCTGATCGCGTGCAAACGTCCGTGAAGGTGGTACCGCTGGACCGCGTCCGCGCCGACGTCTTCGTGGTCGCGTGCGGCAAGCTGCACGGCAAGGTGCCGGACTCCCTGCTGGGGCTGGACGCGGTCGCCGGGGGGGGCATCAAGCGGGCCATCACCACGGGGGATTTCTCGGGCGACCGGGACCAGACTTCGCTGCTCTATCCCACCAACGGGTCGACCCGGATTCTGCTGGTGGGCCTGGGCGAGCACGCCGAGATCACGCGCAGCGGGATCCGGACCGCCGCGGCCATCGGCGGCCGGCGTGCCGCGGGCGCGGGCGCCCGGTCGCTGGCCTTCGTCGTCACCCAGGAAACCCACACCGGCGTGCCGCCGGGCGCGGTCGCTCAGGTCGCGGTCGAGGGCGTCGCCCAGGGGGCGTGGAAGTTCCAGGAGCTCAAGGCCATTCGGGACGACAAGCCCAAAGTCGAGCGCCTGGACCTGCTGGCCACCCGGGAACAGCGGGCCGACATGGAGCGCGGCGCCCGGACCGGTCGCGCGCTGGCGATCGGCCAGCGGCTGGCGCGGAACCTCCAGGCCCTGCCGGGCAACGTGTGCACCCCGACCTACCTGGCCGACATCGCCCGCGAGCTGGCCCGGGCCTACGGATTCCGGCTCACGGTCTTGGGACCGCCGCAGCTCGAGAAGGAAGGGATGCGGGCACTCCTGGCCGTGGCCCGCGGATCGCTGGAGGAGCCGCGGTTCATCGCCCTGGAGTACCGCGGGGCGCCCAAGACCGCCCCGGTGTGCCTGATCGGCAAGGGCGTCACGTTCGATTCGGGCGGGATCTCGATCAAGCCGGCGCCCAACATGGAAGAGATGAAGTACGACATGTCGGGCGCCGCCGCGGTGCTCGGCACGTTCGAGGTGCTGGGCCAGCTCCGGCCGCCGGTCCACGTGGTGGGCCTCATTCCGGCCACGGAGAACCTGCCCTCGGGCACCGCCACGAAGCCCGGCGACGTGGTCAAGAGCCACTTAGGGAAAACCATCGAGATCATCAACACGGACGCCGAAGGCCGCCTCATCCTGTGCGACGCGCTGTCGTACGCCCGGCGCTACAAGCCGGCCTGCGCCATCGACGCCGCCACGCTGACCGGCGCCGTGGTCATCGGCCTCGGCGGCCACGCCACCGGCCTCATGGGCAACGACGACCAGCTGGTGGAAGAGGTCCGGCGCGCCGGCGACCGGGCGGGAGAGCGCTGCTGGCCATTGCCGCTCTGGGATGAATACCGCGAGCAGCTCAAGTCCGACGTGGCCGATCTCAAGAACAGCGGCGGGCGCCCCGCGGGCTCCATCACCGCCGGGTGGTTCCTCCGGGAATTCGTGGACGATTTCCCCTGGACCCACCTCGACATCGCCGGCACGGCCTACACCGAGAGCGACCGACCCGGACTCGCCAAGGGCCCCACCGGCGTGGGCGTCCGGCTGTTCAGCGAGTTCCTGCTCGCCCGCGCGCGCGGGTGAAATCGGGGCGCCTGGCCCGCGGAGCACTCTCCGCGGCGCTCGTGGCGCTCGCCACCCGCGCCGCCCCGGCCCAGGTCCCCCCGGTTCGCGACACCACGGCCACCCGCGATGCCGCCGCGCCGCCCCCCCCGGACTCGGCGCGCCCCGCGGCCGTTTTGCAGCTGCTCCCCTTTGAGACCGCCCCGGGCCCGCTGCCGCCCGGCGCGCGGCTCGTGTTCACCCGGGACTCGCTCCTCTGGATCAGCGGCTACACCCTGGCCGACGTGCTGGCCGACGTGCCCGGCGTCTTCGTCGCCCGCACGGGATTCGTGGCCCAGCCGGCCATGGCCTTCTACGGGAACCGCGGGGTCGTGGCCGTCGAGTTGTTCCGCGACGGCGTCCCGGTGCTGCCGCTGGGCCCCGACTCGGTTGCGGTGGATCCGGGACGGGTGTCGCTCATCGGCCTCCGGCGGGTCGAGGTCGAGCGATTGCCCGGCCTGCTCCGGGTCTACCTGGTGAGCGAGCGGAACGAGCTGGTGGGCTCGCGGTCCCTGGTGCGGGTAATCAGCGGCGACTTCAAGAGCGGCGGCTACGCCGGCCTGTTCCAGCACCGCTGGAGCAGCGGACTGGGGCTGGACCTCTCGGCCGACCATTTCGACACTCAGGGAGACCGGGAGCCGCAGCGGAACGCGCGGTGGTTCAACTTGGGCGCGCGGGTGGACTGGACGCCCACGCCGCGCCTCTCGGCCACGGCGGACATCCGGCGCCTGGGATTCGAGCGCGACCCGACGGACCACGCGGCGGGCGGGGTGCTGCCGGGCCGGAAGGAAACCCGCACCGAGGCCCTGGTCCGGCTGGTGGCGGCGCAGCGTCCCGAGCGGCACGGCCTGGGCCTGGAGCTGGGTCTGCAGACGACGTCGTGGAGCCCGGACTCGGGCAGCGCCGATTCGGCCCTGCCCACCCGCACGGTGCACCGCGCCTTCGCGGGCCTCGGGCTCCGCGGGACCGCGGGCACGATCGAGCTGCGCGCCACCGCCGCCGACCACTACACGCCCACCGCCGCCACCGGCCGCGTGGCTTGGATGCCGTGGTCGGGTGTCGTGCTGGCGGGCGACGGGAGCTGGGAGCGCCACACCGGCGACCGCACCTCGCTCCGGGCCCGCGGCACCCTGGGACTCTACCGCGGCCCGTTGTCGCTGGTGGGCGACGTCGTCGCGGCCGACGCGGTGCCCGCGCCCATGCTGCCGGCCGACACTGCCCGCACCACCCTCGATTTCGGCGGCCGGGCCGGATTCGTCACGCGGCACCTGGCCCTGCACGGCGGCATCGAGCGCCGCGACGCGTTCGAGCCGCCGCCCATGCCGTCGCTGCCGCCCTTCGCCCAGTTGCCCGCGACCGGCAGCGCGACCTACGCGGTCGCCGACCTCATGCTCAAGGCCGGCGGGTGGAGTCTGTCGGGATGGATCTCCCACCCCGTCCGGGGCGACACCGCAGCCTTCGCGCCGCCCACGCACTCGCGGGTGGCCCTCACCCTCAGGTCCAAGTTCTGGCGCACGTTCCGGAGCGGCGCGTTCGACATCAAGGCACAGATCGCGCTGGAGTCCTGGGGGGTTGGGGTCGCGGGGCTGGATGAGGGACTCCCGCGGGCCCTCCCCGGCGCCACCATCGCCGAGGCGTTCCTGGAAATCCAGCTGGTGCAGTTCCGCGCCTTCTACAGCTTCCGCAACGCGCTCCGGACCGAGGACTGGTACGTGCCGGGATTCTCGCTGTTCCGGGCGCTGCAGACCTTCGGAGTGAAGTGGGATTTCCAGAACTAGACGGCTAGTGAGACGGCTAGACGGACAGACGGTTAGCGGATGGCGAGTTCCAGGTGAAAGCGGGATTCGTTCACCCTGGTCGACGCCGGAAGGACGCCGCTTTCACCTGGAGCCAGGTTCCCGCTAGCCGTCTATCCCTCTTGCCGTCTAGCTTATGGTGTGCCCAACTCCATGACCGGTTTCGGCGTGGCCGACGGCCCCGCGGCGGGTGGTCGCCTCCAGCTCGAAATCAAGACCGTCAACCACCGGCACTTCAACGTTCAGCTCCGGCTTCCGGCCGCCCTCCAGGCGCTGGAAGAGGCGCTGCGCGAGCGGTTGCGGACCCGGATCGAGCGGGGACACGTGGCGGTGAGCGCCCGGTGGCTGGAGGAGCCGCGGCGGATCGGCGAGCCCGCGGTGGACCTGGTGCGGGCGCGCGCGGTGCTGGCCGCCCTCGAGCGGCTGCGGGCCGAGCTCCGGCTCCCGGGGGACATCGACCTGGGCTTCGTGGCCCGCCAGCCGGAGGTCCTCCGGTTCGACGGCGCGGGGCCGGATCCGATCGTGGACGCCGCCGAGGTGCTCGGCATCGCCGACCGCGCGCTGGCGGACGTGGTTGCCACGCGCGGGCGCGAGGGCGCCGTGGTGGCCCGCGAGCTGGCGCACCGGCTCGATCTGCTGGACCGGTCCCTGGCCCAGGTGCGGGCCCGGGCGCCCGAGCGGGTGGTGGCCGAGCGGGACCGGCTGCGCGCGGCGGTGAAGGAGCTGATGGACGGCGCCGAGCCCGACCCCCAGCGCGTAGCCCAGGAGATCGCGTTTCTCGCCGAACGCCTGGACGTGACCGAAGAGATGGTGCGGCTCGCCGCCCATCTCGAGGCGGCCCGCGACGCACTCGCCGGCGCGGCGCCCGCCGGGCGACGACTCGGGTTTCTGGCGCAGGAGATGCTGCGCGAGATCAACACCATGGGCTCGAAGGCCAACGATGCGGCTATCGCCCAGGCGGTCATCGTCATGAAGGAGGAGCTGGAGCGGTTTCGCGAGCAGCTCGAGAACCTGGAATGAAGCCGTTTCTGCTGGTGCTCTCCGCCCCGTCCGGGGGCGGGAAGACCACGGTGGCGAAGGCGCTCCTGGCCGCGCGGGAGGACGTGGGGTACAGCGTGTCCGCCACCACCCGGCCGCCGCGGGCCGGCGAGCGCGACGGCGTGGACTACCACTTCCTGAGCCGCGAGGAATTCGACCGCCGGGTCGCCGCCGGCGCCTTCATCGAGTGGACCGCGTACGGCGGCCACCGCTACGGGACGCTGCGCGCCGAGGTGGAGCGGGTCCAGGCCACCGGCCGCCACTTGGTGCTCGACATCGACGTGGTGGGCGCCCGGATTGTGCGCGAGCGCTGCCAAAACGTCGTAAGGGTCTTTATTATTCCCCCTTCGGCCGAGGCCCTGGTCGACCGGTTGGGCGGGCGCAAGACGGAGGACCGGGCCGACCTGGTCAAGCGGCTCCGGCACGCGGTCGACGAGCTGGCCGAAGCGCCCGAGTACGACTACGTGATTGTCAATTCGGACAAGACGCAAACCGTGGCCGAGGTCGCGGCCATCATCGACTCGGAAACCCGCCGGCCGGGCCGTTACCCGGACCTGGACGCCACCCTCAAGGCGCTGGCCCGCGAGATCGCTCGCCGGGCGGACGCCCTGGAACGGTAGGAGCAAGGGATGCAGATCTTCACCCCGCAGGAAGTTGCCCGGCGCGCCGGCAACAAGTACCTGGGCTTGCTGGTCGCCGCCAAGTTCGCCCGGTTCGTCAACGAGTTTCCGCGCGACCGCTCGGTCGAGCTGGAGAAGAAGCTCACCACCCGCGCGCTCGAAGAGCTGGCGCTGGGGGGCCTCAAGTACCGTCTGGTGCGCCGCCGGCGGCAGGAAACGTGACCCTGGCCGGCCGGCACGTCCTCCTCGGCGTGTCGGGCGGGATCGCGAGCTACAAGGCCTGCACGCTCGCCCGCCGGCTCGCTGAAGCGGCTGTGACGGTCGACGTCGTGCTCACCCACTCCGCGGCCGAGTTCGTTCGGCCCGTGACGTTCGAAGCACTCACCGGGCGCCCGGTTCTGACTTCCCTCTGGGAGCGGGACCGGGCGCTCGCGCACGTCACCCTGGCCCGCGAGCCCGATCTCGTGGTGCTGGCGCCCGCCACCGCGCACCTGCTGGCCCGCGCGGCGCTGGGGCTGGCCGACGACCTGCTGACGGCACTGCTGCTGGCGCGCGAGGGGCCGGTGCTGGCGGCGCCGGCCATGAACGACGCGATGTACGCCCATCCGGCCACCCAGGCCAACCTCGCCACGCTCCGCGCCCGGGGCTGGACCATCGTCGGCCCGGCGGTCGGACCCCTGGCCGAGGGGCCCAGTGACCGGCCCGGCCGCATGACTGAGCCCGAGGAGCTGCTGGTCGAGATCGAGCGCGCCCTCCGCGCGCCCGGGAGCGCGCTCCGCGGGCGCCGCGTGCTGGTCACGGCGGGTCCCACCCGGGAGGCGCTGGACCCCATTCGCGTGATCACCAATCGCTCGAGCGGCCGCATGGGGTTCGCCCTGGCCCGGGCGGCCTACGCCCGCGGAGCGGAGGTCACCCTGATCGCCGGACCCACCTCGCTGCCGCCGCCTCTGGGTGTGACCGTCGAACGGGCGGAATCCACCGCCGACCTGGCCGCCGCGGTCGGGCGGCTTCTGCCCGCGGCGGACGTGCTGGTAATGGCGGCCGCGCCCGCGGACTATCGCCCCGCAGCCCCCAGCGCCACCAAGGAGAGCAGGGAGCAGGGCGCCGTCCCCCTCGTGCTCGAGCCCACGCCCGACGTCCTCGCGACCACGCGCTCCGCTCGCCAGCGCGGCGCGATCATGGTGGGCTTCGCCTACGAGACCGCCGACGGCGAAGCCAAGGCCCGCGCCAAGCTCGAGCGCAAAGTGCTGGACTTGATCGTGCTCAACCTGAACGAACCCGGCGCAGGGGCCGAGGTCCCGACCAACCGGATCACGCTGGTCACCCGGGACCGCGCCGACGCGGGCCCGCTCGAAAGCAAGGAGCAGGCCGCCGAGCGCGTGCTGGACGCCGTCGAGCGCCTGCTGTGACCGACCCGCGCGACCTGTTCCGCCGCTATCTCGGGCAGCAGATCGAGCTGGGGCAGCCGGGCTACATTCTCCCGCTCCCCCCCATCCCAACAGAAGGGGCAGGAGCGGCACCGGGGCACCGGCCGACCCCGGGCGCCAGCCCGGGGCCCCCGCCCATCCCCGACCGCGGCCTCGTCATCCCCACACCCTCGCAGGATCTGTTCGCGGCCGACCCCCTGGGCGGGAAGCCGATGCCGGAGATCGAGCGGCTGATCCACGCCTGCACCCGCTGCACGCTGCACGCGGCACGGAAGCACGCGGTCCCCGGCGAGGGGCCGCTCGACGCCAAGCTGGTGGTGGTGGGCGAGGGACCGGGCGCGACGGAAGACGAGACCGGCCGGCCGTTCGTGGGCCGGGCGGGCGAGCTGCTCACCGACATCCTCGCGGCCATGGGCTGCCCCCGCGAGACCGTGTATATCTGCAACGTGGTCAAGTGCCGGCCACCCGAGAACCGCAAACCCATGGCCGACGAGATGGAGGCGTGTCTCCCCTACCTCCACCGGCAACTTGCCATCATCGGTCCCAGGGTTATTCTCGCCATGGGGGCCACGGCGGCCGAGGCTTTGCTCAACACCAAGGCCTCGCTGACGGCGCTCCGGAACAAGGTCCACGACTTTCGCGGGATCCCGCTCATCGTGACCTATCACCCTGCCGCGCTCTTGAGGAACCCGCACTGGAAACGGCCGACCTGGGATGACGTTCGTATCGCCCGCCGGCTCCTCGACCGATAACGTCGAGTCCGGGCTGCGCCAGGCGCCCTGGAGCCCCGAGGCCGAGCAAGCGGTCCTCGGGGCGATGCTCCTCGACCAGGACGCGGCGCTCAAGGCCGTCCAGGTTCTGGAGGACACGGCGTTCTACCGGGACGCCCACCGGCGGATCTACCGGGCCATGGCGCACCTGGTGGACCGGGGCGACGTGCTCGACCCGGTGGTGCTGCGGGACGCCCTGGCCCAACGGGGCGACCTCGAGGCGGCGGGCGGCATGGAATACATCGCCGAGCTGTTGGACGTCGTGCCCACCGCCGCCAACGTCGAGTTCCACGCCCGCATCGTTCGCGAGAAGTCGCTCCTCCGGCGCCTGATCGAGGTCGGCTCCCAGCTGGTGCAGGAGGCCTACGACGGCCGGCACGACGTGGGCACCCTTCTGGACCAGGCCGAGCAGCGGGTGTTCGAGGTGTCCCACGCCCGCGGCACCCAGGAAGTGGTGCGCATCAAGGAGCTGATGTGGCAGGCGATGGAGCGCATCGAAGCGAGGGATCGCGGCGATGAATCGGTACGCGGTATTCCCAGCGGCTTCACAGATTTGGACGCGAAGACCAACGGCTTCCAGAAAAGCGACCTGATCATCGTGGCCGCGCGGCCGTCCATGGGGAAGACGTCGTTCTGCCTCAACCTGGCCGCCAACGCGGCGCTCGAGCACAAGGTGCCGGTGGCGATCTTCTCGCTGGAGATGTCGAAAGACCAGCTGGTCGAACGGCTGCTCGCCGCCGAGGCGTTCGTGGACCTCCACCGCCTGCGGAGCGGGGGCTTGCGCCCGGACGACTACCCCAAGCTGTCGCGGGCGGCTGGGCTCCTGGGCACCGCCCCTATCTGGATCGACGACACGCCCGCCCTCACGCTCCTCGAGCTGCGCTCCAAGGCGCGGCGGCTCAAGGCCGAGCACGATATCCGCCTCATCGTGGTGGATTATCTCCAGCTCATTCGCGGCGTCAGCAAGACCGAGAGCCGGCAGGAGGAGATCAGCTACATCTCCCGCTCGCTCAAGGCCCTGGCCCGCGAGCTCCAGACGCCGGTCATCGCGCTGTCCCAGCTGTCGCGCGCGCCCGAGCAGCGCGGCGGCGACCGTCGCCCGGTCCTGTCGGACCTCCGGGACTCCGGCGCCATCGAGCAGGACGCCGACCTGGTGATCTTCATCTACCGGTCCGAGATGTACGCCGGGCAGATGGAGCGGGAGGACACCGAGGAGGGCCTGGCCGAGATCCACCTGGCCAAGCACCGGAACGGCCCCACGGGCACGATCAAGCTCACCTTCCTCAAGCAGCACACCCGGTTCGAGAACTACACCGAGCGGACCCCGGAGGCGGACGGTGGCGCCTAAGCGGCGCTCGGTGTATCGCTGCGCCGAGTGCGGGGCGGACCACCCCAAGTGGGCGGGGCGCTGCGACTCGTGCGGGGCGTGGAATACGCTGGTCGAAGAGCTGGTCGAACGAACCGGGCGGTCAGGCGGTCAGGCGGCCAGCCGGACCGACCTGTCCGCCCGACCGCCGGTCCGACTGTCCGACGTCTCGCCCGAGCGGATGCCACGCTTCAAGACCGGGCTCGACGAGTTCGACTTCGTGCTGGGCGGCGGGCTGGTGCCCGGCTCGCTGGTGCTGATCGGCGGCGAGCCCGGGATCGGGAAGTCCACCCTGCTGCTCCAGGCCGCCGCCCGGCTGGAGGCGGCCGGCGTCCCGACCATGTACGCCGCGGGCGAGGAGTCGGCCGAGCAAGTGCGGCTCCGGGCCGACCGCATCGCGGAGGACGCGGGCCGGGTACTGGTGCTGCCCGAGGTCCGGGTGGACGCCATCACGGCCCAGGCCGCGGCGCACGGGTCGCGGGTGCTCGTGGTGGACTCGATTCAGACCATGTACACCGACGAGCTGGACGGTGCGCCCGGCAACGTGGGACAGGTGCGGGAATGCGCCGCGCGCCTCATGCGATTCGCCAAGGGATCGGGCGCGGTGGCGCTGCTGGTGGGACACGTCACCCGGGGTGGGGTCATCGCCGGCCCCAAGACCCTCGAGCACGTGGTGGACACGGTGATCTACTTCGAGGGCGAGCCGTCCAGCGGGTTCCGGGTGCTGCGGGCCACCAAGAACCGCTTCGGCTCGGTGGACGAGGTAGGCGTCTTCGAGATGACCGCCGCCGGACTCCAACCCGTGGCCAACCCCTCGGCGGCGTTCCTCGCCGGACGGTCGGTCGAGATCGCCGGGACGGCCGTGACCGCCCTGATGGAAGGCACCCGCCCCGTCCTGATCGAGATCCAGGCGCTCGCCGCCAAGGCGGGGTTCGGCACGCCGCAGCGCGTCGCCACCGGGCTCGAGCACAAGCGGCTGGCGGTGCTGCTGGCGGTGCTGGAGCGCCGCGGCGGCTTCCCGTTCCACGACCTGGACGTCTTTGTGAACGTGACCGGCGGCATGCGGCTCATCGAGCCGGCGTCGGATCTCGCGGTGGTGGCGGCCCTGGTCTCCAGCGTCACCGATCGCCCGCTCCCGCCCGACGCCGTGTTCCTCGGCGAGGTGGGCCTGGGCGGAGAGATCCGGCCCGTGGCCGGTCTCGACCGCCGGCTCGCCGAGGCGGAGCGCCAGGGCTTCCGGCGCGCCTTCGTCGCCTCCCGCGGTCGCCCCACCGCCCGCCTGGACCTGGTCCCGGTCGAACATGTCGCCGAACTCGGCCGCCGCCTCGCCGCTTGACGTCGGCGTGCTGCTGCCCGCCGCGGGTCGCGGCGAGCGGGCGGGCGCCGGCGACCTCAAGCAATTCCGGCCCATCGCCGGCGTGCCCATGCTGCTCCGGGCCGTGCGGCCCTTCGCCCGGCATCCCCGGGTCCGGCAGATCGTGATCGCGTTGCCCCAGGAGCACGTCGCCCAGCCTCCGGAGTGGCTCGCCGATCTGCTGGGCCAGCGACTCAAGACGGTGGGCGGCGGCGCCACGCGGGCCGCGTCGGTGCGGGCCGCCCTCCGGATGCTCGATCCCGCCTGCACCATCGTGCTGGTGCATGACGCGGCGCGCCCGTTCGTGAGCCAGGCCGAGATCGACGCGGTCATCGAGGCGGCGGACCGCGGGTCCGGCGCGCTGGCCGCGATCCCGGTTTCCGACACCCTGAAACGCGCGGCGGAAGGCGGGTTCGCCACCACGGTACCGCGGGACGGCCTGTGGCGGGCGCTGACACCCCAGGGCTTCCCCCGGCAGTTGCTGGAGGACGCCTACGCCCGGGCGGGCGACGAGCTCGACGCGACCGACGACGCCGCGCTGGTCGAGGCGCTGGGAGCGCCGGTGGTCCTGGTGGAAGGCCGCACCACCAACATCAAGGTGACCAGTCCCGACGACTTCCTGCTGGCCGAGGCGCTGGCGCACGGATGACGGTGCTGCCCTTCGTCACGCCGGAGGACCGCCGCACGGCGGCGCCCCGGGTGGCTGACCACCTGGGCGCCGGCGGACTGCTCGCCTATCCCACCGAAACCGTCTACGGCCTCGGGTCCCGCGCCCGGGCGGCCGACGTGGCCGCGCTGTCGCGGCTCAAGGGGCGCACGGCCGGCAAGCCGTTCCTGCTCCTGATCTCCCACCGCCGCATGGCGGAAGCGGCCGGGCTCCTGTTCACCCCCGCCGCGAACGCGCTGGCCGAAGCCTGCTGGCCGGGACCGCTCACCCTGATCCTGCCCGGCGGGGGCGGGTTGCCCGATTCGTTGCGCGGACCCGAAGGCGGGATCGCGGTGCGCTGGACCTCGCATCGGGGCGTGGCCGAGCTGATCGAGTTCCTGGGCGAGCCGCTCACGTCCACGTCGGCCAATCGCCCCGGCGGCCCCACCGCGCCGGGTGTGGGCGCCATCGTCGAGCTGTTCGGCGCGGCCGTCGGGGCGGGGCAGCTCCTGGTGCTGGACGGCGGCGTGCTGGGCAACGTGCCTCCCTCGACCGTGGTGGACTGCACCGCCCGGAACCCGCGGATCGTGCGCGAGGGCGCCTTGCCACGGGCCGAGCTGCACCAGCGGGTCGGGAGCTTCGCCCCGTGAACATCCTGTTCGTCTGCACCGGCAATATTTGCCGCAGCCCGCTGGCGGAAGCCCTTCTGCTACGGGAGGTGGCCGCCCGCGACCTGGATGGCGTGCGGGTGGCGTCCGCCGGGACCGGCGCCTGGGACGGCGCCCCGGCGTCCGAGGGCGCCTATCTCATCGGCCTGGAGCACGCGCTCGATCTGTCGGCGCACCGCGCCCGGCTGCTCACCCGCGACATGGTACGGAGCGCGGACCTGATCTTCACCATGTCGCGTCACCATCGGGCCCGGGTCCAGGAACTGGAGCCGGAGGCGCGCGTCCTCCTGCTGGGCGAGTACGCCGGCCGCACCGGACCCGAAGCCGAAGTGAGCGACCCGTTCGGGGGCGATCTGGACGTCTACCGGCTCACGTTCGCCGAGCTGGAAGAGCTGGTGCGGGTCGCCGCCGGCCGCCTGGTGGAGGAGCGCCGTGCTTCGGATTCGGGCGACTAGCCGGGTCCTGGCCGTGCTGGGCGACCCCGTCGCCCATTCGGTTTCCCCCCAGATGCAGAACGCGGCCATCACGGCGCTCGGCCTGGACGCCGTGTACGTGGCGCTGCGCGTGGCCCCGGCCGCCCTGCCCGCCGTGCTGGACGCCTGCCTCGCCGCGGGTCTTTCCGGCAACCTGACGCTTCCGCTGAAGGAGATCGGCGCGAGCCACATCGCCCACCTCACCTCGCTGGCCCGCGCGGTGGGCGCCGCCAACACCTTCTGGCCGGAGGGCGACGGGTTGCACGGCGACAACACCGACGTGGCGGGCATCGAGGAGGCCCTCGAGCTGCTGGCGGCCCCCGCTCCCTGGCTGGTCTGCGGTACCGGCGGCTCGGCCCGCGCGGTCGCGGCGGCCGCAGTGCGGCGGCGGGTCCCCCTGGTCGTGCGCTCGCGCGACCCTCGGCGCGCCGCGGAGTTCGTCGCGTGGACCCGCGGCCTTGCCGCCGGCCTGGGACTCCCGCCGGCCGACGCCCGCCCTGACGACGGACACGAGCCCCTGGGCACCGTGGTGAACGCGACCCCGCTCGGACTCACGGATGGCACCGCCCCGGTGGACGAGACGCGCTGGCGCGCGGCGGCCGCGGCGCTCGACCTGGCCTACCGGCCGGGAGAAACCTCCTGGGTGCGCGCCTGCCGCGCCGCGGGGCTCCGCGCCGCCGACGGGCGCGCGGTCCTGGTCGCCCAGGGAGCGCACGCCTTCGAGCGGTTCTTCCCCGAATCCCGAGCGCCCCGCGAGCTGATGCGCGCCGCCGTGGCGCGGGCCCTGAGCCCATGACCGGCCTGGTCCGGGCGCTCGAGCGCTTTCTCCTGCCCAATGCCTGCGTGGTGTGCGACCGTGCGGTCGAGCCCCAGCACCCCGATGGGTTAGTGTGCGGCGTGTGCCGGGCCCGCCTCCGCCCGGTAGGGGCGGGGTGCGCGCGGTGCGGCCAACCACGCCCGCCGGTGGGCCCGTGCCGCTTCTGCGCCGACTGGCCGCCCGAGTTGAGGTTCGTCCGGAGCGCGGTATGGCTGGACGACACCGCCCGTCCCATCGTCCATCACCTCAAGTATGACGGGCTCCCCACGCTGTCCGCGGACATGGCCGGTCTCGTGGCGCGGCGGATCCCGCGCCCCGATCGCGCCCACCTGGTGCCGATCCCGCTCTCGGCCCGGCGGCTCCGCGACCGCGGCTACAACCAGGCGGCCGCGCTGGCCCGCGCCCTGGGCACGGTCTGGCGGCTGCCGGTCGCCGAGCGGCTGTTGTCGCGCACCCGCGACACGGGCACGCAGACCGCGCTCACGCCCGAAGCGCGCCTCAAGAACGTCGCGGGCGCGTTCGTCGCGTCTGCCGCTTCTGCCCCCGCTGCCGGGGCGGGGGGCCGGGGCGGGGCTGCCGGGGAGGGGAGTGGGGTGGCAGTTATATTGGTGGACGACGTGCTCACGACGGGCGCCACGCTCGTCGCCGCCGCCAAGGCGTTAGGCGCCGCCGGATGGCGGACGGTGGGAGCCGTCACGTTCGCCCGCGCCCTGCCCTACGAGCTCCGCGCCGCCGGCTGACCGCCGTCGTGGCCCACCGCCGGCGCCGGCGCCGACCACATTCCCAACCACGGGGACCACATGCCGGCACGCATCGCCATCAACGGGTTCGGACGCATCGGCCGCAACGTTCTGCGGGTCATTGCCAAACAGAAGAGCGACATCGAGATCGTCGCGGTCAACGACATCACCGACGCGCCCACCCTCGCGCATCTCCTCAAGTACGACTCCGTCCATGGCCGATTTCCGGGCGAGGTGGCCGCTGACGGCACCGGCATCCGGGTCGGCGGCCGCACCATCCGCGTGCTCGCGGAAAAGGACCCGGCCAAGCTGCCGTGGAAAGACCTCAAGGTGGATCTGGTGCTCGAGTCCACCGGCCTCTTCACCTCGCGCGACAAGGCCCAGCTCCACATCGACGCCGGCGCCCGGAAGGTCATCATCAGCGCCCCCGCCAAGAACGAAGACATCACCATCGTCTACGGCGTCAACCACCAGGCCTACGATCCGGCCAAGCATCACGTGGTGTCGAACGCCTCCTGCACCACCAACTGCCTGGTGCCCGTGGTCAAGGTGGTGCGCGATGCCTTCGGGTTCGAGCGCGGCTTCATGACCACGGTGCACGCCTACACCAACGACCAGCGGATCCTCGATCTGCCACACAAGGATCTGCGGCGCGCCCGCGCGGCCGCGGTGAACATCATCCCCACCACCACCGGTGCCGCCAAAGCGACCGCGCTGGTGATTCCTGAGGTGAAGGGCAAGATCGACGGGGTGGCACTCCGCGTCCCCGTGACCGACGTCTCGGTGGTGGATCTCACCTGTGTCGTGGAGAAGAAGACCGACCGGGAGGCGGTGAACGCCGCGTTCCGGAAGGCCGCCGCGGGCGACCTGAAGGGCGTCCTGGCCGTGTCGGACGAGCCCCTCGTCTCCAGCGATTTCATCGGTGACCTGCACTCCAGCACGGTGGACAGCGAGAGCACCAACGTGATTGACGGCCATCTGGTGCACGTCTCGTCCTGGTACGACAACGAGATGGGCTATTCGGCCCGGTGCGTGGACCTCATCGCGTACATGGCTCGCGCCCGCTGATGCCCAAGAAGACCCTCGAAGCGCTCGCGGGCCAGCCGCTCGAAGGCCTGCGGGCGCTGGTGCGCGTGGATTTCAATGTTCCCGTGAAGGACGGCGCGGTCACCGATCGTACCCGGATCGACGCCGCCCTTCCCACCATCGTCTGGCTCCGCGACCGGGGCTGCCGGGTGGTCCTGCTCTCCCACTTCGGCCGGCCGAAAGGCGGGCCCGACCCCAAGTACTCCCTGCGGGTAGTCCAGCCGGCGCTCGAGGCCGCCCTGGGCCAGCCGGTGCAGTTCCTCGACGACCCCACCGGCGACGCCGCGGTCAAGGCGAGCCGCCAGCTCAAGCGGGGCGAGGTCGCCCTGGCCGAAAACACCCGGTTCTTCCCGGGAGAGGAGCAGAACGATCCCGAGCTGGCCCGGCGGTTCGCCGCCCTGGGCGACTGCTACGTGAACGACGCGTTCGGGTCGGCGCATCGGGCCCACGCGTCCACCGAGGGTGTGGCGCATCTGCTCAAGCCGGCCGTCGCCGGGTTCCTGATGGCCCTGGAGCTCAAGTATCTGGGCGACGCCCTGGCCCGGCCCGGCCGGCCGTTCGTGGCCGTGCTGGGAGGCGCCAAGATCTCGGGCAAGATCGACGTGATCGACCATCTGCTCCCCCGGGTAGACGCCATCCTGGTGGGCGGCGCCATGGCGTGCACCTTCTTCGCCGCGATGGGGCTCGAGGTGGGCACGTCCCTGGTGGAAACCGACCGGATCGAGATGGCCCGCGCGCTGGTGGCCCGCGCCGGCGCCAAGCTGGTGTTGCCCGGCGGGGCGGTCGTGGCCCGGCGCCTCGCGCCGGACGCCGACCGCAAGGAAGTGCCGCGCGACCGCATCGAGCCCGGCTGGGCGGTCTACGACATCGACCGGCCCACCGCCGATGACTTCCGGGCCCGCATCGTGGCCGCCCGGACCGTCGTCTGGAACGGGCCCATGGGCGTGTTCGAAACCCCACCGTTCGACCGCGGGACCCTGGCCGTCGCGCGGGCGCTGGCCGAGGCGACCGGCCGCGGCGCCGTGACCGTGGTGGGCGGGGGAGACTCGGCGGCCGCGCTCGCCCAGGCGGGATTGGCCCACGCCGTGACGCACGTGTCCACCGGCGGCGGCGCGTCGCTCGAGTTCCTCGAAGGCAAGATGCTGCCGGGCGTCGCCGCCCTGGACGACGCATGAAGCCCCTCATCTTTGCCGGCAACTGGAAAATGCACCTGGGGCCCGGGGGCGCCCGCGGGTTCCTCGATCGCTTCCTGCCGCACTACCGGCCCGCGACCGACCGCGAGGTCTGGTTTTTCGCGCCGGCGGTGTCGGTCGCGACCGTCGCGGCCGCCGTGACCGGCGTGACCGCCGTGCGCGTGGGGATCCAGAACGTGCACTGGGAGCCCAAGGGCGCGTTCACCGGCGAAACCAGCGTCGCCATGGCGGCCGAAGCGGGCGCGACCGCGGCCCTGGTAGGACACTCCGAACGGCGGCACGTCTTCGGCGAGACCGACCGCGAGGCCGGGCTCAAGGTGCGGGCCGCACTGGCCGGCGGACTCATTCCTATGCTGTGCGTGGGCGAGACCCTGGCGGAGCGGGAGGGCGGGCGCACGCTGGACGTGGTCCGGCGCCAACTCGGCGTGCTCCAGGGTATCCCCGCCGCCGACCTCGCCCGGGTGCGCATCGCGTACGAGCCGGTCTGGGCCATCGGCACGGGCCGGAACGCCACCCCCGAGGACGCGGCCCAGGTCCACGCCGCCATTCGCGCGCAGTTGGCGGAACTGGGCGGGCCGGCGGATGCGATGTCCATTCTGTACGGGGGGAGTGTGAAGCCCGACAATGCGGCCGCCCTGGTGGGCCAAGCCGACATCGACGGACTGCTGGTGGGCGGCGCGTCGCTGGATCCCGAGTCGTGGCGCGCCATCGTCGGCGCCGCGCGGAATTGACCGGTCTCCCGGGCTCGGATATCTTGCGGCCTCGACGAGGGGAATCATGGAAGCATTTCTCATAGTGTTGCTGGTCATCGACGCCCTGGTGCTCGTGCCGGCCATCCTGCTCCAGTCCGGAAAGGGCGGGGGACTGGCCGCGATGGGCGGCGGGGCTTCCACCGATACGTTCCTGGGCGGTCGGCAGGCGGTCACCCTGCTCCATACGGTTTCCTGGTGGGCCGGCGGCATCTTTCTGGTGCTGAGCCTGACGCTGGCGGGTCTCTCGTCGCGGGGCGCGTCGCCCCGCTCGGTGCTGGAGGGCCAGATGGCGGAGCCGGCACCGGTCAGCGCCCCACCCCTGCCCCTCGATGTCGACTCGACACCCGGGAACCCATGATCGGAGCGTCCCGCTGAAGGCCTACCTGCTCCTGGAAGACGGCGCGTGGTTCCCCGGGACGACGCGCCGCCCGTTTTCGCCCACTCCGGGCGAGGCCGTATTCACCACCAACCTGACCGGGTACCAGGAGGTGTTCACCGACCCCTCCTATCTCGGCCAGATCGTGGTGATGACCGCGCCCATGATCGGCAACTACGGCATCAACGGCGAAGACCTGGAGTCGGACCAGCCGCAGGTGAGCGGCGTGGTGGTCCGGGAGCTGTCGCGCACCCACTCGAGCTGGCGCGCCTCGGGCGGGCTCGACGACTGGCTGGACCAGCGCGGGATCCCGATCATCCAGGACGTGGACACCCGGAAGCTGGCCCGGCACATCCGCTCGCGCGGCGCCATGCGCGCCATTCTCGCGACGGGGGACGGGCCGGACGACGAGACCGGGGCCGCGCTCGCAGCGAGCCCGCGGATGGAAGGGCTCGACCTCGCCTCCCGCGCCAGCGCCCCCGACGAACGGCAGATCGGGGCGAGCGACGCCAGGCATCACGTGGTGGCCTACGACTTCGGCATGAAGGCCAACATCACCCGCCTGTTCGTCGCCGCGGGGTGCCGGGTGACCGTGGTGCCCAGCCGCACACCCGCGGCGCGGGTCCTCGAGCTGGAGCCCGACGGCGTGTTTCTCTCGAATGGCCCCGGTGATCCGGCAGCGGTCGAGTACGTGCTGCCCGAGATCCGTGCCCTGGCTCAGACCGGCACGCCCATCTTCGGCATTTGCCTCGGTCATCAACTCATCGGGCTCGCGTTCGGAGGTCGCACCGAGAAGCTCCCGTATGGGCATCGGGGAGGGAATCACCCGGTCCGGGACCTGTCGGACGGTCACATCCTGATCACGTCGCAAAACCACGGATTTGCAGTCACCGGAAGCAGTAAGGACGTGCCAGGTGCCAAAGAACTTGAGGTCACGCACCTTAACCTCAATGATGGCACGGTCGAAGGAATACGGCACCGCGAGCTTCCCATCATCGCGGTTCAGTACCATCCGGAGGCGTCTCCCGGCCCCCACGATGCGAGAGGTCACTTCCTACAATTCGTCCAAGCTCTTGACAGTCAATAGGTAAGCTCCTATGTTGACCCCCCGGCTCGGAGCCGAAAAACGGCCCGTCACGGCCGTCGCTCGTGCCACGCGGAGGGGGATCAATGACCAAAGCCGATCTCGTCGAGCGAGTCACGGCGTCGATCGCCCGAACGGCGGGTCCCATGATTTCAAAAAAGGACTGCGCCCGGGTGGTTGACGCCTTTCTCGACGCGGTGAAAGAGGCATTGGCCGAGCAGCACAACATCGAGGTTCGTGGGTTCGGCACCTTCAAGATCCGGCGGCGGAAGACGCGCATGGCGCGGAATCCGCGCACCGGAGACCCGGTCGAGGTAGCGGCTCGGCCGGTCCCGGTGTTCAAGCCATCCAAGGAGTTACGGATCATGGTGGCCGAGCCGACCTCGCCTCGGACCGCCGAACCCGGCAGCTAGCGCGCCCCTTCCCCTTCTGAGTCGTGGACACCCCGTTCCCCCGAACGGGGTGTTTTCGTTTGGCGGGTCGCGTGGGTAGCTTTTCCGGGGCATGAGCGGCGTTCGCGTCCGGTGCCGGCTCTTTGCCCGCTACGCCGAGGTGGTGGGGAGGGAGGAAGTCGTGCTGGAGCTGCCGCCCGACGCGGTGGTGGCCGACGCGGTGGCCGCGTTGCGGGCCCGCGTCCCCGGCGGCGAGTTGTTGCCGGCCCGCCCGCTCGTGGCCGTGAACCTGCAGCAGGTGTTGCCCGGCGATCGCCTGCATGACGGCGACGAGCTGGCCCTCCTGCCGCCCTTGGCCGGCGGGTAACCGTGGCCTTCCTCACCCGCGCTCCCATCCGTCCCGACGAGCTCCTCGCCGCGGTCCAGTCTCCCGAGCGCGGGGCCAACACCCTCTTCCTCGGCACGGTGCGGCGGGGGCCGGACGACGGCCCGGTGGTCCGGATCGAGTACACGGCCTACGACGCCATGCTGGAGAGCGAGTTCGCGGCCATCGTGACCGAGGCCGAAACGCGCTGGCCGGGGACGCGGGTGGCCGCGGTCCACCGCCTGGGCGATGTCCCGCTGGGGGAGGCCAGCATCGCGGTCGCCACCGCGGCGCCTCACCGGACCGCGGCCCTGGACGCCGGCCGCTACGTCATCGAGCAGGCCAAGCAGCGGCTACCGGTCTGGAAACGGGAGATCCTGGCCGACGGCTCCGCCGCGTGGCGGGACAACGCGGGCGGCCGCGTGGCCAGCGGTCCGCCGCCGAGGTAGCTATGGCGCTGGGCGTCGCGTTGATCGAGCCACAGATCCCTCCCAATACGGGCAACATCGCCCGCCTGTGCGCCGCCACCGCCTGCACCCT
>Ga0214473_10001410_pt1 | contig 31774 bp, 28 predicted proteins | sample RVTome_7_FD_203509 | JGI IMG/M metagenome (GOLD analysis project Ga0214473, IMG submission 203509) | Soil microbial communities from uranium-contaminated site in the Upper Colorado River Basin, Wyoming, United States - RVT98D197 | ecosystem: Environmental > Terrestrial > Soil > Contaminated >...
GCAGCTCCGCGGTCGAGCGCCTCTGCGAGATCGTCTCGGCCTCGTCCCGGATCGTGGCGTTCACGGGCGCCGGTGTCAGCACCGAGTCCGGCATCCCGGACTTCCGCAGTCCGGGCGGGGTCTGGGATCGCTTCGACCCGAACGAGTTCACCTTCCAGAACTTCATGAAGAGCGAGGCCGGCCGGCGTCGCTACTGGGAGCTGGGGCGGTCGACCTTTCCGGTGATCCGCCGCGCCGAGCCCAACCCGGGGCATCACGCGCTAGTGACGTTGTGGCGGCTCGGCAAGCTCGACTGCGTGATCACGCAGAACATCGACAACCTCCACCAGCGGGCCGGCCTGCCCGGCGAGCGGGTGATCGAGCTGCACGGCAACGCCACGCGGGCGCGGTGCCTCAGCTGCGAGCGCCCATACGAGCGGGAGCGCGTCCAGGAGTGGCTCGAGGCCGGCGTGACGGTGCCCGCGTGCGACCCGCCTTGCGGCGGCATCATCAAGCCGCGCACCATCATGTTCGGGGAGGCGATGCCGCGCGTGGAGATGGAGGAAGCCGAGCGCCGCTCGCGGGCCTCGGATCTCTTCCTGGTGGTCGGCTCGTCCCTCGTGGTGTATCCCGCCGCGTACATGCCGCTGCACGCCAAGGACGCGGGCGCCACGCTCGCGATCGTGAACCTGACCGAGACGCCCCACGACGGCCAGGCCGATGTGGTGGTCCGGGGCAGCGCCGCCGCGGTGCTGGCGGCCGTCGCCGACCGGCTGCAGACGCGGCCCGCCTCGCGCTGACGCCCGTCCGATGACCGTCGCTCTGCTGGACCACCTGCTCGAGGGGCGTCTGGGCCGCCGGGCCGTGAGCCCGCTCAGCGAGTCCACGCCCGATCTCACGATCGAGCAGGCCTACGCGCTTCAGCGGCAGCTCGAGCAGGCGCTGGTGGGGCGGGGCGAGCGCGTCGTCGGCTACAAGGTAGGCTTCACGACCGCGGCGCTGCAGGAGCGCCACGGGGTGACCGAGCCGGTGCTGGGCTTCATGCTGGCCTCCGGCGTGTTCACCAGCGGCGACGCGGTGCCCCTCTCGCGCTTCGTCGCGGTGGGCGTCGAGGTCGAGGTGGCGTTCCTGCTCAAGGCGGATCTGGCCGGCCCCGGCGTGACCGCGGCGTCCGCGCTCCTCGCGGTGGAGGGCGCGATGCCCTCCTTCGAGCTGATCGACTTCCGGCTGACCGGCACGCCGCGCGGGACGGACGTGATCGCCGACGGCGTCTACGCCAACGCCATCGTGCTCGGGCGGCCGCTCACGCCGGTGGCCGGCATCGACCTGGCGCTCGAAGGCGTCGTGTTCGAGCAGGACGGCCAGATCGTGGCCACCCAGACCGCGGCGGAGGTGCTGGGCAATCCGCTCGTCTCGCTCGCCTGGGCGGCCAACGGTCTCGGCAAGAGGGGCCGCGGACTGCGGGCCGGCGACGTCGTGCTCACCGGCTCCATCTCGAAAGTGCTGCGGCCCACCGCCGGCCAGTCGGTCCGCGCCTCGTTTACGCGCCTGGGGTCAGTGGGCTGTCGCTTCGCGTGATCGTGCGGTCCACCGGAAGCACCCCTTCATCAGCGGGGGCCCAGAAATGGCCCCCGCACTCCCCCATCTGGCGGACAACCGTCGGGCCCCCGCACTCCCCCAGCTGGCGGACAACCGCATGGCCCCCGTACTCCCCCAGTCGGCGGACAGTCCGCCTCCTGCCGGCCTGAGCATGTCCGGGGACGTGATGAACCTGGAGCAGCTCCGCCACCGCCTCGACGCGGGCCTGAGCCGGCGACCGAGGGTGGCGCTCGACCGGAGTGATCGGGTGTCGGCCGCCGTGCTGGTGCCGGTCACGGACCGCGGCGGCGCTCCTCACGTTCTCTTCACGAAGAAGACGGCGAGCGTGCCCCACCACAAGGGCCAGTTCTCGTTTCCCGGCGGTGTCGTCGAGACGCGTGATGGCTCGCGCGTGGAGACCGCGCTGCGCGAGGCGTGGGAGGAGATCCGCCTGCCCGCGGAGGCGGTGGAGGTGCTGGGGCTGCTGGACGATACCGAGACCCGCGCCACCAACTTCATCATCACGCCCGTGGTCGGGATCGTGCGGGACCACGTGGAGTTCAAGCCCGACGGGCGCGAGATCGAGCGCGTGCTGGAGGTGCCGCTCCGTACGCTTCGGGATCCCGCCATCTTCCACACCGAGACGTGGGAGCGAAACGGCGAGCCCCACGCGGTTCTCTTCTACCAGGTCTCGCCCGACGACGTCATCTGGGGTGCCACCGCGCGCATCCTCAGCCAATTTCTCGCGCTGGTCGACGAGGCGGCGCCGTGACCGAGCCGGTGCTGCTCGTCGACCTCGCCGAGGGCGTGGCCCGCGTCACCCTGAATCGGCCCGAGGTGCGGAACGCGCTCAACGGGGCCTTGCTGGGCGAGCTGGACACGGCGCTGCGCCGCCTCGAGGACGACCCGGCGGCGCGGGTCATCGTGCTGCGCGGGGCGGGTGATCGGGCGTTCTGCGCCGGGGCCGATCTCAAGCGGGTCGGCGATCGGGGCACGACCCTCCAGGCGCGTGAGTCCTTCGGCGGACTGGCCCGGATCCTGGAGTATATGGCGCGGATGCGAACGCCCGTGATCGCCCAGGTGCACGGCTACGCGCTCGCGGGTGGCTGCGGGTTGGCCGCCGGCTGCGATGTCGTGGTCGCGGGGGATGACGCGGTCTTCGGGCTACCCGAGATCAAGGTCGGCCTGCTCCCGTTGATCGTGATGGCGCCGATCCTCCGCGCGGTGGGCCGCAAGCGGGGCCTGCTGATGATCCTGAGCGGCGAGCCGGTATCGGCCCGCGAGGCCTACGAGATGGGGCTGGTGAGCCGGCTCGTGCCCCGCGCCGACCTGGAAGCGGCGGTGGGCGCGCTGGCCCGGACGCTGGCGGGCTATTCGCCGACCGCGCTCGGGCTGGCCAAGGAGGCGGCGGCGATGGTACCCGACATGGAATACGGGGCCGCCCTGCGCTATCTCCGCGAGCTGATCACGCTGGTGGCGCTCTCCGACGACGCGCGCGAAGGCATCGCCGCCTTCTTCGAGAAGCGCCCTCCCCACTGGACCGGTCATTAACAAAGACCGCGAGGCCGAACCACCCAACCAGTCTGCCTCGGCCGGCCTCTGCGCCACCTGCGGCCACGCTCGGCGCGTCGTGTCGGGACGCGGTTCGGCGTTCTGGCTTTGCGCACTCTCGGCTCGAGATGCGGCGTTTGCGAAGTATCCCCGGCTCCCCGTGCTACGCTGTTCCGGACATCACCCGAGGTCCACGGAGGTGTGAGCGTGCCCAAGATCGTGCGCGCGGCCGTGCTGAGTGGGGCCGTTCTCCTCGTCGGCCTTACCGGCTCTGTGGCGTGGGCGCAGCCGAAGGAGCTGCCGGCCAGGATCGTGACCCTCGGAGGTCCGGCGGAGCTGCACCGGAAGGACACGCCGGCCTGGACGTCCGCCGCGCTACGGGCCGACCTGGGCGAAGGCGACAGCGTACGCACTCAGCTCGGGGGCCGCGTCACCCTCAGGACCGGAAGCGGCCAGGCCCTGCGCCTGGGCTCGCGCTCGCAACTCGCCTTCCTCGTCCCGGAGGCCGGCGGCGGCGGCGGTCCGACTCGCGTCCGCCTCGACAGTGGCTGGCTCTGGATCGCGGTGACGCCCGGCAGCCCGCCTCCGACTCACGTCGAGGTCCGGGCCGGGCCGGCCATCGTCACGGTGCGGGGCAGCGGCGTGAGCCTTCGGCGCAATGCGGACGGCTCCCTTCTCGTGCAGGTCCACCATGGGACCGCGACGTGCACGGGACCGGATCGGCAGTGGGAGCGGACTTTGACGGGGCCACAGGAGCTGCTCGCGCCCGCGTCCGGGGCGCCGGGACAGCCGGGACAGCTGACCGTCGACACGCTCGAGGCGACCTGGATCCGGTGGAACGCCGACCAGGACTTTGCGGGAGGTTACGGCGGCAAGAAGCAGCTCGAACCCTGATCCCGCCATGAGCCTCGACGCCCTCGTCGTCGGAACCGCGCTGCCCGAGTATCGGGTGAGCGCCACCCCCACGCACGACGCCTGGGAGAACAAGATTCACGAGGATGGGCTGGCCCGCGAGTTCGGATTCCGCGGCGGCCTCGTCCCCGGCGTGACGGTCTACTCGTGGATGACGCACCCGGTGGTGGCGGCGCTCGGCGGGGCGTGGCTGGACCACGGCACGTTCTCGGTGCGCTTCGCCAAGCCCGTCTACTTCGGCCAGCCGGTAACGGTGCGGGCCAGCGTCGCCGCGCACTCCAAGGACGAGGTCACCATCCAGGCCCGCGCGGTGAACGACGAGGACGACGTTTGCGCGACGGCCACGATGGGGCTGCCACTCGGCGCACTGCTGCCGCTGCCGGACCTGACCGCGTATCCGGCGGCCCCGCTGCCCGCCGAGCGGCCGCTCGCGAGTCGTGCGTTCCTCGAGGGTCGCACCGTGCTCGGGACCCCGCAGCTCATCCTGGAGCGGCCCGCGCTGGACGCCTTCTTGCTCAGGATCAGCGAGCCGCTGCCGATGTATCGAGGCGCCGACGCGCCGGCGCATCCCGGGCTCTATCTGGACCAGGCCAACCGGGCGCTCGATCGGAACGTACGGGTGAGCCCGTGGATCCACGCGGAGAGCCACGGCCAGCACCTGAGCGTGCCCCGGGTGGGCGAGCGCCTCGAGACGCGCGCCAAGGTCAAGAACCTGTTCCAGGGCAAGGGACACGAGTTCGTGGAGCTGGACCTCCTCCTGCTGGCCGAGGGCTCGCGGCCGGTCGCCTCCATCCGGCACATCGCCATCTATCAAATGCGGACGAGCGGATGACCAAGATCCTGGTGGTCGACGACGAGGCGGAGATCCGATCGCTTCTCGGGGCCGTCCTCCAGAGCAAGGGATACGAGGTCGTCACCGCCAACGACGGCGCGGCCGCCCTGCAGCAGGTACAACGCGAGCATCCCGCGGTGATCCTGATGGACCTCAGCATGCCCCGCATGGGTGGGATGGACGCCCTGCCCGAGATCAAGCGCCTGGACCCGGAGATCCCGGTCATCATCTGCACCGCGCACGCCGACCTGGCCACCGCGGTGCGGGCCATGAAGCTCGGGGCCTACGATTACCTCACGAAGCCGTTCGACGTGGAGCTGCTGGCCCTCACCCTCGAGCGCGCGCTCGAGCGCAACCAGCTCCGGTCGCGGATCGACGAGCTGAAGCGGCAGGGACCCGGCAGCTCGCTCTCCGAGCGGATGGGGGGAAGCCCCGCGATCGCCCAGGTGATCCAGCAGGTGTCGCAGGTCGCCGAATCCAACTTCACCGTCCTCGTCCAGGGGGAGACCGGGACGGGCAAGGAGCTGGTGGCCCGGGCCGTCCATCAGCAGAGCCCGCGGCGGCAGGCCCCGTTCGTGGCGGTGGACTGCGGCGCGATCCCCGAGACGCTCGTGGAGTCGGAGCTGTTCGGCCACGAGCGCGGCGCCTTCACGGGCGCGCAGGCGAAGCGGGAAGGACATTTTCAGCTCGCGAAGGGGGGCACGCTCTTCCTGGACGAGATCGGTAACGTGCCGCTGGCGACCCAGGCCAAGTTGCTCCGCGCGCTGGAACAACGTGAGATCCACCCGCTCGGCAGCGCGCGGGCGGTCGCGGTGGACGCGCGCATCATCGCCGCCACCAACACGGAGCTGGAGGAAGGAGTGAAGGCCGGCCGCTTCCGGGCCGATCTCTACTACCGGCTCAGCGAGTTCACGATCACGCTGCCACCCCTTCGGAGCCGGCGCGAGGACATCACGCATCTCGCGCAGCGGTTCCTCGACGAGGTGAGCATGGAGCTGCGCCGCCCGGTGCGCCGGGTCTCGGACGAGGCCATGCAGGCGCTGCTTCGCCACGATTGGCCCGGCAACGTCCGCGAGCTGAAGAACGTGATCCGCAAGGCCGCGCTCCTGGCCACGGACGTGGTGACGGCGGAGCACATCCCGGCCTTGAACGCCTCGGCCCCGATCCCGTCGCGGGCCGCCGCCGAGCCGAGCGGGGAAGACCTCTCGCTCCGCGAGGTCGCCGAGCTGGCCGCGGTGCAGGCGGAGCGCGAAGTGATCCGCCACGCGCTGGGGGCCACCAAGGGCAACAAGAGCCAGGCCGCGCGCCTGCTGCGCACGGACTACACTACGCTTCACGCCAAGATGAAGCGCTACGGGATCTCCGCGCGGGACTTCTCTCCCCGCTGAGCCGCCCGTCTTGTCGCCGCGCTATGGCCGAGCCGCCATAGGTCTTGGGCCGTCGCGCTATGGAAGCGCCGGGCTCCTCGCGCTCCCAGCCGACCGGCATATCGACAAGTCCTCGCGCTAGGTGACTGAATTCCCCGAGCGGCGATCCGGCCGTGACCCCCGCCCTCGTGGCACCCTCCTTGCCCGAGGTGAGGGGGCAGCTGCATAGGCAACCCACCGGAGGAGGTACGTATGAGCCCTGTCGAAGCCGTCTCGCCGTGGATCTCGAGCCAGGCTCCCGTCGCGCGGTCATCCCGCTCGCTCGGGGGGCTGCTCCCGGGCCGGGGACCCGAACTGCCGGCCGTTCCCGGCCGCATGCGGGTCGGGGCTTTCTCGCTGCGGCAGATCGTGGACGCCGCGGTGGCCGAGGCGGAGGGCGAGGCCATCCGTCGCGCGCTCACCGTCACGCAGGGCAACAAGAGCCAGGCGGCGCGGCTGCTCCGGACGAACTACACGACGCTGCACGCCAAGATGAAGCGCTACGGCATCCCGGCGCGGGAGCCCAAGCTCTAGCCGCGGGCCACCCGCTCCAGGAGCGAACTCCTCATGATCCCGTTCCACCCGAGCGCCGTCACGCCGCAGCTACTCCTGATGGGAGTGGTCGTGACGGTGGGCGTGCACCAGGTCCTTCTCTGGCTCGGGCGCCGGCGCGAGGCGCTGCATCCCTGGGTGGTCGCGTGGTGCGCCAACACCCTCCTGGTCTTGCTGAGCCACTATCTGCAGACGGTGGCGGAGAGTCCCGAGTGGGGCGGAGCCGGCGCGCGCCTGGCGTGGACCAGCTCGCTGCTCCTGATCGTGGTGATGATCGGCCTCAGCCACGCCCTCGCCGGCGACCCCGTGCCGCGGCCGCGGTTGGCCGGAGTCGCGACGGCCGAGCTGGCCCTGCTCGCCTTCTTGTGGCTCGGTGAGGGCGTGGTCACGAGCCAGGTCTACCTGCGCACCGATCGGCTGGGAGGCCGGTGCTGGGCGCTCGAGCCCGGCCCGTTCATGACCGCCCTCGTTCCTTGCCTCTTCGCGGTGTTCGCGTACTGCGTCTGGATCGTGTGGCGGAGCCGCTCGCTCGCTCCACGGGAGCGCCGGGCGGTGCTCGCCGGCTTCGCGGTCTACCTCGCCTTCTCGGTCAACGACGTGCTGCACGCGGCGCGGGTCATCCAGAGCGTGCGGCTGTTCGACTACGCGTTCGTCGCCGTCGCGGTCGGGCTGCACTATCTCCTGGTCACGCGCTTCACCCGGCTTTCCGTCGATCTCGAGGGCGCGGTGACGGACCAGACGCACGTCCTGGAGGCGCGCCAGGCCGCGATGGCGAGCCTGTTGAGAGCCGAGCGCGCGGTCATGACCGAGACCGACCTGCAATCGATGCTCGGCCAGATCGTCACCGAGGCCGCGCGGATCGCGAGGACCGCGTACGCGAAGGTGCTGCTGCTGGACGAGGAGCGCCAGGTCCTCCGGGTGGCCGCGGTGGCGGGGGGCGTGGTGGCGGTGGGCGTCGAGCTTCCGCTCACCGGCAGCTACTCGGGAACCGTGGCGACGACGGGAGAGGTCCTGTTCTCGCCGGACGCCCGGAACGATCCGCGCAACTTCCTGGCCGCCCAGGATCGGGTGGCCGGGGTCATCACCTACCTGGGGGTACCGATCAAGGCCAGAGGGCGGGTGGTCGGGGTGCTGACCCTGAACACCGAGGGCCCGTGCCAGTACGATCCGGAGGAGATCTCCTATCTCGAGTCCTTCGCGGATCGCGCCGCCCTGGCCCTCGAGCACGTCCGCCTGCGCGACGACCTGGAGGAGCGCCTCTACCGCACGGACACCCTGGCCGCGCTGAACCGGCTCATCACGAGCTCGCTGGACCTGGACCACATCCTCGACGAGATCGCGCGCGCGGCGGCCCGGCTCATGAACGCGGACCTCGTGATGGTGTACACCGCCGACGAGGGCCGGCAGATGCTCGAGGCCCGCGCCATCTCGCACCCCGCGCTCTGGGACGACTACCCGGCGCGGGTCCTCCGCTTCGACGAGGGCGTGGCGGGCGCGGCGATCCGCGCCCGGCGGACCATCCACGTGCCGGACCTGGACGCGGATCCCCGGACAGGGGCCGCGGGCTGGTTCGGGGACCACGGGCTCCGAAGCGGCATCGCGGTGCCCATCCTGCACGGCGACACTGCGATCGGCGTCCTGGGCATCGCCTCCAAGAGTCCGTTCGCGGAGAGCCCGGAGGACGACTCTCTCCTGCAGAGCTTCGTCGATCAGGCCGCGATCGCCATCACCCATGCCCGCCTCTACGCGGTGGGCCAGGCGCGAATCCAGCGCCTGCACACGGTGACTCGCCTCAACCGGCTCGTCTCGAGCAGCCTCGACCTCGACCACGTCCTGCACGAGATCACGGTGGCGGCGGGCCAGCTCGCGGGCACGGACGCGGCCTGCTTCTGGGTAGTGAGCCCCGACTCGCGCTCGCTGCGGCTGGTCGCCTTCTCCGACCGGACGCTGGAGGCGGATTGGCCGGTGCCGAGCCTGCCCTTCGACGTGGGGGTGCTCGGGTGGGTGGCCCGCTACGGACGGATCGTCAACGTGCCCGACGTCTTCAGCGACGGCCGCTTCGTGGCGCTCGACTGGTGGCGCAGCCACGGCCTCCGGAGCTTTCTGGGGCTGCCGGTCATGCTCGATGGGGTCCTCCTCGGTGTGCTCGCCCTCAACAGCCGTGAGCCCTTCCGTCCTGACGCGGAAGACGAGCGCCTGCTGGACGCCTTCGTGGACCAGGCCGCCGTCGCCATCCGCAACGCGCGGCTGTTCGAGGCGGAGGGCTCGGCGCGCCGCGCCGCCGAGCAGGCGCTGGCCGAGGTGAAGGTGCTGCGCGGCCTGCTGCCGATCTGCTCCTACTGCAAGAAGGTGCGGAACGACGGGAACTACTGGGAGCAGATCGAGAGCTACGTCACCGAGCATTCCGACGCTCAGTTCAGCCACAGCATCTGTCCGGAGTGCCACGAGGGTGTCAGGCAGGAGCTGGACCGGTGGCGGACTCGGGCGTGAGCCGCAGCGGGAAAAGGGCGCTCCGCCTGATGCATCCGGACGCGCGCCCCGGTGTCGCGACGCCGGCCGCCTGGACGGGTGGTCCCGGTCGGCTGCTGCTCGATTCGCTCCCCGCGATGATCGTGATCGTCGACGAGCGGGGCAACATCGCGGCGGCCAACGAGGCCTGGCGGCGCTTCGGTCGGGAGAACGGCGCCGGTCCCGCGGTGGCCGAGGGAGTCGGACAAAGCTACTTCACGATCTGCGGCGCCGGCACGATGGCCGGCTGCCCGGAGGATGCGCGAGCGGCGGCGGGCATCAAGCGAGTGCTGCACGGCGAGCTGCCCATCTTCACCCTGGACTATGCCGGTCAGGGGCCGGCGGCTCAGCGCTGGTTCATGCTGACGGCGACGCCGCTCGACCGGGGCGGAGCGGTCATCGCCCATACCGATATCACGGCCCGCCGCCGTACCGAGATGTCGGCGGCCGCGCTCATCGAGACCGGGCGCGAGCTGGCGGGAGGGCTCGAGCCCGCCGAGGTGGCCCGGCAGATCGCGTCCACGGTGGTGCGCGTCTTCGGCACCCAGCACTCCACCCTCTACCGGCTCGACCGCGCGGCGGCCCGCCTCGTGTGCATCGCGGCGGCGGGGATCGGGGACGTGGAGGACTGGCGCGGGCGGACCATGCGGATGGGCGAAGGCGTGGTGGGCCGCGCGGCGGCCGAGGAGCGCTCCGTCTGGACCCCCGACGTGCTCGACGACCCACGGATCGACCTGCCGGCCTGGGTGGTGGACCGCGTGCACGCCGACGGCTTCCGCTCGGTGCTCGCGGTGCCGCTCAAGGCGGGCGAACGCGTCATCGGGGTACTGAACCTGGGCGATGCGGCGGGCCGGACCTATACCGAGGACGAGCTGGCCTTGCTGGCGGCCTTCGCGGGCCAGGGCGCGGTGGCCCTGGAGAACTCGGCCCTGTACCGGGAAATCCGCGACGCGCGCGACTTCCTGCAGTCCATCACCGAGAACTCACCGGACGCGATCATCACCACCGATGATCGGGGGCGGCTGACCTATTTCAGCCGGGGGGCCGAGGCGATGTTCGGCTACCGCGCGGAGGAGATGATCGGCACCGCGGTGGCGGACATCTATCCCGGGGGTCTGGAGGAGGCCCGAGCCGTCAAGCGGCGGCTGGCCCAGGAGGGCCAGCTGCGGAACTACGAGTCCGGATTCCTCACCAAGGACGGCCGTCGCGTGGAGGTGAGCGCCTCGATCTCGCTGCTTCGGGACACCACCGGGCACGTCGTCGGCACGCTGGGCGTGCTCAAGGACATCGGCGAGCGCCGGCACCTCGAGGAGCAGCTGCGCCAGGCGCAGAAGATGGAGGCCGTCGGGCGGCTCGCCGGCGGCATCGCGCACGATTTCAACAACCTCCTCACCGTGATCGCGGGACGGGCCCAGCTCATCCTCGCCCGCCTCCGGCCGGAGGAGCCGATCCATCGGGACGCCACGCTCGTCCGCACCACCGCGGATCGGGCGGCCGCGCTCACCCAGCAACTCCTGGCCTTCAGCCGCAAACAGGTGCTGCAGCCCCAGGTGCTGAATCTCAATGGGGTCGTGACCGCGATGGAGCCCATGCTGGGCCGGCTCATCGGGGAGGACATCGATCTGGCCGTGATCCCGGCCGAGGGCCTCGGCCGAGTCAAGGCCGATCCGGGACAGATCGAGCAGGTCATCGTCAACCTGGTCGTCAACTCGCGCGACGCCATGCCGCAGGGCGGGCGCCTGACCATCGAGACCGCGAACGTGGAGCTCGACGCGGCCTACGCGAGCCGCCACGTCAGCGTGCCGCCCGGCCCCTACGTCATGCTGGCCGTGTCGGACACCGGCGACGGGATGGACGAGCAGACGCGATCGCGCGTATTCGAGCCGTTCTTCACCACCAAGGGCCCGGGCAAGGGCACGGGCCTGGGACTCGCCACCGTCTACGGCATCGTCACGCAGAGCGGCGGCGACATCCAGCTCTACAGCGAGGCCGGCCGGGGCACCACCTTCAAGATCTACCTGCCTCGCGTGGCGGAGGTGGCCGCGGAGGCCGACGACACGACGTCGCCGGGGGCCGCGGTGGCGCGCGGAGACGAGACGGTGCTCCTCGTGGAGGACGAGCCCGAGGTGCGCGATCTCGCGCGGGAGATCCTGGAGGGCAGCGGCTACACGGTGCTACAGGCGTGTGACCCTCTGGAAGCGGTGCTGATGGCCGAGCAGCACCTGGGAGCGATCCACCTCCTCCTCACCGACGTGATCATGCCGCGACAGAGCGGGCGCGCGCTGGTGGAGCGACTCGGTCCGCTGAGGCCGGCGATGCAGGTGCTCTACATGTCGGGCTACACGAACGAGGCCATCGTGCGCCACGGCGTCCTGGACCCGGACACCCTCTTCATCCAGAAGCCGTTCACCCCCGCCGCGCTCGCAAACAAGGTCCGCGCTGCCCTCGACCGGCCGCGTCCCCGCTGAGGGCTAGGGCCACCAGAGGTAGAGGAAGCGGGGCCCGCCTCCGCCGAGGGCGGCCGCGAACTGGGCGAGGGTGCTCTCCGCGGTCGACGGGGTGGGCGTCGCCGAGTAGATGTTCGCGCGGTACTCCTTCGGCCGGTGGTACATCACGACGCGGGCGTCGCTGAGGCCCGCCCGCTCCTTCGCCAGCGCCACCACGTCCTCCAGATAGCCGATGCGATCGACGAGCCCCAGCCGCAGCGCCTGCTCGGCCGTGTAGACGCGGCCGTCGGCCGCCGCGCGCACGCGATCCTCCGGCAGCTTGCGGGCCTTCACGATGAGCCCCACGAAGCGCCCGTACATCTCGTCGATGATGGACTGGAACACGGCCCGCTCCGGCTCGGTGAGCGCCCGGAACGGCGAGCCCGCGTCCTTCATCGGTCCGGACTTGATGGCAAGGGGCGCCACCCCGATCTTCTCCAGGAGCCCTCGCGCGTTGACGGTGACCATGACCACGCCGATGCTGCCGGTGACGGTGGTGGGATTGGCCACGATGGTGTCCGCGGCCAGCGCCGCGTAGTAGCCGCCCGAGGCGCCCACGTCCATGATGGCCGCGATGACCGGCACCTTCCGGCGCTCCTTGAACGCCAGGAGTTCGTGGTACAGGACGTCGGAGGCGGTGATGGTGCCGCCCGGACTATTGATGCGGACGATGAGGGCGCGGACCCGGTCGTCCTTCTCCGCCTTCTGGAGCTCCTCGCGCACCCTGGCCAGCAGCGGAACGCGCGGCGGCGGCGCCCCGAGCGAGACGCTCGGGAGGTCTTCCGAGAGGACGCCCGAGAGGTCGAGGAGGAGGATCTTGCTCGATCCCTTGCCCTCGACGGTCTCCTCCTCGAGGGGCCGTATCTTGGGCTGGAAGTCGAGGGTGACCAGCGAGCATCCGGACAGGGCGAGCAGGCCCGCGAGGACCAGGGCGTGAGCGCGGCGCATGACGGCAGTATACGGGTCCGCGCGCGCGGGACCTAGACTCGGCGCGGGGGCCTCAGCGTCGGTGATACTCCGGGCAGACGTGCTCGGCCACGGAGGCGAGCTGCTCGAGCATCCGATCGGGCGGGCAGAGGGGCCGCAGGATGAACTTCGAGGCGCCCGCCTTGACGTACTCCTCCACCTTCTCGAGCAGGCGCCCGACCGGCCCGAACGCGGTGCACTGCCGCATCGTCGCATCGTCGACGCGACCGCGCTGGATGTAGGGCTGGGCCAGCGCGAGGGCCGCCTCGTCGGTGTCGGCGATCGCGTAGCTGATCAGGGTGCCGAAGTGGTCTTCCGGCACCTGGCGGCCCGCCGCCGCGGCCAGCTCCTGCACCTTCTGGACGCCCGCGCGCAGCTCGTCGGGGGTGATGAGCGAGGGGATCCAGCCGTCGCCGAGCCGCGCGGTGCGGCGCATGGCCGCTTCGCTCTTGCCGCCGATCCAGATCGGCGGCGGGGACTGCCAGGGCTTGGGGAAGATCGACACCCGGTCCAGCTTGTAGAACTCACCCTGGAAGCTCACCTCGCTCTGTGTCCACAGCAGGCGCATGACCCGGATCGCCTCGTCGGTGCGGCGGCCGCGCTCCGCGAAGGGTACGCCGGAGGCGTCGAACTCGCGCGGCAGCTCCACGCCGACGCCCACCGCGGGGAACAGCCGGCCCTGCGAGAGCCAGTCCACCGTGGCCATTTCCTTGGCGGCCACCACCGGCGTGCGGTAAGGCAGGACCACCACGCTCGGGCCGAACTTGAGCCGGGTGGTGCGCGCCGCGATGGCGGCGAGGGTCGTCATCACCTCGGGGACCGGGGCGGGAGAGGAGAGACGGTCGGAGAGCCAGATCGAGTCCACCTCGCTCCGCTCCAGCATGTCGCAGAGCGTCCACAGGAAGCCCGCGCCGTCGCGGCCGGGCGGCCACGGCCCCGGCATGATCCCGATGCGGTACTTGATCATCATGGTGCGGCATCGTACGCGCCGGTCTCGAGACCGTCAAGGCGACGGGCCGCCGGCGAGTGTTGACAGAAGGGCCCTCGACACGTCAGGGTCGAATCACCACGCCGGCGGCGGAGGCGCTGTACCGCACGACGCGGGCAGGAGGGCGGGTGAGCGGTCACGATCGGCGGGCCTTTCCCAGGGCGGAGGCGGCGTGGCCGGCCACGGTGGAGTCGGCCGACGGCCGGGTCGTGTCGGGCGAGGTCGTGAACCTGAGCCTGTCGGGGATGAAGGTGCGCTCCGACACCGACACCGAGGCCGCGGTCGGCAACATCGTGACCGTGCGCGTGACGCTGCCGAGCGAAGCGGGGCGGCTCGAGATGGTGGGCACGGTGGTGCGCCGTGACCGCGAGAGCATCGGGGTGGCGTTCCTCAAGATGTCGGACTCGCCCGCGGGCCGGGTGACGCCCTTCGTCTCGCGCGGGGACATGCGCCGCCGCTTCCCGCGCGTGCCGGTCAGCTTGCCGATCCGGGTCGAGGGCGGATCCGAGGGGACCGCGCACGGGCACACGGTGGACCTGAGCGCGTCGGGCGGGCGGGTGATCACGGACCAGCGGCTCGTCGAGGGCGACGTGGTGGTCGTGGAGCTGCCCGCGTGCCCGGGCCTCGAGCGGCTGCGGCTGCCCGCGGTGGTGTGGGAGGCGTACTCGGGCGGCGCGGTGCTCGTCTTCGCCAACCTGGCTCCGAAGGAGTTCGACCGGCTGCAGGAGTACGTGGCGAACTGCCAGCCACGCGGCTCGCGGCCAAGTTCCGTTTGACACTGCGGGGACCGGCGCATAGAATGAACCGCGGTTCACCTCCTGCCATGCGTGATCCAGACAAGCCCCAGCAGATCATCGAGGCCGCGGTTCGGGTCTTCGCGCGAAAAGGCTACTTCAACTCGCGGGTGTCGGACGTCGCGCGCGAGGCCGGCATCGCCGCCGGCACCATCTATCTGTACTTCAAGACCAAGGAAGACATCCTCATCACGCTCTTCCGCGAAAAGATGGCCGCGTTCGTCGGGTCGATGCGCCGGGCCATCGCCGACGAGCCCGACGCGGTCGCCAAGGTGCGCCGGCTCGTCCACCTCCACTTCCACATGCTGGAGGAGGATCCCGATCTCGCCGAGGTCGTCCAGGTCGAGTTGCGCCAGGGCCAGAAGTTCTTCCGCGGGGCCTCCAGCCAGGAGGTCGCGGCGTACTTCGCGCTGATCGCCTCCGTGCTCGAAGAGGGCGTCGGGCAGGGGCACTTCAAGTCCGGGCTGTCCGTGAAGGTCGCCACCAAGGTGCTGTTCGGCGCCATGGACCAGATGGCGACCTCCTGGGTTCTCGGCAAGCGCGGCTACCGGCTGGTGGACACCGCCCCCGCGGTGGCCGATCTGTTCCTGCAGGGCGTGGCCGCCCGCCCCTAGGCACGCCAGAGGAGATTCCCGCGATGGCGTACGAGACCCTCATCCTGAGCCGCGAGGAGCGCTTCGCGGTCGTCACCCTCAACCGGCCGCCCGCCAACGCGATCAGCGAGACGCTCATGCGCGAGCTGAACGCGGCGCTGTCCGAGCTGGAAGCCGACGACGGCGTGCGCGCCGTGATCATCACCGGCGCGGGCGACAAGATCTTCTGCGCGGGCGCGGACCTGGGCTCGGCCTTCCAGGGGGCGGACGTGGGCGCCTTCATCCGCTTCGGCAATGACGTGGTCCGGCGCATCGAGCGGTTTCCGAAGCCGGTGGTGGCCGCCATCAACGGGCACGCGCTCGGGGGCGGCTGCGAGATCGCGATGGGCTGCCACATCCGCATCCTGAAGGAGACCGCGCGGATGGGGCAGACCGAGTCCAATCTCGGCATCACCCCGGGCTTCGGCGGCACCCAGCGCTATCCTCGCCTCATCGGCCGCGGCTTGGCCCTCGAGCACCTGATCCTGGGCACCCAGATCCCGGCGGCCGAGTGCTACCGCACCGGGCTCGTGAACCGGCTCTCCAAGGAGGGCGAGACGCTCAACGACGCCAAGGCGCTGGCCCGCGAGCTGGCCAAGCGCCCGCCCGTCGCCACCCGGCTCATCATCGAGGCGGTCGACGAAGGCATCCACGCGCCGATCGACCAGGCCGTCGAGATCGAAGTCCGGGCGTTCCTTCAGACCCTCAAGACCGAAGATGCGGCCGAGGGCGTCCAGGCCTTCTTCCAGAAGCGTCCCGCCGACTTCAAGGGCCGCTAGAGTGGACCTCGGCATCAAGGGGAAGACCGCGCTCGTCACCGGCGGGGCCCGGAGCCTCGGAAAGCAGGACTGCCTCGCGCTCGCGGCGGAGGGCTGCAAGGTCATCGTGCTCGATCTCAATGGCGACGGGGCCGCCGAGACCGCGAAGGAGATCAGCGCCGAGGGCGGGACCGCGCGCGGCTACGCGGCCGACATCACCGAGCGGGCGGTCCTGGGCGACGTGCTCCGGCGCGCGGAGAGCGAGGTGGGACCGGTCGACATCTGCGTGAACAACGCGGGCTGGATCTACACGATGGGCCAGCTCAAGGACACCGCGGACGAGGACTGGGACCTCAACCTGCGCATCAACCTCACCGGGACCTACAACGTCACCAAGCTGGTCTTCCCGGGTATGCGCGAGCGGCGCTGGGGCCGGGTCATCTGCATGGCCTCCATCGCCGGGCTCATGGGCGGCTTCGGACAGAGCGCGTACTCGACGAGCAAGATGGGGGTGATCGGGTTCGCCAAGTCGGTCGCCCTCGAAGGGGCGCGGTACAATGTGACCTCCAACGTGATCGCGCCGGGGATCGTGGGGCCGAACGCCAATCTGTCTCCACTGTACGACCGCATGGTCAAGCGGGTGGCCATGCAGCGGGAGGGGCAGCCCGAGGACATCGCCAGCGCCGTCGCGTTCCTCTGCTCGGAGCGCGCGCGCTACATCACGGGGGCCGTGCTCACCGTCACCGGGGGCATGGACCTCTTCACGTTCTAGGAACACCACGCTCGACATCGGAAAGGAGACGCGTCCATGCCGACAGTGAAGGAGACGTTCGACAACATGGCTTCCCGGTTCCGCGCCGACAAGGCGGCCGGGGTCAACGCCACCATCCAGTACGACATCACGGGTGACCAGGGCGGGACCTGGAGCGCGGTCATCAAGGATGGGGCCTGCAACGTGAGCCAGGGTGCCGCCACCAACCCGAACCTCACGCTCACGATGTCGTCCCAGGACTGGCTCGACATGACCGGGGGCAAGCTCTCCGGGCAGATGGCCTTCATGTCGGGCAAGCTGAAGCTGAAGGGCGACATGGGGCTCGCCATGAAGGTGGGAAGCCTCTTCCAGGTCTAGCCGCGCTGGGCGCCGCACTGGTCCAGTCGTCCGCGAATCGATCCAGGCTAGACTCTGCTCGGAGAGGTTGACGCGGAGCGTCACGAGGCGGTAGGATGGAGCCATGAGAGACGAGCTCTTCACGATGATGGGAGAGATGCCGGCGATGTCGCCGGAGCTGGTCGCGCGTCTCCAGGAGGAGGCCAACCGCAACCTCCTCCGCATGAAGCATTGGAGCGAGATGGTGATGAACCCGAAGGAGCCCGCGGTCGGGCCGACCCCTCGCCAGGAGATCTACCGCACGAACAAGTCGCGGCTCTGGCGCTACCAGTCCAAGCGCACCATCCGGACCCCGCTCCTCTTCGTGCCGAACCTCGGCATCAGTCGCCCGTACATCTTCGATCTCATGCCGAAGGGCTCGTTCGTCGAGCACATGACCGCGCTCGGCTTCGACTTCTACCTCGTGGACTGGGGCGTGTTCGGCGAGGAGGACAACGGCCTCACCGTGGAGGACGCGGTGACGAAGATTCTCCCCCGGCTGGCCCGGAAGGCGCTCGAGTCCTCGGGCGCCTCCGAGATGTCGGTGCTCGGCTACTGCATGGGCGCGCCGCTCTCGGCCAGCTTCGTGGCCACCCACCCGGACTTCCCGCTCAAGAACTACGTCGACATGGCCGGTCCCATCGACTTCGCCCACGTCGGCCTCTTCGGCAAGTGGCTCGATCCGCGCTACTTCGACGTGGACAAGTACGTGGACACGCTCGGCAGCATTCCCGCCGAGATGGTCAAGATGGGCTTCAAGCTGCTCAAGCCCACCATGGATCTCAACACCAACCTGAACCTCTGGTGGAACCTCTGGAATCCGGACTACGTGGCGGGCTTCAACGCGCTCAACAAGTGGGCCAACGAGTACCTGCCGTTCCCCGGTGAATTCTTCCGGCACTGGGTGAAGGACTTCTACCAGCAGAACAAGCTGATCAAGGGCGAGCTCGTGATGGGCGGGCGCCGCGTGGATCTGCGCGAGATCCGCTGCCCGGTGCTCGCGGTGGGCGCCAAGGAAGACAACATCGCGCCGCCCGCCTGTGTGAAGCCGCTGATCGACGTGGTGAGCACCCGCGACAAGGAATACGTGGAGCTGCCCGGTGGGCACATCTCGCTGATCGCCGGACGCGGCGCCTCGGTGCACTGCTGGCCGAAGGTGGCGTCCTGGCTGGCCGCGCGCTCGTAGCGGAAGCCGCGGACCGAGGAGCGTCGTCATGGCCGACAATCCCAGTCAAGAGCTGCTCGACATGTGGAAGCGCCAGGTGGAGGAAGGCACGCAGGCCTGGCTTCGCATGATGGGGCAGGCGCAGGCCCCGACGCCCGCGATGGACCCGCAAGCGTTCTGGCGTCCCTTCATGGACCAGGGCATGGCCGCCTGGTCGAAGGTCATGACCCAGGGGACGGCGCCGTCCCCGGATCTCATGGCCCAGTGGAAACAGTTCCTCGACCAGTGGATCGCCGCCTGGTCCCGCGTGCTGGAGCAGGCGATGGGCACCGACAAGTTCGCCCAGCTGATGGGCAAGCAGCTCGAGGGCTTCCTCAACGTCGCGGGCCCCGCCAAGAAGGCGGCCGAGCAGCAGATCGACGCGTCGCTGGCCGGGCTCGGCATCCCCTCGCGCAGCCAGGTCACCGCCCTCGCCCGCCACGTGGCACAGGTCGAGGAAAAGATCGATACGCTCGAGGACAAGGTCGACCGGGTGCTCCGGCGACTCACCGACCCGGCCGGCCCCGCTCGCCCGGAGCGCGCATGATCGGCCTCACGATCGACCGCATCGAGATGGGGGACAGCGCCCAGATCACCCGTCGCGTCACGGGCGGCGACATCGCCGAGTTCGTGGACGCGGTGGGCGACTACAATCCGGTGCATTCGGACCGGGAGTACGCGGCGGCCACCCCGTTCAAGGAGCCGATCGCCCCCGGCATCTGGACGGCGGGACTCATCTCGGCGGTCATCGGGACGCGGCTGCCGGGCCCGGGCGCGATCTACGTCTCGCAGGAGCTCAAGTTTCTCAAGCCGGTGAAGTCGGGAGATTCGATCTCGGCTCGCGTCGAGGTTATCGAGATCAACCGGGAGAAGAATCGCATCCGCCTTCGCACCGTGTGCATGAACCAGCGCGCGGAGGATGTCCTGATCGGTGAAGCGGTGGTGATGCCGTCGCGCACGCCCATCGACTACACGCGATCCATGGAGACCATGGGCGCCCTGGCGCTCTGGACGCTGCAGCCGCTAGCCTGGGTGGCTCAGGGGGCGACCATCATGGGCATGCTCGGGCTCTCGGCGCTTTCCGCGGCCGCATCCGTCTCCTCGTCGCGCCCGTCAGCGAAATAATTCTCGTCGCGATCGACGCGGCTGGTCTTCGCGGCGGGCCCGCCGCCTTGTGGGTGTCGACGCGCGGTGCTAGACTGACTTCGATCATGGCGTACGTCATCAAGCGCTATTCCAATCGCAAGCTCTACGATACGCAGGAGAGTCGCTATGTCACGCTCGAGGAGCTGGAAGAGCTGATCCGGGCCGGTCGGGAGATCTCAGTGGTGGACGTCTCCACCGGCGAGGATCTCACGTCGGTGACTCTCGCGCAGATCATCCTCGAGAACGAGCGCAATCATCGCGCGACACTGCCCACCGCGTTCCTGCACCAGCTCATCAAGCACGGCGAGGCCTGGCAGGATTTCGTCCAGAAGTCGCTCCGCTCCAGCCTCGAGGGGCTCATGACGAGCCAGCGCGAAGCCGATCGCGTGCTGCGGGAATGGGTCGCGCGCGCGGGATGGCTCGCCGCCGCCTCCCCCGGCGAGAATGTCAAGACGGAGAGGCGGGCCGAGCCGGCCGAAGCCGACGCGCTTCGCGAAGAAGTCTCGGTGCTCCGAGAGCAGCTCCGCGCGCTCGAGGAGCGGCTGGAGAAGAAGCGCGAGAAGTAGCGCGGGCCGGCTCGGAGCCGACCCGCTGCCGCGGAGCGCTAGGCGAGCGGGGCGTAGAGCGACTTCATCTTGCCCGCGAGCTGCGCGAAGGTGGCCTGGATCTCCTTGCCGGTCTGCTCGGCGGTCGCCTGCAGCCGCTCCGCCGACCGCGTCATGGCGGCCGTGGTGTCCTCGACGAGCTTGAAGGTCTTCTGCGTGCTCTCCACCGACTCGAGAGTGCCCTTGTAGAGGCTCGACTGACAGAAGCTCAAAGGGTCGCGCGGGGCCTGCTGCAGCTCGCCCTGGCGGCGCAGCAGGTAGGACTGGCCCTCCTTCACCGCCTCGACAGCGGAGGACTGGATCTCGGCGTAGAGACGCACGCCCTCCTTGGCGGTGCTGGCGGACAGGTCTACCAGGTCCCGGAGGATCTTCTGGTTGGCGTCGGCCCAAAGGGAGAAGGCCTCGACGGCGCGGCCGGTGAACTGGGACATGAGCTCGTTGGCCTGCGTGGCGTTGGTCATGGCGTCGCTCCTTGACGTCGGGTTTGTGCGATCATGGCCGAGGATAACGCGATGCGTAAGGAGCGTCAAGCGTTTTGTTGCGTCGCGTTATGATGCCCGTGGTATACGGGTAACCTCTTGAAAGTCATCACGAACTGGTGATCCGATCCATGTCACTGACCCGCCTGGCCGAAGACGCCCTGGACAAGTACGGCGAGTACACGGCCCTCGCGTTCGAGGGGCGGCACTACACCAATGTCGACCAGCACCGGGCCGCCTCGCGGCTGGCGCACGCGCTTCGCCGCCTGGGGGTGGCCCCCGGCGATCGCGTGATGGTGATGCTCCCGAACTGCCCGGAGGTGATGGAGAGCTACGGCGCCATCCTCAGGTGTGGCGGCGTGATCGTGCCGGTGATCTTCCTGCTGGGCGACAAGGAAGTGGCGCACATCCTGGTCGACTCCGAGGCGAAGGTAGTCATCACCTCCACCGACATGCTCTGGAAGGTGGAGGGGCAGATCGGGGTCCTGCCCACGCTCCACCACGTGCTGCTGGTCGACGGGGGCGGGGATGGTCGCACGCGCTCGGTGGCCGGGGAGTCCGCGGGGGAGCCGGACACCTTCAGCGCGGTCGACCGGCGTGCCGATGATCTGGCCGTCATCCTCTACACCTCCGGCACCACCGGGGTTCCCAAAGGCGTCGCTCTTTCGCACCGCAATCTGGAATCCAACGCGCGCGCGGCCGCCTCGCTCCACGAGCTTCCGCGGGAGGACTGGGGGGTGGGGGTCCTGCCCCTGTCGCACTCCTACGGTCTCACCGTGATGAACGCGGGGCATATCCTGGGCACGCGGGCCGCGTTGCTCCGCTGGTTCAATCCGGAGGCGGTGCTGCAGACCATCCAGGACTTCAAGGCGGTCTCCATGTCGGCGGTGCCCACGATGCTCGTCTACCTCCTCAACTATCCGGAGGCGGGCCGGTTCGACACCTCGAGCATGCGGGTGTGGGGATCGGGCGCGGCCCCGCTTCCCGTCGAGATCGTCGAGCCGTTCGAGCGCAAGTTCGGCGGCAAGATCCTCGAGGGCTATGGCCTGACCGAGGCCTCGCCGGTGGTCTCGGCCCACCGTCTCTCCGGCCCCCGCAAGCTCGGCTCGGTCGGCCGGCCGATCCCGGGCGTCGAGGTCTCCATCCAGGACGATGGCGATCATCCGCGGCCGGCCGGCGAGACCGGCGAGGTCTGTGTCAAGGGGCCGAGCGTGATGGTGGGCTACTACCGCGATCCGGGGGAGACCGCGCGCGCGGTGCGCGCGGGGTGGCTGCACACCGGGGACATGGGCCGGCTCGACGAGGACGGCTTCCTCTTCATCGTCGAGCGCAAGAAGGACCTCATCATCCGCGGCGGCTTCAACATCTACCCGCGTGAGGTGGAAGAGGTGCTGTACGCTCATCCGAAGGTCGCGGAGGCCGCGGTAGTCGGCATGAAGGATCCGCTGATGGGCGAGGACGTGCTCGCGTTCGTGGTGCTCAAGGACGGCCAGCGTGCCTCCGCGGAGGAGATCGCCGCGTTCTGCGAGAGCCGGCTGGCCCGCTTCAAGTGCCCGAAGCAGATCCGTTTCCTGGACTCGCTGCCCAAGAGCCCGGTCGGCAAGATCCTGCGCAAAGAGCTCCGCACACAGGCGTGAGGAGGCAATCATGGCCAACGTGACGCTGGCGAGCATGTTCTGGCATCGGGTGGAGCGGGACGGGGATCGCCCCGCCCAGCAGTCCAAGGAGGGGGGCGTCTGGCGCACCCGCACCTGGCGCCAGGTCGGCGAGGCCGTGCGCGAGCTGGCCACCGGCCTGCTCGCCCTCGGACGGAGGAGGGAGGACGCGGTCGCGATCCTCTCCGCGAGCCGCGCGGAATGGGTGCAGGCCGACTTCGCGGTCTTCTCGGTGGGATGCCGCACCATTCCCATCTATCCGACCTATCCGCCCGACCTGATCCAGTACATCGTCAACGATGCGGGAGTGAAGACGCTGTTCGTCGAGGACCCCGCGCAGCTCGCCAAGGTCCTCGAGGTGCAGGGGAAGATGGACGGGCTCGAGCAGATCGTGGTGATGCAGGGCTATCAGGGTGAGCCGTCCTCCCAGATCATGACCTGGGACGGGCTGAGGCGCCTGGGCCGCGACAACCTGGAGCGCCTCAAGAGCGATCTGGCGGGACGGGTGGCGGAGGTGAAGCCCGAAGACATCGCGACCATCGTCTACACCTCCGGCACCACCGGACCGCCCAAGGGCGTGGTCCAGACCCACGGCAACCACCTCGGGACGCTGGAGTCGGCGGCCAAGATGGCCGGCATCGAGGACGGCGACACCCACCTGCTGTTCCTGCCGCTGGCGCACTCGTTCGCGCGGCTCGAGTCGTTCATCGGCGTGCACCGGGGCCTCACCACCGCCTTCGCCGAGAACATCGACAAGCTCCGAGACAACCTGCCGGAGGTGAAGCCCCATTTCATCTGCAGCGTGCCCCGCGTGTTCGAGAAGGTGTACGCGGGGGTCATCGCCAAGGCGGAGGCGGGCTCGCCGCTCAAGAAGAAGATCTTCCACTGGGCCGTCTCGGTGGGGCGGGAGGTATCGAAGCTCCAGCAGGCCAGGAAGCCGGTGCCGGCCGGCCTCGCCTTCAAGCACCGCATCGCTCACAAGCTGGTCTTCTCGAAGCTGCACGAGGCCCTGGGGGGTCGCCTCCGCTTCGCGGTCTCGGGCGGCGCGCCGCTCTCGAAGGAGATCGCCGAATTCTTCCACGCCGCCGGCATCCTGATCCTCGAGGGCTACGGCCTCACCGAGACCTGTCCCTCGCTCACCTTCAACCGGCTCGACAACTTCCGGTTCGGCTCGGTCGGGCAGGCGCAGCCGGGCATCGAGATCAAGATCGCCGCCGACGGCGAGATCCTGGGCCGCGGCCCCAACATCGCCAAGGGCTACTTCAAGAAGCCGGAGGCGACCGCGGAGGTGTTCCTCCCCGACGGCTGGTTCGCGACCGGGGACATCGGGCGGCTCGACGGGGACGGCTTCCTCTACATCACCGATCGCAAGAAGGACCTCATCGTCACCGCGGGCGGGATGAACATCGCGCCCCAGAACATCGAGAACCTGCTCAAGGGCGATCCGTTCATCAGCCAGGCGATGGTGCACGGCGACAAGCGCCCGTACCCGGTGGCCCTGCTCACCCTGAACCCCGAGGAGCTGGCCAAGTTCGCCAAGGCGCAGGGGATCCTCGACACCGATCCGGCCTCGCTTGCCAAGCACCCGAAGGTGGTCGAGCGCGTATCGCGCATCGTCGAGGAGCGGAACGGAGAGCTCCAGTCCTACGCGAAGGTCAAGAAATTCACCATCCTGCCGGCCGACTTCACGGTGGAGAACGGGCTCCTGACCCCGACCCTCAAGGTCAAGCGCAAGATCATCACCGAGAAGCACCGGGAGCTGCTCGATTCCCTCTACCGATAGCCCGACTACGGCCGCCCGGCCTCTCGACGGTCGCGTCGCGGTCGTGACCGGGGCGAGCCGCGGCCTGGGCCGGGCCATGGCGGTGGCGCTCGCGCAGGCCGGCGCCGACGTGGCGGTGGCCGCGCGGGCGAAGCCGGAGCTGGAAGAGACCGCGCGCCTGGTTGCCGCGACGGGGCGGCGGGCCCTGGTGGTCGAGACCGACGTGACCGCGTACGCCCAGGTCGAGGCCCTCGTGCGGCGGACGGTGAGGGAGCTCGGTGGCCTGCACGTCGTCGTCAACAACTCGGGCATCGCCCGCGTGGCCCCGGTGGCCGAGATGTCCCCGGAAGACTTCCGCGCCACGCTGGAGGTCAACCTGGTCGGCGTCTTCAACGGCTGCCGGGCGGCCGCGTCGCATCTCATCGCCCAGAAGTCCGGCAAGATCATCAACATCTCGTCGGTGCTCGGCCAGGTCGGCCTGCCCGGCTACAGCGCCTACGCCGCCTCCAAGAGCGGGGTGATGGGGTTCACCCGGGCGCTGGCCGCGGAGTGGGCGCGCTACGGGATCCAGGTCAACGCGCTCGCGCCCGGCTGGTTCGTCACCGAGATGAACGCGGGCGCCTTCGCCGATCCGCAGACCCGCGATCGGCTGCTGCACGACGTTCCGGCGCGACGCACGGGGCGGCTCGACGAGATCGGGCCCCTCGTGGTCTACCTCGCGTCCGCCGCCTCCGACTTCATGACCGGCCAGACGCTCTTCCTCGACGGCGGCCAGTCGGCGGTTTGATCGAAGGGGGCCCCTTCTGAAGTTTAAGAGGGGGCCCCCTCCGAGCCTCCCCCAAAGAACGGTTGCGCCGGCGAAGCCGGCGCTCGAACGGCGGTTGCTCCTACACGCTCCTAGGAATCCTCGATGGTGTCCCAGAAGGCGCGCTCTGCCTCGCGGGGTGCGGCTTCCACGCGACACCGGCGATCGAGGATCATGGTGCGCCGGTGGGCCGCGTCGTACCTGGGCCAGTCGCCGATTCCCTCGTGAGACGGCCGTCCGGTGCGGGCGAAGGCGATCCAAGCGTCCTGGATCTGTTCGGCGAGTCTCCGCGCCTCGGGGCCCTTTCCCGCGAAGGGCCGGATGAGCGGGTGGTCGAGGGTCCCGAAGACGAAGGGCAGCTCCAGCGCATGGCAGGCGCCGAGCAGGCCGCCCAGGGCCGGTGAGAGCCACGTGAAAAGATAGGCGTAGGTCTGCGGTTGATGCGCGGCGTGCAGCCCGGCCAGCTTCATGGCCGGGTGGCGCATGGTGCGGTCGGATTCCATGGCGAACCACAGCTCGCCCGGCTCGACACCCTCCCCGCGGGCGGCTCGGGCGGCGCGGTACACGTCGATCGCGCGCCGGGCCGCGCGGCCGCCGCTCCGGCTCGCGCCGGGGATGGCCTCCTCGCAGCGCCCCAGCAGCGAAGCCTCGTCGAGCGTGGCCGCTTCGGGATCGAGGGGCAGGAAGAGCTTGGTCTCGTCGAGGTTCGTGCCGACCAGCAGCGGGATGTCCCGAGCCGCTCCGGCGGAGATCGCATCGAGCGGAGAGCGCGGCACGATGTCGCCGTCCACGACCGGCTGAAACGGCAGCCCCCGGGTGCGCAGCGCCTGGAGCGCGGTCGCGTGAGTCGCCGGTGCCCCGAGGCGGCCGCGCCACTTGAGAAGCCTCACGAGTCCGCGAGAGAGGGGCGCGGCCACCCGGCCGAAGCGCCGCCGCGCCAGCTCGAGGCCCAGGAACACCGCGCCGGCCACCCGCAGTCCGGTGGGCGAGAGGGCTCCCAGCACGTGGCCGTCGCCCATGAGCATGTCCAGGAAGCAGCGCCGCTGGGCCTGCAGCACCAGGGAGGGCGCCGCCCCCCGAAGCGCCTCGGGCGATTCGAGCCCGAGCCGCGCCAGGAAGCAGTCGGCAAGTCTCGTTGCGGCATCGCGTGGCCAGAGGAAGTTGGCGGCGCCCGACTGGAGGATGGCGCGGTGGAAGAGCCCGCGGGCCCGCGGCACGCCGAGCAGCGTGGCGCAGCTCATCGCACCGGCGGACTCGCCGAAGATCGTCACGTTGCCGGGATCGCCGCCGAAGGCCTCGATCTCATCGCGCACCCACTCGAGCGCCGCGACCTGGTCGAGGAGCCCTTCGTTGCCCGTCGCGGGAAGCCGCTGGCCGAAGCGGTCGTGGAGACGGAGGAACCCGAAGGCGCCGAGGCGGTAGTTGATGGTCACGATCACCAGGTCGCCGCGTCGGGCCAGGATCGAGCCGTCGTAGAGCGTCTGGGATCCCGAGCCGAGGACGAAGGCGCCGCCGTGGATCCACACCATGACCGGACGACGACGCCGGTCGGCGCCCGGCGTCCAGACGTTCAGATAGAGGCAGTCCTCGCCGGTGCGGCCGATGCCGAGGCTCAGCAGCGGTCCCGCGACGGCCGTGTTCTGCGCGGGCGATGGGCCGAAGCGGACCGTATCGCGGACGGCCGTCCACGGCGTGAGGGGCTGTGGCGGCGCGAAGCGGAGCGGGCCGACCGGTGGCTGCGCGAAGGGAACGCCCCGGAACACGGCGAGCCCGCGCTCGGCGGCGCCCCGCACCGGCCCGCGCCGGGTCTCGACCAGGAGGTCCATGCCTCGGCTCAGAGCAGACGCAGCAGGAGGTGGACCGCGTAGAGGCCTCCGCCCGCGAGGCCGCCCACCACGGTGCCGTTCACGCGGATGTACTGGAGGTCGTCGCCGGCGTGCTCCTCGATGAGCCGCACCGCGCCATCGGGGCCGAGCGCGTGCACCCCGCGCTCGATGAAGCGGGCGACGCGGTCGTGATAGCGGTCGATCACCTCGGTCAGGCGCTCCTTCAGCCACCGGTCGAGTGTGTCTCGCAGCTCCGCATCCTCGGCGAGCACCCGGCGGGCCCGATCGAGGCGGGCCGTGATCCAGCCGACGAGCTCCGATGGCTCGCTATCCAGGTCCGCCATGACCGTCTTCCGGAGTCCCGCCGCCGCGTCCTCGAGCAGCCGCGCCACCGCAGGGCTCGCGAGCATCTCTTCCTTCGCGGCTTCGATGCGGCCCGCCAGGCCCGCGTCGGTGCGGAGCCGGGCGGGCAGCACCGCCAGGCTTTCCGTGAGGCGGGTACGCAGCGGGTCGTCCGGATCGTCCGCGATCTTCTTGAGCGCCTCGTGCAAGGCGGACACGAGCCGCTCCCGGTCGATCAGCCCCAGCGTATTGGCGAGGCCCAGGAGGAAGCGCGGATACATGCCCATCCGGGCCCGATAGCCGGCCAGCACTTCGTCCACCAGATCGACGACCGCAGTCCGGAAGCCCGGGCGATTGAGCGCCTCGATCAGCGTCGCGGCCACCGCCTCGATCAGCCGCTGGTCCCAGCCCTGTTTCCGCGCGATCTCGAGGCCGGTGGCCAGGACGGGCGCGATCGGGGTCGCCCGGGCCAGTCGCGTGAGCCAGCCCGCGGCGTCGCTGGTCGCCGCCGGAGACACCTGCTCGGCCGCCCAGCGCGCCACCGCGCGCACCGCCGACTCGAGATCGGCGGGCTTGAGACGCTCGGCCGCGCGGGCCAGCAGGCCGGCCACGTCCAAGCCGGACACCTCGCGCGTGACGTACTCCTTGGTGAGCACACGATCGCCCACCATGACGCCGACGCGCTCGGCCATGAGCTCCCAGTTGGCGGGAATGATCGCGGTGTGGGGGATGGGCAGGCCGAGCGGGCGCCGGAAGAGCGCGGTCACCGCGAACCAGTCGGCGAGACCACCCACAATGCCCGCTTCCGCGATGGCGAGGATCCATCCGCCCCACCACGTGCCGCGGAACGGGATCGCCGCCGCGGCCAGCGCCACCGCCGCCAGCAGCACGAGCAAGGCGAGGCGCCGCTGGCGCGGCGGACGCCTCATTTCGGGAGCGCCGCGGGCGTCCACGGTCGCAGCCTACTATGGAAGTGGGGCACGGGAAAGCGACGAGGCGTGCACCCGCCGCGCTCAACGCCGTGCTCACCGGCTGGCTCGGTCGCCGCTTCGTGAAGTAACATACTCCGTATGATCGCCGCCGTGCTCCGCGGTCCCCGCTCGCTCACGCTGTCGTCGATCCCGTCTCCCTCCCCGGGGCCCGCCGATGCGGTGATCCGGGTCAAGGCGGCCGGGCTCTGCGGCACCGACTATCGGATCTGGACCGGCGAGCGGCCGGTGCAGTACCCGCGGGTGATGGGCCACGAGTTCGTGGGCACCGTGGCGGCCGTCGGCCGCGAGGTCGGCAATCTCTCGGTCGGGCAGATGGTGGCGGTGGAGCCGAACTACTCCTGCGGCCGCTGCCCGCTCTGCCGCGAAGGCAACCGGAACCTGTGCCTGTCGCGGGTGGCGGTCGGGATCGACGTGGACGGCGGGTTCGCCGAGCAGGCGACCGTTCCCGCGCGCTGCTGCTGGCCGGCCCCGGACGGTCTCGCCGATGAGCGCCTGCTCCTGGCGGAGCCGCTGGCGGTGGTGGTGCGCGCGGTCGGCCGGGGCGCGCCGGCCGCCGGCGAGACGGCCGCGGTCCTGGGGCTGGGCTCGCTCGGGCTGCTCGCGCTGCAGGTGCTCAAGGCGCGCGGCGCCCGCGTGCTGGCGGTGGCGCGGTCAACCAGGCGGCTGTCACTGGCCCGGGAGCTGGGCGCCGACGCGGTGGCGCTCTCCGGCGCCGACGACGACACCGCCGCGGCGCGCGCCTTCTCCGGCCGAGAGGGCGTCGATCTCGTCGTCGAGACGGCGGGCACCGCGACGGCGGTGGAGCAGGCGGTGAGCCTGTGCCGACCCGGCGGGCGCGTGGTGCTCACCGGGCTCCCGCACGAGGCGACCGCGCTGAACTTCTTCTGGGTCGTGCGCCGCGAGCTGCGCATCATCGGCTCGATGATCTACCAGGACGAGTTCCCGGAGGCGATGCGGCTGCTCGCCACCGGGGCGGTGCGCGTCGACCGGCTCCTCTCCCAGACCTTCCCGCTCGACCGCATCGCCGAGGCCTTCGAGGCCCACCGCTCGCCCGACTCGATCAAGGTCGCGGTCATCCCCTAAGGCTGTCATTCAGTAGGCTGCCATTCAGTAGGCTGTCATTCCGGCAGTAGCCGGTCACTCCACAAGCCGATCTCTCCGCCCTGTAAACAGTAAGATACCGGGAGACGTCTGTATCGCTCAGGGAGGCCGGCGATGAATCGAGCGGCACGTGGCGCGGGGCTGATGCTGGTGGCGCTCGTCGGAGCCGCGTGCTCCTCGACCGAGCCGCCGCGGCGAGCCACCGCCGCCCCGATGGCGGCTCCCGCCCCACGGGCCACGACCGCGCTCGGCCTGCCCGCCTCCTCGCTCACCCCCGACCAGCAGATCCTGCACGCGCTCAACCGCCTCGGCTACGGGCCACGGCCCGGCGACGTCGAGCGCGTGCGGAGCATGGGTCTCGCGGCGTACATCGAGCGGCAGCTCAGCCCGAGGAGCATCGAGGACCCCGCGACAGAGCCGGCGCTAGCCGGCTATTCCGTGCTGCGCGGGAGCCCGGCACAGCTCGTCCGCGAGTATCCGCAGCCCACCCCGGAGGCCCGCCAGCGCATGGCCCAGGGTGAGATGAGCCGCCAGGAGATGATGGAGATGTACCCGCCCGAGCGGCGGCCCGCCGTCATCACCACCCAGATGCAGGCGGCGCGGATCGCGCGCGCGGTCCTGAGCGAGCGGCAGCTCGAGGAAGTGATGGTGGACTTCTGGTTCAACCACTTCAACGTCTATGCCCAGAAGGGGGCGGTGCGCTGGATGCTGCCCGCCTACGAGCGCGAGGCGATCCGACCGCACGCGCTCGGTCGGTTCCGCGACCTGGTCCTGGCCACCGCGCGCCATCCGGCCATGCTCTTCTATCTCGACAACTGGCTCAGCACGCGCGCCGACCTGGTGGTGCCCGGCGGCCCGAACGCGGGCCGGCGCCTGGGGCTGAACGAGAACTACGCCCGCGAGCTGATGGAGCTGCACACGCTCGGCGTCGATGGCGGCTACACCCAGCAGGACGTCGTCGAGGTGGCGCGCTGCTTCACGGGATGGACCATCGACCGGCCGCAGCAGGGTGGCGGCTTCGCCTTCCGCCCTCAGGCCCACGATCGCGGTCCCAAGCGCGTGCTCGGACAGGTGATTCCGGCGGGCGGCGGCCAGCAGGACGGCGAGCGCGTGATCGACCTCCTGGTCCGGCATCCGTCCACCGCGCGCTTCATCGCGACCAAGCTGGCGCGTCGGTTCGTGAGCGACGAGCCGCCCGCCGCCCTCGTGGACCGGGTGGCGGCGACCTTCCTACGCACAGACGGCGACATCCGGGCGGTCCTGGTCGCGATCTTCACCTCGCCCGAGTTCTGGTCGCCCGAGGTCTACCGCGCGAAGATCAAGACGCCGCTCGAGGTGGTGGCGAGCGCGGTCCGCACGCTCGACGGCCGTCTCGCCCCGGCCGGGGCCGGGCCCGACGCGCTCGCGGGCGGCGGCGTCGCGCTGGCCCGCGAGGTGGCCAGGCTCGGTGCGCCGCTGTACGAGGCGCAGCCGCCCACCGGCTATCCCGACCGTGCGGAGGCCTGGGTCAACACGGGCGCGCTCCTCGCGCGGATGAACTTCGCGCTGGGGCTGGCCCACAACCGCTTCCGCGGTGCCCGGGTGGAGCTCCCCCGCTTCCTCGACGGCGCGGATCGGAGCCGGCCCGCTGAGGTGCTGGAGCGGCTGCTCCAGGTGGTGCTCCACGGCGAGGCGACGCCTCGGACCCGGGCCGTGCTCGCCTCCGAGCTCGAGAGCGCGGAAATCACCCGGACCACCGCCTACGATCGGACCCCGAAGGAGACCGACGTGGAGAAGCTCGTCGCGCTGGTCCTGGGCTCGCCCGAGTTCCAGAGGAGGTAGGCCGTGCCCGACTGCACTCGCCGGGTCTTCATGAAGGGCGGAGCGCTCACGCTCTTCGCGCTGGCCGGGCCGCCGCGCTTCCTGATGCGCGCCGCGCTCGCTCAGGAGCGGGGCGGGCGCCCGAAGATCCTCATCGCGGTGTTCCAGCGCGGCGCGGTGGACGGCCTCAGCATGATCGTGCCTCACGGCGATCCCGACTACTACGCCTCCCGCGGCAGCATCGCGATCGCGCGGCCCGCTCCTGGGCGCGCCGAGACCACCGTCGATCTCGACGGGTTCTTCGGGCTCCATCCCGCCCTGGGCCCGCTCAAGCCCATCTGGGACGACCGGCGGCTCGCCATCGTGCACGCCTGCGGCTCCCCCGACACGACGCGCTCGCACTTCGACGCGCAGGACTACATGGAGTCGGGCACGCCCGGGATCAAGAGCACCGCCGACGGCTGGCTCGCCCGCGGGCTCGCCGCCATGCCCGCGCGCGAGCCGGCCTCGCCCTTCCGCGCGGTCTCGCTCGGGCCCGCTCTACCGCGCATACTTCGCGGAGACGTGGGCGCGGTCGCCATGAACAGCGTGGCCGACTTCGACATCAAGCAGGGCGGCACCATCATGCCGGGCGGGCCGGGCGCGCGGCAGGGCTTCGAGTCCCTGTACGAGCAGGGGGTGCGCGACCTCCTCTACGGCACCGGGCGCGAGACCTTCGAGGCGGTGAAGATCCTCAAGGCCGCCGCTCCCCAGCGGCTCGCGCCCGCGAACGGCGCGGTCTACCCGAGAGGGCGCTTCGGTGAGAGCCTCCGCCAGATCGCCCAGCTCATCCGGGCGGACGTGGGGCTCGAGGTGGCCTTCGCCGACGTGGGCGGCTGGGACACGCACGCCGGCCAAGGCAATGAGCGGGGCCAGCTCGCCCTGCGCCTCAAGGAGTTCGCGGCAGGGCTCGCCGCGCTCGACCGGGA
>Ga0214473_10001411_pt1 | contig 31767 bp, 28 predicted proteins | sample RVTome_7_FD_203509 | JGI IMG/M metagenome (GOLD analysis project Ga0214473, IMG submission 203509) | Soil microbial communities from uranium-contaminated site in the Upper Colorado River Basin, Wyoming, United States - RVT98D197 | ecosystem: Environmental > Terrestrial > Soil > Contaminated >...
CTGGTAACTGATAACTGATCACTGATTACTAATTGGAGGTTGCTGATGATCGTAGGAAACCGGAAGTCGCTTGAAGAGATACTTGAGATGATTAAATCTTACAAGAAAGTTCTTCTCCTGGGCTGTAATGAATGTGTGACAGTATGCGCCGCGGGAGGTGAGCGGGAGGTGGGAGTGCTGGCCTCCGAATTGAAGCTCTGGAGCTCCAAGGAAGGGCAAGAGATCGAGATTCGGGAGCAGACCCTTGAGCGTCAATGCGACCATGAATATATCGAACAGATCAGACCTTTTATTGGAGATTATGAGGTCATTTTATCGATGGCCTGTGGGGCCGGAGTCCAGTATGTGGCGGAGAAGTATCGGACGAAGCCTGTTCTTCCCGCGATCAATACGAGCTTCCTGGGAGTGACTCTTGAGCAAGGGGTCTGGAGCGAACGGTGCCAGGGTTGCGGGACATGCATCCTGGATAAAACAGGGGGAATTTGTCCGATTGCGCGATGTGCAAAGAGTTTGCTCAACGGCCCCTGTGGCGGGTCTTCCAACGGGAAGTGTGAGGTAGACAAAGAGACGGACTGTGGTTGGCAGATGATTGTTGACCGGCTCAAGGAACTTGGGCAGTTGGACCGGTATGAGGAGATCATTCCTATCAAAGACTGGACAACATCAAGAGATGGTGGACCCCGTAAGAGAATAAGAGAAGACCTTAAATTATGAGCTCGGAGTTCAGAGTTCGGAGTATTTAAGTCTCCGAACCCCGAACTAAATTACTCCGAACTGTCTTTAAAAGGGTAATAGATGAAGACTAAATCAAACATTGAGCGTATTTTGGAGTCGGGCGGTTTTGTGGTGACCTCAGAGTGCGGGCCGCCGAGGGGGGCGGACCCGGAAGTGATCCGGAAGAAGGGGGCTCTTCTCAAAGGAGTGGTTGATGCGGTGAATGTGACCGATAATCAGACCTCTGTTGTGAGAATGTCCTCCTTTGCTTCCTGTATCATCCTCAAAGAGATGGGATTCGACCCGATTCTGCAAATGGTCTGCCGGGACCGGAACCGGATTGCCATTCAGAGCGACATTCTTGGGGCAGCAGCATTAGGCATCAATAACATGCTCTGCCTTTCAGGAGACCACCAGAAATTTGGGGACCACCCGAAGGCCAAAAATGTATTCGACATGGATTCGGTCCAGATGATCAACACGGTTAAGACGATGCGTGATGACGGGAAGTTTGTGGGAGGCGAGGAAGTGAAGGGAAAGCCAATGCTCTTTATCGGGGCGGCGGAGAACCCCTTTGCAGACCCCTTTGAAATAAGAGCAGCAAGGCTGGGGAAGAAAGCGAAAGCAGGAGTGGAGTTCATCCAGACACAGTGCATTTACAACATAGAAAGATTTGAGCGGTGGATGGGGATGGTCCGGGACAGGGGGCTACAAGAGAAAGTAGCTATTTTAGGGGGGGTAACCCCATTTAAATCAGTAGGCATGGCAAGATATATGAAAAACCAGGTTCCAGGAATGGATGTGCCGGATGAGATGATTGAGAGAATGAAAGGGGTGCCAAAGGAAAAGCAGCCGGAAGAGGGGATCAAGATCTGTGTAGAGACGATACAGAAGTTGAAAGAGATCCCTGGTGTTCGAGGGATTCATATCATGGCCATTGAGTGGGAAGAAAAGGTGGCGGAGATCGCGAAGGCCGCAGGCCTTCTTCCAAGGCCTCAACTACAAGCCGCATAACCCCTTCACCCAGCCTCCCCTTATTTAAGGGGAGGCTGGGTGGGGTTATTCATAACTCATCCTCCCCCCTCTTATTCTTAAGAGGGGAATAATACCCACATAAGAACAAGAAAAACGTTTTTTCAATTACAGGTTCTCCCTTCCCTCGATTTATCAGCACATCATGGTATATAATTAAATTTATTCTTACCCATAGGTTAATTCATTCATGAGTCCTCACAAGATCCTTATAGTCAGGTTACCCTGCAAGAAAGTCTATCCAATAGGACCAATATATCTGATGGGACTCTTGAAGCGGGCTGCACCACAAATATCCCAGAGATTATTGGATCTCGCTCTTGTTGAATCAAACCAGCGCACCACTGTCCTTCGAGAGACCATTCGGAAGTACTCACCTGACGTTATCGCCTTTTCCTGGAGGGATATCCAGGTATTTTCTCCTCATGATGTAGACATGGCAATGAGGGATGCCTTTATCTTCTTCCATGAAACCTCTCCGATTAGATGGATAGAGGCTGCTTTCAAAGGTCTTGGGCACATTCTGTCGTATCATTCCGGAATAGCTGAAAACCTGAAGCTTATCCAAAAAGCGGTAAATTTTTCTCCCAGCAGTACAATCGCAGTGGGCGGTCCCAGTATAAGGGTATTTGGTGAACGCTTTCGATCTAAGCTTTCCCGGGGGGTCCATCTTTTTCCCGAGTCAAACCTGGAAAGTTTTTTCCAATTGATTGGCCTTCCGATGCCAAAAGACCCAATCGAACCGGAACTTGACCTGGAATCTATTGAAACCAGTTTCCCGGAATGGGCCAGTTACCGCAAAGAAGTCATCGGGATTCAGACCAAACAAGGATGCCCTCATGCCTGTCTTTATTGCCTCTATGGCTTTCTGGAGGGAAAGGAGATTCGAAGACGGGATCCTGATAAAGTGGTCCAAGAGATTGATGCGTATCATCGACGCTGGGGGATTCGAACATTCTGGTTTGCCGACGCCCAGCTTTTGAGCGAGGCCAAAGACCATGAACACCTTTCAGTGATTCTCAAAGGATTGCTCGATAAAAGATTGGCGATTGAGTGGTCCGGTTACCTAAGGGTAAACACTCTCGACCGGGCGATGGGTGACCTGATGGTTCGTACAGGGCTATATGATCTGGAGGTCTCACTCAACTCAGGATCTCAAACGGTGCTGAATCAGCTTCACATGGGTTTCTCCGTTGAGGAGGTCATAAAAGGGTGTGAAATATTGAAGACAGCCGGATATTCAAAAAAAGTACTGATTAACCTCTCACTGAACGCCCCCGGTGAATCAAGGGAGACCCTAAAGGAAACAATCGAAGTCATGCATCGGATTCGACGCATCTTTGGTGAGGGCAGAGTAGTCCCGGTCATCTTCTTTCTCGGAATACAACCGAATACCGGGCTTGAGAGAAAGGCTTTACAGGACGGCCTTATAGATGCAGGATATGATCCACTGTCCACCAACCCATGGGATCTCCGGAAACTCATTTATAACCCGCCCCCTCTTGGCAAACTGATCGGGCGGTGCTGCGCGCAGGCCTTTCGAAGAATGGACGGTAATGCAGGCGACAGGATCCTGGCATGTCTCGAGGAAGAGTTGAAGAACTAACAGGCTGCTGAAAGAAAGCTCATCTGCAAGGCGCTCGGAATTTTTTGTAGGGAACGGTTTGAAACCGTTCCCTACTGGCTCTGGAGGTGGGGAACATGCAGGAGTCCTTCTTGAGGCTGAAAGAACGCTTCAAGACATATTTCGGCTTTTCAAGAATGCACCATTCGGTGCTGGACGTGGCCCATCCCTGTGTTGGCGCTCTCATTGCTCTCGGTGGTTTTCCCCCTCCGCTGCCTCTTTTGATCGGATTGGTTGCGGCTTCGGCTGGTTTTACGGCAATATTTGCATTGAATGATCTGATGGACTGGCGGGTTGACACTGAAAGGGTGCAGAAATACCAACGGGAATCAACGCAGTTTGATTTGGATGCGCTGGGCTGTGCCCATCCCATCGCACAAAAGAAACTAAGATTCACACATGGATTAAGCTGGATCCTTTTCTGGGGCCTTCTCTCACTTTTTCTCGCATTTATCCTGAACCCTCTCTGTAGCCTGATGCTTCTGATCGCAGCAAGCCTTGAAGTCTTCTACTGCAAGCTTCTGAAAAAATCACATTGGAAAACACTTCTCTCAGGAGGCATGGTGGCTGTTGGAGCTCTGGCAGGAGTCTATGCATACCAAAAATCCCCATCCACAGCTTATATCTTTTCTTTCTTCGCCTGGACTTTTAGCTGGGAGGTGGGAGGCCGAAATATCTCCGGTGATTGGATAGACCTTGAGGAAGATATTCATCTCGGGATGCAGACCGTTCCTGTCCGCTACGGAAAACTTCGTTCTTCGCAGATCGTATTGGCTCTATTGATTTTGACCGTGCTGAGCAGTCTATCCTTTCCATTCTTGGGAATCATAAAGCATAAGCTTGTATTTCAGGTAGGGGCACTCGTCGTGGGAGGATTCTTTCTCCTTGTCCCGGCATGGCAGTGGGTTCGAAACCAGCGTGTGGAGTCCGCCATGGTGCTGTTCAATCGGGCCTGCTTTTATCCCCTGGCCATGTTTGCTGTTGCAGCCCTGGCTATTGAATTGCCAGGTTAAATGAAAAGGCGACTAAAATGGGGGATGTGAATGAAAACACAATTATATGTATATACTGGAACCGGCAATTCATTACGGATTGCACGTCAGCTTGCGATGGAATTAAAAGAGGCCACTGTTGAATTCATGCCATCCTTGTCAAGAAGCTTCACGGTCGATGCGGACCGGGCAGGCCTTGTTTTCCCGGTCCATATCTGGGGGGTGCCCTTCCATGTCGTCCAATTTGTCAATCACCTTCAAGTCAAACACGGAACGCACTTATTCGCAGTGGCGGTCAATGCAGGCCAGCCAGCCGCCACACTTCTGCAAATGCAAAAACTAATGTCAAACCAAGGATTCTTGCTCGCCTCAGGCTACTCCGTTGTCATGCCTTCTAACTATACTCCCTGGGGCGGTCCAGGACCAATTGACAGGCAACAACGACTGTTCAGGGATGCCCAGGAAAAGGTGAAAGAGATTGCCGATGCTGTCCTGCTGGGTGAGCGAAACGAGGTGGAAAGGGGACCTTTTTGGCAGAATATCCTGTTCTCCTGGATCTATAAGTTGTCTTTTCGAAAGGTTTCCAAAATGGACGAGAAGTTTTGGGTAGATGACCGATGCAATGGCTGTGGCATCTGCTTGAAAGTCTGTCCGGCAAAAAACATAAACGTGATCAATGAAAAGCCAGTGTGGCTTCATCATTGCGAACAATGCCTGGCCTGCCTGCAATGGTGCCCGCAGGAAGCGATTCAATATGGGAAGAATACCGTCAAATACCCGCGTTACCATCACCCTGAAGTCATTTTGAAAGATATGCTCGACCAAGCAACAGTAAATAAGGCACGAGTGCATTCAAGTCAAGAATAAAGGGGTTATTCTCCAAACCCACCGTTTGCCCTTCGACAGGCTTACCATGACCGGTCATCCCTTCGACCGAGCATAAAGCGTAAAGCGGGACGTTGGTTCAAATGCAACTTAGGTATACCTCGTTAGTTCAAGAGAATCACTGGAACTGGATGCTGCATACCGATTCACCAAGGAAGTCGTGACCCCCAGAAAACGTGCAACACTCGCCCCCGTATGCCGATACTTCTGCACTGCCAGTTGACAAAATACCTTGATCACTGCTGTAACCTCTCTCCTTCTCCTTACCTTCTTCAGTTCCTCCTCGTCCAGTCCTTCTCTCCGAGACACCTCTTTCAATAGTGCGCTTAGCTCCGGAACTTTCCGTCTCAACCTCAACGTCTCCCTCTCCCGTCTCTCTGTTTCCGCTATCACTCGCTCAACAAATCTGCCGCTCCCCAGTATCCGTTCATCCGAAACCATCCCCAGTCCCCGTCTCCTCATTGAGGCTACTTCCGACCATCCCCCCACACTCCGTAATAATCCTCCTCCAACCAAGTCCTCACGCTTCCCCCGGGAGAACCCTTCCTCAACGAAAGCAGCGTATCGTTTGACAGATCCCTTTCCTTTTCCGAAGTACCTCAGAATCTCCCCCGTATCCTGCCACTCCCGCTTCACCATTCCCAGGATCGCCGAGTGGCCGCTCCAAGGATACCTCTCCAGTTCCTTAAGGGTTCTTACCATCCCTGCCCTTAAGGGGTTAAGATGAAGAGATGACCTTGTCTCTTATGCCTCCGGTTAAATCTGACAACGTATCCCGTTAGAATCTTCCTCATACTCGCAAAAAGGGGACGGTTCCCTGTTCGAACAAGCAAGTGGAAATGGTTCGGAATAAGAGCCCAGGCATAAACTTTCAGGGCCTCGACTTCGCATTGCGCTGCCAGGCGATCCAGAAAGTCGTCCCGGTCCTTATCCGTCCTGAATATGTTGGTTCCTTCTATCCCCCGTGCCATCACATGATGCAATGTCCCCGGAGCATCGAGTCTCGCTTGTCTCGGCATATGCCCTCATGCTACTCCTTCCCTTTTTCAACGTCAAGTTGCATTTGAACCAACGTCCCCACCTATTTTTCTCCGGCCCTCCACCCAAAGTTCTCTATTCGAAGCCGGAAATAGTGCGTCTTCGCTATCAGGGAACCTGTATTTCTGTCGCGAAACGTTGTTGCGTGACAGTCGCGATTGTCGTATGGAAAGAAACGCACTCCGAGTCGCGGGCCATTAATAGCGTCCATGACAACATCCTTAATTAGGGCAACAACGCCTGTAACAATAGCAACCCCAGCACTAATTAGGGAAACAGCGACCGGGGGGCCCACGGTATCCCAGTAAAGAAGGACTGATGCAACCACAGCGCCATATGCACTTACGGCCAAGCCGATAAAGAGCCATATTCTAACATAGTGTAAGAACGTTCTCATAGAATTTTAATCAACCGCCTAACCGCTCCGGCTCGCCGGGAGCTGGATCTATCAGCGATCCGGTACAGCCGATTGTTATGCGACATATCATTATCTTTACTCTCTCTTGCTTGGAATTTTCCACTCCTTTCCACCCAATTGCATGATCATATTGGAAACAAATGCTGGGAGTACTGCGAAGAAGAAGAGAATTTCGGTAAAAATCTGAGCGATGACAATACCACGGGAAAGATCATCTTTCGGTACGAACTCTCCATAACCTAAGGTCGCCATCGTGACGGAGCTATAGTATAACGCGCTCAACGGAGACTGAATACTTGCCCCGCCGGGCTTGTTCTCGACAATGTTTCCAACTGTCAAATATATGACGGCGAAGGCCATGACGATCTCGGTTAAATTGAGCATAGAAAACAAAAAGCTACGCCGGAGGGACGCAAGTCGCCATTTTGGCCGTTGGCTATCGATAAGAATAATGCAAAGTTGATAAGTAATAATGTCCAGAATTCTGTAGGCTGCAATGAGCATAGACAAAATGCCAATCGATGACCAGAAAAGAAGGAGAATAATTAGGCCAAATACCCACACAAGAAGATAGAGATCGATGAACAGATATGCCGGCTGGCCTCCAGGACGAAAGAACGCGACTAAATTTGACAGAGATAGTGCCCTGCCGATTAGGGGTGGACTAATTAACACCTTCTCAAGAAATGTGTGTTCCTTTGTGTCTTCCGGTGGATATTTATCACGCCAGATCTGAACAAGTACCTCTATGTTTTGTTTCCTTACTCTGAGACCTACGGCCCGTATGCGTTTGGACAGTTGGTTCCAGTTGGCCTTAACCCAATTTAGCACTGCATTAAGCTCCTTTAGTGATATGCACATAATGCCTTAAGTAAGCTTCCCGGCCACGCGCTTTCTTAACTCAAGCCAGGCCTATTCCGGGTCGGCTTGAGTGACTCGTTATACATTTCTCCTTTTCTTTCGTCCCTCATGCCTCTGTTTCTTTCTTACCCGCACAGGTGCTACAAATACGCGAGGAGGGTAGTTTTGATTGCCGAAGTTTCTTTATCGTCGCAGCGGCAAAGCAAATGGTGCATGTTACTTTCCCACATTCTTTACAAATACCACCGCGCATGGTATCAAACTGTCTACCACAAATATGGCATTTCCAAGGAATTATATTTTTCTGTTGACGCATAACATTTTCTTTAATATTTATTCTGTGGTTTCTATGATGATTAAGGTTTGTTAGCCGCTAAGCGATTCACTAATATTAGAAAAGCCCAGTTTAATGGGTTTTCTTCGAGGAAAGACTGCTCGGGAGTATATTATGAAGAATCAGCATAACTTAATAAGGCTTTCCCCGATTAACCCTGGGGTATCTTTTCATTGAATAATTTCTGTTGTAATATATGCCAAAATTGAAATTTAGACAAGAAAAAGTTACGTGACCGTAATCCGTAAAAAAAATGTAGAAAATTTAGACCCTGAAATGAGTTCAGGAGACGGTTTTGGAATCTTTATTTGCATATCGTCGCCGTAAGAGGAGGAAGAAGAAATGAGACAAAGTGAATTTCCACCAGGATGGGACGCTGAACGTGTGAGAAGGGTCTTAGCTTACTATGAATCGCAATCCGAAGAAGAAGCCGTTGCAGAGGACGAGGCTGCATTTGAAACGGCAGGGCAAACAGTCATGGAAGTCCCAACAGAGATAGTGCCAGCGATACGCGAATTAATTGCAAAGCACAAAGCTGCTTGAAAATTGTTAATTCGGTTCACCCGAAGCGCTAAGAGCTGTGTGCGCTCGCCTGCGTTTACTCTCTCAAATATGTTTCTTCTTAGCATGTTTCTTCTTAGCACTTGACTTAATTGCCAAATTAGCGAATATTTATAGATAAAAAGCCAGGATTGTGACCATTTTCTTCCCCCTAAGAAAATCCCAAGTCTGAATCAGTAAGAAAATCGGTGTCTTGACATTTAGACCCAACGGTCAAAGAGTCAGACAGATGAGTCTCGGACTGTGTCAAGAGAAATCTACCGGGGGAATGGAGTTTTGATCAAAAAGCAGGAGGGGCATCTAACTTTGGCAGGAGATCGCAGATGAATCAACTGAAGGATAGGCATAAAGTACTTATCGTCGGGAGTATCCCTGATTTTCAACAACTGCTGGGAAAATCCCTTGAGAACCAATTCGAAGTAGTCTATGCCTCGAATGAAACGGAAGGTCTTTCCAAGGCGAGAACGGAACGGCCGAATGCCCTGATCCTGGGATACCTCGACCCCAGGGGGAGTTCCTTCAGGCTCCACAAGAAGTTACGAGAAGGATGGATCACCAAGCACATCCCGCAGCTTGTGGTGGATGTCCAGTTTCCCGGTCAACCGGATAAGGCCTGGACCAGCCAGGAAGCCATGCAGATGGACGCGGACGATTATTTGTCCATCGAACCGGGTGACATGACCTCCGTGTCGCAATCCATGGAGTTTTTGAAGCTTACAGAAAAGATCGACGAAAAGCTGAGTGAAAGGGCGAATTCGCTCAAAGAGGCGATTCAGAATCAGAACATCTTTTGCGTAACATGGGAACAGATCCCCGGAAGAGGGGCCTTTGAAATGCAGCAGGAGACGGTATTTGACAACGTTGCCAAGGCTGCAGAAATGGGAAGGATCCATGCCATCAGTGTTACCGACAACCCCGGCGGAAACCCTGCAATCTCTACAGAGATGCTTTGTGCCGAGATCAAAAAAGTGGGAACAGAGCCCCTGGTTCACCTCGCCTGCCGGGACAAGAACAGGAGCCAGATCGAGAGCATGTTGTATGGTTTGGCTGCAAGCGGGGTGAGAAACATCCTTGCCCTGACGGGAGATTATCCTTCTCCGGAGGGGTTTGAGGGCAAGCCCAAGCCCGTCTTCGATGTGGACTCGGTGAATGTGGTCCGGTTAGCCGAAGCCATGAACAGAGGGCTGGAGCACTCTGCGGCGGGAAAGAAAGTGACTCTTGCCCCGACGGACCTGTTTGTGGGCGTTTGTGTTTCTCCTTTCAAGGAGCTGGAATCAGAACTTTCGGCACAATATTACAAGCTGAAGAAGAAGGTTGAGGCAGGGGCGAAATTCATTATCATTCAAGTAGGCTACGACGCCCGCAAGTTTCACGAAGTACTGCAGTGGCTTCGAGTCAATCATTACGATGTTCCAGTCCTGGCCAATATCTACGTTTTGCCCCTTGGCGCCGCGAAACTGATGAATAGCAATAAAATCCCGGGATGTGTCGTAACCGACAAGCTGGTTGCGGAGTTGGCAGAGGAGGCAAAGGCCCCTGACAAGGGAAAAGCGGCACGGCTTCTCCGGGCGGCAAAACAATATGCCATTTCCAAAGGAATGGGGTATGCGGGAGCCCACATCGGAGGCCATGGGATTACCTCCGATATGGTGGAGTACATCATCAGCAAAGGAGAGGAGCTCTCCAGAGACTGGGAGAAGCTTGTTCCCGCTCTCGATTATCCCCAGCCGGAAGGGTTCTATCTTTTTGAGAGGGATTCAAAGACCGGATTGAATACAGACGTATTGGCCGAGAGACCTTCCAAATCTTCACCTCCGTTCATTTACAGGCTTTCGAGAATTGCTCACGTTACCCTTTTTGAAGAGAAGAGCTGGGTCTTCAGAATACTGAGGCCCTTTTCCGTGTGGGCGGATGTTTCTCCCAGGATGAAAGGCATTCTGGAATTCTTTGAACATATGGCCAAAACGGTCCTTTTTCACTGCCTGAACTGCGGCGATTGCGCGCTTTTCGATGTGGGGTTTGTCTGTCCCATGTCGCAATGCCCGAAGGGGCAGAGAAACGGCGCCTGCGGAGGAAGTTACCAGGGCTGGTGCGAGGTCTACCCGAATGAGAAGAAATGTGTCTGGGTCCAGGCCTACGACCGGCTCAAGGCCTACCAGGGGGAAAATAGTCTGGGAGACTATATCGTTCCTCCATGCAATTGGGAATTATGGCAGACTTCTTCCTGGCTCAATTTCTACATGGGCAGGGATCATACGGCAAAAAGGCTCGGGATCAAGCCTCCTGCAAAGGAAACTCCCAAGGAAGCGGTTAAGAAAGCCCCAGAGAAGACGAAGGCGTGAAACAGTAGATTCGGTGACGTATTAACCCCCCAGCCCCCCTTTAAGAGACTGTGTCGTAAGTCCATTCATGGTTCGACAGGCTCACCACGAACGGACTACAAACAATAAATATCAATTACTTAGCCGTTCGTCCTGAGTGTGTCGAAGGGCGAACGGCGGATTACGACAAAGTCTCTTAACCAAAGGGGGGATACCTCTATTTCTCCTGCATTCCCGCGGTTGACATGGGTTCTTTTGGCAATAGGACCGTGAAGGTGGCCCCTTTGCCCGCCTCACTTTCCACAGAGATCGATCCTAAGTGAGCATCCACAATACTTTTGACGATAGAGAGCCCGAGACCTGTTCCAATGATCTCGCGCGTTTCCGATGTCTTCACACGAAAGAATCGATCGAAGATCCTTGGGAGGTCCTCTTTCTTAATACCGATGCCTGTATCCGAAACGGTGGCCTTCACACAACCGCCTTCTTCGCTGAGCGTAACCCAGACCTTTCCTCCCTGCGGCGTATATTTGATTGCATTGGAAATGAGATTAGTGAAGATTCCCTCCATGCTACTGCGGTCGGCATGGATCAAAGAAATCCCGGGAGAAGAAAGAAATTGGAGATCAATCTTCTTGTTCTCGGCTTCAGCTCTCATTAAATCCACAACACGCTGGATAGGCTCCTGGAGGGAAAGGGGCTCTTTGTATTGGACCATTTTTCCCGCTTCGATCTTGGAAAGATCGAGAAGATCGTTGATCAGGGTGAGGAGTCCCCTGGTCCTTTCCTTCGCACGGGAAAGCATTTTCTCCTGTTTCTCCGTGACCTCGCCGGCCAATCGATTTAAAATAACAGTGAGCTGCTGTTCCACCGCTGCAATCGGAGCACGGAGTTCGTGGGCGACCATGGCGATGAACTCCGACTTCATCTTATCGAGTTCCTTTAGATAGCTGATATCCTGAAGTACGGTAACAGATCCCAGGACCTCGCCCAGATCGTTCGTGACAGGCGCAGAATGGGCCCGAAGAAAGGTTTCACCGACCGTCAATTCCTGGGAGACAGAGGCATACCCCTTCTCTTTTCGACTGAGCGTTTCGTCGCTCATTCTGGAGAGTTCCGGAGGCAAATTGCTCTGGGAAAGGGGTTTTTCGAAGAGTGATTCCTCAGGAATATTGAGCATCCGAAGGGCTGCGGGGTTCGTTAGGACAATGTATTTGTCGCGGTCGCAGACGAGAACACCATCCCCCATACAATGGATAATCGTTTTGATTCTCGACTTCTCCGTGGCAACATCATGAAGGGATTTTTCCCGTTCTCTCCTAAGAAATTCTGCTTCTTTCTGAAGGCTCCTCCGCTCCAGGGCCCTCTTCACCACAATGCGGAGCTGGTCGGGTGTAAAAGGTTTGGGAATAAAGTCATAGGCGCCCTTTTTCATGGCCTCCACGGCCGATTCCACCGTGGCATAACCGGTGATCACGATGACCAGCAGATTAGAATCCATGTTTCGGACTCGGTCCAATACCTCCATTCCGCTCATTCCGGGCATCATCAGGTCGAGAAGAATCGCATCAAACTTGTCCGGGAAGCCCTGAATGGCCTCTAACCCTTTCTCACCGTTCTCCGCAGCGGCTACAGACCAACCCTCTTTGGAAAGGATCCGGGAGCAACCTTCCCGCATGATCTGTTCGTCATCAATAACAAGAATGTCTGCGTGTTCTGTCATAGCTCTTCTATCGTAGCAGTAGGGAACGGTTTCAAACCGTTCCCTACCCGGTTCGCTTTGCGGGTCTCTATTTGCTGAGCAGCGCTTCGATCCGTTTGACCAGTTCCGCAGGCTCCACAGGCTTATCTATGTAATCATCGGCCTCTGTCTCCAGACCCATCTGCTGCGTGTAGTGGGTGGTGGGGATTTTGGAAACGACCGCTGTTAAAAGCAGGACCGGGATTTTGCTCAAATTAGGATCGGCCTTCATCTCTTTACATACCGCATACCCGTCCTTGTCCGGCATCATGACATCAAGGACGATAAGGTCCGGTTTCTCGGTTTTTGCCTTTTCGAGACCCTCCACCCCGCCATAGGCGGCAGCAACATCATAATTTTTGGATTCCAGAATCATGGATACTGCTTCCACCAGATCCGGATCGTCATCGACGATTAAAATCTTCTTTGGCATCTTTTCCCCTCCTTTTTCTTAGTCAAAATATCGCATAGCGCATAGGGCATAGCGCATAGCGTCCAAGAAAAAAATTTCTCCCTATCTCCTCATCACCTTATCTCCTCATTTCTCTAATCCTCTCGCTATGCTGGCTTCTCATTGGGGTGAGCAGGAAGTTCGATTGTAAACGTTGTCCCTTCACCTATCTTGCTCTTTACACTAATTCTCCCTCCATGGCCTTCCACAATTCCATAAGAGGTGCTCAGGCCTAATCCGGTGCCTTTCCCGATGTCCTTTGTGGTAAAGAAAGGATCGAAGATGCGGTTAAGGTTTTCTTCGGGAATGCCTTCACCCGTATCGGTAAATTCCATGAGAACCATATTCCGATGGGAAGCAAAGGAAGTGGTGATGGTGAGCAGACCACTTCCGTGCATCGCCTCTGCCGCATTGACAATAATGTTCATAAAGACCTGTTTCAGTTGACCTGCGTTCCCTACGATCAGAGGGAGATCGGGGTCGAGCCTTTTTATGATCTGGATATTGTGAAAGAGGGCTTGATTTTCGAGAAAGAAGAGACCTTCCGTTATGGCCCGGTTGATATCGGTAGGTTCCATTTTGGGCTCGGTTTGCCGGGCAAATTCAAGAAGGCTCTTGACGATCTCTTTGCAGCGGCTGGTCTCCTGAACGATTCGGGCCAAATCCTGCCTGCCGGGATTGTCTTCGGGAAAGTCCTCCATCATCAGACTGGAGTAGATGAGGATCCCGCCAAGAGGGTTATTGATTTCGTGGGCAATGCCCGCAGCCAGTTTTCCAAGGGAAGCCATTTTTTCCGAGCTGACCAGCTGAAGGTGGGTTTCCTGCAGCTTCCGTTCCATCCTGAGGCGGGGTCGCAGATCCGTAAAAATCCCGGCACTCGCGGTCTCCCTGCCTGTCTCATCATAAATGAGCGTAGCCGAAAGCTGAATGGGAATTCCCTCCCCTGCTTTATTGACCACGTTGAATTGTGTCGGGGTCAGCTTCCCGACACCGCCATATTCAGGAATCCGGAGTCTCCTCATCACTTCTTTTGCCACACCCTCCGGATAGATCTGCGTGATATGAACCTTACCAATTACCTCATCAGCCTTATACCCTGTCAGAGCCTCGGCCCCTTTATTGAAGATGAAGATATTCCCCTTCATGTCCGCAGCGATAATTCCATCCACAGAGCTTTGAATCAGGTTTAAGAAAAATTGATTGGCCTCCCGAAGCTCATTCTCCATCCGTTTTCGATCCGAGATGTCTAAATTGATTCCTTCATATGCGACGATTTCTCCCTTCTCATCCCGAGTGGCATACCCTGTGAGCAGAATAGTAATCTTCTCTCCGTTCTTTTTTTGGAATTCCACCTCCAGGTCTTTCACGAAACCGTCTCTTTCGATTTTTTCCTGGAAGGTTTTTCGGTCTTCCGGGTTCACATAGAGATCTCTGGCAATGTCGATGGAGAGAAATTCTTCCTTCGTGGAATAACCCAGCATGTCGAGAAGGCCTTGATTACAGTCCAGAAACTTTCCCTCCTTCGAACTGATAAAGAGGCCGTGCCTTACCCTTTCAAAAAGGGTCTGAAGCCTCTTGACGGAATCCTGAAGATCCCTCTCGCACCTCCTCTTTTCCGTTATGTCGCGAATGTACGCATACGTCCTATTCCGGCCCGTTTCAGTGTGATTCGAAGCAATGCAGACTTCCGTCTCTTTTGCGTCACCTTGATACGTCAGGATACTCATTTCCACGCAGAGCTTTGGGATCGTTCCTGCGCCACGGAGGCCGGCTGCCTCCAGAAGCTCCTTACTCTTTTCCCCAACAACACTGAAGAAGTTTCTTCCCACCAACTCCTTTTCCGGAATTCCTGTGATCTCCGAAGCCATACGATTCGCAAATTCAATTTGTCCCTGTTCGTTGAAAACGAGAATACCGTCGTTTCCCAATTCGACGATGGAACGAAAGAGGTCACCCTCGTCTTTTTGCGGAAATAGGAGAGATCGTTTCGCTATCTTTTTTCTCTTGCCGGACGGAGAAGGTTTTTGGGTATGCACACCAAGAAACCCCTTAGAACCCTGCCTGATCTAAGAGAGCAGGCACCAGTTTTTCCCATCCAATCGGAACAATTTGTATTCCTTGACAAAACGGTTTAAGCTCCCTGATCAAATCGGCCGCGATTTCCATGCCTGCCTTTTGTTTGTCCGAAGCTTTCATCAATCGGTCGATGATGGAATCCGGGATGAAGGCACCTTCTACGTGTTTATTAATATAACGGGCCATTCCAACCGACTTCAGCAATGTGATCCCGACCAGGACAGGAACTTTGAAGGGGGATACCCTTTCAGAAAAGGTTTCAAATAGGTGGACATCGTAGACAGAGTGGGTGAAAAAGAAGTCCGCTCCCTGACGAATCTTCTTCTCCATCTCCATGACTTCCAGATCGAGAACATGACCCCGGGCATTGGCATTGATTGGGGTTCCCACACAAAACTCAGATTTTCCAAGAAGGTCATTCCCCATCAGGTCATAGCCCTCCTGAAGGCGTCTGGCTACTCCCAGTAAGCCGATGACGTCGAGGTCGAAGACGGGTTGGGCCTCGAAGTGGTCTCCGATAGATGGATGATCTCCCTGAAGAAGAAGGATATTCTTCAACCCAAGAGCCGATGCGTTGAGAAGTTCTGATTGGAGCGCCAATCGGTTTCGATTGGAACAGGCAAGATTAAAAATCGCCTCCAACCCTCTTGCTTTTAATAGCGCGCAGACAGAAAGAGAGCCAAGGCGCATAATGCCGTTCTGAAGGTCAGGCACGTTAACCGCATCGACCCGTCCTTTCAGAAGATCCGCGTTTTGATATACCTCGGACAGATCGGTTCCTTTAGGCGGCTGGAGTTCAACCGCGACCGCAAATTTTCCGGAATCCAATTTTTCTTTGAATGTCATAGCCCGTTTCCTTTAAGGACGGAAGTTCATCCGAAGAGATATGGCGGTAAGTATATCGATTTTTGAAAAGAATAGCAAGCTCTCAAGAAGTTAATAAGTGAATGTCGATAAGACCCGACCACGGGAGGAAATAAGTTAATAAGGTTTTCATTAACTTAATAACACATTCACTCATTAACGCAGAACACACCTTTTATTGCCCGAATTACGTCTCCTTTGTGCCACTGCATCAGGGCTGGGGAGTATATCTTTTCTTAAAGGCCTCCTGGACCAGGCTCTTGCGAGTCTGGTTTCGCCATTCTCTGGGGGGCCTCACCTTCATGATATTTTCAAGGCGGTTCTGCTTCTTCAAGCGTTCATAGATTTCAAACCAGGCGCAAGGAGTATCCTTGCTCACCTCGCATTTTCCATCCTGGGAGGTCCCTCCGCAGGGGCCATTGAAAAGAGATTTGGCGCACCTTGCCACGGGACAGATGGCGCCGGTTTCTCCCAACACACAGTCTCCGCAGGACCGACAATTTTCCTCGTACCACCCGATTTCACGGTCTGCCCCGATAAAAGTCGTATTCAAGGCGGGAAATACCGGTTTCTCCGGATATCGTTCTGCGGCGAACTGAACCCCCGCACCGCAGGCCATAGAAAGAATAACATCATAAGAACCTACCCTCTCGTCCAGTTCATCATAAAACATCGCATTACATTGACGCTCAATGGTGAACCCATCCACCTGGATCACCGCGTTCTCAAGTCGAAAGAGGTCCTTCAATTCCTCATTTAACGCCTCCACCTCTTTTTGACCGCCAGATAGACAGACCGACGTGCAGCCCCCACACCCAACATTGATAATCTTCCTGTAATTCTTGATAGAGTCTTTAATTTCTTCCAAACTTTTTCTTTCTCCTACAATCATGTTACTCCTCCGTAGTCTTTCATGCCGGGTTCGTCCTCCCGAATCATGAAAATCGATCTAAGTTCCCTCTCCCTTGATGGGAGAGGGTAAGGGTGAGGGTGACTCATTGGACTTGTCTCCCCCTCACCTCAATCCTCTCCCCCCAGGGGAGAGGAGATTATGGTTCCAAATAATCCGATCCAATTTCCATCACTTTGGATCGAGAGAAGAGAATCATTTTTTTACATGACACTCCCCGCAGAGTCGGGGCCCGCTCTTTTTCCTGTGACAACCGATGCACTGGTCATGAAAAGCCTCGCGCAATCTTGGGCGGGATTTCAAATCGTGGCATTCAGAACACCGGATCCCGGTTTTTCCCTCTTCCAGATCACCCTCGTCCAGCACATTTTTCCCCTGCTCGTATCGGTGATGGCAGTCGGTACATGAAAGGTTTGCTTCCAGATGACGATTATGAGGGAAGGGGACCGGGGCCCGTTGCTTCTTCCCGAACGCCTCCGGATGGTCCAGTTTCATCTGGTCCGACTGGGCCCACACGGATGCTCCAGAAAAGACACTTAGGGTGATTCCCAACAAAACCATGACCATGATACGGTATTTCTCTTTCATCCCATAATCTCCTTATACACCTACAACCAGCTCTCTCCGGAAGGCCCGTCCAGTTCAGGATAGATGCCCTGGGACCGGCAGATGCTTCGCGCAAACGTGATCATGCTGGGGACATGAACTCCAATAGGACAATAGCAGCGGCCGCAGAGAACGCAGTTTCTCCAGACAATTCCCTTCATTTTTTCCAGGGTTTCCCGGTTGACCTTTCCCCGCTTCTTATATAGTTTTCCAAGGGAATTAATCACTTTGTAAGCAGGCATGTACTGGGGATCTTTATCATGGGACATATAAAGGAAGCAGCTTTCCGCACAGAGACTGCAATGAACACAGTGGGATAGAAGACGCTTCATCTTGCCCTTCTTTCGGTTCAGCATCTGTTTGATTTTTTCCGTGTCCACGGGTCTTTGTTCTAAGTCTGACATTTTGGTCTCCATCGATTTGAATTACTCACTATTTTAGTGATTGAGCGGGTTCTAAATCCGAAGCACGAAATCCGAAATTCGAAACAATTTCTAATGTTCGAAATCCAAAACACAAACGCATTTCTTATAAGTCCTTTGAATATTTAGATTTTGGATTTGTTTCGGATTTCGATATTCGGATTTCGAATTTTTCAAACCTCCAAAACTATTCAGTTCCAGCGATTCAGCGTTATGGAGTTTATTAGTACACTTCAACTACCATGTTCGGGTTCCCTGGGAGAAGCTGTATTCGCTCCCGATCAGGAAGCGGTAAAGGAAGAAATAGATCATGTGTCCCAATTTTGTAAAGGGAAGGGTGATCAGCATTGCCTCTCCGGACAGGATATGGAGAAAGATCACCGTATTGTAATCGAACCACTGGTGATAGGCGAAGAATCCTGTAAGGAAAGGGGCTACTGTGATTAAGAGAATCAGATAATCATACCCTGCTGTGATGGCCCGCACCCGTGCCACAAAGAATCGGCGGAACAGGAAAAAGGCAGCGCAGACGAAGACGATCACCGTGAGGGCATCTGTTATAAATTCCGCAAAGCTCAGGAAGCCGATGCCCAGGGCCTGGTCCAGAAGGATGTTGTGGCCCAATACAAAGAAAGGTGTCACGATTAGAAAAAAGTGGAAAAGGGAGGTCATGACCATCATGGAGGTGTAGTTGCGCCAAACGGTCTTTTTGAGGAGTTGGAATCCCTTAGCGACCGCCTCCCACCAATATTGTATTTTCTTCCTCGCAGCTTGAGGCGCAGCTCCAACACTGAGAAAGACCGGCTCCTTTCTTTTTGTCAGAGCGAAAAACTGGATCACCTGGAAGAGTAGACCCAGGATAAAAACTGCAAAAGCGACCCATATCAAAGGTCCTTGGATAAAGTCGTACAACATGAGTATCTCCTTACTTTTTTTATCGTGAGAGCGCGAGTCGTAAGTCGTTAGGGGAAAGGACCAAGAGTTAATAAGTGAATGAGGCAATAAGTTAATAAGGTTTTCATTAACTCAATAACCCATTAACTCATTAACTCAGGACACACCTTACGCCTCACGCCTGCGTGCCGAAACACAGCACTTCAGTGTGCAGGCACGCCTTACGAAATAAATATTCAGTGTGACTTAAACCTGTGGTCTGGGCACCAGCTTGGCCCGTTCCGCAATTTCGGGAACCCGGTGCTCCCATTCGATTGCCATCAGATGGATTCCGTGAACCCCTTTCATCTCTTTTAACTCCTCGATTTGTTCCACGCAGATCTGGATCCCTTCATCGGCACCTTTTTTTGCGTTGACCACCCGGTTAATGATTTCGTCGGGGATGATAATCCCGGAGACGTTCTTCGCCATGTATCGCGCCATACCTCCTGATTTGAGTGGGGTCAGCCCTGCCAGGATGTGAACCTTCTCCGTCAGCCCCATGTCGTTTGCCTGCTTAACAAAGTCACGGAACCGCTTCATGTCGTAAATACACTGGGTCTGGACGAAATCCGCTCCGGCCTGGACCTTCTTGGCCAGTCGATGAACCCGGAACTCAAAAGGCTCCGCAAATGGGTTTGCAGCAGCGCCTATGAACATCTTGGGAGGCTGGTCAATCTCTTGTCCATTCAGAAATTTTCCCTCGTCCCTCATCTTTTTTAGGGCGCTGATCAACTGGATCGAATCAATGTCGAATACCCCCTTGCTCAACGGATGATCTCCGAATTGCTGATGGTCCCCTGACAGGCAGAGCATATTGCGGATGCCATGGGCATAGGCCCCAAGGATGTCACTCTGCATGGCCAGCCGGTTGCGGTCGCGGCAAACCATCTGGTAATTCGGTTCCAATCCTTCTTGAACCAGGATGAGTGACGTGGCCCAGCTTGACATGCGCACGACGCCGGTCTGGTTATCGGTAATGTTGACGGAATCTACCATTCCCTTGAGGAAGCTTGCTTTTTTCTTTACTGCCTCCACATTCGACCCGCGGGGTGGGCCCAGCTCTCCGGTGAAGGCAAAATGCCCGGCATTTAAAACTTTTTCGAGACGGCTTCCTGATTTCATCTTTCTTCCCCTCTTATAGTTGTACCGTCATTCCGGCGAAAGCCGGAATCCAGTTATTTCAAGTCATTGTGAATAGACTGGACACCGGTTTTCACCGGTGAGACGACTTTTTATGAAACTTTCAAAATACCAGGCCCAATCGTTGGACCTTTATCTTGAGACTTTTTTCACTAATCTTTAAATAATAAAGGCTGGAAACTATGCGGTCTTGCTTCACCCCCAAGCCTCCAGCCCAAAACTTCCTGTTACAGGTCCAGCCACGAATCCGAATAGAGTGTCTTTGCCATCAAGACTTTTGTGGTCTTTACATAATCAGCCTGTTCTTTCGTCATAGATTTGAGATCAACTTCCTCCCCATCCATCACCCGATAGACAAGCTTTCGGAGATCTTGTTGTTCCCCCGTAGCGAATTTTTTAAGGTCTTCGTCAAAGGCATCCACGATTGCAGAAGCCATGCCATAGCGTTCGAGCATCATCATGTAAGTCTGGTTCAGGACTGGCCGAAGATGATCCGGAGCTCCGTTGGAAACGTTAGAAAGCCCGCAGGTCGATCTCATTCCGGGGAGCACTTCCCGGAGGTCTTTGAACATCTTCATGAATTCGATGCAGCTTGGAACCTGGACCTGGCTCTGAGGGCTGGTAACGGGCGTTACGATGGGATCCATCCAGATATCTTCACCAGGGATTCCAAACTCAATCGCTTTCTGCATCAATTCCGCGGCCAGCACTCCCCGCTCATCCGCATCTCTCGGGAGACCGGAAGGACCCCAAAGAAGGGCAACTACCCCGGCTCCATATTTTTGGGCGATAGGAAATTTGGCCTCGATGCTTTCAGGACGGGCCATGATCGAATTGATCACCGCCTTTCCTTTCTTATTCTTATAAACCTTGAGACCCGCCTCGATGGCTTCGGCATTGATCGTATCCAGATAAAGGGGAGTGTCCACCACTTCCTGGACCGTCTTAACAACCCACTCCATCAACTCTCCTCCGCCCTTTCTGGCCGGCCCCAGATTGATATCGATAAAGTCAACCCCAGCTTTGGCTTCAGCAATTGCCAGTTCCTGGATCGGTTTTGGATCTCTGTCTTTCATGGCATTTCCAATCTTCTTGACCATGACATTCAGGTTCTCTCCGACACGTAACATACCTTCCTCCTTCCAATAACCATTCAGTGTAAAATTAGCCACGCCTTGGCGTGGCAAAATTAGCATTATAAAATGCAGATTGGCACCGAAACCGAATTCTAAGTCTTTCAATTTGCAATTTTCAATTTACAATATGCAATGATTTGTATCAGGCTCCCATCCTGAGATAGGCAGATAAATGGGCGGCCTCCCGCGGTCCGATCTTCACTTCCCATCCCGACCCCAGCTCTTCTTCCAGATCCCCGCTTACGGCTGCAACGGCACCGGGGATGACCACACGACGGTGCTTCACCTTATCGGTAATGCCGCTCTTCTTAATGAAGGCGCCGATCGCATCCCCCACGAACTTCCCTGCGGCCCAGGCCGTGAGAACGGAAAGTCCCTCGGTATCCATCACTAAGAGCCAGCTTGGAACACGGCTCGATTCGACTTCTCCCGAAACAATGAAGTAGGTGAGGGAGAAATTGGTTGTGATCAGAACAGGAGAATCTTCTCCGGGGGTGCCAATGGGATAAATCCCCTGCTGCATCATCATCGGCCGCTGGGGGTCGGTGTAAATGTTCAACCTTTCCACGAGGAGCGGGAAAAGGCTTTCCCCCTGGAAATCCGAGAGGACGATGATCCCCGCATATTTGGCCACGAACGTAGCAGCCAGGAGAGCCTCTTTCATCGGGTCTTTCGTCATTTCACAGGGGAATGTAATGGTGGGAAATCCCAGGGAACGGTTCTTCTGAGTCAAAGCCGCCCTCCGGATAAAGACCTGATCTTCGAAGGCCTTTCGAAGGGTCCTTGACCCGGAATCCAGGACGAGGTCTTTGATCCCTGCGGCAGTCAGCTTATCAGAAAGCTGGGACAGGGTATCGAGATTGTCAGCCTTCACAGCGATTGGGCATTTATTCTCCTTTGCAAGATTGGCCAAAGCGTCACAGTTCCCATCGGTGGCGGCATAGAGTAATGGAACCCGGTCCGCACAGGCTTTGACCCCTGCGGCCAGGGCTTCCACCTTTTCACTCATCAGAATCAAAGCAGCATCCGTTTCCCCCTTCACTTTCTTGATCAGGGCTTCAAACTTCCCGGCATCCCCGGATTCGTTCTTCACCGCAACCATCTCCGGCCGAAGGGTAAGCCCCACTCTTTCATACTTCAACTCTTTAAAACGCTGAAGCCGGGCGTTCACCTCGGCCTCGGATAGGGTATCGCTCATGAGAATGGCAAAACCCGGTTTGTTGACAAAGGTCTTTTCATGCCTGAACAGCACCGTCTCTCCGCCGAGCTTGACGACGTTTTCCCCCGTCCCGATGGCCAGGGGCCGGATGGGCGGAGCAGATGCTTCGGAGAGCATGGCCTTGGCTTCTTCTGATACGTAGGGACAGGAGGCCAGCTCGGCTTTTCCCGCGGCCAGGTTCATTGCAAAAGCAAGGCAAGTCGGGACGCCGCACTCACCGCAGTTCGTTTTGGGCAGCATCTTGAAGATTTGGATTCCAGTTAGTCCCATGGTTTCCTCTCCTTTCTTATTCAAACCCTCGCAAAGCCCAGGGCACATGAAGGTAGGGAACGGTTTGAAACCGTTCCCTACGGCTATGCGGTTTGCGTGTTTTTATTATCCCAGAATGGATTCCATCGAAAGGGCTGGATGATTCTTCTCGGTCAGGAAGGGAAGGATCTCCTCTTCGGTCATTCCGATCGTTTCATCGGCAATCATATCAATTAAGTTTGGAATGCCGGCCTCTTCAGCACGCTTTTGTAGACGCTCCTTGATCTCTTCCTTCAGGATCTTGGGCATCCAGACAAGACGCTTGAGCCCCCCGTCACCGACGAGCCACTTTCGCTGTGTGATATTGTATTTGCTGTGCCCCACGAAACCCGGGGTGACAGCACCGCCCCCCACCGAGCCAGCCAGGGTCGTGAACTTCATCCCGCAAGGGGTCATCCCGAGGTAGTCCCGGTTGACCGTCATCACCCCGTTGCACATCGGAAGGACTGCTGCAATGCACTCACAGCAGCCGCATGTCGTCATGGGGTCGTAGACCAGGCTGTAGAAGTTATAGTGATCGATCTTCTGCCGGGATGCCTTGAAGACAAAGTCGTTGACTCCCTTCCACTGGCCCAGTTTCACATCGATCATATCTCCCTTGGGAACAGGCTGGTTCGGACCGGTCGGGTTAATTTCAAACGAAGCCCTGCAGTCCATCCAGTTATAAGCGCCGCAGAGGCCGGTTCGCTCCGGACTGATCACACAGACATGATTCGGCGCAAAAGACTGGCAGAGGGTACAAGAATAGAAGATATCGGTCGTTTCATCGGTCATTCCCTCAATTCGCGTATCCCTTTTCCGGTAAACTTCTCTGGCCTTGGCCAGCATCTCGTCAACCGATTTGGGTTCCGTATAGACCTTCACCTGGACCTTGTCAAAGATAGCGCCAAAGTCCTGATGAAATTTTGCATGGAGAATTTTCCCAAGATGGGAAAGGCGGAAGCCCTTCTCCACGGCTCCCTTGCCGACTCGCAGCCAGGCAATGTCCCGTTGACCGATATGCATAACCCCCTGGGCATAATTGATCAGGTGATGGATCTGGCGTTCCAGGATCGGTTCAAAGTCTTCCTGCATCTGCCTTCCTGCTACTTCAGCCACAATGGCCAGAGGAAGCTGGGCTGGCGGTTTGAGTTGATCCAGGTCGGAGCCGAAAATCTCCACTTTTCCGTCTTCCACTTCGTCCATATTCTTAGAGGTGACCCATTCGACCGCATGGGTTCTTCCTCCACCGCACTCTAAATAGATGTCCTCTCCCCTGACTCTCTCGCCTTCGAAGGCAGGGCCATAAGAAACCGGGATCGGGACTTCTGCAACCTGAACCTTCAATCCCCTGACTTCCACTGCCCTCTGGACGATCTGATCGTGAGGAATGTTCGAAACAACGTGTTCGTAAGTACAGATTCCGGTGGGAAGCACTTCAGGAATCGGTGTGTCCGCAATGGTGGGAAATCCCCAATTGATTGCGCCGGCCGCATTCGCATACCACTCATCGTTGACATATCCCAGGGGCATGACAAAGGCAAAGGTCCGATCTTTGTTGTAAATGAGATTCTTCCGGAAATCCCCGGGTTTAATCCCGCCGAAGGCCATGGCCACGCGACAGGCAAATCCCATGGCAAAGACGGCTGCAGAGATATCCGGTCCCAACGAGGCCAAACGGGTCGGCCATCCGATCTGAACGCCTGCCTCAACGAGCTGTTGGGCGAAATGTTTTCCTTCATGTTCGGCACACATGAAGATATAGAGGTTTTTCTCTTGAAGCTCGGTGGCGATCTTCTTGGCAATTTCCGGTGTGGGTGCTGCTCCGGCAATGGCGGCAAACCCGGGCGCTGTCCCATCCACGAATTCGATTCCTCGTTTACGGAAGATAACGTCGTCCGCAGCGCCCAGCCAGATGTTATTCGGCAGAGGGTCTTCCTGCTTGGTATAGAAATTGGGGTCCTCTAAGTAGCGGATCGACTCGATGATCTCCTCCGCAAAGAAGGTAGCCATCCCCGCATCGAGGGCAGGACCCAGATAGGGAAGAGAGACCTTCTCTTTGACTAAAGGCGGCAGAAGGGTGCGGCACCGTTCCATCACGGGCTTCATATCCCCTAATTTCTGGACAGGAATTCCGAGAATCGCATAGATCACGGGAAGATAATACGCAGTATTGGGGAAACCCACTTCCTGATTGGGTCCCCATTTCTCAAGGGCCTCCTTATACTTCTTTTCGGCCCTTTCAACAATCTTATGAGCGCCACGAATGGCTGCGGATGCAATGATCTTTGACACGTTGGTTTCCTCCTTCTCTAAGTTTAAGTCAGTCCAAAGGTAAAGGTTACGGTTACGAAGCCCGTTTCGTTTAGGGTCGAACGGTTACGAAAAGAACTTCTTGAGCCGCAGAACGTAACCGAATGACGATACGGGCATCGTTCCCTAACCGTAACCGATTATTGTATTATGCGGCATCCAATTCGCGGCGTTTGGCCATGTCGAAGAGGACCCTATCCCTGGCCTTGTCGATTCCCAGGGCCTTACGTTTCTTATCGATGTGATCAATCATCACTTTTGCTGCTTTCATGGGATCCGGCTCGAACCCCCATTTTCCTTTGAAGGTGTTTTCGAATTCTTCAAAGAGGAGTTTCGTCACTTCTTCGCTTCCGACGGTGGGCCATGTCGTTCCAAAGACGGTGAAGACCCCTGACGCTACAAAGTAGTGACCAATGGCAATGGCCTTCTCACTCATCCACTCTAAGGCTGCACCGGCTGCGGGGAGATCGCTGATGTCGTCGCCCAGCCCCCCGTCCTTGACCACGGCTGTAGCAGCCATCAGAATCCGGCTGTTATCAACGCAGGCGCCCATGTGAAGAACCGGGGGGATTCCTACTGCCTCACAGACGGAGGCCAACCCTGCACCCGCATATTTTATGGCTGCTTCGGGCGAGAGAAGACCCGCCTTGCCCGCTGTCATGGCGCTGCAACCCGTGGTCAGTACGATCACATCGTTCTTGATCAGTTCCTTGATCAGGGTCAGGTTCGGATCGTCGTGGGTTACGCGGGCATTGTTGCAACCCACCACTCCGGCTATTCCCCGGATCCGGCCATTAATAATGTTGTCATTCAGAGGCCGGTAAGAGGCCCGGTAAACTCCTCCCAGGAGGTAGTTGATCGTCTCATGACTGAACCCCACGATCGTATCCGCAGTTTCCACGGGAATCTCGACATTCGACTTCCGGTTCTTATAGTTATCGATGGCCTCTTTCAAGACTTTTCGGGCGATGTCAGGAGCATGGTGCTCGTCGAACTCGATATGCATGGCCCCTTCGATCTTGGCCTTCGGCGTAGTGGTGATCAGCTTGGTATGATAGCATTTGGCCACCTGGGCCAGGGACTGCATTTCGCACTGGACATCGACGACCATCGCATCCACCACACCCGTGACGATGGCCAGTTCCTGCTGAAGGAAATTCCCCGCAACAGGAATTCCGTGGCGCATCAAGATTTCATTGGCCGAACAGCACATTCCAACGAGATTGATCCCTTTTGCTCCGACCGATTTGGCCGCCTTCTGGATTTCTGGCTCGTGAACGACATTGGCAAGCATTTCAGGAAGAAGAGGCTCATGACCGTGAACGACCACATTGACTTCATCCATTTTCAGCACACCCAGGTTCATTTGTCCCAGAACCGGAACGGGCGTCCCAAAAAGGATGTCCTGAAGTTCGGTAGAAATCATGGAGCCTGCCCATCCATCGGCTAAAGCCGTCCTCGCAGCCGCCATAAGAATATTTCGGTAATCTTGATCTACACCCATGTGGGTTCGGTGCATCAATTCGACGACCTCCCGGTCAATGCCCCGAGGTACGACGCCCAAGTTTCTCCAGATCTCCTGTCTCTTCAAGGGGGCTCGCTTGATGAAGATGCCTTCTCCTTCTTGTCGGCCGAATTCGGCTAAGGCCTTTTGCCCCACATCGACTGCAATTTCCTGGACCGAACGGTCTCCAATCTCCACCCCAAAATCCATCGCCACCTGGTAGAGCTTCTGTTCATCTTTAATCTGAAAGCCCGGGACATCACCTTTGGCCGTCGCAAGAAAGATTTCCGCCACCCCACGGGCATGATCGGAGTGGGCAGACGCACCTGCCGCCACCATTCTGGCAAAATTTCGGGCGGCAATGGTCTCTGCTGTGGCGCCACAGAGCCCGGCTCGTTTTGCTTTGTCTCCTGCCGTTTCCTTCTTTTTAGGAGCGGGAACTCGACAGGGGCCCATGGCGCAGTGTTTACAACAGCTTCCTTCGGCCCCGATCGGACAGGGTTTCATGGCATCGGCACGATCGAAGATCGTTTCGCATCCATCCACCTTCGCCTTCTTCAGCATCTGGATCGTTGCCGGATCAATGCTTTTTTTCTCTAACTCTGACATGTACTCCTCCTTTGTTTCCTGCCACTTGAGAAGAGGCAGGGAATTTATTTCGCCATTAAATCGGAAATCATTTCTCGAACGAGCTTGATTGCCTCGGGATGTCTCATGATCAACACGTCCGCTCCTGCCAGGAGAAGAACGGTGCCGGTGACTGCCTCAAGGAGAATCCCTCGCCTATTGGCCTCACCGAGTGTCGGTGCTTCTTCGGCTTTCAGCTTCGCTTCCTTGGTCTTCCAGATCTCTTTAGCCATGTTGCAAAGGATTGGGAACTGAAGCCGCTCATCCTGCTGGGTGAGGGCAGCCATCCGGTCCCTTTCCATTACGGAGTAGGTATACTCGATTCCATAACCCAGCCCTCCGGTGGTCGGGTCAACAATGATCTGCTCATCGGGTACACCCAGGTTCCCAAGGAGAATATTGAGTTGCTTGGCTAAGTTGATATCGATCGGCGTGGACGCAATGGCCGTATGTTTATATCCGATTGCCCCTGCCCCGACTTGCTTGTAATTGTCCTCGGCGACGGGCCCAATAACGAGGTTCATTCCATCGCAGACCTCGGCCACCTTGCGAAGAACATCGGTATCCTTCTCCGCATTTCCGCTTCCCCAGACGATGACCGGAATATCCACGGCGGAAGCAACCTTCTTGGCGATCTGGGCTGCCTCGTCACTCGAACGATTGAGACCATTGGGGTCTGTGCTGACCAGTTGCAGGGCAATCAGGTCAGCTCCATAACTCTCAGCACATTTTTTTGCCCAGGCTACCGGGTCATTCACCACGTCTTTAAAGGGTGCGAGAGCAGCCTCTGCCCAATCATCCGGAGCTGTATCATAGACCTCCATGGCGATCCGCGGGGGGTTTGGCATCTCCCCTTCAAAAAGATGAAAGGGATATGCGGTCTCACCGCCTACCGTTACAGCCTTGGGTCCTTTCCCGAGCCTTACTTCCTTGATTTTTCCCGTATAAGTCATTTTAGGTACTGCGAAAGCCACAAGAATCACCTCCCTCTCTCGATTTTTTATGCCTTCGTCTTCCGCTTTTCACTGCCGAACCATTCTTCACTGAACCAGTAGCGCTCCCCGGTTTTCAGGTAAGCGAGCATCTCGTCCCGGCTCTTCATCTTCTGCCTCCAATTGATGGGGATATCGGGTTTTCCGCCCTCAAAAGTGGGGCCCAGGACCTTCACCTTCTTCCCATCAAAAGCCACCTTTTCTTCCATTTCGTTTTCAGCCACGTCACTAACCTCCTTTCCTTTTTATAACGATGAACGTTAAACGAAGAACGATGAACGGTTCATTGTCCATTGTTCATCGTCTATTGTCCACTGTATTCCATTCTTCAAGTTTTCAGTTGATTCCTGCCGCTAATTTTGCCGCTTTTACCGTATTCATCATCAGCATGGTGATCGTCATCGGTCCTACCCCTCCCGGGACAGGAGTGATGGCGCCGGCCTTCTCTTTTACCCCGTCGAAATCGACATCGCCGCAGAGCTTCGCCTTTCCTTCGGGAGTCATTCCGATTCGGTTGACTCCTACATCAATCACGACTGCTCCTTCCTTCACCATATCCGCTGTGATCGCTTTAGGCTTTCCAGCTGCGACAATCAGGATGTCCGCCCGACGGGTGTGAAAACCCATATCTTTGCTTCCCGTGTGGCAGATGGTCACCGTGGCATTGGCTCCTTTTTGTTTCTGGAGAAGGATGTTGGCGATGGGCTTCCCAACGATGTTCGACCTTCCGACGACTACCACTTCGGCGCCGTCAATCTTTGCACCGGACCGAATAAGAAGCTGCTGGATGCCTGCCGGGGTGCAGGGTAGATAATCGGCTTCGCCGATCATCAGCTTTCCCACATTAACCGGATGGAATCCATCCACGTCTTTTTTTGGATCAATCGCATACAGCACTTTCGTCTCATTGATATTTTTAGGCAGCGGAAGCTGAACCAGGATCCCGTGGATTCTGGGATCCTTATTGTACTGGTCAATCAATTTGAGAAGCTGATCTTCCGTAATGTTTACGGGTTGATTGTCCTGAATTGAGTAAAACCCCAAATCCTTTGACGTCTTCTGTTTGGCCGTCACATAGCTCATCGAAGCGGGGTTCTCCCCCACCAGGATGGTCACCAGGCCGGGGACAACATTGTGCTTCGCTTTTAACTGAGCGACCTCCTGCTTCAGTTCTTCCCGAATCTGCTGGGCAACCTCATTGCCATTGATCAGTTTCGCTGTCATGATTTGTTCTCCCCCTTCTTTAAATTAGTAATCAGTCACCAGTTATCAGTTACTGATCACCGGTCACTGATCACTTTGAATTTAATAATCAGTCACCAGTTATCAGTCATCAGTTACTGATCACCGATCACTGGATACTGGTCACTGATTACTGGATATACTTTTCAAAGATCTGTCGGGCGGCTTGAACTGCCTTCGATTCGACGGGCAGCTGGAACGTGGGTTTGCCTTCAAGATCGTATTGGTAAACCGCATCGTCCACCGGGATCGTTCCTGCCAGTTCAACGTTCTCTCTTTTTAATTCCTCCAGGGTCTCGCGATCCAACTCGCCCTGAATCCGGTTGATCACCAACACCTCCCGGCTGATCCGCAAATCGAGATCATGAATCAAGTCCCGAATCCTGGCCGCAGTGAGGATCCCCCGCCGGCTGGAATCGGAGACAATGAAAAGAAGATCGACATCCCGTGTGGTCAGGCGGCTAAAATGTTCCATGCCCGCTTCATTGTCGATCACAATATACCGGTAATTCCCTGTTAAGAGATCCAAGCATTTTCTGGCCAGCGTGTTGGCGGCGCAATAACATCCGGGTCCCTCCGGCCTGCCCATGGCAATCAGGTCAAACCCTTTTGTTTCGATCAGGGCTTCCTGGATCTTGTATTCGAACCAGATGTCTTTCGTCATACCAGTCGGGACATCTTTTTTCATGAGCTCCCGGGCATCCCCAATCGTCGAATTTACCCCCACCCCAAGGACCTCGTTCAGATTCGAATTCGAGTCGGCGTCCACGGCCAAGATAGGCCCTTTCCCCTGATCGAGGAGATGGCGAATAATCATCCCGGCCAGGGTCGTTTTTCCTGTTCCCCCTTTTCCTGAAACGGCGATCGTAAAACTCAAAGCTGTTTTTCAACTACCCTTTCTGGTCGTTTTCCCTTTGTCATCCGGTGAAGCCTCTCCGTCACCAGGGGAAAGGCGGAAGAATCGGTGTGAGGAAGAAACATGGCCGCCATGAATTCGTTCATAAAAGTCGAATGGTTGCTCAGCTCCAGGTTCGTCATCATACGGGCGATCCGCTCCGTTTCCTTGAGCAGATCCTTTGAGAAGGAGAGGAGCCTTGCTCCCAGCAGAGAGCCATTTCCGACGAAGATAAATTTTTCGATATCCATCTCCGGGAGAAGGCCGATGAAGATGGCTTTTTCCAGGTCGAGATGACGGCCAAACCCCCCTGCGATAATCACCTGTTCGAGATTTTTGAACCCCAATCCGACGCTTTCGAGCAGAACCTTGCATCCCGCGTACATCGATGCCTTCGTGCGGATCAGGTTCTCAATGTCGATTTCGGTGAGGACAATGTCCTCCTGAATCAAGGTCTCGCCCTTTCGTGCGAGAACATACTCATATCCATCGGGTCCCTTTCGAACACGGTCGGTGGAGAGATCCCTCCGGAATTTTCCATTCTGGTCGATCATCCTCGTTTCCAGAAATTCCGCAACGGCATCGATGAGACCTGATCCGCAGATGCCAAGGGGTTTGGACCTTCCGATGGTGACAATCATCGGCTCAAAAGTCCGGTGGTTGATGCTAACCTCTTCAATCGCTCCCCGTGTCGCCCTCATCCCGAACTTGATGCCTGCCCCTTCGAAAGCAGGCCCGGCGGAGCAGGAGGCGCTGGCAAGCCAATCCTTGTTGCCAAGGACAATCTCTCCATTCGTTCCGATGTCTATGTAAAGGGTAAGGGTCTCTCTCTGGAAAACGCCAGAGCCCAAAATTCCTGCGACAATATCCCCTCCCACGTAACTTGCAACCATGGGGAAGATGTAGATATGAACGTGATCGCCGATATTAATCCCCAGGTGGACCGCCCTTACAGGTGGAATGAACTGGGCAGTAGGGACATAGGGATCCTCACGAATATATTTCGGATCAAGACCCAGAAGAAGTTGGGTCATGGTGGTATTCCCGGCAATCACCAGGTGGGAAATCAGTGACCGGTCAATCTGACTCATATCCAGAAGTTCCTGAATGATTTTGTTGATCGTAGAGACCACCACTTCCTGCAGTTTTTTCAATCCCCCGGGCCTCTGGGAGTAGACGATACGGGTGATGACGTCCTCCCCGTAACTGATTTGAGCATTGTAGTCCGAAGCCTCGGCGAGAGCAAAGAGGCTGGCTCCATCACATTGGCCATCCGGGCAGGCATAGACCACGCAACCATTCAGGTCGAGAAGCTGGCCAAAGATGGTCGTTGTCCCAATATCGATGACAATGGAGTAGTTTCGATTCGTTGTGTCTCCAGACTCAACGTTAATCAATTTGTAACCTTTTTTCGTCAAAACGAGTGTAACCGTAACCTTCCAGTCTCCCTGCCGGATGACGCGGGCCAGTTTCATGATACCCCGGAAATCGGTGGAGACCCCCTCAATTCCATGCTGACGGGCAAGACCGGCCGTCAAGCGAGTCAAATCGCTCACATTATCTTTAAGGGTGGGAGGGTCGAGTTGAACAAACCTCTTGAATACGGCGGGATCGACATCCCAACC